>ENA-OUQK01000007-OUQK01000007.1-human-gut-metagenome-genome-assembly--contig:-NODE-7-length-188508-cov-14.256244_pt1 | contig 188508 bp, 202 predicted proteins | sample MGYA00237954_ERZ548842 | MGnify/ENA primary metagenome ERZ548842 (study PRJEB26490, sample SAMN05194704) | human gut metagenome | biome: terrestrial biome; feature: human-associated habitat... | reverse complement strand
TCACGCTGACGGTAATCTTTCCGGTCTTTATCTTTGGTTTTATCGTAAAGCCCGTCCAGGTGGAACAACTCGGGGATCAACTTCACACCCTGTGCGGCAACGGTCCCTTCAATCTCAGTGGCACGCATCATCCAGTTGGCCATGGTGTTTGTCCCGAGATTTACGCCGCTGTCTTTGTAGCAGCGGGACATCTGGTGCATCTGATCCACCTTTTCCGTCTTACGGCCGAAGGAATGATGTCCGGGAGAACAGAATCCACGTAGCTTTCTTTCAAATGATGCTTCCAGTAACTGTAGGTGTGGATGGTGTAGCCGTTCTGTTCGCACCACTGCCTGACGGTCAGACCGCTTTCGGATTGTTCTTTGCAAAGGACAGCCCACTGGTCGGGTTGGCCTGTTGTAACTTTTTAGTAGTGTTCATGAGAACCTCCTGATATAAGATGCAAGGGAAATGCGAATATTTGGAGGCAATTATCTCATGAATGTGATATTATGGTAAGGTACTCATGATAGAGTGCGTACAATTGCAGAACTGGTTCCTGGGAAAAGGTGAAAAAATAAATGGAAAGAATATTATATCATTATTGTAGCACACAAAAAATGTATGGGATTATGTCCGGAAAACAGATTAGAATGAGTGACATAACTAAAAGTAACGATTATGATGAAGTGTATATGTTTTTCCCAGGTATTTTAGAGGCTATGAGAGATAAATATCAAAAAACCCCTTTTCCATTTGAATTTGCCAGTGAAATAGATGAGAGCGCAATTAATATATTTTTTCATTTAATGTATGATTATTTTAAGGTAGAATTTGACAAAGGTGGCGTTACTAATTTTGTTATATGTTTTTGTGAAGAAGGGGATAAGTTGAGTCAATGGAGAGGATATGCAGATAATGGAAGAGGTGTTTCTATTGGTTTTTCGGAACAAGAATTAAGGCGATATAGCGAAAGATACAAAGATATTATGACAATAGAAAAAGTAAAATATAAAACTGCAGACGAAATAAATGATATTATTATATCTAAAGCAGATAACTTATTGCATGAGTTGAAAGGTCTTCGCAAATGGATTGCAGATAAATTGCATTGTGATGGTAGCAAGATGGAAAAATATATGATATTTTTCTTTATACAAATGCTTAACATAGTCTTTATGGATTCATTACAATATAAAAACATATCGTTTCAAGAGGAAAATGAATGGAGATTATTTTTTAAATATCCTATAACAAAAGAAAAGGAACTAATATATGGTGGGGAGTGCAGTAATGGTATCCTATTTGATGAAATGGTAGAAATATTAAAAAATAAGATTGATTTTAATGTTTTAAATAATGATATAATACCATTTTTCCCATTAGATTTATTAGACATATCTGAAAAGCCGATCAAAGAAGTTATTGCCGGTCCAAACAACTGTATATTACAGAAAGATTTTCAGTTATTGTGTGGCAAGTATAAATATAATGATATTGCATTTAGATATAGTAATATATCGTATAGAGGATGATTCATTAATGTTTTTTGCAAGCACATATTACCTAAAGGTATTTTTATTATACAAGAAACACATACATAGGCATCTAAGGAAATGGCAATGCTTTCAGCGCTGATAGATATTTTTGAGACAAACATACGTGTAAAATAATAACTGCGGTATATGCGGCACCGTCGGATAATTTGGTGCCTGCGATGCTCCTATTCAAAGTAGCCAAATTCAGGTAGTGCGGATTTGGCTATTTTGTTAATTGACAGGAACCGGAAATCTATGTAATATAATCACAAAGCATACATTCTGACGATTTCGGCAGCGAGAGCTGATCCACACATCTATATCATTTCAACGAAGTCTATGCTTTTATACCCAATTAACCATTTAGAGCATAGTGCGTTGAGAGACAGGTGGGGAGGCAGAAGTCTATCCTTTTTTTCAGGTACTATGAGAACAGGAGGATACGATGACGAAGAAGAGACAAGAAGCTGTACAGACGGAACGGACATTGGTGGAACAAACGGCGATAGAACAGCCAAAGGCGAATGTGAAGTATAAGGATACGATTTTCCGAATGCTATTCTCGGAACCGGAATATCTGCTTTCCCTGTACAATGCAGTGACGGGGAAGGATTACCGGGATCCGGACGCGCTGAATGTTGTGACGTTAGAGAATGCTGTATATATGGGTATGAAGAATGACCTGGCATTTGTACTGGAGATGGGAATGTATTTGTACGAGCATCAGTCAACCTATAACCCGAATATTCCGCTGCGGGATCTGTTCTACATAGCCAGCGAATATCAGGCCTTGGCGGATGGAAAGTCATTGTATTCGTCCGGAATCCAGAAGATTCCCACACCGAAGTTCCTGGTATTTTATAACGGACTGGATCACAAGGTACCGGACCGGATGGAACTGAGGCTGTCGGATGCCTATGAGAACCCGGTGGACGAGCCTGATCTGGAATTAAAAGTTACGATGTTGAATATCAATGCCGGACATAATGAAGAACTGATGAACAGCTGCCATGTGCTGCAGGAGTATGCCCGGTATGTCGCAAGAGTCCGGAAGTATGTCGCGGAAATGCCGTTGGATGAAGCGGTAGAACGTGCAGTTACGGAATGCATCAGGGAAGGAATCCTGGCAGAATTTTTGAAAAAGAATCACGCGGAGGTAGTAAAAGTGAGCATTTTTGAATATGATAAAGAAAAAGAAGAGAAGAAGCTCCGCAAGGCAGAATATGAGTACGGTAGAGAACAGGGAAGAGAAGAAGGTAGAATTGAAGGAGAACGTTCAGGAAGAACACATCTGCTGACTTTAATATCACAAATGAGTGCCGGAGAAGATGCAGATAAAGTAACGCAGTTGACTGATCCGGAAGTTTTGGAAGCGATGATGAAGAAGTATGGAATAGAATAAGATCATTCTCGCGGCAATAAAACTGACTCATTTACTTACCCTCCTGAACAAGATTATACTCACAAGTTACTAATTTACGAGTATAATAAAACAGAAAAACTGCAAAGACAAGTTTCAGTATTGTAAAATCAGCATATATGTAAAGCATAGTAAGGGGATTTTTCGGAATCCTCTTTTTCCTTAGGAGAGAGTTGGATTTGGCTACTATCGTACCATTGAAGAGCTGATTATAAAGTGTTATAATACGTATATAAAAGTGGCTTGTGGCATTATTTATTTTTACAGCACAAGGGGAGGATTGAATGAAAAAACAAAAGCAGCAGGGAATTAAAAAACGCCTGACGAAGGGATTTGTTAAGGTAGCTGTAATCGGGGCGATTGCGGCAATGATTGGTGTTGTGGCATTATTGATAGCAGCGTCGCAGTATGAAAAGGCATTGAACAGATATGGCTTTACACAGGGAGACATCGGAAAAGCTATGACGGCTTTCTCTGAAAGCAGAAGTGCATTGCGCGCGGTAGTCGGCTATGATGAGGAAGCGGTAATTAAAAAGCAGACAGAGCTACACACTGAGAAAAAGGAAGCGTTCAATACATACATGGAGGAGCTTGACAGAACGCTCCGGTTTGATGAAGGCAGAACGGCATATGACGAAGTGCTCCGAGCACTGGATGGTTATTGGGAACTGGATGAGCAGGTTCTGCAACTGGCTGTATCAGATGATGCAGATGGTTATTTGAAAGCACAGGAACTGGATACCGGAGACCTGACAACACAGTACGAGAATGTCTACGCACAATTTGTGAATCTGATGAATGTGTGTGTTGAAAAAGGGGATCGTGCAGAAAAGAATCTGCGTCATATGGAATTTATCATGTTGATCGTGATCCTTGTGATTGTGATATCCTCTTTTTCGAGTTCTATCATACTGGGCAAAAAAATGGCGGGTGATATTGAGAAACCGATGGTGGCACTGGCAGACCGGCTTCAGTCGTTCGCGCAGGGAGACCTGGTAAGTGAATTCCCGGAATGCAATACAGAGGATGAAATTGCATACATGATCCGGGTGGCGAAAGAAATGGCAGACAATCTGAATCTGATCATTACGGATGCAGGAGAACTGCTGGGCCAGATGGCAGATGGCAATTATGCAATAGGAACTAAGATTGAGGAAAAATATGTTGGTCAGTTTGGAGCGCTGAAAAATGCAATGCGCAAGATGAACCGACAGATGAACAGTACGCTGGAACAGGTAGAGGAGGCTGCCAAGCAGGTATCTGCCGGAGCGGAGAATCTGGCACAGTCTGCACAGTCACTTGCAGAGGGGGCTACGGATCAGGCGGGTTCCGTGGAAGAACTGACAGCAACGATCACCAATATTACAGATTCGGTCACACGTACTGCCGGTGAGCTTCAGAAGACTACACAAAAGGCTGAGAACTATGCAAAGCAGGCAGACGAAGGTCATACACAGATGAAGTCATTGATGGAAGAAATGGATCGGATCAATGAAACATCTAAAAAGATACAGAATATTATTGCTGACATTGAAGATATTGCGAGTCAGACGAACCTGTTGTCTCTGAATGCAGCGATTGAGGCAGCCAGAGCCGGAGATGCAGGCAGAGGATTTGCAGTAGTGGCAGAACAGATCCGTAAACTGGCCGAGCAGAGTGCACAGTCGGCGGTAGATACCAGAAGCCTGATCGAGGGATCGTTGCAGGAGATTGAGAACGGCAATATGGCAGCGGAAGCGGCAGCCGACTCATTGGAACAGATCGTTACAGGAGTTAAGGAGATTGCTGCAGATGCGAAACGTCTCAGCGAGGAATCCAAGGCACAGGCGCAGGCTATGGAACAGGCAGAAGTTGGAGTGAATCAGATATCCGAGGTAGTACAGTCGAATTCGGCATCGGCGGAAGAATCTTCGGCTACCAGTGAAGAATTATCCGCACAGGCATTCTCATTGAATGATCTGGTGGGAAAATTCATATTACGTCGCAATTAATATAAAACAGTATTCATATCGACTCTTTTCATCCGGTGATCCGGAGAAAGGAGTCGATATTTTTATGCATTGAAACTTTCATTATAACTGAAATTCCGTTTTCACATTATCTATTAGAATTGTAAGGGTAGATACAGGAGATGTGAAAATGAATCAGAAACATTCAAAAGAGTATAAGAGCATAGGACAGACAATTAAAAAATACCGTAAGCTCAGAGGACTTACGCAGGAACAATTGGCGGATATGGTTTGTATCAGCATTAGTTACCTTACCAAAATTGAAGCACCTAATTGTGACCAGCCTTTTTCACTGGAAGTGATTTTGGATATATCGGAAGTGCTGGATATTTCCGTTCATCAGTTATTGGAAGATGTTAAATAGAGAAATAAAAAAATGATCTTAAAAGCCTATAACTTTTAAGATCATACTTTTTAAAGAAGAGCTGCTGACGGGAATCGGACCCGTGACCTCCGCACTACCAATGCGACGCTCTACCGACTGAGCCACAGCAGCATCACGTGATTGTTATGCAATCACCGTGGTCTATTCTAACAAAAGCGACCTTGTTTGTCAACACTTAATCGGCACAAATATTAGCGGATTTTGTCGGCGACAAATAATTGACAGTGATTTTATAAAAAGCTAAATATATAGATACAAAATAGAAATTTTAAACGAATCGTAAAAACGCCTATATTTAGTATAGGAATGAATGGTAAATTATATAAGAGAAATTTTGAGAAGATAAAACCTCATAATGGAGCGATGACAAATGCATAAGAAAAAGACAGAAGAGATGGAAGCAGACCATCAGGAGTTTACCAGATTGATTCGTGAGAATCAGGCGATCTTATATGACTTCATCAAATGCCGGATACTGGATAAGTCTCTGGCACAGGATGTATTACAGGAGACGCTTTATATTGCTTATAAAAAGTGGGATCAGCTGAAGGAACATCCCAATCAGACAGGTTTTCTGATTGAAACGGCGAGATACAAAATCCAGGACTTTAATAAAAAGACCAGAAAGTTACAACGTGAAATCCCTATAGAAGGGCATGAGCATATTGAGGCGAAGGACCAATATGGTAAAGTAGAATTGGATATCGTATTGGAGAATGATCTGGACAAAGAAGATAAGAAACGTTTTTCACGGTATTTCGTACGAGGGTATAAAATACCGGAAATGGCAAAGTTGGAGAATACGTCCGAGAACAACATGAGCGTACGAATCAACAGGCTCCGTGGAAAAGTGGCAAAAATCATATATGACGGTAAGGTATTCGACAAAAAACAAAAAATGTCTGTAAGAAATGACAAAAAATAGACACATATAATAGAGAGGGATAAAGATCAGGCATCGAAGCCGGACGATGAGATACAGAAGGGAACAGAGCAGAAATGAAGAAACAGGACAATGAAAGTCTGATTCAGGAGATTCAGAAACGATTAGATTGGTATACAATGGAAGCTTCCGATGAAGAATTTGATGCAGATGAAGTTCAGAATTTATTAAAACTGTTGGACGGTCTGACTCCTGAGGAGGAGAAAGACAGACTGTCATCGGATGAAGTGGTGGATAATTTTTGGAAATATTGTGCAGAACGTGAAGAAGAGGAAAGAATTCTGGCAGAGGCAGATGAAACGGAGAAAAAGAAAGAGCATAAGGTCCTGCATTATTTTCAGAAGCACAGGGCTGTTGTAGTGGCAGCGGCTGTATTGATTGTGATCATGCTGGGAGGCTCCTGGCAGATGGCCGTAAATGCAGAGAAGCATGGCGGGTTCTTCTGGTGGATGGATAAGAATGAAGAGGGAACAACGATGATAACATCACCGGAAGGGGTTAATGAGAATTCAATAAGACGTGCTGAAGAGAACTATTATAGTGTAGATGAGGTTCCGAGAAAATATAAAAAATATGTTGCAATACCTTATGAGATTATGAGTTTGTATGAAGGACAATATAGCATGATGCGGATACAGATAGCCGAAGCGGATGAATCAGACACGGTATATGTATTTTTTAATAAAGGACAGGATGAAATATTGCATTTTGAAATAAAAATGTATCCACGGGAAATATTACGTGTGAGAGAAACTTATCCAGGCTATGTGTTTTGTGAAGAATTTGAAAATGATGGTATCGATCTAGAGGTTTTCAGCAAGCAGGAGGATAATGGAAATCAAAGCTATATCATTTATTTTTATTATGGAAATGAAAAATATGCAGTTGTCGGAATAAATGATAAGGATTTTTTGAAGGAAATTGCAATCAAATACCAGGAGGCGGTAGTGGATAATTATTGAAATCAGTAATAAGAGGTTGGGTGAAAAACTCAATCTCTTTTTTAAAAGTATTTTCTAAAAACTTTTTCAACTTTTTTCAAAAAAGTTAAAGTTCTTTGTAAGATTTGAAGAATAAATCACATGTACTATATAGAGGGACAATTTGAGCCTCTAAAAGTGTAGCAAAAAATCTTATGAAGGAAAGGAAAACACGAGTGAGAAAAAGAAAACAAAAGAGTGGAAAAATGGTTGCTTTGGTATTGGCACTGATTTTTGCTTTTAGCGTGCCGGCACAGGAAGCACATGCAGAGGAAGCGTATCTCAATGAGGATACCACTATGAAAGTAACTGTAACAAACATGAGCCCGGAATATAGTATTTCGGATGTGCGGCCTATAACAACGATGTTTGATTGCGAAATCATTATGGCATTTAAAATGGACGAGGGGTTATGTATGACCTTTACTACATCCTGTATAGGAGCTGCCAAGGTTATAGGTGTAAAAGATATTAAGGTACAGCAGAAGATGTGGTATGGCTGGAAAACGGTACTGACTTCAGATGGTGCAGAATCTTATGACTCAGCAATTTTTGCGGCAGATTTAAAATATGCGGACGCCATTAAGGACAGAACATATCGTGTCATCTGTACACATTATGCGGATTTAGACGGCTACGAAGAAGTCGTGAACGACACGGGAGCTTTTAAGTTTACCTATTAACGTTCTATGAACCATTAAGTAACTGACCTGTTCATTTGCTACACTGGATCAAAATTAAATATTGTATTGGCTGTGGACAGCAGAAAAAATGTTATCCGCAGACTGCCACAGAGGGCATGGGGATACAGCACACGTATTCAGAAAGTATGCTAAGACCTGCATAAGGGTAAAACGAAGGGAAAAATAAAATAATCTGCGATTGTCATAGTGGGTGGGACAAAATCTTAACGTGAAAGTATAAAGGGGGAACTCTTTCAGGGAAAAGATATAGCTGAACGCATTATAGTAAAGGACATTTCTGTCAGGGATGACAAAAGCAGAAACAGAAAGCGAGAACAAAAGACAATGAGAAGGTACATATTGGCTAATCCGATGATCAGATCCGCAGGGTACGATGCACAACGACAGGTGTTGGAGATGGAGTTCGCAAGTGACGGTCAGATCTGCCAGTTCGATAATGTACCGGAGGAGATATGGTATCGGTTTCGGAGCCATCACCTTCCGGCGCTCTTTTTCCAACATTTCATTATGGGGCATTATCCGGAGCGAAAAATGCAGGAAATAGGGTAGAAAACCCGGGCATACAGGAAATACTCATTCACAGAGGGGAATATCATTACGGAATATCGAAATATAGAGGTAAAAGCTGCGGGGATAGGAATATCCGCCGCGGCTTTTAAAGTTTTACATAAATCTCTTTCCCAAAAAAGTGGAATATGCTATACTGTTACAGAAGTCTTGTCTGATGGAAGGAAAGATTTCGAAATAGGAAGAGAGACGTAGAAATATTTATGGCAAGAGAACTCCAACAGACAGCGCCGGATGATCGGCGGAGAAGAGTACAGCGGTTGAAGAAGATGATCATAGGCATTGTGATCGTAGGACTGTTGATTCCCATCCTGTGCTGTGTCTATCTGATCTGCAGACTGCATGCGATCAATGGGACTTTGCGGGATCTGGAACAGCGCCTGGAGGAACTGGATGCCAGGGACCGGGAACGGCAGACCCTGTTGCAGCAGCTACAGTCAGAGACTGCAATACAGCAAGGTGTCCAAACACAGGAAGAAGTAACTTCCGGTGAAGTGTCGGAGCATACGCCGGAGAGTGATCCCGGACAGGAGATGATTCACAAGGTTTATCTGACATTTGATGACGGTCCCAGTATTTATACCGATGAGATACTGGATATTTTGGACCGGTATCATGTGAAAGCTACTTTTTTTGTGGTGGGAAAGGATGGCTCTGAAGCGGAGGCGGCTTTGCAGCGGATCGTGGAGGATGGTCATACCCTGGGAATGCATTCTTACAGCCACAAGTATAAAGAACTCTATGAATCGCTGGATAGTTTCACAGAAGATTTCGCACGGATCAGAGACGACATCTACCAGGCGACCGGTGTGGAAAGCGTCTATTATCGTTTCCCTGGGGGCAGCTCCAATACGGTCAGCAATATTGATATGCATGAATTTATTGATTATCTGGACAGTCAGGGCGTGGAATATTTTGACTGGAATGTGTCCTCCGGAGATGGCGGAAGCAGGAATCTGTCTATCGATACCTTGTTGGAGAATTGTACAGAGGATATCGATACCAGAGATACATCGATCATATTGCTGCATGACTCTGCGGAGAAACCGACTACGGTGGAAGCATTACCGGATATCATAGAAAATATTCTGGCCAGACCGGATACGGTGATCTTGCCGATCACGGAGAATACCAGGCCGGTACATCATGTGGAATAATTGCAATTTTGAAAGTTCAGGGAACCGGAGAATTGCATTATATTATAGAAAATATTTATAATAGAACAAGAGATAAACGGAGGTACATAATCATGGGATTTTTCTCAGATTTGAAGGAAGATCTGTCACAGGCGGTGAATGAACTGATGCCGGAAGAAGATCTGAATCAGGGAGACGTCGCAGAGACTAAAGAGCAACCGGTTAAGAATATGCCGGAAACGACAGAAAAAGTGCAGACAGAGCAGCCCACAGATGCAACAAAGGATAATGCAGCGTTGGAAGAGATGCTGAAGAACCTGGATTCTATTGAGATCCCGCAGGCAAATGCAGAAGAAAAGCCTGTGGAGGAAGCAGAAGAGACACCGGAACAGTCTGCGGAAGAAGCAGCGCTGGATCTGGATCATGTGCTTCAGAACGATATGACCGTAGGAAGTGTTCTGGAACAGGAACATAGAGAGGAAAACAAAGGAGCAGAGAAGAGAATGGACGTAAAGACCGCATCAGATGAAAACGCAATTATTACTGCCGGTATGGTGATCACCGGAGATGTAAGTTCCGAAGGATCTATGGATCTGGTAGGCACAATTAATGGAAACATTGATATTCTGGGCAAACTGAACATTACCGGATATATCAATGGTAATTCCAAAGCAGCTGAGATTTTTGCAGAAGGCGCGAAGATCAACGGCGAGATCATGAGCGAGGGCTCCGTGAAGATCGGAGCAAGCACTGTTGTCATCGGCAACATTACCGCTACCAGCGCAGCCATCGCAGGTGCAGTAAAAGGTGACATCGATGTACAGGGACCTGTCATTTTGGATTCTTCCGCTATCGTAATGGGAAATATTAAGTCTAAGTCCGTACAGATCAACAATGGTGCGGTGATCGAAGGTATGTGCTCACAGTGTTATGCGGAAGTCAGCCCGACTTCTTTCTTCGACGATTATAAGCCTGAGAAAAAGAAAACAAAATAAGGAGCATACGATCATGAAGAGAATATTACTGAAACTCAGTGGTGAAGCACTGGCAGGAGAGAAAAAGACCGGATTCGACGAGGAGACCGTCAGAAAGGTGGCACTGCAGGTAAAGGAACTGGTAGATGACGGCATCCAGGTCGGTATTGTCATCGGCGGCGGTAATTTCTGGAGAGGACGTTCCAGTGAGAATATCGACCGCACAAAGGCTGACCAGATCGGTATGTTGGCCACGATCATGAACTGTATTTATGTCTCGGAGATTTTCCGCTCGGTAGGCATGATGACCAATATCCTGACTCCGTTCGAGTGCGGCTCCTTTACCAAGCTGTTCTCTAAGGACAGAGCCAACAAATATTTTGCAAAGGGCATGGTAGTGTTCTTCGCAGGTGGTACGGGACATCCCTATTTTTCCACCGATACCGGAGTTGTCCTGCGTGCCATTGAGGTAGAGGCAGATGTAATTCTGCTGGCAAAGGCAATCGACGGTGTATACAATGCAGATCCCGCCAAGGATCCTACGGCGAAAAAATACGATGAAGTATCCATTGATGAAGTCATTGCGAAGAACCTTCAGGTAGTGGATATGACCGCATCCATTCTGGCCAGAGATAACAAGATGCCCATGTGGGTATTCGGCCTGAACGAGGAAAACAGCATTGTGAATACCCTGAAGGGTAAGTTCAACGGAACGAAAGTAACTGTATAAAATCAAAATAATAGAAAGGCGCAGAGCGCAGAAGAGAGGAAATTATGGACGCAAGAGTACAGGTATATAGTGATAAAATGCAGAAGGCATTTGAATTCTTAGAGGCAGATTTCGCTGCCATTCGTGCGGGGCGTGCGAACCCTCACGTACTGGATAAGCTGAGAGTAGACTACTACGGAACTCCCACCCCTATTCAGCAGGTAGGTAACGTAACTGTTCCCGAGGCACGTATCATCCAGATCGCTCCCTGGGAGAAGTCTCTGATCAAGGAGATCGAAAAAGCGATCATGACCTCCGATATCGGTATCAATCCTTCCAATGATGGTAGCGTGATCCGTCTCGTATTCCCGGAGCTTACCGAGGAGCGCAGAAAAGACTTGGTCAAGGAAGTAAAGAAGAAGGGGGAAGAAGGCAAAGTAGCCATCCGTAACATCAGAAGAGACGGTAACGATGCTTTCAAGAAGCTGGCAAAGACAGAAGTGTCTGAGGACGAGATCAAAGGTCTGGAGGAGGAGCTTCAGAAGCTTACCGACAAATATGTAAAAGATATTGATGCCCTGATCGACAGCAAGTCCAAGGAAATCATGACAGTTTAAGGATTTAAGAAGGTTTGAAATTATGGAAGAAAATTTGAAAATTCCGAACCATGTAGCGATTATTCTGGACGGTAACGGCCGTTGGGCCAAGGCAAAAGGAATGCCCCGCAACTACGGTCATGTGCAGGGGGCCAAAACGGTAGAAGTGATCTGTGAGGAGGCGTACCGTATGGGGATTCAGTATCTCACGGTATATGCTTTTTCCACAGAGAACTGGAACCGGCCGCAGGACGAAGTGGATGCGCTGATGAAATTGTTGCGCAATTATATGAAAACCTGTCTGAAGACTGCCGAAAAAAATCGTATGTGCGTCAGAGTTCTGGGAGATAAGACCAGACTGGATCAGGACATTCAGACCCGCATCGCGGAATTGGAAGAAGCTACGAAGAACAATGACGGTCTGCATTTCCAGATTGCCATCAACTACGGTGGCAGGGATGAGATCATCCGTGCGGTAAAAAAACTGTCCGCAAAGGTACAAAGCGGGGAAGTATCACCGGAAGCCATCACGGCGGATATGCTGGAAGATTATCTGGATACCGCTGGGATACCGGATCCGGATCTGTTGATCCGTACCTGCAATGAGCAGAGAATCTCCAATTTCCTGCTGTGGCAGCTGGCTTATACGGAATTTTACTTTACTCCGGTTCCCTGGCCGGATTTTACAAAAGAAGAATTGATGAAGGCTGTGGAAGCATATAATCATAGAGACAGAAGATATGGCGGCCTGAAGGAGGAATAGCTTATGTTTTGGACCCGTTTGCTCAGTGGCATTGTATTGCTTGTCATTGCACTGGCTACGTTCAGCTTCGGCAATATATTTTTAGCAGTGCCGCTGTGGCTTATTTCTCTGATTGCATACAGAGAGCTTACCAAGGCATTAAGATGTGCAACGGATGAAAAAAATTTTAATGCACTGGAGTGGATCGGCTTTGTGGGCGTGACGGCATATTACGCAACACTGTTTTTTACCAGGGATCATACATTACTGCTCATGTGTATCGTGGGCCTGTTCATGGCAGAAATGTTCTGTTATGTGGCATTGTTTCCGAAATACGAGGCAAGTCAGGTCATGGCAGCGGTATTTTCCTTCCTGTATGCACCGGTGCTGTTGTCCTTTGTCTATCTCACCCGCGAGTGTGAGACCGGAATCTATCTGGTATGGCTGATCCTGATCAGTTCCTGGGGATGCGATACTTGTGCCTATGTCGTCGGAAAGCTGATCGGGAAGAAGCATATTTTCCCGGAATTAAGTCCTCATAAGTCCTTGGAAGGTTGTATCGGCGGTGTCGTCGGGGCAGCACTGATCGGTGGACTGTATGCACATTTTTTTGTTGAGACGGCATTCCCGGACCGGACAATTACATGGATCATTGCCTTTATCTGCGCCGCAGGTGCAGTGATGAGCATGGTGGGAGATCTGGCGGCCTCTGCCATCAAGAGGAACCATAATATTAAAGATTATGGGAAACTGATTCCCGGACATGGTGGGATTATGGATCGTTTTGACAGTATGACGGTGACAGCACCGATGACCTATTTCCTTACCATTTTGCTGATGGGACTCAGATAGAGGAGCGAAAATACATGAAAAAGATAGCAATTCTGGGGTCTACCGGTTCGATCGGAACCCAGACTCTGGAAGTCGTGAGGAATAATCCGGAGCTGCAGGTGGTAGCACTGGCAGCAGGAAAAAGTGTAGAACAGATGGAGCAGCAGATCCGAGAATTCCATCCGTTGATCGCAGGTATGTGGAGCGAGGAGGCGGCAGCGGATCTGCGCAGCCGTGTTGCGGATCTTCCTGTGAAGGTCGTGACCGGAATGGACGGACTGCTGGAGATCGCAGTGATGCCCGAAGCACAGGTATTAGTGACGGCCATTGTGGGCATGATTGGTATCAGACCTACGATCGCGGCCATTGAGGCAGGAAAGGATATTGCTCTTGCAAATAAAGAGACTCTGGTGACTGCCGGACACATCATTATGCCGTTGGCGGCTAAGATGGGTGTGAAGATTCTGCCGGTGGACAGTGAACACAGTGCTATTTTCCAGTCACTGAACGGAGAACCGAAGGGCAGGATCGAGAAAATTCTGCTGACTGCATCCGGTGGACCCTTCCGAGGAAAGACGAGAGAACAGCTGCAGAATATTCAGGTAGAGGATGCTTTAAAACATCCAAACTGGTCCATGGGACGGAAGATTACGATAGATTCATCCACCCTGGTGAATAAAGGACTGGAAGTCATGGAAGCAAAATGGCTGTTTGGTGTGGATCTGGATCAGATCCAGGTCATTGTGCATCCCCAGAGTATTATTCATTCCGCCGTACAATATGTGGACGGTGCGGTAATTGCACAGCTGGGAACTCCGGATATGAAACTCCCGATCCAGTATGCGTTGTTCTATCCGGATCGTCGTCCGATGCCGGGCAGACGGCTGGATTTCTATGAACTGGCACAGGTGACATTCGAGAAGCCGGATATGGAGACGTTCTACGGACTGAAGCTTGCTTATGATGCACAACGCATCGGTGGCAGTATGCCTACGGTGTACAACGCAGCCAACGAGAAAGCAGTAGGATTGTTCTTAGACCGCAAGATCGCTTATCTTCAGATCCCGGAGTTGATTCAGGAAGCCATGGAGCAGCATAAGGTGATCGAGAACCCGAATGTGGAGGAGATCCTGGAGACAGAAGCATCTGTTTACAGTTATATCGACGGCAAGGGATTCTGATCCTAAAATAGAAGCATGATATGAGAGGCAATAAATGGTTACATTGATCTTGTTTGTATTGATCTTCGGGGTGGTGGTCATCTCACATGAATTCGGACATTTTCTGCTGGCGAAAGCCAATGGGATTCATGTGATAGAATTTTCCGTGGGCATGGGTCCGAATCTGTTTTCTTTTCAAAAAGGAGACACCAAATATTCTCTGAAGCTGCTTCCCATCGGTGGAGCCTGTATGTTTGAAGGCGAAGATGGACTGAATGAAAAAGAAGACGGGGAAGACCACAGCGGATCGTTTTTAAATGCCAATGTATGGGCGCGGATCTCCACTGTCCTGGCGGGACCGGTATTTAATTTCATCCTTGGATTTATCATTGCTTTTATTATGGTGAATCTGATCGTGATCCGTGATCCCGTGGCGACGGAGATCGTGGATGGCGGTGCGGCGCAGGAAGCCGGACTGCAACCCGGAGACAGAATTCTCTCTCTGAATGGCAGTAAGATTCATCTGTATGAAGAAATACAGCTGTTTACGCTGACCTACCGGGGCGGGAATGTCACGGTACAGTATGAGCGTGACGGCGTAAAAGGAACTACAACCCTGACTCCTAAGTATGATGAGAGTGCAGGACGTTATATGATCGGCATCAGTAACGCGGATTTTGTACAGCTGTCCGGACTGGACTGCTTCCGTTACTCCTGGTATGAGATGCGTTATTGTGTGACGATGACCTGGAAGAGCCTGGCGATGCTGGTGCAGGGGCAGGTATCCAGACAGGATGTGGCAGGACCGGTCGGGATTGCCGTGAACGTCGTGGGAAAAACCTACGAAAGTACAAAAGACTACGGCTGGCAGAATGTACTGGTGAATATGTTGAATATCACCCTGATGCTTACGGTGAATCTGGGGATCCTGAATCTTCTGCCGATTCCTGCATTGGACGGCGGCAGACTGGTATTCCTGATCTGGGAAGCCATTACGCACAAACCGGTGCCCCCGGAAAAAGAGGGCATGGTACACTTTATCGGACTTATGTTTTTCATGGTGCTGATGGTGTTCCTGCTATTTAACGATCTGGTAAATATTTTCGGATAGAGTATCCGGGATATCTTATTATCCGTTGACAAAGAGCATACCGCATGGTATGCTCTTTTTACGTTCGCGGAAGACGCGATTCTGATATCATTTTCATGCCGGTCGGCAAATAAACCCTGAAGAATGAAAAGAATATATGTATCTGTGTTTAGGATAGATAGGATAGAAGGGAGGAGTGCGTATGGAGCATGTTACGGCCTGCTATTGGCAAAAGGAGACGGTCCCAAATATATTTCTGTCATTGCAACAACGAAAATACCGTCGCAGGAAAGCCTCTGTGGTATATGCCTGTATTTCCGACAACAGGGAACTGCTGATGAATCTGCAGAACAAAATAGAAGAGGAATTGCAGGGGAGGGATATCTGGAAATCGTACACGGAAGAAAGGATAAGAGAAAAATGGTCGAAACAGCTTGCGGCAGTGGACAAAAACAGCAATTATGCGGGAGTACTGTGTGTGGACAGCAGAGTGCTTCTGTTTGACCACGGCAGGATGAATCTCTGCGGATTTTTCAAGAGGTTTGGGAGAACCGGATGGAAAGTCTGGAAGGATCAATGCATGGTGGGGGAAGTCGAAGCAGGAACAGCAATTTTGCTGACGGATCATGGATTCCTGAATTACTGTGAAGAGGAACTGGCAGGCTGCCTGAGACCGGAAAGCGTGGGGACCGATCTACTGTCGGACAGAGCGGAGCGGGCAGAGAGACGGCTGGCAGAGCTGGGTCGGAAGGCAGAGCAGCGGGGCGGAAGACATATGGGAGCGGTATGGATTCTGCCGGTAAAGGGAGAAGCTATATGGAGCAAAGGGAAACAGAGCAAAGAAACGGTACAAATGGAATAGAAATGGAGAGGATATTGGTCTGGCATGGATATCACAGTCCTGTGTCGGTGGGAGAAGGCAGCTTTTCCCAAGTCTATCGTGTGACAGACAGTAGCGGAGGATTCCGGGCCTGCAGAGTGTCCGATGTCACAGAACAATGGCAGAGGGAATGTGAGAACTGGCAGGAGATCAGACATCCGTTATTCCCCGGGTATGTGGAACATTGGACGGAAGGAGGAAAGGGCTATCTTATCATGGAATTCTGGGATGGCATGGATCTGCGGAAAATGCTGGAGAGAAGAGGCAGACTTACTCCCGGACATGCTGCGTGGATCGCGGATCAGATCGCGGAAGGCATACAATATCTTCATGAGCGGCAGCATCCATTTCTCTACCGGGATCTGAAGCCGGAAAATATCCGGATTCGTGTCAACGGCAGAGTGGGGATCCTGGATCTGGGATGCCTGTGGAACAGAGAAGAAAAATGGTCGGGAGCAGGCAATTATTCCTACAGTGCGCCGGAACAGTTCCGACAGGGGGAGATACCCGGGGAGGAAAGCGATGTGTATGCCATGGGAAAATTGTTGGAGGTCATGCTGGGAGAGAAAAACGGGAAACACAACAAACAGGAAAAATGGCTTCGCAGAATAAGCCGGATGGCGACTCATACAGAGCGACAGAGACGTATTCCGGATATGAAAACCTTCCGTCGTCTGCTCTCCGTGATGAATGCATCCGGGAGGGTGCGCAGACAGGTATTCAAAGAGTCTGATTTTTATTATATCCGTAAGTTGTACTGCCCGTAGTTGTACGCACCGTGCTCGAACACAATCAATAAAATTTATAAAAAACTACTTGCTGTTTCCAGACGGAATGAGTATACTGTAGCTAGAGGTCACAGATCACTTTCGGGACCGGACCAATTAAATTTACATAGCAAAAAGGAGAAGAGTTATGCGTTTTTTTATTGACACTGCAAAAGTAGAAGACATTAAGAAAGCAAATGACATGGGGGTTATTTGCGGAGTAACGACCAATCCCTCTCTGATCGCCAAAGAGGGCAGAGATTTTGTAGAAGTGATCAAAGAGATTGCATCCATCGTGGATGGACCCATCAGTGGTGAGGTGAAAGCAACCACCGTAGATGCGGAAGGCATGATCAAGGAAGGCAGAGAGATCGCAGCCATCCATCCCAATATGGTAGTCAAGATTCCTATGACGGTAGAAGGTCTGAAGGCATGTAAAGTATTAAGCTCCGAAGGGATAAAGACCAATGTAACACTGATCTTTTCAGCAAACCAGGCGTTGTTGGCTGCACGCGCCGGCGCAACCTATGTATCTCCTTTCCTGGGAAGACTGGATGACATCAGCACGAGAGGGGTAGACCTGATCCGTGATATCGCTGATATTTTCGCGGTAACCGACCTGGATACCCAGATCATCGCAGCAAGCGTGCGTAATCCCATTCATGTGACCGATTGCGCTCTGGCTGGTGCTGACATTGCAACCGTTCCCTACGCGGTTATAGAGCAGATGGTAAAACATCCTCTGACTGATGCCGGTATTGCCAAGTTCCAGGCAGATTACAGAGCAGTCTTCGGTGAATAATAAATAAGATGAACACAGTTAAGAAGCTGTACAGAGGGATTCTCTGTACAGCTTCTTTTTTGTTCCTGTCGATTCCGAGGATTCCGGCAGAGCTTATTTCATCTGCTCTTCCTGCTTCTTGATCAAGCAAACGTCACATAAGGTAACCAAAAGCGTTATAAAAAAATAACATCAATTACATTCATGTTATCGTCAACGATTATCTGCCGGATCACATCCCGCCAAAAGAATTTCCGGTGCAATTTATCGAGATCCTTGTACATTTCTTTCCAGTCAGACACAAACACCTCTTGCAAGTGCTCAATGCTGTCATGAGACCGCCTAGAAGCTTCATACTGCCCTATTAAATCATTTAACCTTAAATACTCTGTGTCGTAGTATTCTTCGCTTATTCTGCCCTTTAGGAACATTGTGTTGAGCCTGTCCAGTTCTTCCCGGTATTTTGATACATTGTTGTTTGAGTGCTTTTTCTCTGGTTTCTGATCTGACATAGCTGCTTCACGTTCTGCCAAAAAGGTATCGATTCGGTTCAGCAGCATCTCCTCGATAAGATTCTCGGATTTCACCTTGGAAAATCCACACATTTTGGTGGAGTGATATTCGCAGTGATAATACCGATACACATTACCGCTTCGGTGGCTCTTCTGACAGGACCGCATCAGCCGATTGCACTCCGGGCACCGAATCATCCCGGAGAATAATACCTCTGTCCTCTTGTTTCCTGCGGTGCGGATCACTGGTTTTTTCTGTTGGAGATTCTTCCACTCCTCTTTAGATATGTACGGTTCACAGAAATTATCATTATCTTTGTAACAGCCATAATAAAAAGGACTGCGGATTATGCGCTTGATAGCCTGGATCTCAAAATTAGTGCCGTACTGTTGGTTGATATGCCGGGCGGTGGCAGAGTAGTTTCGATATTTGCGATAGTATTCAAACAGATCCGCAACAGCATCTTCCCATTGTTCTTCCTTTACCAGTCTGCGCACTCCATTCACAACAGCGTTGTGGTATCCAAACGGTGTGGAGTGATTCGGGAGTATAGACTTACCTATGGATGCTGCATACCGGATGGTATCTTTTCTACGTTCGGAATTTAAGGCCCATTCCAATTCTGCCATTGATGCCTGCATATACATAAAGTTCTTTCCATAGGGTGTAGTTGTGTCGATCTGCTGACTGACGGAGACAAGATTGCAACCGTTGATTTCCATATCGTGATATAGGTTGCAGAAATCTCGGGTATTACGTGCGATACGGTCATATCGCTGAATGACAACAAGCTGTATTTTTCTATCAGACACATCCCGCATCATTCGCTGAAAGTCTTTTCTCTTTTTGGTGGAGTGTCCGGTGATTCCGTAGTCTCCATCATAAACCGTGGCAGTGTAATTCCCGGAGCCGTACTTGTCATCTAAGTACCGGCGGCACATATCAATTTGCACATCCATGCTGTCGGAGTTGTCCACGGCTTTGGATTTACGTGGGTAGATTGCACAGTTAATCATTACTGTTCCTTTCTGACAGAAAAAGCCACTATAAAAGTGGCTTAATCTTTAGTCTACGAATTCAATTATATCAGCGGAATATCCCATAACTTCTCCGACATCTTTAATTTTTACTCGGATAGTGTAATGCTCATCTATTTTCATGTCCATGACTTTCTGCTTTTGCTCATCTGATTTTACATAACACTGTACACCGTAAACATCTAAAACCTCGTCATTCGATAGACTGATATACTTTCCACTTGCATCAATATTTGAAAGTCTGCCAGTAATTTCTAAATATTTTCCTTTGTAAGAATCGGTTGCTTTCAAAGCATTGTCTTTCAAATCGTTGTCAAGCTGTTCCACCGTAATTGCGGTATATTCAATTACTTCTTCTTGTTGCACAGTAGTTTCTTTCGTGGATGTAGATGTGCTCTGCTTTTGTGTGGTGGTAGAACTCGATGAACTGTCAGAGGAATCATCTGATAAAGAGCCAACAATTCCAATCGCAAAAAACACGGCAAGACAAATCAAAACTACTTTAAGCGTACTTGATTGTTTCCTCTTGCATACTGGACAAACCGTAGCTTTCTTCGGAATGTCTGATTGACAGTATTTACATTTCTTTGTTTCTTCCATAATAGTTTTTCTCCTTTTTACATTTTATCTGAATAGGCTAATATTCGCCTAATCATTTCTTTTTGGGTATCATCTGCTTTGCGGTATTTCATTAGCAAATCCTGCTCTTCTTCGGATAGAGAAATTGTGTAATCTATCGTCTGTCCTGCGGGATCCCATTTTACATCTTCGCCATTTATAAGATATTCGATAGATACCTCAAAATAATCGGCAATCTTTTTCAGAATAGCAGTGGACAAATTATTCCCTCTGTTTTTCCAATTACTGATAGTACCCTGACTTATGCCTAAATCTTTGCATACTTTGTATGTAGTTATCCCTTTTGATTTGCATAATTGCACAAAAATCTCATACATAAATTAGCAATACTTCACAAATATAAAATACTTCACAATCTTGTATTGACTACTTCACAAATATAAAGTATTATAAACAAGTAAAGTGGTTCACAAATTAAAAGCAACTTGTCTTACTAATTGCAAGTACTTCATAGATGTGTCCTTTCTTTTGTGTGACAACTAAAGAATATCACAAAAGTGAAGTATATGCAACCACTATATATAGATAGGAGGTGTGTATATATTGTGTTTGTATGAAAAAATCAATGAATTATGCAAACAAAAAGGAGTTTCGATTTACAAGATGTGCAAAGACACAGGTATTGCACAGAACGTTGTGAGTAACTGGCAGAACAGACCTGATGCTGAACCGACATTAAAAAATGCTGTCGTGTTAGCTAAGTATTTTAAGGTAAAAGCAGAGTATTTTTTGAAAGAATAGGAGAACGTCTATGAAAGGATTTGTATTAAAAGGAAAGAAATTTGCCTACAAAAGCAAGCAGAATGTCGAATCTGTCACCATCCGTGTGACACCGGAAGCGTACAACGCACTGGTGGACATGGCGAATGAGAGCACGTTATCTATCAGAAATATCGCATCGCAGGCTATCTTATTTGCCTACGGCAACCTTGTAATCGACCGGGAGGAGGATGCGGATGCCTGCAATGACTGAGGAACAAGCTGACAGAGCAATGCGCATTCTGGCAGAGTTATATGCAGACCAGATTGGCATGAAGAACCCGAAGATTACAATCACGAGAAAAGGAGAGAAGAAAGAATGAAAAAGCAGATTATACCTATCGAGAGAGCAAGTGAGAGTACCATCAATGCGCTGATTGAAGCAGGAGTACTGGTAGTGACCGATGACGGTCTGAAGTGTGCGGAGGTGGACTGACATGGGAAAAAAGGAAGAAGTTTTGATCGCTGTTCCTTACGATGACTTTATCTGTGGAATACAGGCATTGCGGATTCTTATATCTGCCAGGCAGATGTTAAATAGTGGTGATGCCTTTGCATCCGATGGACTTAAGGCAATCCTCGGAATAAAAAAAGAGGACGGTGATAAGGATACCAGATAAAAACATGATAAATATAAGTAGGGAGGAAAGATAATTGGAAATTTTATTTATTTTAATATTTTTAATTTGCTTTTTGCTAGTAGTTATCGCAATCACTGACACAATCGAAAAATGCAGTTATTACAAGTGGAAATCAAAAAGCCACAATGAATTTTCTGATAAAGAAAGTGAGGATAAAAATGCAAAATTAGAGGTGGATAAAAAAGGACGGTGATAAGGATGCCGGAAAGAATTGAGAACCGCATGGTTGTGGATTCTTTGTGGGAAAGCTGTTATCCACAACAAGAAAAAGCATTAAAAGAGCCTGGTTATCACAAATATGGTACTGGTGATTTTGTACCTGAGAAGGAAGCTTATGAATATGCACTTGATCAGTGCTTAAATGGGTCAGAGGAAGATCAGAAAGAATTTAGAACCATGCTTGTTGAATGGTACTTCAGCGGTGGATCATGGAGAAAGGAAGAATATAGTGGCACTTAAATCTTGGGATGAATTAAGAAAAATAGATGTAAGACCATTTTGCGAAGAGCGAGATGGGATGCTTTATCTGAATTGGGCAAAATGCATTTCTCTTTTGCATGAGAACGGTGCAAAGGTGGTTCGTTGGACTCCGATTTCCGATGAAAAAACAGGAACAAGTCTACGTATGACAGAGGCGGTCTTTTCGGACAGCAAAAATAATACTAATCGTTGCTATGAGACAAGAATACGGGTCGTAATCGATGACATGGAATTTGAGATGCAGTCTCCAGTAATGAATGGTACAAATCCAGTAAAAGATAATTCCATGTCGCAGCAGAGGGTTTGGAACAGCATGTGCAGATCTTTTGTAAAATGCGTTGCTATCAATACAGGATTGGGATTTGATTTGTGGCTGAAAGAAGAAGCGAGACCTTTTCAGATGGGAATCCCTCAGGATGATGCTCAGCCTTCCGCTGCGAGCATGACGGTCTTGAAACAGTTATGTGAGAAACATAAGGTTAATCTTGCTTATTGGGCTAAAAGTAACAACAAGACCGTAGAAAACTTGACGGGATCAGAAGTGGGAATGATGCTGCAGACGTTGAGAGAGAAATATGGGGATGATTGATAATGGAATTTACAGGGAAAGTGGCTGGAATCACAATGGATTTCATTTCGGGCAAATATAACATATCGTTTCAAGCGGACTCAGCCGATGCCGTGACCAGCCAGTTTGACGGTATCAAGGATGCAGAGAAGCTGACCATTACCGCTGTTAAATTCCGTCAAAAGCGGTCACTGGATGCGAATGCATATTACTGGCAGTTGATCACGAAGCTGGCAGAGGCAATGCATATTTCCAAGGGACGGATGCACAACATGATCTTGAGGAAGTACGGACAGAGGGAATACATCGAGGGAAAGCTTGTCACTCTAACACTCCCGGACACGGACAAGGCAGAGAACACAGCATTAGAAGCTGAGACTTACCATATCGGTCCGACATCACAAGTGCGTGAAGGCAAGGACGGAACCATGTATCGCACATATGTCATGTACCGTGGCTCTCACGATTACGACACCAGGGAGATGAGCGAACTTATCAATGGACTGGTATCCGAATGTAAGGAAGTTGGAATTGAAACCCTTACTCCTGCGGAACTGGAAGAAATGATGAAAGCGTGGAAGCCATGAAGAAGTGTTGGAGCGTTCTTACGGACGATATGGGATCCTGCTATATCACCCATTTGGGAGTAGTCCATATCCACCATGTGTTTAACGGCAGCCGGAAGAAATCCAGTGAGGAAAGAGGATTCCTGGTACCTTTACATCCGACATTACATACATACGGACCGGCCAGTGTGCATAGGAAACCGAATCAGGGACTTGACCTGAGACTGAAGCAGGAATGCCAGCGGTATTATGAGGAGCATTACGGATCCCGTGAAGAGTTTATAAAAGAATTTGGAAGGTCTTACCTATAAGGTTGCAACACCTGTCCTGCGGGGCGAAAGAAACCGTTCATGTAGTGGTGTCTCACAAACAGCCATTATTAGTGTCAGGGCGGACGGTGATCCGCCCGGGAGGTGGTCTATATACTGATTGAGAATTACATACCTTTTGGTTATGCCAACAGAATATCAAGACAAAAACTTGTATCAGATACAAACATGAGTGATCGGAAAATCCGTCAGGAATTGGAAGATGCACTACTGCTCAGAGGGACATTGGTTATCAATATTGACAATGGATATTTCCAACCGGATGGCAGCATGGAAGACCGGCAGAGAGCAAAGGAATATCTATTCCGGGAGCAGGCAAGGACGAGCAGTTGCAATAAGCGTTGTAAGGCTATACGGAAGTGCCTGACACCAAAGGCAGAGGATACAGGGCAGATGTCACTCAAAGAATTTGGAATAGGGTAGGTGGGCTGAATGGATTACATAAAGCTGAGCCGAAAGATACTGGATTGGGAATGGTATGGGAATATAAATACCTGCCGTGTATTTATTCATATGCTTTTAAAGGCCTACTGGAAAGACAAGAAGATTGAGGGAACTGTGATCCCCAGGGGTTCATTTCCTTCATCGTATGGGCGATTAGCGGAGGAGACACAACTCACGGTTGACGAAGTAAGAACCGCAGTAAAGCATCTAATTTCTACCAAGGAGATTACCAAGCATGTAACCTCGAAATACACTGTATTTACGGTAAATAATTACGATGCTTACCAAATCATCCCAAGCAGTTTCCCAACCGATTCCCAAACGATTCCCGAACGATTCCCAACAAAAGAAGAATATAAAGAAGGGAATAATAAAAAAGAAGAACCTAAAGGTTCTAAGAAAAAATTTATCCCCCCGACCGTTGATGATGTTCGTGCCTATTGCCAAGAGCGGAACAATAAAGTTGATCCGCAGAAGTTTGTTGATTTCTATTCGTGCAAAGGTTGGATGGTTGGAAAAAATCACATGAAGGACTGGAAAGCGGCGGTAAGGACCTGGGAAAAATCCAGTAGTCAGAGCAAAGAGACACCGGCGGAGAAAAGGTTCGGTGCAAACAAAGGAATGATGCAAACTGACTACGGAGATATGTCGGAGTTTGAAAAAGCCATGTTGGCAAATTGAAGGGAGAACGATGAGCAATCAAAATTATCGAAAGGCAATGGCCATTGAATCCAAAAACAAGAAGCGGATACTGGAGATCAATCCTCACGTTGATGATGGCAGCGGTATATATTTCCTGACACGGATGGACGAGGACGGAATCCGTTATGCGTACATAGGGCAGGCTAAACACCTGTTGACGAGACTGGCACAGCACCTCTCCGGGTACCAACATATAGATTTATCAATAAAAAGTCATGGTTTACTTTCTGTTGATGAAAATATTTATGGATGGAACATAGGATTTTTTCATTATGAAGTAGATGACTTGGATTATTGGGAAAAATATTGGATTAAAAAGTATGCACAGTATGGTTACCAGCTCAGGAACAAAACAGCCGGCGGGCAGGGCGAGGGCAAGAAGCAGATTGACGAGTACCGCCCCGCCAAAGGCTATAGGGATGGCATAGAGCAGGGTAAAAGGATGTTGGCGAGGGAATTACTGTCTATCGCAGAAAAGCACCTTAAAATCGATCTGAGAGAGGATAAGAGGGGAAATAAGATTTCTCAGAAGCAATATGAGAAATTCATAGCACTGATCCATGCGGAGGGCAATGATGAAAGCGTACATGATAGTGACGAATGATGAATTGGAACTGCCGGTGAAGATGGATATCTTTGGTGCAAAAGCCGCGGCTGATTATCTGGGGATCCCTGAACAGACATTTCGGACATGCCTGCATAGGGATTCATGGTGCCGGAAAACGCATAGGTATAAGGCTGTGGTTGATGAAGATGCTACGATAAGGCTCCGGGCAGAGCGAAAGGCAGAAATGGATGCACATTGGAAATATAAGCGTGCATTTGACCCTGCATACCGTGAGAGAAGGCGCAAACACGACAGAGAAAGGTGGATAAAGAAACGTGAGCAGAGGATTTCACAGTGATGATGAATTACGGGAGATGGAAGAACATCCAGGAGAGATGTCAAGGCATATCGGACGCACGAAGCCATATGAGTGCAGCTATCCAGTGGTGGAGAGCAAGCCGAGGATTCCGGAAAGGAGTAAGGATGGAGAGACTGACGAATAGTGACAAAGAAATACCAACACTTGTAAATAATGCAGAGTACTGGCTGGAAGTATATTTCAAATTAAAAGATATTGAGGATGCCGAGGAACAGGGATTGCTCTTGCGGTTGCCGTGTCCGTTTTGTGGCGGAAAAGCATATACCAAAGTAGTTTCAAGAGACTATATGCAAACAGGTTACTCGATAGGTGCTGAAGTAGGGTGCGAAAAATGTGGTTTTCATATGCGAGGAGAAACTGTATTTGCAGTTGACGAATTTATGAATGTGAAAATTGTTAGCGGAGGTGTGCAACACATGATTGAGAGATGGAACAGGAGGGCGAACGATGGGAAGATTGATTGATGCGGATAAATTAAAAGCGGATTTAGAAAAAGCAATTTCAAAGAGCGAAGACATGGATTGCTTAGATTTTTTACGCATTGCTTCTGTTATTGATAAACAGCCGACCGCCTACGACCCGAACAAGGTTGTGCAGCAGTTAGAAAATCTGAAAACAATAAATGTCGATATTGGATTTGAAACTATTGTTAGCACGCTTCGCAAAGATGTTGTGATGGAGATCGTGAAAGGCGGTGGAGTAGGTGGCAATTAAACCGATTTTATTCAATACAGAAATGGTTCGGGCAATTCTGGACGGACGGAAGACTTGCACTCGGAGGTTAGTAAAGCCGCAGCCAGATGAAAAGCATACATACCCGCTCGGTTTTGTTACCGACAGTACAGAGAAGAAAAAGGTAGGAAGATTTGGATTTGGCATTGATGAATATGGTGGTTCTATTCAATACGAAAAGCCACCGTATCAGCCGGGCGATATCCTGTATGTCCGGGAAACATGGAAAAAGGCACCGAACGGATACTATTACTACGAAGATTGGCAGAAAGATGATATAGCCGATGTTACTAAATGGAAACCATCCATCCACATGCCAAAAGAAGCGGCACGTATCTGGCTTAAGGTTACGGATGTGAGAGTGGAGCGGTTGCAGGATGTCACTGAAGATGGAGCAAAAGCAGAAGGAGCAATAGATAACAGAGGGTTTATCCACAGCCCGGAGAATGAATATGATCGCATACATACAGCCAGAGATCATTTTATTAAAATCTGGAACAGCACCATCAAGAAATCCGACATTGACCGCTACGGTTGGGATGCGAATCCTTATGTATGGGTAATTGAATTTGAACGGTGTGAGAAGCTGAAAGGAGTGTGATGCAGATGGAACGAGTTGATTATACCGCCTTGTATGCCGATAATGCGGACTTTAAGCGGTATGTTGACAGATACTGTGTAAAGCACCGAATCAGCGTTGCAGAAGCCTTACAGCACTACCTGGTGCAGATGGCGGGCAGGATGTACAAGGAACAGATGGATAACAAGGTAGAATAGATTAGAAAGGAGTAAGAGGTTTGCTGGCCAGCGTGAAAGAGCTCTTTACTCCGAGAAGAAAATGGAATCAGTAAAAGAAAGAATGGAGCGGATTGGAGCTTATGCAAAGATTGCTTCATTCATGCAGAAAGAAAAGCAGGATTATAGTTTTAAAAGAAAATATGCACAGATTCGTGCGGAAGAGTTCCGTCGGGAGTGCGATAACAGAGGACTTAATTGTCATGTATCAGTAGGCGGACTGGATAGCATTATCCTATACATATTCCTGAAAAAGGTATGCAACATTGATGTTCCAGGAGTATCCGCATCATATCTGGAAGACAAGAGTATTCAGAAGGTGCACAGGGCAATCGGAATTATCAATGTACCACCGTTGAAACGCGAGGACGGAACCTATTGGAGTAAACCTAAGGTAATACAGGAGTTCGGGTTCCCGGTGATCTCCAAAGAGGTGGCAGCAAAGATAGAATTGCTACAGAACCCTTCCGAGAAGAATAAAACTGTGCGCCATGCCATTATTACCGGGGAAACCGGAGAATACGGTGGGTGGCAGAAAAATTCCCGGATGAAGCTTAACCACAGATGGTTAAAGCTGTTTGGTGGTTATGAGAACGATAATGAAGGCTGCGATTTTCAGAAGCCGGATTTCCTGGTATCTTCCAAGTGCTGTTATTACCTGAAGGAAAAGAACTGTGATGACTGGGGCAAGGAACATAACAGCGTGCCATATCTGGGACTGATGGCATCTGAGGGCGGCAGACGTGCCAAGAGCCTGCGGATGAATGGCTGCAACTACTTCGGAGCATCTACCATCAGATCAGCTCCATTTGCAATCTTCCACCGGCAGGATATATTGACACTTGCCCTGGAAATGGACGAGCAGTGGCGGAATGGTTGGAAAGATGAATTCCATGATCAGCTGTTGCGAGATGGAAGAATCACAGAGAATTTTGTGATGCCGGAGTCGTTGATTCCTGAGATATACGGGACCATTGAGAAGAAACCGGACGGAACTCTGTATACCACCAAAGCGCAGAGAACCGGATGCAGCATGTGTGGTTTCGGAATACACATGGAGAAACGGCCACATAGATTTGATTTGCTCTATGAGAGCAATCCAAAAGAGTGGGATTATCTGATGTTCCATATGTGTAAGGATGCGAATGGAAATGATTATGGATGGGCAAAAGTACTGGAGTATATTGGGGTTGGATGGGACCCGACGACGATTGGTGGAAACTGTAAAGGACAGATGAGCCTGGAAGATTTTATAAGGTAGCGGGTTTGAGGGGATTTGAACCCCTCGGCGTCCAAAATATTACTTACACCCATGCCCCTGAATCAGTGGTTGTGTGCCAAACCCACGCTCGCCAGCACCCGCCGAAACTTTTTGTAATTCAGATAATATTGTCATAAGTGTACCTCCAGAAAAGATGAATCTAAAACTTAGGTTACCTTTTAGGCTGTGCGACCACATGACAGAGCAACAGGATAAAAATAATGTAAGTAATGTAGCATATGGCTTATTAATACGGAAATATAGTATCACTTTAGCAACAAAAAATCAAGAAAGGAGCCGAACCAGCGCGCATAAAGGGTACCCGGTTCCTGAGAGAATGAAGAATAGCAAATTAAAGGAATATTTGAATGGATTTTCGGATGACGTGGAAATCAGCCTGATAGTAGCAAATACGCAAAATAGAAAAGTATATGAGCCTAAAGAAGTCCTTGTAATGACAGATATGGAAATTCCAGCATTTGTAATTGATGTTTGCAATGAGAGAGACATGGATGCAGAAGAAATCTCTGTATGCGAGGAATGTGAACGAAATGCAAATGATCTGGAAGGGCAGATGGACATATCAGACTTCCCGGAGGTGATGCCATGATTAACGGAGAACTGATCGTTGACAACTTTGCCGGCGGCGGGGGCGCATCCACTGGAATAGAAATGGCAACCGGATACAGTGTGGATATTGCCATTAACCATGATCCGGAAGCTATCCGGATGCACAAGGCTAATCACCCAAACACAAAGCATTATTGTGAGGATGTGTGGCAGGTAAATCCGGTCGAAGCCTGCAATGGGCATCCGGTAGGTCTTGCCTGGTTTAGCCCGGACTGCAAACACTTTAGCAAAGCCAAGGGCGGCAAACCGAAGGACAAGTTTATCCGTGGTCTTGCGTGGGTAGCCTGCAGGTGGGCGGGACTGGTACGACCAAGGGTGATCATGTTGGAAAACGTGGAAGAGTTTAAGACCTGGGGACCGCTTAATAGACGGCATCATCCGATTAAGGCAAAACAAGGGAATACATTCGATAAGTTTATGCAGCAGCTTACAGATTTAGGCTATGAGGTACAGTTCCGGGAACTGGTGGCAGCCGATTACGGGGCACCGACCATGAGAAAGAGATTTTTTCTGATTGCCAGATGCGATGGTAAGCCGATTGTGTGGCCGGAGCCGACACACGCACCAGCAGACAGCGAAGAGGTAAAAGCAGGACTTCTCAAACCGTATGTTGGAGCATACACACAGCTTGATTTTTCTCTTCCCTGTCCGAGCATCTTTGATACATCCGAAGAGATTAAGGAGAAGTACGGGATCCGGGCGGTACGTCCACTGGCTCCCAAGACAATGGAGCGCATTGCCAGAGGATTAAAAAAATTTGTGTTGGAAAATCCAGAGCCTTTTATCATTCAGTGCAATCACGGTGGTGAGCGTAGACCGAACGACATTAGAGAGCCAATGCCGACTATAACCGGAAAACACGGATATGGGATTGTAGAGCCGTATATGGTACAAATCGGGCAGACTGGATTTACAAAAGACCGGAGTAAGGATGTAAGGGATCCGCTGACTACGATTGTGAGTAAAAATGAACATTGTCTTATTGAACCTAAACTTGCGCCATACATGGGAACGAATACGACAAATCATCCGGGTGGAAATTGCAAAGATCCGATACATACGATCACAACAGGAAATCAGCAGTGTTTGATTAGCCCTACATTGATTCAGTATCATTCTGAAACAGCGCAAGGAGAAGTTCGAGGGCAAACGATTAAAGAGCCAATTATGACAGTAGACGGATCCAACCGATACGGTCTGTTTACATCTTTCCTGAGCAAGTTTTACAAAACTGGAATAGGACAGGATGTAAGAGAACCGCTAGGGACGGTGACAGCAAATGCCGGCGGTGGTCACTTCGGAGAAGTGAGAGCCTTTTTAATTAAATATTATGGACAAGGAACTGGACAGGATATCAAGGCACCGCTGGATACTGTGACAGCGCAGGATCGTTTCGGGCTGGTGACTATCAACGGAACGGATTATCAGATCGTGGATATTGGTCTTCGGATGCTGGAACCAAGAGAGTTGTACGGATGCCAAGGCTTCCCAGATGATTACATAATCGACCACGACTACACCGGCAAGACATATCCGAGAAGTGAACAGGTGCGTAGATGTGGCAATGCGGTATGTCCACCGATTCCAGCGGCACTGGTGAGGGCAAACCTGCCGGAATTATGCGTGGCAGAGCGTACACCGAACATGAGAATAGAAGCAGAGCAGACCGGGCAACTTCGGTTTGCGTAGAAAGTGAAATCAGGAACTAAAAAGTGAAATTGATATTTGAGTTGTTGCTTGGGAACTCAAAAGCAAGTTACCAGTTGGAAAAATTGAACTACCGAATTTTCCTCGGTAGTTCGGATTAAAGAAAGTGAGGATATTATCTATGATTAAACAGGAAATCAGTGAGATTAAGAAATTATTTACAGAAAGGAATTGTTCTATCACCCGGATCTGCGGATGTTACGTAGATGGGGAGAAGAATAAGAAAACCGAATTGAAGCAGGCATTTCTGTCACTGCCGGAGGAGGAAATGTTCAAGTATTTCGAGATTCTGCGTAAGAGTCTGTCCGGCACCATCGGCAAGAACCTTCTGAATTTGGAATTTCCGTTGGAGAGTGAGAGCGAGGGCGGAACACAGGAGTTCCTGCGGCGCTTGCGGGACAGCAAATTAAGAGACGATGCACTGCTGGAGCAGTTCTACGACCGCATCATTGAATCTTATGAATATGTGGGAAACTATCTCATTTTGCTGATCCACGATGCCTATGATATTCCGGGCCGCACCAAGGATGGTGCTGAACTGGATGATGCATCCGATGAGGTGTACGAGTACATATTGGCTTGCATCTGCCCTGTAGATCTGCCCAAGACCGGTCTGAGTTATAACGCAAAAGAGAATACCTTTCAGAACCGTCTCCGTGACTGGGTGGTAGGCATGCCGGATACTGCATTCCTGTTCCCGGCCTTTAATGATCGCAGCGCAGACATTCATAGTACTCTATACTATTCCAAGGATGCCGCGGAACTGAAAGATGAATTTATTGATAAGGTGTTGGGATGCCCGTTGCCCCTGCCTGCGGACTGTCAGAAAGAAGCATTCCAGGCACTGGTAGAAGAGGTGATGGGAGATAACTGCTCCGTGGAAGCGGTTAAGAATATCCACTATGAGCTGACAGAGGTTGTGCAGGAACACAAGGAAGATCCGGAGCCGGTGGTACTGGATAAAAACAAAGTTAAAACCATCTTTGCCAAAAGCGGTTTAGACGATGGCAGCATGGATGCATTTGACCAGTGCTACGACGATACCGTAGGTCCGGACACGGAGCTGATGCTGGACAATATTTACAGCAGTCGTAGCTTTGAGGTAAATACGCCGGATGTGACCGTAAAGGTAAAACCTGAGCGTACAGATCTTGTGGAAACAAAGGTAATTGATGGAAGGCAGTGTTTGGTAATTGATCTGCAGGGAACCGCAGAGGTAAACGGTGTTGCTGTGAAGCCTATGTAACTTAGGATTTAACGGAGGAAGTGAAGATGGCTATATTAAATTATACCACTACGGTGGACAGCTTTAAGACGGTATCGGAAATCGAATATATCCTAATGAAGCATAAGGCAAAAAGCATCATGAAGAATTATGACGGAGAAAGCATTACAGGGCTTTCATTTTTAATAGATACTGGCGTCCAGCAGATTCCGGTAAGACTGCCGGTAAAAGTAGATGAATGTCTGGAAGTGCTGAAGAAAGAAAAGAAAAACAGCCCCAGGAGCAGCATCAAAGCCACGCGAGAGCAGGCAGAGCGCGTAGCATGGCGTATCCTGAAGGACTGGGTAGAAGCGCAGATGGCGCTGCTGGATATTCAGATGGTACAATTCGAAGAAATATTTCTGCCGTACATAGAAACCGGAAATGGACAGACCATTTATGAGAGACTGGAAGAAAAACAGTTCCTTCTTGAAGCGGTAAACTGAAATATTAGGATTTAGTGGAGGAAATATGAAATGGGAATGACAAGAAATCAACTTGCCTTAGTGCGATATGTGGCTGAAAACAATATACAAAAAGCCAAAGATGCAGCTCTTTGCTGCTGTGCGGAAGATACAACTCAGAAGAATCACTATGCAGTCACAAAATATCAAAGTCTATTACTATCTAGTGGAATGAATCTTATGGAGCTACCAGCAAATGTTTCCAGTTTTGCAACGATGGAAGATCTGACAAATACATACTTAGAAAGCAGATATTATCTGACCAATGAAGAAAAGGAATTATTCGAACTGATCAAGAACATGAATGATGTGAGTTTACAGCTTATGGAGAAACAGATTCCGTATCTGAATGCAACATTGCTCTATGGCGAGAGCGGAGTCGGGAAGACGGCTTTTTCCAGGTATGTAGCATATAAGCTTGGAATGCCGTATTTATATGTAAATTTTTCAAGAATGCTTGATAGTTATCTTGGTGGAACTGCAAAAAATCTCACGAATCTGTTTAATTTCATAAACCAGCATCAATGCGTTGTAATGTTGGATGAAATCGACAGCTTGGCAGTAAAGAGGGAATATGGTGGTGGCGGTGCAAGCGCAGAAGTTTCCAGAAGCACTACATGTTTATTACAGCTATTAGATTCCGTTACGAATGACCACGTAATTATTGCCGCAACAAACCTTATGGATGATGTTGATACCGCAGTGAAGCGTAGATTTACAGAAAAGCATGAGTTACATAGGCTTTCAGCGGAAGACAATGAGCGGTTTATCAGACAGTACCTTGACGATGCAGGATTTTCTTATGATTTGGATTCTGTTAGAAAGTATGCTGCAGAAAATCATTCACAAGCTGAAATTATGACACATGTAACAAGAAGTATTGCCAGTACGCTTATCAACAAGGATGAACTGGTAATGCTGTAAACTGAAATAGAGGGTCAGCCGTTTGACCGTTCAAGATGACCTTATAAACTTCTGAGACGGTACCACGATATTTAGCCTTCTGCCGAAAAACGAAGGACGGTTTTGCTGTTTTTGCGATAAGAAAGCAGCATTTAAACTGAAAGAGGGTATGAAATGTCAAGGCTTATAACATATCAGTCCGGTAGATTAAGTATTTAGTGGAGGAACGGAATATGGAAAAAACAAAAATAGATTGGTGTGATAGTTCATGGAATCCGGTTACCGGATGTCTTCACAGCTGTAAATATTGCTACGCAAGAAGCATTGCAAATAGATTTTCTGGTGGTGGAGAGAAATGGACGGATGATGCGCTGATAGAACTGAATGATCGTATTTATTTCGATGAATCAGAGAAGGCTGAAGCGTATCCATATGGATTTAAACCTACACTGCATAGATACAGGCTTAATGAATACGAGAAAAAGAGCGGAAGGAATATTTTTGTATGCTCTATGGCAGATCTTTTTGGTCATTGGGTTCCTGATTCTTGGATTGAGGAAGTTTTTTCTGCCTGCGCAAAAGCACCGCAACATAATTATCTTTTCCTGACAAAGAACCCGGAAAGATTCGTTGATTTACAGAATAATGGAAAGCTGATTGTAGCTGACAATATGTGGTATGGTGCAAGTGCAACAAACGAAGATCAGCTTGAACTTGCAGCAAAAGCATTTTCAAAGTTAAGTTGCCAAACAAAGAATTTTTTAAGCGTTGAACCGATACTTGAAGACGTTACTGTGTCTAAATACTGGGATTATCACATGGATGCTCACCTTGTAGATTGGTTAATCGTTGGAGCAGAGACAGGACACAGAAAAGACAAGGTGATTCCTGAAAGAGATTGGATAAGATCTATTACATTTGATTGCTACGATGAAAGTATTCCGGTGTTCATGAAATCCAGTCTTGCGGATATATGGCGGAATCCATTGGTACAGGAATTCCCGAAGGAATTACTACGGTAAACTGAAATATCGCAAAAATTGTGTAACAGAAAGGAGATAGGCCTATGCCAAGACCCAAGAAAGAAGGTAAGAAGAACATCCGGAAAGATATCAGCATGGATCCGGAGCAGTACGAGAGATTAATTGATTACTGCCGGCAGCAGGACAGATCTATCTCCTGGGTGATCCGGCAGGCTCTGGATGAATATTTACCGGCATAGAGCCGGAGAACCTTGAAAACTGAATATGGTTGGTGGTATAGTATTCTCAATATCAGGGAGGTGCGAATTCATGGATAGAGAATTTACGCAGACGATTGAGACTTACGGGCATCCTTTTTCAGTGTCTGCTGGAAAAGAAGCGGAAGAATCATTTAAGACAGTCGGAATCGTTGTAAGAGCCAAAATTGAGCGGCTTTGCAATGAAAGAAGGTATGAAGAAGCAAAGGAACTTGAAAAAGCATTGATAACTATTAACAATGCAGATTATAACCACTAACCATAATCGGTCGGTGGTTTTTTTGTTGGGTAAATATGGATAATACTACGTATTATTACACAATAAAACTGTGCATGTGTACCGCAAGACATTTGCATCCGTCCTTTATCGTAAGACAGGGGATGTATTGCTGGTAAGTAAATTACTGGGACATGCAAAGCCGGACATGACAGTCCAGTATTACCTGATAGATGACATCGAAGAGATGCAGCACAAATACAATAGAGTAGCATAAGATAAGTGAATAGAATAGGGAGAGCGTAACACTCTCCCTATTTTTCTGCAATCATTCTGTTGATCTCCTGGCAGTCCTCCTGCGCTTGCTGATAGAGCGTGTAAGCCGTGTCGGCTTTTATTGCGGACCCTGCCTTTTCTGCTAGAATTCGATAGTCATTCATTTTCTGAGCGCATCCATACTGCGCATACTCCAGTAATTTCTGTTTGTCCATATATTTCTCCTTTGGTGGTCGGTTATCTGTTGCAATAAAATCATAGGTCTTTTTGTCGGATGATGTCAAAAGGTTTTCAGCGCGACTTCCGACTATTATTTTAAATATGTGCTGTCAAGTGAAAAAATAACGGTTGTTGTTGAAAAGTAATAACGTATGTTATATAATTATTGTATAATAGATTTATCTCGGAGGTGCCTATGCAAATTATTGAAAAAAGTATTGATGAATTAAAACCATACGAGAAGAACCCACGGAAGAACGATAAATCCGTGGATAAAGTTGCGCAGAGCATTGACCAGTTTGGATTCCGTGTGCCGGTGGTAATAGACAAGGACAATGTCATCGTTTGCGGGCATACCCGGTACAAGGCAGCAAAGAAGCTACACCTTGCATCTGTTCCGTGTGTGGTGGCTGATGATTTGACGGATGAGCAGATAAAAGCATACCGGCTGGCTGATAACAAAGTGGGCGAGGATTCCGAGTGGGATATAGATTTACTACAAGGGGAACTTGACGATATTATCGACATTGATATGGCAGATTTTGGTTTCGACCTTACTGCAGCAGAGAATAAAGTTGTTGAGGATGATGACTTTGAAATGTCTGTACCTGAAGAACCAAAAAGCAAATTAGGAGACATTTATCAACTTGGCAGACATAGGTTGATGTGTGGAGACAGTACAAATATTGAAAATGTCAAACAATTAGTAGGGGGGGCACAAATAGACTTACTATTAACGGATCCACCGTACAATGTAAATTATGAGGGAAATGCAGGAAAGATAAAAAATGATAACATGGAAGATACAGCTTTTAGGAAGTTTTTGACGGACGCATTTGTGTGTGCATGGACCGTGATGAAACCTGGAGCTGCATTCCATATTTGGCACGCAGACAGTGAAGGATATAATTTCAGAGGTGCATGTAGGGATGCAGGTTTTAAAGTTAGACAGTGCCTTATATGGGTAAAAAATGCACTTGTTCTTGGAAGACAAGACTTTCAGTGGAAACACGAGCCATGTTTGTATGGAGAAAAAGCACTTCCGGTCGGAGAAACTGCAGAATATGAGGATGAAGATCACGAGCCATGCCTATATGGATGGAAAGACGGGAAGCATTATTGGTTTAAAAACAGAAAACAAACAACAATTTTAGAATTTGACAAACCATTAAAATCAGCAGAGCATCCTACAATGAAACCAATAAAAATGTTTGACTATGAAATAAAATGCAATACAAAAGAATCCGAGAACGTACTTGACTTGTTTAGCGGTTCAGGAACAACACTGATGGCTTGCGAGCAAGACGGAAGAAACGCATATTGCATGGAATTTGACCCAAAGTTTGTCGATGTAATAATCAATCGTTGGGAGCAGTTTACTGGAGAAAAGGCGATACTTATCAATGGATAGAATGAGAGAAAAACACATTGCAGAAATGAACAGGTTAAAAGAAGCAATAAAAAAGACAAACAGTAAGCATCTGAAAGCTGATTATGGCAAATCATTAAAAAGAATGCAAAACGAATTAAAGGAGTATGATAAATATAAAGGTGGTGAGTAATTATTGACACGAGAGCAGAACCTAACTCCATTTACAAGCGAACAAAGCCGAGAAAAAGCCGCGGAGAATGGAAGAAAGGGAGGAATTGCTTCTGGACAAGCAAAAAGACAGAAAAAGACCATGTCTGCTCTTGCAACGATGATGGTCAATGCACAGCTTCAAGGAAAGACCAAAGATACTATTAAAAAGCAATTCGGCTTGTCTGATGACGATGATATTACCATTGCCAGTGCCATGATGGCGGGGCAGATGCAGTCCGCCATGAAAGGTGACAGCAAGGCATTTAATGCTATCTCTGCTCTTATCAAGGAGCAGGAAGATAAGGAAGCCAAGGCAGAAGCAGAGCGCATTGCAAAGCTTAATCAGCATTACCATTTAGACCTTGATATGATCCCCGACAACTTTCATGCGGTGATCCGTGACATCCGCAATGAGAAGCACCAGGAATATGTATTCAAGGGTGGACGAGGTGGAACAAAATCCTCTGACATTGCGCAGATCATCATTGAGTTGATGAGAAACAACCATAATGTCCATGCTGTCGTATGCCGTAAGGTTGGAAACACACTAAAGGATTCTGTCTACAGTAAGATCAAATGGGCTATAAATAAGCAAGGTTTGGAAGAAGAGTTTGATTTCCGCAAATCACCATTGGAAATCACGCATCGAGCCACTGGCCAGAAGATATACTTTCGCGGTGCGGACGAGCCGGAGAAGATTAAATCTATCTCCCCGGAGTTTGGATATATTGCGATTCTGTGGTTTGAGGAACTGGACCAGTTCGCAGGTCCAGAAGAAATCCGTAACATCACCCAGTCTGCCATCCGTGGCGGTAACAAAGCGTGGATATTTAAGTCATTCAATCCGCCAAAGCCCGCGAATAACTGGGCGAATAAATATGTCTTAGAACCCAAAGATAACATGGTCGTGCATCACTCCACCTATTTGGATGTGCCACCGGAATGGTTGGGACAGCCATTTATTGACGAAGCGGAGCATCTAAAAGAGGTAAACCCGGATGCATACGATCATGAATACATGGGAATTGCAAACGGCAACGGTGGCAACGTGTTTGAATATTTGGAGATCAGAGAAATAACGGAAGAAGAAATTTCTCATTTTGATCGAATAGTTCAAGGAGTTGATTGGGGATGGTATCCGGACATATTTGCATTTAAGAGATTGTATGTTGATGTAAATCGAAAAAAAATCTATCACATAGCAGAACATTGTGTGAATAAGACTAAAAATTCTGACAATGCAGAATGGATCATAAGTCATGGATATAATGATTATAGAATAACTTGTGATAGTGCGGAACCCAAGTCCATAAATGATTTTAAGGATGCAGGATTACCAGCTGTTGGCGCAAAAAAAGGTCCGGGATCTGTTGATTATGGAATGAAAGCATTACAAGGATATACACACGTTATTGACCCCAAAAGGACACCAGTCACATACAAGGAATATACAGAGTATGAATATGAAAGAGACAAAGATGGAAACATAATAAGCGGTTATCCGGATAAAGACAATCATTGTATTGATGCGGATAGGTATGCAACGGAATCAATGTTTAACAAGCGAGGTACGAGCGCATAATGGGACTGATTCAGACTATAAAAGGATGGGTAAATATGCTGTTAAAGAGAAAAGCGGAAGATGAATTCCTGGTGGATGCTATCAACACAGATACGATGGACAAATTTATCAAGCAGTGTGTGCAGATCTATCAGGGTAAGCCGGAATGGTTGGATGATAAAGACCATGTCAAAACTATCAACTTTGCGAAGTCTATCTGCTCCGAGGTTGCGCGACTGGCCACTCTCGCAATTGGAATCACGGTTGATGGCTCTGCGCGGGCGGACTGGTTGCAACAGCAGATTGAGAATGTGTATTTTAATCTCCGGCACTGGGTAGAATATGGCTGCGTGTACGGCACAGTGATCCTTAAGCCTAACGGCACAGGGATTGACCTGTTCACACCGGACAGATTTTTGGTGACGGAATGCGTAAATGATAAAATAACTGGTGTTATCTTCTATTTTTCCGAAAAAGTTAAAAAGGATCTGTGGTACACCCGACTGGAATATCACAGATTTGCCGATGATGGCTCTTATCTGATTGACAATGTGTGTTATGAGGGAAAGAGCAAGGACGATACATACAAAAAGGTTGATATCTCCGAGACACCGTGGAATGGATTGCTTGAAAGTGCTGTGATAGGTGGTATAGAACAGTCTTTGTACGGTGTTCTGCGCACTCCTCAAGCAAATAATATCGACATCAGTAGTCCACTGTCCATGCCTATCTTCGCGGAAGCTATCGAGGAATTGAAAGACCTTGATATTGCTTACAGTCGAAACAGTAAAGAAATCGTGGACAGCAAGCGCACAGTGTTGATGGATTCTGACAAGCTGTTCCCGTTCCAGTCTTCAGAGTTATTTAGACTTGATCCCACCATTGCTGCAGGCATGATGAAAGAAAAGATGGGTATGCCGGATTATGTCAAGGTGGTAGAGGGCAACGGATCAGAGGACTTCTATCAGGAGATCAATCCTACCTTACAGACACAGACACGACTGGATGGAATTAATGCTATTCTGTCACAGATCGGATATAAGATTGGATTCAGCAATGGATATTTTGTATTTAATCAGAAGTCCGGCATGGTTACCGCCACGCAGGTCGAATCAGATGACCGAAGGACGATTCAGTTTATCAAGGATGTCCGGGACAAATTAGAGGACTGTTTGGATGATACCATCTATGCATTGGATGTGATGGCTACGCTTTACGGACTGGCTCCGGCCGGAACATATGAAGTAACATATGACTTCGGAGACATTACATATAATCGAGAAGAAGACCGCCTGCGGTGGTGGCAATATGTTCAAGCGGGCAAAGTTCCTGCATGGATGTTTTTTGTAAAATTTGAGGGCATGAGCGAGGAAGAAGCCAAGGCTATGGTGGATGAAGCCCAGCCCAAGGAAGAAATGCTGTTTCCAGAGTAACTTGATTGCTCTTTTACCATTTTGGCATGATAGAACACAAATAACTTATCATCTTCTGCATTTGCGCTGACCGAGAAGTGAGAGAATAAGCGGTTATAGCCTCCTTTCTAAAAAAATCCTAAAGGGGTGATAGAGTGGCACATGACAAGAATTACTATGCATCAGAATTTCATAAGTACTCTATCCATCGGACGGAAAAGGGTATTCGGATAGATATTAACTTTCAGCCATTGGGAGCGGCTCTTGACCGGGCACAGCTTGCGCTGGACAACCAGGTATGGGACGATATGAAACGGCATATGCCACGGAGAGACGGGGAGCTGATTCGCAGAACCAACGCTCTGAATGAAGTGTCTGCCGGATCGGGTGAAGTCCATGTGTATGATCCTACTCTGCCGTATGCGCATTATATGTACATGGGCGAGAAATATATTTACCCGGTGTGGCGGGTTGGTGGCTTTTACGGTATCTTGCCAGATAAAGAAGGACAATGGTGGAGCCGCAAGGGTGTAACCAAGATTCCAAGCGGAGAACCGCTGAACTATACAAACCCTGAAGCAATCTCCTTGTGGGATGTGGAAGCTATTGAGAGATACGGTGATGACTGGGTGGAAGTAGTCAGACGGGTATTAGAGGGGAGTGACTTGAATAATTGATAACTCCTGAATATTTGAATGAGGTGATCCAAGGGGTAGAACTGGCGGTCAATCGTCTGAACAACCAGTTGCTGAAAGAGGTTGTAAAAAAGATTGTAGAAGCCTTTTACACTGGCAAAGACATATTGATGCCGTCTACCATCCATAAATTGTATCAGATTGTGCAGAGCGGATACACAATTGACGAGATCCGCAAGACCATAGAAGATGCATTGCCGGACATATCCTCAGAGATCCATAAGGCATTTTTAGAATCTGCTAACACCATAGCAGCATACAACTATGAATTTTCAAAATTAATGATCCATGAGTACAACATCAACCGGGAAATGCCGGAATATACTTTTGAAAACATTCCGCGGTCTGCCAAGGATCTGAACATGACCCGGATGGAGATCATGAAACTGGAAAACGCATACAAGCGTACGAACGGCACTGTCAGAAATCTGACTAAGACCACTGCGATATCTGTGCAGAATGAATATATGCAAGCCTGTGATGATATTTACATGAAAGCGCAGGCGGGAGTGCCAGTACAGCAAGCTGTCAATGAGGTTGTGGAAAAACTTGCTAAACAAGGAATCACGACAGTAGAATATCCCACCGGGCACACAGATAAGATTGATGTTGCAATTGCAAGGGCGGTCCGCACTGGAATCAACCAGGCAAACAGCGAGATCATTCTTACCCGCTGCTCAGAAATGGGAATCCAGTATGTCAAAGTCAGTCAGCATTTGGGAGCGAGAGTTACCAAGCATAATGACTACACAAACCATTCATGGTGGCAAGGAAAGATTTATTCCCTTGACTGGACAAAGGATGTGCTTAGCAAAAACATGACATCTGTTCCGATACAGGATGACGAATTTGGATATTTGCAAGAACTGAAGCAGAAACTCATGGTAGAAAAGAAATATAACTACCCTGACTTTGTGGAGACTTGCGGATACGGCCAGATTGAGGGAATCATCGGTATAAACTGCCGGCATACGTTTCAGATGTGGCTCCCGGGAGTTAATATCAACCATGATGAGTCGATAGACCCGAAAGAGAATGAAGAGCGGTATCGGCATGAGCAGGAACAGCGGACAATGGAGCGAAGCATCCGCAGAATGAAAGGTGAGCGTAAGGCCTTGCAACAGATCCCACGGAACGATGACACGGATGCAAAGATTGCGCTGTTGACAGAAAAAATCAAGAAAGCTGTCGAGAAGTACCAGGAACATTGCAAAAAATACGGTCTGCCATATTATTCCGACAGACTGGGAATAGGGGTGATATGATGTACACATATTATAATCCGAATCCGAACGGAGCCACGGTCGGTGACTGCGTTGTTCGGGCACTGTGCAAGGCTTTTTGCATGGACTGGGATAAATGCTTTTCGGAACTGGTCGCATATGCCTACTGGCTGAAGGATATGCCATCTGCCAACCGTGTATGGGGTAAATTGCTGTCTGACAAGGGATATCACCGTAAAATCTGTGATTGTGACTGCACGGTAGCTGAATTTGCCGAAGAGCACACGGACGGTATTTATGTCCTTGCAATGCAAGGCCATGTTGTCTGCGTGATTGACGGTGTGTACTATGATTCGTGGGATTCCGGGCGGGAAGTACCACTGTATTACTGGCAGAAATAAAAATACAAAAGGAGAATAATTATTATGGAGTTTTTGAACACATTTCTTTCGATTTGTGGCGGTGTCTCGATTGTAGGCGGTGCGGTTGCTATTGTTTGGAAAGCTATTAACCCAGCGGTAAAGTTAGGAAAGCGTGTTGAAGAGTTGGAAAAGAAATCTGATAATGATTATGAATCCATAGAAGCTATAAAAAATGCGCAGTCTCTTCTCTGCCAAGGAATGATAGCAATGATTGATGCGCAGTTGACCGGGAACAACGTAGAGAATCTAAAAACGACCAAGGACAATATGATTAAATATCTTGCGGATTCCAAGTAGTGGGGGATAAAAATTGAAAATCTGTGAATTTACAATGCCGGAGATTAGATATCTGCTGGCAGAATGTAATTTTACAGAGGATGAGCGCACACTATTTGATATGCGGTGCGTGGATGTACCACTGGAAGAATGTGCAGAGCGCATGAACGTGTCTCTCAGCACTGTCAACAGACTAAACAAACGCATAAAACAAAAAGTTGATAAAATATATCAGTAATGCTATACTTTAGCAAGTGGGAGGATTATAGAATGTTTTTTTGCCAAAAAAAAGATAATGAGAAATCAAAAAGAATGGGATGAATATTCCAAAGGAAAATCATTACAATGGAAGATTGACCATTATATTGATTTTGTGGAGAAAAAAAGAATCGAATACTGCATGAAACATTATTATCTTCCGAGAATTTAATGACATTTTTATGAGAGTTTACCGAAATGGTAGGCTCTTTTTTTGTGCCTTAAAATCAAAGTATGAAAAAAGGTTATAGCAATCTCTATTTATCCACGGATGATAGGGATATCATGGACGAACTGAATAGACTGGAGGAAAAGAACAATGCCGTATCCGCAGAACCCTTACATGAATTATCAGACCGGCTATCAGCCACAGGCTTTACCGACTATGCAATCGCAAGCATCCTATCCTGCTCCCTCATCTAATGGGATTAACTGGGTGTCCGGGGAAAGCGGTGCGAAGTCATGGATTGTTGGCAGAGGGGAATCCGTATTGCTGATGGACAGCGAGAGCCAGTGTTTTTACCTCAAATCAGCAGATGCAAGCGGTATGCCTTTGCCACTACGGGTATTTGATTACACAGAGCGCACGCAGAACGCTCCACAAGGCTCACAGAGCGTCTTAAATCAATCCGGTGATAATTTTATCACACGGAACGAATTTGACGATTTAAAGGCAAAATATGAGGAGTTGGAAAGACAAGTAAAATCATCCAGCAAGCAGGCTGTTAGAAAGAAAGAGGTGACAGAGAATGAGTAACCCTTTATTCAATCAGCTTAATCAGAACAGCCCTATGTCTATGGTCCAACAGTTTAATCAATTCCGACAGCAGATGCAGGGAGTTAATCCTCAAAACATGGTGATGGATATGCTCCGGTCGGGAAAAATCAATCAGCAACAGCTTAACCAGGCACAGCAGATGGCACAGCAAATGCAATATTTACTACGGCAATAAGCCGGGTCGACACGGCTTTAAGCAAATAAATCATAATCGGAGGAGATTATAATGACAGACGGATTATCAGCAAGTGATGTTGCTCTCTTACAGGGTAACAGAAACAGTAACGATGATGGTATGTGGGGCGGTAACGGTGCATGGTGGATCGTTTTGTTCCTGATTTTCGGTTGGGGCAGAAATGGCTTCGGCTTTGGCGGTGGTTCGGGATCTGTAACAGACGGATACATTTTGACTTCTGACTTCGCCAACATCGAGCGCAAGATTGATAGTGTCAACACCGGAATGTGTGATGGTTTTTACGCGCAGGCACAGCTTATCAATGGTGTAAACACCAACATCTTAACACAAGGCAATGCTACCAATGTGGCACTGATGCAGGGATTCAACGGTTTGCAGACTCAGATCGCAGATTGTTGCTGCCAGAACCGCTATGATGCATTGCAGAATGCGAACACCACCAACAACGCGATTCAGAGTGGCTTCTGCCAGACGAATTTCAATAACTCTAACAACACTAGAGATATTATCGAAAGTCAGAACGCAGGAACCCGTGCAATCCTTGAAGCAATCCAGGCTAACAAGGTTGATGCTCTTAATCAGCGTATTGCTGAGCAGAATCAGCAGATCAATTCCTTACAGCTTGCGGCATCTCAGAGCGCACAGAACCAGTACCTTGTAAACCAGTTGCGACCCAGTCCTACACCTGCATACGTGGTACAGAACCCGTACTGTTGCTGTGGACAGACTTATGCCGGGTATTATAACGGTACCACAATTGCATAGCGAGTAATCGGAGCGTAAGGCTTATTCGGGAATAGGGTGTGCCTGCGGGTGCACCCTTTTTCTGACAGAAAGAGGTGAATATTATGTTTTTAGGACGAGTAACTGGATGGACTTCTGTGGTTGGTCAGTATATCCCATTTCAGACAGTAAAAAATACCAACAGTAAAATCACAAACAGCAACGGCCTTTTATCTCTGCGGACTGGTGGTCTGTGGGACATTGATGCCGCACTTACACTGTCCGGGGTTGCCGGGAATGTTGTTGTGTCGGTACTGGCAGACGGTGTTGCTACTGGTACGACAGTAACAGCCACCACCACAGCGGCGGGATTTGTGACGGTGCCGATTGTAGATGCGATCAGAACCGTACTGGCGCAGTATCCTAATGTTGCGAATGTTGGTTTGCAGATTGATACTGCAGGTGTGACAGTAAGCGGCACTCTGCGTGTCGAGAATGTGAGGTGAGCATGATGAGACATGACAAGATGTTAGATGTAATTTGCGAGGAAATCGACAAGATTGCGGATAAGGGGTTGACCACTGGAAATCTTGATACCGCATTCAAGCTGATTGATATGTACAAGGATCTCAAGACTGTTGAGGGCATGGAAGAGTACGATGATGACCGATACAGCCAGGCAATAGGACGGATGAGAGCCAAGAGAGACAGCATGGGAAGATATTCTCGCAGATACGATGATGGTAACTCATATGATGACGATGATTACTCTGAGAGAAGATACATGGACAGCAAGCGGATGTACCGGAATGACCATTCTATGGCCAGTAAGCAGAGTATGCTCGCAGATCTCGAGGACTTTATGGGAGACATTCACAACAAACTGAAGGAACTTAAGCGTGATGCAGACACACCGGAAGAGCGTGAGACCATCGACAAGTACATTAAGATGCTTGAAAGAATGTAAAATCAGAAGAGGGCAGGTAAAACTGCTCTCTTTTTATGCAAAATAACATGTGATATAAAAACACTAGATATTTAATGTTTACATAAAATAACAAGTGTGATAAAATTAAATCGCAGGCATTCTTATATTCTTTCAGACCTCTCCCAAAGGCGAAAGCACTGCATGATAGTTTAATGGCAAAAACTGCACTATGAAAATGGTGTAATATCGGTTCGATTCCGGTTCATGCGGTTTGGTCGGCAGACCTAAAATGACAAGCATACACAACAACATGGTCGCAGGTTACAGACCTAAAACAACCTAATATGGAGGATATGTATGAAAACAGAGGAATTAAAAGCACAGGGATTAACTCAGGAGCAGATCAATTTTGTCATGGCTGAGAACGGCAAGGATATCGACAAGATCCAAAAGAAACTGGACGATATGACCGTGGAGCGTGACAAGGAAAAAAGCAGGGCTGATACCGCGGAAGAGACCTTAAAAGGCTTTGACGGGGTTGATGTTGAAAAGCTGAACAAGTCCATTGCAGACTGGAAGAAAAAAGCAGAAGATGCAGAGAAAGATTACAAGCAGAAGATTGCTGAAAGAGATTTCGATGATCTGCTGAAAGAAGCTATCAAATCTGCCAACGGCCTGAATGAAAAAGCTATCATGGGATGCCTTGACATTCCCACTCTGAAAGCATCCAAGAATCAGAAATCTGATATCGAAAGTGCTATTAAGACCTTGTCAGAGGCTGAGGACAGCAAGATGCTGTTTAAGGCAGAGAACATTGTTACTCCCCATTTTACAAGTGTAAATAAGGGAGGTAACAACGGCAGCGGTATCAAGTCCAAAGAAGATATCTATGCCACAGATCCTAATACTGGAAAATTTATTTACGGTACAGCGGAAAGACAGAAATTAATTGCTGAAAACCCGCAGCTTTTCCAGTAAATCAATAACCGGTTCGCAATTTGAGCGGATCGCTAACCAACAAAAACTATTGGAGGTATTTTTATGGCAAACATTACGACAGCCGCAGAAGAAAACCTGATTAAAAGCGAAAACCTTGTCACTGTTCGTCAGATTGATTTTGTTTCTCGTTTTGGCTATTCCATCAAAAAGCTGATGGAGCTGCTGGGAATTATGAGACTGATTCCTAAGCAGGCAGGAACAATGCTTAAGAGACATACTGTAACTGGTACCCTGCAGGACGGTACTGTTCCTGAGGGTGAAATCATTCCTCTGTCTAAGTATAGCACGGTTGATACCCCTATTGGGGAGATTGTTCTTGGAAAATGGAGAAAAGCCACTACCGCAGAAGCTATTTTGGATAAGGGGTATGAGCAGGCACACAATGAGACGACAGAAAAGATGCTCCAGGACATTCAGTCCGGCATCAGAAAAAATATTATTACATCCCTTACTATTGCTGGACAGCCCACTGCTACTGGTGTGGGAGCGCAGGCAGCTTTTGCTGATGCGTGGGGCAAACTTCAGAACATTTACGAAAATGACAATGTAGAAACTGTATTTTTCGTAAATGCGGAAGATGTCGCTGATTACCTTGGCAAGGCAAATATTACTGTACAGACTGCTTTCGGTTTCAATTATGTCGAGAACTTCTTGGGCCTTGGAACCGTGATCATGAACAGCAGTATTACCAAGAACACCTTTTTTGCCACTGCAAAAGAGAACATCGTAGGTTACTATGTTCCTGCCAACGAAAGTGATCTTGCAAAGGCATTCGCTTTCTACTCTGACGAGACTGGATTTATTGCAGTCCATGAATACGCAGATTACGACAGACTAACCGCTGATGACACTGTTTTATCCGGAATTAAGATTTTCGCAGATAATGACAAGGGTGTCATCAAGGGAACCATTACGCAGGCGGCAGCGGCAAGCCTGGGGGAATAACAGGCTATAGCTTAAGCAGATACACAGCCGAAGATCTGAATGGCATGACGGTTGCCGAAATCAGATCATTGGCTGATGAATTGGGCTATAGCATAACCAAGACGAAGAAGGCAGACATTATTGACGAGTTTTTAGCACAGCAGGGGTAAATCAGTATGTATGTAGACTATGAGTTTTACAAAACTTTATACGGAACTACTGTTGATAATACGGTTTTTAATCGGCTCATTTGGAACGCTGAAAAGCATGTCAAGAATGCTGTGACGGGTGTTGATGGTAGATGCAAGCTTGATTTTGCATTCCCGGATGTGGAATACGATGCCGAAGCGGTCAAACGCTGTGAATGTGCTTTGGTGGATATCATGGCAAAGATTGACAAGGCAGAAACAGAAGCAGAGGGCAATAAGACAGTGAAATCCGTATCGGCAGGAAACGAAAGTATCTCTTATGAAACTGGTAGTGGTCTGATAGGCAAGGTCTTGTCAGACAAATCTGCACAAGCAAGACTATATGCGGATACCATCAACGAATACCTGAGATGTACAAAAGACAAAAACGGAGTAAATCTTCTGTTTGGTGGAGCATATCCATTCTATTATACGGAGGTGTAACATGGAAATTGCAATTACAATCATTGCACAGTTATTGAGCATTATCGGAATACTGGCATTCCTTGTATCTGTGATTACACAGGTATTTAAGGGTGTAAGTTTTCTTTCCAAGATTCCGACCGATATTCTCGTGTTTGTCCTGTCCATCGGACTGACCGTAGTTGTATTTATCGCATATATGCAGTACATCCGACAGGCTATCTTATGGTACATGATCCTTGCAGCCATCATAGCCGGATTTATCGTGGCATTTGTGGCTATGTACGGTTGGGAGAAATTCTCGGAACTGTGGAAAAGATTTAATAAAGAAGAGTAAAGAGGTAGGGTGCTATGTATTCCGATACAGTAACGATTTTCAACCGATATGAGAGCCGTTTGGGGGATATGTGGTACCCTACTGTTTTGCATGATGTAAATGTCATGGCGGACCGTTCGGCCATCGTACAGAAGTACGGGGAAGAGTCCAAGGACAATGTGGTTCTGAATGTTCGATACGATTCAGGAGATATGATTGCCGGGAAAAGCTATCTTACTCCAAAAGCATGGGATAGACAGACAAATGATCTTCTTCCACAGACAATTACATTCACACCGGGGGAGAAGTTCGATTTCTTTTATGTGGGGGAATGGACGGAAGATCCCATTGCGGATGATGACTATGAGAACGGATTTTACGATTACATGAACAGCACCTATGACGGTGTATATGCCGTAACTTCCGTGTCAAAACTGGGAGTTATACCGCATTTTGAGATCACGGGAAAGTAGGTGGATCATGGCAGATAAAAAAGAAGAAGTAAGATACGATCTTGACGGACAAGAGGTAGTCACTACTGCTCTGATGGATCTTATCAACCAATATCCAGGGTTATCTCCTGGAGATTCCATCGAATACGCTACACTGGGGGATTCCAAAGGGAAAGCGGTGTTTCCATCAACAGGAAGCGCAATCCGACAGGAAAAGACGGATGTGACTGGCCATGTGGAGCAGATCTGCGATTACCCATTCATCGTAGTTTACCGGGCAAGCGGACTGTCAGAGAGCCGAAAGGCAAAGGTCAAGGAGTGGCTTGATAATCTTGGTAGATGGCTGGAACGGCAGACCGTAACGGTAAATGATGCAGAGTATCGGTTGGAAGAGTATCCGATTCTTACGGGGGATAGGGAGTTCAAGCAGATACAGAGAGTAAGTCCTTCATACCTTGATTCTATTAACGAGGACAAGGCAGAGAACTGGATCATTAACATCACAGCAACTTATAAAAATGAATTTGACTTGTAGAAGTCGACCGGGCGGCAATATGGAAGCCGCTCGCTAACCTAATCACTCAAACAGTTATAGGTAGGAGGTTATTTTTTATGTCTAAATTAAAGCGAGAAGCACACGCACTGTACATGAAGCCGGCAAGCGGTACTCTTTCCCCGGCATATTACTTGCTGGGAAAAGGAATTGACGACATGAGTGTCGAAATGAATGGCTCTTTTGAGCAGACCCGCGATGTCACCGGTGATGTTTCTGTTAGCGATACGGGGTATTCTCCCCAGGTCAGTGTCGAACCGTATCACGCGGATCCGACAGATTCCATTTACGATTTTTTGAAAGATATTGCCATGAACCGCAAGTCCGGTGATGACTGCAAGGTGAAAATCCTTGAAGTATTGATTGACAAGACTGATGCCGGAAACAAATACGATGCATGGGAAGAGGATGGCAAGGTGGAGATCACTTCTTATGGCGGTGATACTTCCGGACTTGGTATCAACTTCAATCTTTGGTATGACGGAAACCGCACCAAAGGAACCGCAACCATTGCTGCTAAGGTGCCTACATTCACAGCGGGCGACACAGAATAAGAAAGAGAGGATGAAAGAATATGGGAAAAATCGTAGTTGATAGAGGACTTGAACAGTACACCATTGAGGACAAGAACGGAACAGTGCTCGGTAAGTTTGAAATGAATCCTGCGGATGTGGAACTGGTCAAGCGGTATGAGCACGTAGCTGAAGCAGTGAGCCATATCGCAGACAATGTGGATGAGCGCAAGGATATTGTGGACATTGTGAAAGAAATGGAAGAAGAACTGGATAAGCAGATTGACTATCTGTTCAATTCCAACGTATCGAAGAGCTTCTTCTCCATTACATCCCCGTTTACTGTTCTGGCCAACGGTGAGTTTTTCGTGGAGAACGTGCTCAATGCTATCGGCAAGCTGATTGAAGCAGAAACCGGCAAGCGGTTTGAAAAGGTACAGACCAAAATCAACCAGTATACCAGTAAGTACCATAAGTGAGGTTTGGGATGAATCTATGGGAATTGCCTACATCCGTGACAGCAAACGGACATGAATATCCTATCAGGACAGATTATAGGGCGGTGTTGGATGTGCTGACCGCCCTTTCTGACAAGGATATGACCGGGGATACACCGGCAGAGACAAATTACATCCAAAGTGAGATCATCCGACAGATCATGTTTGAGGATCCCGACAGCATACTTGATGAAGATTTGGAAGATGCATTCAAAGGTGTGGCGGAATTTATCGACATGGGTATCGAAAAAACGGACAAACCGAGTCCGCGGGTTATGGACTGGGAGCAGGATGCAACACTGATCATCCCGGCAGTAAACCGTGTGGTTGGAAGAGAAATCCGCGCGGACAAATATATGCACTGGTGGACATTTCTGTCAGCGTACATGGAGATAGGCGAGTGTACTTTTACTCATATCCTATCCATACGACAGAAAAGAGCCACCGGGAAGAAATTGGAAAAGTGGGAGCAGGATTACATCCGGGATAATAAGGATGTGGTGCTGCTTAAGGATAAATTGACAGAGCAGGAGAAGCGGGAGCGTGAGGAAGATGAAAAAGCCCTCAAGGAACTGCTAGGATAGGCGGTGCGTGTGGCAAATAATGCTGTTGTAATTGATACTGAACTTAGAATAGACCAAGCTAAAAAGGAAATTTCTAATTTAGAGTCCTATATAAAAAATTTGGAAGCAACAAAAGAAAGAATGGATAGAATTTTTTCCACATCTAAAGAAATTGGAATTGCTCCAAGTCAAGATGATTTGAAGTATTACGATACACTTGTTTCTGAAATAGATAGGGCAAAAAATAACATATCTGGACTTAATGCAGAAATACAGTCTTTGGAAAATTCTAAAAACGGAATGGAAGATAAGGCAAATAGTATTAAGAATATCAGAGACGCTTCTGAAAAAGCATCTAAATCTATCAGAAAAATGGGAGATTCTGCTAAAAAAAGCAGTGGAGGTTTCAAAGTTGGTTTAAAAACCATGCTTAAATATGTTTTTGGAGTTCAAAGTCTGATAGCACTTATCAATAAGCTGCGCTCTGCGATGGTTGAGGGCTTCAAGAACCTTGCTCAATTCAATGATGGTGTAAATCCTACCAACACGGCATTGAGCAACCTTAAATCGGCTCTCACGCAGTTAAAGAACAGCTTCGCTGTGGCATTTGCACCGATTCTAACGGTAATAGAACCGATACTGACAAGGCTTATCAGCTTGTTGAGCACTGCCATGAATTATGTCGGGCAGTTTTTTGCGGCACTGACCGGAGCAAGTACCTTCACAAAGGCTATCAAGGTGCAAGAGAACTATGCAAAGAGCCTTAACGGGACCGCGGCGGCGGCAAAGAAAGCAAAAGGATCATTAGCAAGTATTGATGAACTGAATAACCAGTCCAAGCAGGACAACAGCGGTGCAGGCGGTACGGTGTCTCCCAACGATATGTTTGAGGTTGCACCGATTGAGAGTAAGATTGCGGGATTGGCAAGCAAACTGAAATCCATCCTTGATCCGATAAAAGAAAGTCTGCAGAACTGGTTCAAGAATATTGATTTCCAACCGCTGATTGACAGCTTTGAGAAATTGAAAACAGCAATCGAGCCATTAACGGATAATATCGGAAAAGGCCTTTTGTGGCTACTTGAGAACGTTTTAGAGCCGCTCGGTAGTTTCGTAATTGAAGATGCACTACCGGCATTTTTTAATCTGTTGGCCAGTGCAGTAGAAGCTTGTAATAAGGCATTTGAAGTGATTTCCCCGTATCTGAATGAGATATGGAACGAAGTGTTTGCCCCGTTTGCAGCATTCCTCGGAGAGACCTTTGTTGGAATATTGAACGATGTGTCTCAGTTTTTCTCCGAAATGGGAGATATGTTCGTTGAGAAATCGGAAGAAATCGGAACTATATTTGAGTTTCTGAAAACCGTATTGGACCTTGTATCGATAAAATGGAAGGTATGCATCCAGGCTATGTCTGGACAGTTAAAGCCTTTTCTTACAATGGTTAAAAACATTATATCTCATGTAATTGATATTTTAAGCGGTTTGATCAAGTTTATCACTGGAGTATTTACCGGAAATTGGAAGCAGGCATGGGAAGGTGTGAAAGATGTCCTTAAGGGCATTCTTAATGTCATCATTGATATAGTTGAGGGAAGCATTAACAGAATCATCGGTGCGCTGAATGCAATTAGTTTTGACATCCCCGATATAGTGCCCGGCATTGGTGGAAAGCATATCGGATTTAACATCACACCAGTATCACTGCCCCGTCTTGCAACCGGTACGGTTGTTCCCAGGCAGTCAAGAGAGTTTGCAGCTATACTGGGTGACAACAACAGAGAGACCGAAGTGGTGTCTCCTCTGTCAACCATGAAACAAGCTATGGTTGAAGCATTGCAAGAGAGTGGATATTACCGGCAAGGCGAGAGCGGAGATATTGTTATAAACATTGACGGTTGGGAAGTGTTCCGCGTTGTAAAGAAGCAGAACGACAGCTATATTCAACGCACCGGAAGAAGTGCATTTCAGTATTAAGGAGGTGTATGTAAGTTATGTATTCCGGGTTTTTATTAAAAATAGGCAATGAAATATTCAATATGAAGTATATAAAAGAAAAAACATACAAGGGATATGTTTCTGTTCAGGACCTTGACTCATATCGAGATGCAAATGGTTTATTGCATAGGGAAGCTCTTTCCCATGTACCTATCAAGTGCGAGTTTGAAACTATCCCGTTAAATAATGAACAATATGAACAAATCATGGATATGATCCGTAGAAACTATATCAATGAATTGGAAAGAAAAGTTACAATTACCGCTTTTATATTGGAATATAACGGATATGTAACGCAGGATGCGTATATGGCAGAACCGCAACCTCAGATACAAACTATAAAAGATAACAAAATACAATATGCACCATTAAGAATTGCATTTATAGGATATTGATATGATTAATTACGAATATGAATCATTATTTCTTAAAAATTCCATAAAGAGAGAAATGTATATTGAATTCAATGGCGGTACACTCGACAATACAGATTTGCACTGCGAGGAATGGTCTTTGAAAGAGGGACTTTGTTCGGAAAACGAATTACGTTTTGGATGTTGTGAAGCATCTGAACTGAAATTTCGTGTAACAAATTCCGTCATCAGTTTAAAAAACAAAAAACTTAGTGTTTTTTCTATTTTGGGAGAACATTCTGAAAAACCATTCCAATATGGTTATTATAATGTAATATCTGATGAAAAATCTGGAGATAGAAAATATAGAGACATCACAGCTTATGACAAAATGTACGACGTTGCAAATGCCGACGTATCTGCATGGTACAACAGTTTAGCGTTTCCTTTATCATTATTAAATTTTCGAAACAGTTTTTGCGAATATTTAGGTATTGATTCTGAGACAATTAGTCTTGTAAACGATTCAATGCTAGTTGAAAAAACTATAAAGCCAAGTGAATTGTCAGGTAAAAAAGTATTAGAAGCAATTTGTGAAATAAACGGATGTTTTGGACATTTTGGTAGAAATGGAAAACTTCAGTACATAATTTTGCAGATGATGAGCCAGGGATTGTATCCCCAAAAAGGGTTATATCCTCAAAAAGGGTTATATCCTCAGTCTAACACAAATGTCACAAAAGTTCCGGGCAACAGTTACATATCTTGCCAATACGAAGATTATATATGCAAAAAAATTGATAAATTACAAATTCGACAGACTGAAAGTGATATTGGTGCAATATCCGGTACTGGAAATAACTGCTATATTATTGAAAACAATTTTTTGGTATATGGAAAATCTGCAAAAGAGTTGCAGATCATAGCAGACAATGTCCTTAGTATTATTTACGGAATATGGTACAGACCGGCAAAAATTACAGCGCAAGGAAACCCTTGTATAGAAGTCGGTGACGGAATCAGAGTAAATACAAAAACAGATTTAGTTTACACGTATGTAATGCAAAGAACCTTAAATGGTATTCAGAAATTGCAAGACAGTTATTTTAGCGAAGGTAAAGAATACCGTACCAAAAAGGTAAATGGTTATGAATATGATATTAAGCAATTACTTGGAAAAACAAATGAGTTAGAACGTACTGTTGAGGAAACTCGGTCTGAAATCAAGGATGTAGAGAATGGCCTGGATACGAAGATTACACAGACAGCAGGAAAGATTGAACTTGAAGCAAAAAGGGCTACAGATGCAGAAGTAGAATTGGCAGCGGCAATATCTTTGCAGTCAGATCAAATTAAACTGAAAGTCTCCAAAGGTGATGTCAGTTCGCAGTTGAGCATTGAGAGCGGGCAGGTAAGTATTTCCGGGAATAGATTTGTTCTTTCTGCAACAAACTGTTCTATTTCTAAAGAAGGAAAAATAACCGCAAAAGATGTTGACCTATCTGGAAAAATAACTGCATCAAGCGGAAATATTGCCGGATTTACAATTGAATCAAGAAAAATGTATTACGGTTCTAGTTCTTTGGGTACTGGAAGCAGTGGTGTATATATTGGCACAGATGGTATATCACTTGGGAATAAAGTAGTTTTGAAAGCAGACGGAAGTGCAAATTTGAAAGATGCAACACTGGAAGGTGACTTAAAAATATCTGGAAGTCTTGGAACAATAAGTTTTTCATCTGGCGGAAATTCTATGTCGTTGGATAGAAATGGAATTTCTTTTGCTGCATCTTCTATTTCAACGAAAATCACAAGTAGTGAAATAAGTGTAGGTTCTTCACTAAATTATTCAAAAGCAACTAGTGAAGGAATACAAATTCGTGGAAGTGGAGGGTTTTTAAATATATATGCAAGTGCAACCACTTGGGCATCCAGCAGCGGAACATATTATTTAAAGGACAATTATGGCAATAATTTAGCTTACATTTCTACCAATCATTTTTCAGTGGTTGCGAGCAATGTGTTAGTTGGAAAAAGCGGTGGTAATGTAGCGTTTTTTGGTGCGACAAGTGGTTCAACAAAAAAGAGTGTGAGCAAAATCACTTCACCAGGTTCTACCAGTACATACAGTATTGCTACCACAGTAAACAGCTTGATAGATGCTCTTAAGGCATACAACCTCATAGGATAGGAGAAAAAATATGAACAGTTTAGAAATCAGAGAATTTGAACAGTCTATTGTAAATTTTTTCAACGAATGTGGTCTTCCAATAGAAATTAAGCGGCTCATTGTGAATGATATTGCTGGTCAGATTAACAGAGCCGCAGATAATCAAATAAATGTAGAACTGGCAGAAAGAAACAGAGAAAAAGAAAGTGAGGTATCTGCAGATGGCGCTGAATAAGGTTTATACCAGAATTAACTGGGAAGATTACCCCAGTGAAAACACGGATTTAGATGCATACAATCTTAATCAGATGGATTCTGCTATTGATGCGTTGGACAACCGTATCATATCACAGGATGCCTTAAAAGTAGACAAGCCTGCAATAAACGGAAATATTGCTGATTGGACTATGGATGAAACAACCGGTGTTATTACTATTACAAAATACAACGGTGAAAAGGTTATTTTTGACCTCAATATTGAAAAAATACCTGTCGAATTTTCCATGTCTGATGATGGAATCATTACCATGACTACAGAAGATGGAACACAGTTTACAGCTGATATTGGTTCTATGATTCCGGTGTTGACATTTGAAGATTCTGCAACCATAGCTGTATCAGTGACTGGTACTGGAAAGAATAAGACTTATTCTTTTTCAATCAAAACGGGATCAGTAACAGATGCTATGCTACAGCCTAATTATTTAGCAGATATTAGAGTAGAATCCGCAAATGCATCTGCTTATGCGCAATCCGCAAATGCAAAATCTGTATTGGCTGAATCTTATGCCATAGGTGGAACAGGAACAAGAGAAGGAGAAGATACAGATAACGCAAAGTATTATATGGAGCAGGCAAAACTGCAAACAGGCGGTATACCTACAAAAGTCAGCGAATTAGAAAATGATGCTGGATACATTACAAAATCAGTTTCTAATTTGACAAATTACTATGACAAAACAGATGTTGATAAAAAAATAGATGAAATTCCCAAAACAGATTTGACAAACTATTTGACCAAAACTGGTGATGGTAGTAATTTGACTGCGGCGTTTGAAGAAGCAACAACTTTAGAGGAATTAACGACAGGAGAAAAGTTATCATCTATTTTTGGAAAACTTAAACTGGCTGTAAAAAATCTTAAATCACTTATAAGTCTTATCGGAACTACCGATATTTCGACTATTGGTGACGGTACTATCACTGGGGGATTAAGTGATGTAAATGGCAAGTTAGTAATGAAAGTAGAACAGAAAACAGGTGAATATAAAAATCAAAAATTAAATAAACAAGTAATAATATGTAGTGTTACTTTAACACCTGGTTTGTGGTTAATAATTGGATTTATTGATGGCAATATATCATCTGATTTTATATACAATAATACCCTTTTCGATCAAACTGTTAGAGAATCAATGATTGGCGGTGGTGGAAGTACAAACATAATTTTAAGAGGGATAGGTACAACTACCACTGTGAATTTATCCACTTATGACTTTGCTAATGAAACATCCGATCTCACCTATAGAGGAACTCTTACTGCAATTTGCCTAAAACCTTATTCAGACAACTGATAATGACGACACATATGAGAATAACATATTATTTTAATCCTAAAATCATAAATGTACCGCTCATACCAGTAGTAAGTTTGAATTTATTGTCAGCAACGGGGATAAAAGATCCACTTATAGTACTACCGATAAAAGTGGTAATTGATGGATATGTTCCGAGATGCTGACCATTTTTAACGGAGTCATATAAATCTTTGATATACAATGCTGGATATACAGTAGGGGCATACATCTGAGCTGTTCCGTTGTTACATACAAATAAAAGAAGTTTGTAATTCTGAAAATTATCTTTAAGTTCTACCGTATTTGTCACATTTGCTGCAAAATAATTACTGTATAAAACAGTATATACATTTGTTAACTTGCCATTTACAGAAGGAGTGATAGCCGATGGGCGGAGATTAAAAGCAAAAAATAAATCAATCATTTACAAACGTAAAATTTTTAAAAATAAAAGGAGAAAAAATATGAAACAAGCATTGTATAAAGGACCTGACATTTCCAAACATAACGGGAATGTAAACATTAAAAGAGTGAGAGATGCTGGCTACAAGCGCATCGGTATCCGCGCAGGATACGGGAAAAATAATGTCGATGAGAAATATGTAAGTAATGCATTAGCCATCTTCAATCTGGCTGTTCAGGTGCTGCTCTATTGGTTCTCATATGCTTACACCGTGGCTATGGCGGTGGCGGAAGCTGAGTTTTGTATCACTCAGGCTAAAAAGTACTGGAGCAAATGCCCTATTGCATTTGACTTTGAATACGACTCAGTCAACTATGCCCGCAAGAGAGGTGTAAATGTCACTAAGCAGCTAGCAACAGATATGGCAATTGCATTTTTGCAAAAGGTCAAAGCAGCCGGTTATCTCCCAGTGATCTATACCAACAAAGATTACCTTAATAAATACTTTGATATGAACCGAATCGTAAAAGCACTGGGAAAGGTATACGTATGGTATGCACGTTATACATCCAGTCTGTCAACGGTGGAAATTGACCTCGCGGATATTTGGCAGTATACATCATCCGGAGCTGTCCCTGGAATAAGTGGTAAGTGTGATATCAATATCTTTTATACCGACTTTGAAATGGTGTCAGTACCGGCGGAGCGTGAGGAAGTATGCAACATCAACATCCAGAACTTCCAACGTGCCGCAAATGCCGACGGTTACAGGGATGCACAAGGGAGAAAACTGGTCGAAGATGGCAAAGATGGTCCTAATACTCAATATGTGCGGCGGCAGATCTGCCTGCAGGCGAAGAGAGTCGGCCTGATTTATAAGGTTGGCTCCACAGGAGCGGTAGTTAAGTGGTGGCAGAGACGTTGCAATGAGATTTTGGGGCATGATCAGGACGAAGATGGCAAGTATGGAAAAGATGCGCGAAAAGAGACCATTGCAGTGCAGGGCAAGCTGAACTTGGTAAAAGACGGAAAAGTTGGATACAACAGCATACAGGCGGTATTTTATAATTAAGAAGCAATCCCCCATCGGAGCATATCCGGCGGGGGATTTATGTACTGCCTTAATTGTTGCTTGCTCATACGACGAACCATTTCGCCGCCGATGCTTCCTGCTTCCTTAGAAGTAAGGTCGCCGTTGTAACCCTCTTTCAGATTAACACCCAGCTCAGATGCAACCTCAGTCTTGAAACGGTCCATTGCTGCCTTAGCCGCGGGAACTTCTACTCTATTGGTTTTACTTGCCATTTCGTTCACCTCCGTTTGGAATTGTTTTTGTGTTTCAGATAAGCGCTTTTTGTGATCACTTATCTTGGTATTAGTATGAGCACCGGCTGTTTTTTCATGCTGGTAAGTTTTTCATTTTATGTTATAATCAAAAAGCAACAGAACAAACGGAGACTGGAAAGCGCGGCATCGGATCCACTGACCGGAATCCCACAGAAATGACTGACTCCGAAGCACGGGGCTGAGAAGAGAAAGGCGACAAAACAATGAAAAAGAAAACAGGAATCACAAAAACGCTGGCGCTGGTACTGACGCTTGGACTGTTATGCAGCGGTCTTACCGGATGTGGACAGACACAGAATAACGGGAGCGCAACAGAAAGTCTGATGACAGAGAGTACACAGCCTGCAGAGAGTACGGAAGCCGTAATGGAAAGTACAGAAGCTACAGCAGAAAATACGGATGCGGATGACACAGTAGTGCGTGTGGCATCCTTAAAAGGCCCGACATCTTTGGGACTTTTATTTTTAATGGACAAGGCAGAAAAAGGAGAGACTTCTAATGCCTATGAGTTTCAGATGGCTACCGGTGCGGACGAGATCCTGCCGCTAATGGTAAAAGGTGACCTGGATATCGCACTGATACCTGCCAATGTGGCAAGTATCCTCTATCATAAGACACAGGGCGGTGTGGAAGTGATCGACATCAATACACTGGGGGTATTGTACATGGTATCCGGAGAGAATGACCTTACGGATTTTACGGATCTGAAGGGTAAGACCATCTATTTAACCGGAAAGGGAACCACACCGGACTATGTATTGCAATATCTGCTGACTGCCAATGGCATGTCTGTGGACGATGTGACACTGGAATATAAATCCGAAGCAACAGAGGTGGCATCTGTGCTGGCAGAGGATCCCACAGCCATCGGACTGTTGCCCCAGCCCTTCGTCACTGCAGCCTGCATGCAGAATGATGCACTGAAAGTGATCTTTGACTTAAACGAAGAGTGGAATAAGATACAGGGTGTAAGCGGCAGCAGTATGGTCACAGGTGTCACGGTGGTACGCAAGGGATTCCTGGAAGAGCATGAGGATGCAGTGAAATCTTTTATGGAAGAACATAAGGCAAGTGCCGAAGCCATCAATGCAGATCCCACCACCGGTGCTGCGCTGGCAGTGGAAGCACAGATCGTGGCAAAGGAGCCCATTGCACAGAAAGCAATCCCAGGATGCAACATTACTTATATGGATAAGGCAGACATGAAGCAGGCACTGTCCGGATACCTTGACGTACTGTTCCACCAGGATTCTCTGTCTATCGGCGGCGGACTTCCGGAATCTGATTTCTATTATGATGCAGAATAAGGATAAAAAATACATTAAAAAATTTATGATCCTGCTCTTCTGGCTGGGGGTATGGCAGATCACGGCAGTGTGTGTGGATAATTTCCTGCTGGTGGTGACACCCCTGCAGGCATTGCGGGCGCTTACCGTTCTCGCGGGGCAGGTGGAATTCTGGCGTAGCGCCCTTGGCTCGCTGTGGCGGATTGCCGCAGGCTTTTTGCTGGGAGCGGTTTTGGGACTGTTGTTAGCGGCGGTAAGCTACAGATACCGTCTGGCAGAGGAAATCCTGCGCCCGTTCATGGTATTTTGCAAGGCAGTGCCGGTTGCAGTATTTGCGGTGCTTTTACTGATCTGGTGGGGAGCTTCCCCGCTGGCGGTGGCGGTCTGCTTTTTCGTGGTGTTTCCGAATATTTATCTGAACACACTGGAAGGCTTAAAAAGTGCGGACGCAGAACTGATAGAGATGGCAGAAGTGTTTCGTCTTCCGTTTGCCACCCGCTTTTTCTATATTTACCGTCCGGCATTAAAGCCATTCCTGCTCAGCGCATTTCAATTATCCCTGGGAATGAGCTGGAAATCCGGAGTGGCAGCGGAAGTGATCGGTACGCCGTTGCATTCCATCGGCGGAGCACTGTATCTGGCGAAGATTTACCTCGATACGGCGGATCTGTTTGCCTGGACGGCAGTGATCATTGTGCTTAGTGTATTGTTTGAGAAAATAGTCTTCGGTTGTGTGGAATATTTTTTCCGGTGGGAGCCTGCCTGCAAGAGACCGGCAATGCCGCAGAAAAATGTCAGCAGAGAACGTCGCACTTTATGTGTGGCAGATTTTGGAAAATGTTATCATGACCGTTGGATCTTCCGGCATGTGGAACAGGAATTCCACGGAGGAGAACCTTACTTTCTGGATACACCATCGGGCAGCGGCAAGACGACTTTTTTTAGGTGCTTGTGCGGGCTGGAACGGCCGGAAGAGGGAGAAGTGTCGGGAATCGATGCTTTTTCCGTGCAGTTTCAGGAGGACAGACTCTGCGAAGAATACAGTGCGGTGAAGAATCTGGAAATGGTCATGGGAGATGCGAAGGAAGCGCGGAAGGCACTTACGTGGTTACTGCCGGAGGAAGTACTGGGTCAGCCCTGTCATGAATTGTCCGGCGGCATGAAGCGGAGAGTGTCACTGGTGCGAGCAATGGAAGCAGGAGCACAGTGTGTTCTGCTGGACGAGCCTTTCACAGGGCTGGATGAAGAGAACCGGGAGAAAGCATATGAATACATCCGCACACATGCAAATGGACGCATCATCATGATCGCCACGCATATCAGACCGTGGGAGAATATGCCGGAGGACGTTCAGAAGGGAGAAGGATTATGGGAAAGGATACGGGAAACACAAGAGTGACGCTGGTAGGCATTATCGTGGAGGATAAGGAGGCAGCAGGCCGGATCAACGGACTTTTGCATGAATACGGAGAATATATTATCGGAAGAATGGGGATACCTTATCATGAGAAGCAGATGAGTATCATCAGTGTGGTCATGGATGCCCCACAGGAAAAGGTCAGTGCTCTGTCCGGGAAGCTGGGAATGATCCCGGGAGTCAGTTCCAAGTGCCTCTATGCCCCGGATACGCAGAAAACCCTGAAATAAAAGTGTTGTCAATTCCTCTGACTTATGCTATAATTTCAAAATGATTGCGACTGGATACAGACCCGCAAGGGTATAAAGGAGGAAATGTTATAATGAGTTTACAGGTTGAAAAGTTAGAGAAAAACATGGCGAAGCTGACCATCGAAGTATCTGCTGAAGAACTGGAGAAGGCAATCGAAGGTGCTTACCAGAAGAATAAGAACAAGATCAGCATTCCCGGTTTCCGTAAGGGCAAGGCTCCCCGTAAGATGATCGAGCAGATGTACGGCAAGTCAGTATTCTATGAGGATGCAGCAAATGCTCTGATCCCCGATGCTTACGATAAGGCTCTGGAAGAGTGTGAGGAGCAGATCGTATCTTCTCCGAAGATCGATGTGACCCAGTTAGAGGCTGGCAAGCCTTTCATCTTCACCGCAGAGGTTGCTCTGAAGCCCGAAGTGACTCTTGGCAAGTACAAGGGTGTGAAGGTTGACAAGATCGAAGTTAAGGTGACCGATGAAGAGGTTGACGCTGAGATCAACAGAGAGCGCGAGAGCAATGCGAGAACCATCAATGTAGAAGACCGTGCTGTTAAGGACGGCGATATGACTGTAATCGATTTCGAAGGTTTTGTAGACGGTGTTGCATTTGAGGGCGGCAAGGGTGAAAATCATTCCCTGACCATTGGCTCCGGCTCTTTCATCCCCGGATTTGAAGAGGGACTGATCGGTGCTGAATTAAATAAAGAGACCGAAGTAAATGTAACCTTCCCTGAGGATTATCATGCAGCTGAGCTGGCTGGCAAACCCGCAGTATTCAAGTGCACCGTTAAGGAGATCAAGGAGAAGCAGCTTCCTGATCTGGATGACGAGTTCGCAAGTGAAGTATCTGATTTCGATACTATGGCTGAGTATAGAGAGGATGTACAGAAGAAGCTGACTTCCAAGAAGGAAGAAGAAGCTAAGATTGCCAAGGAAGAGGCAGTTCTGGATGCAGTGATCGCAGATGCCAAGATGGAGATTCCCGATGCAATGATCGAGACCCAGCAGAGACAGCTGTTAGAGAACTTTGCACAGAGAATTCAGGCACAGGGTCTTACTTTGGAGCAGTATATGCAGTTCACCGGTCTGACCGCTCAGACCATGATGGAGCAGCTGAAGCCCGAAGCGCTGAAGAGAATCCAGTCCCGTCTGGTTCTGGAAGCTGTAGCAGCAGCTGAGAAGATGGAAGCTACTGAGGAAGATTTCGAAGCTGAGATCAAGAGCATCGCAGAATCTTACCAGATGGAAGTTGATAAGGTAAGAGAACTCCTGGGTGAGCAGGGTGCTAAGCAGGTGAAGGAAGATATCTGCGTAAGAAAGGCAGCTGACTTCATCGTAGACAACGCTAAGGAAGCAAAGGCTGCAGCCAAGAAGACCACCAAGAAGGAAAAGGCAGCAGAAGAGAAGCCGGAAGAAGCATAATCTGTGCTTTAAGATACGATACGAAGAGAAAGCGGACTGCCAGGTCCGCTTTCTTTTTCAGATTTAAAAGTTCCTAAATTTTTATTAAATCTTCGGAATCTCGTTGAAAAAGCTTACTAAGTAGGATACGATAGTAGTATTAATCAGAAGCAATGGAGGTTTTAGAATATGAGTTTAGTACCTTATGTCATTGAACAGACCAGCAAAGGTGAGCGGTCTTACGATATTTATTCCAGATTGTTGAAGGACAGGATCATTTTCCTGGGTGAGGAAGTGAATGAGACTTCCGCCAGCATCATTGTGGCACAGTTACTGTTCCTGGAAGCGGAGGATCCCGATAAGGATATCCATCTGTATATCAACAGCCCGGGCGGCAGTGTTACCGCAGGCATGGCAATCTACGATACTATGAAATACATCAAGTGTGATGTATCCACCGTATGTATCGGTATGGCAGCCAGCATGGGAGCATTCCTTTTAGCAGGTGGTGCCAAGGGCAAGCGTTTTGCACTGCCCAATGCAGAGATCATGATCCATCAGCCTCTGGGCGGTACCCAGGGCCAGGCCACCGAGATCGAGATCGCAGCAAAGCATATCCTCCGCACCAAGGAGAAGTTGAACCGTATGCTGGCTGAGAACACCGGCAAGGATTATGAGACCATCTGCGCAGACACCGAGAGAGATAACTGGAAGAGCGCCGAGGAAGCTTGTGAATACGGGCTGATCGATAAGGTGATCACCTTCCACGAGGCATAGTGTAAAAAATATGCTTGATAGCATATTTTTTACACAGCTATTTGTGCCGCATACGGCACAAAGTAGCTTTTATCGCAGAGCCAAATCTGAAATTTGGCTCGCGTTTCCTACGACGCAAAAGCGGCGTCTTCGGAAGGAGATAAAATAACAGGAGTATAGTAGTAATGGCAGGAAAAAATTCCGGAAATGACATCAGATGTTCATTTTGTAACAAGACCCAGAGCCAGGTCCGCAAGCTGATCGCAGGACCTGCCGGGGTATATATCTGTGATGAGTGCGTAGATATCTGCGCTGACATCCTGGAGGAGGAACTGGAAGACGAAGAAGTGGAAGAGACCGCGACTCCGGATATCAACCTTCTGAAACCGAAGGAGATCAAGAACTTCCTGGATGAATATGTCATCGGACAGGAGGAGGCGAAAAAGGTTCTCTCCGTTGCGGTGTACAATCATTACAAGAGAGTAACGGCTCCCAAGGATCTGAATGATGTGGAGCTGCAGAAGAGTAATATCATCATGGTAGGACCTACCGGTTCCGGTAAGACTTACCTGGCGCAGACACTGGCGAAGATCATCAATGTACCGTTTGCTATCGCAGATGCCACTACATTGACTGAGGCCGGTTATGTAGGCGAAGATGTAGAGAATATTCTGTTGAAGCTGATCCAGGCGGCGGACTACGATGTGGAACGTGCCCAGTACGGTATCGTTTATATCGATGAGATCGATAAGATCACGAAGAAGAGTGAAAACGTCTCCATTACCCGTGATGTATCCGGTGAGGGCGTACAGCAGGCACTGCTGAAGATCATCGAGGGTACCGTGGCAAGTGTACCTCCCCAGGGTGGCAGAAAGCATCCTCATCAGGAACTGATCCAGATCGATACCACCAACATTCTTTTTATCTGCGGCGGTGCTTTCGACGGACTGGAGAAGATCGTAGAGTCCAGACTGGACCGTAAGTCCATCGGTTTTAACACAGAGCTTGGGAAGAGAGAGGACAAGGACATCAGTGAACTGTTACAGGAGGTAACTCCTCATGATCTGGTGAAGTTCGGTCTGATCCCTGAGTTCGTAGGACGTGTGCCTATCTGTGTATCCTTACGGGGACTGGACAGAGAAGCACTGATCCGTATCCTTCAGGAGCCGAAGAATGCCCTGGTAAAGCAGTACCAGAAGCTGTTCCAGATGGATCATGTAAAGTTAGACTTTGAGCAGGATGCCATCGAGGCGATCGCAGACAAAGCACTGGAACGTAAGACCGGTGCCAGAGGATTGCGTTCTATTATGGAATCCGTAATGATGGATACCATGTATGAGATTCCTTCCGATGATACCATCGAGGAATGCGTAGTCACTAAGGCTGCTGTGGATGGAGAGAGCGAGCCTCTCACCATACACGAAGATTCTCTGAAAAAGGCAAAATAATCTGGGCGCTGCCTTGTGGTGACACAGGGCAGCGTTTTGTGCAAAAAAGCAGAAAGAAAAAGGTATTTTTATGATCATAAAGAATGTGAGTCTGGAAACGGTCTGCGGTATTACCAGTAAGCTTCCGGAAAATATCCATCCCGAGGTGGCATTTGCTGGGAAAAGTAATGTGGGGAAATCCTCTCTGATCAACGGTCTGATGAACCGGAAATCCCTGGCAAGAACCAGTGCCCAGCCCGGTAAGACCCAGACCATCAATTACTATAATGTGAACGATGAAATCTACTTCGTGGATCTCCCCGGTTACGGTTACGCCCAGGCAAATGAGAATGTGAAAGCCCAGTGGGGTAAGATGATCGAAGATTATCTACATAAATCCAAACAGTTAAAGCTGGTGTTTTTGCTGATCGATATTAGACATGCACCGTCGGAGAATGACCGGATCATGTATGACTGGATCCGTCGTAACGGCTACGATCCTATCATCATTGCCACCAAACTGGACAAGATCAACCGTAGCCAGATCCAAAAGCAGATAAAACTGATCCGCACCACCTTACAGGCGGGGGCGGACACACAGATCATCCCGTACTCTGCACAGACCAAGCAGGGAAGAGAAGAAATCTATGAGATTCTGGACGGAGTGCTGGCGGCAGAAGATCCTGCACAGGAATAGACAGCAGGAAGGATGAATGAGTGTAAAAGCAGAATGCGTGAGAGAGTGAGAGCATATGAAGAAATATTGTAAAGCCTTAGTGAATCTGGGTGTGGCATTTATTATATTAGCGTTGATCGTTTTCCTGGTGCCGAAGCTGTTAGTATTTTTTGCACCGTTTGTGGCAGGCTGGATCATTGCGTTGATCGCCAGTCCCCTGGTGAGGTTTTTTGAGGAAAAGGTAAAGATCAAGCGAAAAGCGGGAAGTGCATTTGTCATCGTGGCGGTCATCGCACTGGTGATATTGATCCTCTATCTGGTAGGGGCGAAGTTAGTCGATGAGATCATGGGACTGATCGGTGCACTGCCGGATATCTGGGACAGTGCGGAGAATGATTTTGCCGATATCGGACAGAACCTGAGCGTTATCTATAACCGTTTTCCGGCGGATGTACAGCAAAGCATCATGGATGTCATCAATCAGATCGGAAGCTATGTGGGAGATCTGCTGGGTAAGATCGGCACCCCTACGATCAATGCCGTGGGCAATTTCGCCAAGCAGGTTCCTTCGATCCTGATCGGACTGATCATGGCACTGCTTTCTTCCTATTTCTTCGTAGCGGAGAGAGACCAGCTGGCAACATGGTTCCGTAAGCATACACCGGCGGAAGTACTGTCCTGGTATTATATGCTGAAGCGCGGACTGGTCAAAGCAGTAGGCGGGTATCTTAAGGCACAGCTTAAGATCGAAGTGTGGATGTATCTGCTATTAGTCATCGGATTTGCCATTCTGCAGGTAGACTATGCGTTGTTGATCGCACTGGGGATTGCATTTCTGGATTTCCTGCCTTTCTTTGGAACCGGAACCGTCATGGTCCCCTGGGCAATTATCAAGATCTTAAGCTCTGATTATAAAATGGCCATAGGACTGCTGATCATCTGGGGCATCGGACAACTGGCGCGTCAGCTGATCCAGCCGAAGATCGTGGGAGATTCCGTGGGAATGCCTCCTCTGCCGACTCTGTTCCTTCTGTACATAGGATATAAGCTGGGCGGTGTCGTAGGAATGATCGTGGCAGTGCCCATTGGTCTGATCGCTCTGACCATGTATCAGGAGGGCGCTTTACAGACGACCAAGGACAGCGTGAAGATTCTGACAGCCGGGATCAATCATTTCCGCAGACTGAAGCCGGAGGATATGGACGAAGTGCGGCAGATGCAGGAGAGAGACCGGAGGCTGAGCGAGGAACTGGCCAGACAGGCAGCAGAGGAAGAGGCTCAAAAAGAAGCCCAAAAGGAAGCTCGAAAAGAAGCTCAAAAAGAAGCTTCTGCGAAAAAACAGAAAGAAAAGAAATCATGAGAAATATCAGACTACGACTGCAATATGAAGGAACCAGATATCAGGGATGGCAGAAACAGACTTCCACGGATAATACGATCCAGGGGAAAATGGAGACGCTGCTGACCAAAATGTGTGGTGAACCCATAGAGATCTCTGCCAGTGGCAGGACCGATGCCGGGGTGCATGCCCTGGGGCAGGTGGCGAATTTCCACACGGAATCTGCCATGAGTGTAGAGGAGATCCTGGAATATTGTAACCGATATCTGCCGGAGGATATTGCCGTGGTGGAGGTGTCGGAGGCGGCACCCAGATTCCACAGCAGATTAAATGCCACCGGGAAGCGTTACCGTTACCGCATCATCAACAGTCAGATCCCGGATGTGTTCTGGAGACGCTATGCGACAGAGGAACCGGAAACATTAGATTTGGATGCTATGCGAAAGGCGGCGGAGCGATTGCTTGGAGAGCACGATTTCAAGGCATTTACCTCTGCGAAGAAAAGTAAGAAATCCACCGTCCGCCGGATCGACGAGATCCGGATCGAGCGGATAGAGAACCGTGTGGAGGTTGTATTTACCGGAAATGGATTTTTGCATCACATGATCCGTATTCTCATGGGAACCCTCCTCGAAGTCGGAAAGGGAATCCGGACACCGGAGAGTGTGACAGATATACTGAAGTCCGGAGACAGAGCGAAGACGGGAGCGCTGGTACCTGCCAAAGGACTGGTACTGGAAGAAGTTTTTTACACCTGAAAAATAAAAATACTGCAACTTTTTGCCCTACAATTGCGTCTATGTAGTTGTAGGGTTTCGTTTTGCCATGAAATCGTAAATAAGCTGCGTGAGTGCTTGCACGCAAAGCAGTGTATTTACGATTCCATGAGCGAAGCGTCTTATTCATGAAATAAAAGATGAGCTGCGGTAGCGGCGTCGGCTGCGAAGCAGACGCTTTTATGAATGGATAAGAGCAAAACGAAATGTTTATAGAATTTTAATAATTATGTTGCAGAAAGTATGCATTGACAGGATACGATAAACGTGGATAAGGCAGAGGGGCTTTATCCCATACGAAAGGTGTAAGGTGCAGGTCATGGAAAAAAGGGTGGCAGTATACAATAATAATACAGGCGTAATAGAGATAATGAGTTCCCTTCTGGCAGGAGAAGGCCTAAAAATGGTGGCAGTGACGGGGAGAGCACAGTTACAAGAATTACTGCGGGCACAGGAGATCCAGCTTCTGCTGCTGGATGTAGAACTGGATGGCAGAGGCTGGGGAGAAGGCATTGAGATGATCCATGACATCCGTAATATGACTACGATCCCCGTTATTATCATTTCCGCACAGGATGCGGAGACTGCCAAGATCATGGCGCTGAATGCCGGTGCAGATGATTATGTGACGGTGGGGTATAATCCGTTGGAGCTGTTAGCCAGAGTGAAATCACAGCTTCGCCGGTATACACAGCTGGTCAATCTGTGTGAAAGTATTGATAGTATTTATCGCGTGGATGGGCTGGAGATCAATGACCGGAACCGTACGGTAACGGTAGACGGCCGTGAAGTGAAGATGACGCCCATTGAATATAAAATCTTACGCCTGCTGGTGCAGGAGCGTGGAAAGGTATTATCCATCAGCCAGATCTATGAGTCTATCTGGCATATGCAGGCTATCGGAGCGGATAATACGATTGCGGTGCATATCCGCCACATCCGTGAGAAGATCGAGAGCAATCCCAAGGAGCCCAGATACCTGAAAGTGGTATGGGGAACCGGATATAAGGTAGGATGAAAAAGATTGTTAATAAGTGTGTCCTCTGCGTCAGCAGGGGACATTTTTGTCAAAGCTTGATTGGGAGATGCTTGACAAATCAATACAAATGCATTATTGTACTAATTAAATAATACAAGCAAAACAAGGATGGAGCATAAGGATGCAGACAGAAGTGATACAGGCAGGGGCAATACAGGGGAAACGAGGAATCAACAGTGCAGTGCTGAAAAATATCGCGGTAGTGACTATGTTGATCGATCACATCGGGGCGGTGATCATGACTAGGCTGCTGATCCGAAACGGGCTGTATGAAGCTATGGTGAATCAGGAGGCCTATACTGCCTGGATGGGGCAGAACGGTGGAATGTACGGCATCTGCATGGCAATGCGTATCATCGGCAGACTTGCATTTCCGATTTACTGTTTTTTACTGGTAGAGGGATTCCAAAAGACTCACAATGTGAAAAAGTATCTGGGCAGGATGTTTTTATTTGCACTGATTTCGGAGGTACCCTTTGATCTGGCATTCAGCGGCAAGGCATGGTATCCGGCATATCAGAATGTATTTTTTACATTGTTATTGGGGCTGCTGGTGATCGCGGGACTTCATTTGGTGGAACAGCATTTTGCGGGTACAACGGTTGGAAAAATGATTCTGCGCGTGGGACTGAATGCCGTTATTATTCTGACAGGATGTGTACTGGCATTGGTTCTTAAGACGGATTATGATTTTAAGGGGATTTTGGCAATCACTGTACTTTATCTGTTCCGTAACCGGAAGAAAGCACAGATGTGGGCCGGTGTCATCATTTTTTTATTGATGGACAGCCTGGAGATGTTTGCAGCACTTTCCTTTATTCTGATCTGGTTCTACAACGGAACGAGAGGGCGGCAGAATAAATATTTCTTTTACTTTTTCTATCCTGCGCATCTTCTGCTCTTGTGGCTGGTATGTGTGGCAATGGGAATTGCGGGAATTCCTGCAATCTGACGAACAACAGGATGCTCTGTGGATAGTAAAGTGGAAGATGGGGAAGACAGTGACATGGAGGATATGGCGTATATGGAAGAGAAAAAATGGAAGATAGGGGACAGCGAAGAATTGATCCGGGTACAGGAGATCAGCAAGACATTTCATCTGTCGGCAAAACAGCAGAAACTGGAGCATAGCATGGCGAAGACGAAGACTGCCGTGAATCAGGTGAGCTTTTGCGTAAACAGAGGGGAAGTGTTTGGACTTTTGGGACCCAACGGTGCCGGTAAGACCACAACTCTTCGGATGCTGGCAACGTTGATCCGGCCGGACAGCGGGGATGCGGTGTTATCCGGCAGCAGCGTAGTGACACAACCGGAGGAGGTACGGCGTAAGATCGGCTTCCTGACCAGTGAACTGAAGCTGGAGGATTTTTTTACCCCGGATTATCTGTATGACTTTTTCTCTGAATTGTACGGTATTCCGACAGACAGGCGGGACGCCAGAAAACGCATGCTGTTTGCACGGTTCGGCATTCAGGAGTTTGCACAGGTGCGCGTCAGGGATCTGTCTACGGGAATGAAGCAGAAGGTGTCCCTGGTGATCTCACTGGTGCAGGATCCGGAGATCATCATTTTTGATGAACCCACCAATGGACTGGATATTCTGACGGCAAAAGTGGTGACAGATTTTCTGCTGGACCTGAAAGAGCAGGGGAAGACCATTATCATATCAACGCACATTTTCAGTCTGGTGGAGAAGATCTGCGACCGGGTGGGAATTATTATTAACGGTCGTATGGCAGCCTGTGAGGACCTGCGGACGCTTTGCGGTGATAAGAGCCTGGAGGATCGCTTTTTTGAAATCTATGAAGCGGTGAACGGGGAGGACGAGAACCATGACAAATAATACGATTACGGTAATGAAAAAAGAACTGGCAAGATTTTTCGGAGACAGAAGGCTGGTAATCACGACACTTTTGCTCCCTGGAATCATGATCTATGTGGTGTACAGTTTTTTGGGAAGCGCCATGATGAAGTCCATACTTCCGGAAGAAGCTTATGTGGCGAAAGCTTATGTGGTGGATATGCCGGAGTCTTTAAGAGAAGAACTGCGGGAGCTTAAGGTAGACTGGCAGCCTGCGGGCAGAGAGCAGCTGACACAGATGCGACAGGAGATACAGGATAAACAGGCAGACGGACTGGTAGTATTCCCGGTGGATTTTGATCAGGCAGTGGAAAACTATCAGGTGCAGAGTGGAAAACCGGCGCCCAACGTGGAAATCTATTACAATTCCGCGGAGACGGAATCCACTCATTTTTACAATGAAGTGTCGGACATTTTGGAGGCATATGAGACATCTATATCCAATAAGTTAGACATCAATGCCGGGGATTCTGTGTATTACGACTGTGCCACCAGCAAAGATACTACGGGACAGATGTTTTCGATGATGATGCCCCTGCTGCTTATGATGTTTTTATACAGTGGATGTATGTCCGTGGCACCGGAATCCATCGCCGGGGAGAAGGAGCGTGGTACCATAGCGACCTTGCTTGTAACTCCCATGAAGAGGAGCTCTCTGGCACTTGGCAAAGTATTTTCCTTAAGCATTATTGCACTCCTGGCAGGTTGTTCCAGCTTTATCGGAACCTTTGCGGCACTGCCGAAAATGATGGGAGGGGAATTGACGGGAGTGGATTCGTCGGTGTATACGCCTATGGATTTTGCGATGCTGCTTCTGATCATTTTGTCTACGGTAATGGTGCTGGTATCCATGATCGCACTGGCCTCCGCTTTCGCAAAAAGCGTGAAAGAAGCGGCTACGACAGTCTCCCCTTTTACCATCGTGGTGACCTTTATCGGACTGAGCCCTATGCTCAGTCAGGGAAAAGAGATTCCGCTGTACCGGTATCTGATTCCGGTATATAACAGCGTACAGTGCATGAACGGTATTTTTTCTTTTAGCTATCAGCCGGTGGAAATTCTTTTGACCGTGATCGTGAATCTGTGTGTGGCGGGAGTGTTGGTATTCGGACTGACGAGGGCATTCCAGAGCGAGAAAGTGATGTTTGGGTAAGAGCATAGTATTTTATAATTATTGACTATAAAATGAGAAATGTGTACAATGATAACTATTCGGAGCAACGTAAATTTGAGCAAAAAGAAAGCACCGCAGGGGCAATTTTGCGAATGATGCTCTGAATACAGAAAATGGAGGAAAATAGTACATGCAACTGCCTATTTTTGAAAAATACATTGATGAACTGATCGAGAAGAGCACTCTGGATGTTCCCGCATGGAACATTGAGAAGGCGAGAGAAGGGAAAGCTGCCGGCTGGAATTACATTGACGGCTGCATGATCCTGGCACTTTTGGAGATTTACAGCGCTACCGGAGAGAAGAAGTATTACGAATTCGCAGATGCATTTATTGACCACAGAGTACAGGAAGACGGTACGATTACGAAGTATTCCGTGGAAGAATATAATATTGACAATGTCAATGCGGGCAAGACCCTGTTCGCATTGTATGCCTTAAACGGCAAGGAAAAATATCGTAAGGCGATCGACCTGATCTACAGTCAGGTGGAGACGCAGCCCCGTACCGAGGAGGGCAACTTCTGGCACAAGAAGATCTATCCCAATCAGGTATGGCTGGACGGCATGTATATGGGACAACCCTTTTACATGGAATATGAGACCAAATTCGATGACAAGAAGCACTACGATGACATTTTCCATCAGTTTGCCAATGTCGTAAAATATATGAGAGACCCCGAGACCGGATTATACTATCACGGTTATGATGCTTCGAAGAAAGCTTTCTGGTGTGACAAGGAGACCGGACTGTCACAGAATTTCTGGCTGAGGGCACTGGGCTGGTATTCCATGGCACTTTTGGATACCCTGAGCAAATGTGAGCCCGGAGAAGAGTACAAGGCAGAGTATGACAATCTGAAGAAGGTATTCGTGGATCTGATCGATTCCATGCTAAAATTCCAGGATGAGAGCGGTATGTGGTACCAGCTTCCTGCACTGGGCGGCAGGGAGCCGAACTACTTAGAGACCAGTGGAAGTGCGATCATGGCTTACTCCCTGCTGAAGGGCGTGAGACTCGGATTTTTACCGGAGTCTTACAGAGCCTATGGATTAAAGGCATTCCAGGGTATCTGTAACCGCTATCTGAAGGAGAAGGACGGACATTTAAGCCTCGGCGGTATCTGCCTCGTAGCAGGACTGGGACCGGAGGATAACCGCCGCCGTGACGGTAGCTTCGAATACTATATGTCAGAGCCCATCGTGGAAGACGATGCCAAGGGTGTGGGACCGCTATTATTAGCCTACACTGAGATGAGGAGACTGGACGATTAAATGAAGTCAGGCGGGATGATGAAGAACGATAACAGAAATGACAGAAGAACATCCGGACCTGCGAAAGGGACGGGAAAGACCAAAGCAACGGGAAAAGCCAATGCGGTGGGAAAAACCAAAGTGATGGCAGACAAGGAAAAACGGACACCCGTAGGACAGGGACGGGAAAAGACGGCTGTTAAAAAGAAGAGTGGTCTCTGCCCGGTGGTTGATAAATGCGGCGGGTGCAGCTGGATCAACAAGCCCTATGTGGAACAGCTGAAGAATAAGGAAAAGCAATTAAAGGAGCTTCTGGCTCCTTTTTGCAAGGTCGAGGGTGTCATTCCCATGGAGCATCCGGAGCATTACCGGAACAAGGTACATGCGGTATTCGGCGAGAACCGTTATCATGATGCCATTTCCGGCATCTATGAGCAGAAGAGCCACCGGATCGTTCCTGTGGACAGCTGCCTGATCGAGAATGCCAAGGCGGATGAGATCATCGTATCTATCCGGGGACTGTTGAAATCTTTTCATATCCGTCCCTACAATGAGGATACCGGATACGGACTGCTGCGCCATGTCCTGATCCGCACCGGACATGTCACCGGACAGATCATGGTGGTGCTGGTACTGGCTTCCCCCATCCTGCCCTCCAAGAATAATTTTGTGAAGGCACTGCTGAAGCTTCACCCAGAGATCACTACCGTGGTCATCAATGTTAACAATCGAAATACCAGCATGGTACTTGGCGACAAGGGGCATGTGATCTACGGCAAGGGATACATTGAGGATGAACTGTGCGGAAAGAGGTTCCGCATTTCTCCCCAATCCTTCTATCAGGTGAATCCGGTACAGACCGAGATACTCTATGGGAAAGCTTTGGAGTATGCCGGACTCACCGGCAAAGAGACTGTGGTGGATGCCTACTGCGGAACCGGAACGATCGGCATGATCGCCAGCAACAAGGCCGGCAAGGTCATTGGTGTGGAGTTAAATGCCGATGCTGTCCGGGATGCCCGCAACAATGCCAAGGCGAACCAGATCCGCAACATCCAGTTCTACCAGAACGATGCCGGGAAATTCCTGGTGGAGATGGCCGGACAGGGCGCAAAAGTAGATGTCGTCCTGATGGATCCTCCCAGAAGCGGCAGCACCGAAGAATTCATGAATTCCGTAGCCCAGATCGGTCCCGAGCGAATCGTTTATGTCTCCTGCAATCCCGAGACACTGGTCAGGGACCTGAAGTATTTTAAGAAGAAGGGTTACCGCGTGGCGAAGGGCGTGGGCGTGGATATGTTTCCGTTCACCGAGCACTGCGAAGCAGTTACGCTCTTGACACGACAGAAGAAGTAACTGATAAGTCAGTTTGGTGTAAATAGTATAAAAACATTGGATTCCGTACAAAAAAGTTCCAAAATCAGGAATTTTTGTACGGAATTTCTTTTATTTGCGTACTTGGCGAAAATAAAGCATTTTTATAATACAAAATTACCTGCTTTTGTATTTTTTCGCCGATATTGGCGTTTTAAATACAAATCTCAAATATCCGACAGCGAATCATTTCGGACTGGATGCCGATTTTTATTGCCGCGGTAAGCGTAACGAATTTCAAAATTTATTTGATAAATCAAAAAAGCTGATTGACAGTGTCAGAAGTAATATGGCAGAGGTTTTTCAAGAAGTAATGTTGCAGGAATGCGGCAATTTTACATGGCTTACAAAGATAGAGAAGATGAAATTATCCAATCGGGAATTGGACAATTAGAAACGGCATACAAAAAAATACCATTTAAGATAAGATTTTATGATGGAACAGAGTTTGAAGTAGCAACTGAATAAGAAATAAAGTTAAATGGCCGGTGGGTGAACCGAGAGTGGTTTGCTTACCGGCTTTTTTAATTTTAATACTACTTTAATACAACATTTATGTTGCAAAATGTGTATAAAGGTGATATTCTATTACTAGAGACAAAGAAAGTGAGGTGTGCTCAGTGGATACATATAATGTTAAACAGATAGCAGATATGCTTAATACGCAACCGGAAACGGTTCGAAGATGGATTCGTAGTGGAAAGTTGCATGCGGAAAAGGCATCTAGAAAAGATGGACACGTGGTAACTGAAGGTGATTTGAATAAGTTTCTTAAGAGCTCACCTAAATATGCTGGTATGGCTGGTGGCCTAGTAGGTGCAGCTATGATGATGCCGATTGCAGCGGCTCCAATTGTAGGTGGTATTGCAGCTACTTATTTGGCGGCAGTCCAAAAGGCAAAGGAGACTGGTGATGAGTCTTTCTCAAAAGAGGATGTAACTAGATATCTTCAGGAAGAAATTGAGAGACGTAATCAGTCTATCAACCAGAAATTAGCAGCCATAGAACAGTTGCAGCGTGAAATAACAAATGACCAGCAGCAGATAACGGAATGTAATTTTGTATTAGGTCAATTAGCGAATGAGGAGGAATAATACTATGATGTCAGAAGAAAAAGTACTTAAAAAACTAGATATTGCAGATTTTAGACACCTTACTAAAGATAAGGTGATTAAAATGGCATCCATGTTAGACAAGATGGATCCAGAAGTAGCAAAGAAGGCACTTGAGCAGTTCCCCGAATTTGCTAATACAACTAAAGAAATGTTAACAGAATATAAGGTATCATTGGATAAGGGATTGGAGTCTAATAATGAAAGTGTTAAAGCGGTTTATGACACGTATAATGCCATAATTACTTCACTTCAAAAAAAGCTCGAAAATGAAAATCTAACATTTGAACAGAAAAAATACATTATCGAGCAGATGAAGGATGTTGCTGAGAAAGTTGATAAGAAGGATACAGAGAATAAGCGATTTATTGCGGGTATGGCTACTTTAGCTACTATTGTAGTTGGCGGTACAGTGGCTGTTTTGGCTTCTGTTCTGGGCGGAAATACTCAAATTGAGACAGATGATATCGATAAAATTGTTTAATACTATTTTTGTGTAAAAAGGTATGGAGGGCTATTAAGTTGGATTATTCTAGTTTCTTTTATTCAATTGCTGGATGTTCAGCAACTATTATAGCAATTATTGGCGGCTTTATTGCTTCAAAATTAATAAGTATCAGTGCTGATAGAGACAACATTTTAGACAAAATCAAGGAAATTAATGATGAGCTCAATATGAAAACTAAGCAGCACGATGATATAATAGAAAAATTAGACGATGATGATGCGCTTGATTTTGTAAGAGATAATGTGTCTATGCTGGTAGATCATAGAAGTATAGATATAGTTTATAAGCCAGAAGAAAAACCAAAGCTCGATTATTTTAAAATGGAAAGGTACTGGGTGAGAGCATTAAAAATTTGTGAAGAAATATTTGATTTGAATGAAGAACAAGTCTGTGATGTGAATTCAGATAAAGTACCAGTGGTATTGGCAAAAAAGTATACAAATGAATTTGATTATGGGGTTTGTAAAAAAGTGCTATTTGAGATTGAAAAGAGGGCAAAAAAGCGAAGTGCAAATTCATTATTATTTTCTGCATCATTAATTGATGTTGGAGATATTGTTCCACAAACTGCGGGACTGTGGTATCACGAAAAAGCAGGAGAAGCCGAAAAACTGGAATTGAGGATTGGAGAATTAAAATTTGAAAAATCACAGTATGAAGAAAAAAAGAGGGAAATAAAAAAACCAAAAGGAATGAAATCGGGATTGATTATTTTTATCATTTTTTCAATTTTAGGAGTTTTTTTCCCTTTGGTGTGTGCATTAATAGATTGTACATATAATTATAGTTGTTTATGTGTGCCAATTATATCACTTGGTTTATTTGTTATTTGCGTTTTAGTTACTTTTATTTATCTAGCATTGTTATTAAGCTGGAAAGATGTTGATAAGGAGGTAAATAATCATGAGAGCAGTGGTTCAGAAAGTGAATTATAAAAGAGGCTTTGTTGCGTATGAGACAGAAGATTATGATTATGGGTGGCTGGAAATATTAGATACAGTTGATTTGGAAATAGAGGATGAATTAGAAGGTTATTTTACAGATTTGGGCGAAGCTATAATTTGTAAAAAAAGTACCGGGGAGTCTATTCATGTATTTATTGAGGACTATGGAATGTCTAAGAAAAAGGCATTTGAAATGGTTATGAGGTGAAGGAAGGGACTGAGAAAATGAACAAGTTTTCGAATATAGAAGATATATCACAGTTGGAATCTCTTGGAAGTAAGGAAATAATTAGAAATGAGATAAATGCGTTAATATTTCCTTTGAACACAAATGCAAATACGTATGAAGAATTACTTGAAGTAATTAATTGCCTTAAGAAAAATTGGGTTGGTTTTAGTGATGATTTTTTTGTTAATAAAAGTAAAAAATACGAATACATTTTAACAAAACTGGAAGGAAAGAAACGAAATGAATTACTAGGTATTAACGATCAGATGTATGAAAACCAAGAATTAGCACAAAAATGGTTTAAGAATATTGCAAAATATATTCACCCAGATACTGAAGGAATTGATAAGGATGCTTTTATCGTACTCAAAAAAATGTATGATACCATGATAGAGGAATAGGTGTAAGATGGGTGAAAAGAATGAAATTATTAAGCATGAAGCCCAGAACCTTGATATCAAATTTCCTCATAATTCTAAATTAACTGAAAAGGAAAATTTGCTACCTCAAAAAGCAATTAAAGAGACGGGCATTATTGACAGTAAAGGGAAAGCATATATAGGAAAAAAGAAAATAAAGGATATCCTAGTTACTGATAAGGCAGAAGCTAATAAGTTTTATAATAATTTGGATGATGAAGACAAATTTGAAAACGGGAATGAGAAGTACGCTTCGGTAGCAGCTTGTCAAAAAGAGATTACCAATAAAATACAGCAGGATCGACCACAGTTAGAACGTGAAAAATTGAAGCATTCAAGAGATTGCATGAATGCATTTATTGAATCACCGGAACTTGAAAAAGAAAGAAGTATTAATTCTGATAGAATACAGAAAGAACTTCCTACTCTCACGAAGAAAAAAATTAAGGCTGAGAATATTACGTGTGATCAATTAACCGGAGAAGAATTTGAAGACGACGCAGAAGGACATCACATGACACGAAAGAAGGATGATCCTAGTAAAGCCTTGGATCCTAGTAACATAATAGTTGTGAAGAGTAAAACCCATGACGCTATCCATAAGGCTGAGGCAAATTCGCCAGAGACCTTAAAAGAACTTGCAAAGGAGAAAGGCTGGAACGAAGAAAACATTAAGTAGTTGTTTTGTTCGCCGGAATGGTGCAACTTTTTGTAATTCACACTTAGGGGTGTAAAAAATTAGAAAAACTCTGTAACGTGCGCGAATGTTAATGCAAACTAAAGTTTCAATGCATTGCGAAGCAGTTACGCTCCTGACACGACAGAAGAAGTAACTGAAAAGTCAGTTTGGTGTAAATAGTATAAAAACAATGGATTCCGTACAAAAAAGTTTCGAAATCAGGAATTATTGTACGGAATTTCTTTTATTTGCGTACTTGGCGAAAATAAAGCATTTCTATAAGACAAAATCACCTGCTTTTTTTATTTTGCTTTTTGGCAAGCTTCAAATCCTTTTTAAACTGATTGGTAAACTGAATGTCGTATTTCATACGTCGAGAGCTGCCTTAAGCGTATCCATACTGGAATAACGCGGAGCAGAAGGATCCTTCATCATTTTTCTGCCTTCCTCAATGGCAGCGGCTGTCGTATCATTCGGTACTTCCAGTTTTAATTCAAAAGGAATACCATGCTCACGGATAGCGGTTCTCAGGAACATATTTACAGCAGTTGTCATATTCAGACCAAGTTCATTGAAAATTTCCTCCGCCTGGTCCTTGATTGCCTTGTCTGTACGAATATTTAAATTAGTTGTTGCCATACAGAACACCTCCATTCAAGTATAGCATACTCAAATATGCACATAATGTCAACACATTGTCATTATTAAAAACACATAAATTCTGCTAAAATGCATCGAAATCTCTCTGCGTAGCGATCTGCGCATAGCTCTTGGCTTCACATAGACCAGGTTTCTGCCGGAAGGCAGTGTGATAAAAAGAATGCCGCTTCGGCAGGAGAAGGTAAGACCGTATTCTGTAGTCGTGTGCTTATATTTCACGGCTTCGGTGACAGCATGATCTACAGCCCACCAGAATTGTACGATGTGTGGGTTTGACTGACGCCAGGCATCTACAAGGGTAGGATTGTTGATTTTTACATTCTTGTTCATTTAATTATCCTCCATAAAATCAGTTTTTGCATTGTTCATTGCCGAACGTTTATTGCTCTCCGGTACAAGCGTCGGTTTACCTTGCGGCTTTTCAATATAGGCTGTAAGCAGCTCATCGAATCTGGATTTACCAAGACACTTCTGCATGGCAGTGATACTAAGGAGCTTCTTTTCATATGGATCAAGTCTTGTTCCGATTTATGACTGCGGAAGCTGTCTGTTACCGCAGGCAGACGAAAGGATTATGGAACAGGCACTGGTAAATGAAGACGTAATGAATGCTAGAATATACCAATTTCCAACATCAGCCATTAAGTTAGACGGAAGAAAAATCAATTACTATGATTTCCTGATGTCGGCAGAGGAGCCGCAGTGTAATGCCGCAATACAAAGAATGGTCCCCAAATTAACCTGGAGCAGATAAAAGGGTTTATTGATGAAGTCCCTTATATCACCGAGTTGCAGAAAACCTTTTATAAGAGGTTTGAACAGATTTTAAAGCCTGTCTATGACATGGCAATGTCAGAAAAGCAGGAGATGTCGGAATCGAATATGACAATGTAATAGATGAACTTAGAGGATACCGTAAAAATGCGGTGTCTTTTTTATGAAGAATTGTAGGTTTGCTTCTGCCCATTTTTAGAGGAAAGGAATTTTCGAAATGAAAAATCTATGGTACAATATTTTAGAAGTTATCAACGGGATAAGTGGATCATAGAGAAAGAGCAGAACAAATCACATGTAGGTTAGTCAGATTTGTATCTCAAAAATAAATCTAATCTTTTTCTATGGCAGGTGCAAAGTGATGCATCATGCTTATTTTTGCAGGTACCAGCAGGGGACTGTTGCATCATTTTTGAACCCAGACTTAACGAATAAGCCATGGGATGTGCATTTTTATTGCGTACTCATGGCACTGCGAGAGTATTTGTCTGCTTACGATTTGCCCTGATTGTGGAGGAAAACTGAGAGAGCGAAGTGGACCATATGGTAGATTTTACGGATGTATGAATTATCCGAAATGTAGATATAGCAGATCAATTAAAAAATAATTGAGAGGTGTTAATAAATGTTATTTATATGTTACCCCAAATGTTCAACCTGTCAAAAGGCTAAAAAATGGCTGGATGAGCATAATATAAAATATACTGAGCGCCATATTGTAGAGGTGAATCCTACTTATGACGAATTAAAGGAATGGTATGGGAAGAGTGGACTGACCCTTAAGAAGTTCTTTAATACTAGCGGGCTTCTTTATAAAGAAATGCAGCTTAAGGACAAGCTGCCTACAATGAGTGAAGAGGAACAGATTCAGTTACTTGCTACAAATGGAATGTTGGTAAAGCGTCCACTTGTTGTAAATGGAGATACTGTGCTTGTTGGCTTCAAGGAAGCAGAATGGGCTGAAAAATTGAATTGATAATTTTTGAGAATTCGTTTATGTATATGGAGGAAAGGAGCTGAGAATCTCATATGTCAGATTTGTTTGATTTATCGAACTTTGATAAATACAAAGAAGATAACTGCCGAGAAGTGAAAAAGGCAGAAGGTGGATTGCCTATAGCATTATGGGAGTCGTATTCCTCATTTGCCAATTCTAATGGTGGTGTTATTATTCTTGGCGTTGGAGAGCGGCAGGATGGAACTTGGTATACTACTGGACTTAAGAATGCGGATAAACTTAAGAGAAACTTTTGGAACACAATTCATGATACTAAGAAGGTAAGCATTAATTTGCTATCGGATAAAAATGTGGAGTCCTACGAGGTTAATGGCGATACCATTCTGGTTATTTATGTACCAAGAGCTAAACGTGAGCAGAAGCCTGTTTATATTAATAACGATTTATTTGGTGGCTGCTATCGTAGAGATTGGGAAGGCGACTATCATTGCTCAAAGGCAGAAATTAAAGGTATGCTCCGTGATGCTGCGGATGAGACAGAGGATATGAAGATTGTAGAACAGTTTGATATTTCTGCAATTGATACAGAGTCCTTGAAGGGATTCAGAAATCATCATAAGAGCTATCGTCCAGAGCACGTATTTAATAATTTACCAGATGATGAGTATTTAGAGAGAATAGGTGCAGCAGGATTTGGTGAGGATGGTAAATTACATCCTACTACAGCTGGGTTGCTTATGTTCGGTGAAGAATATCATATCGTAAGAGAATTTCCAGAGTATTTCCTAGATTATAGAGAGATGCTGGACCCAACAATACGTTGGACAGATCGCTTGCAGTCTAGCTCCGGTGATTGGAGCGGTAATATATTTGATTTCTTCTTTAGAGTAAATAGCAAAATTGCAAAGGATATTAAGAAGCCTTTTAAGCTTGAAGGTATTACGAGGGTGGATGATACTCCAGTTCATAAGGCAGTTCGAGAGGCTTTAGTTAATTGTTTGGTTAATACAGATTATTTCTTGCCTTGCGGTGTAGTGATTAAGAAGGAAGATGACAAGTTGGTTATCGAGAATCCTGGTAGCATTCGCACTGGTAAAAAGCAGATGCTTCGTGGTGGTATTTCAGATCCTAGAAATAAAACACTAATGAAGATGTTTAATATGATTGGTATTGGTGAAAGAGCCGGTAGTGGTATCCCAGATATTTATCAGGTTTGGGAGAATGAAGGCTGGCCAATGCCTGTGGTGGAAGAAAGTTATAATCCTGACAGGACTCGTTTATCGCTTGAATTTAAGAAACAAGCGAACAAAACAAGCGAACAAAACAAGCGAACAAAACAAGCGAACAAAATAAACATAGAAAAACAGAAGAGAATTATCAGTTGATTAGAAAGTATTTGAAGGAAAATGGATTGTCTAAGACAACGGATATCGCACAAGCTATTGGATTAAGCCCTGCCCGTACAAGAGCTATACTGAAAGAAATGTCAGGGCTTGAATATGAAGGCACAACAAATAATAGAAGATATCGCTTAGCTGATGATAATTAGTATAAATCGTGAGAGTTGTTCATAAAACAAAGAAGGTGACCGTTGGGGTGACTGATAGAGTGACCGATACAGAAAGAATAATTTACGGAGGCACTTTATGGGAGTGATTGATATTGCCAGTAGTAAGTCTGTATGGCGTGGTATAAAATGAACAGTAAGAATGTATGAAAAAGGAAGAGAAAAATGGGAAAATCTGAGAAACAGATGGATAAAGAGCATGAGCGCAACCAGCGGATCATCGATACGGCGTTCCGGCTTTTTGTGGAAAAGAAAATAGAAGCGGTCAGTATGGATGAGGTCGCAAAAGAAGCCGGTGTGGGACGTGCCACATTGTTCCGCTGTTACAACAATAAGACGGAGCTGGCTATTGCGGTCTGCGCATCGAAATGGAAGGCTTATCTGGACAAGCTGGATGAGGCAAGACCAATCTCTTCGATACACGATATTCCGGCCATTGGAAGATTTATTTTTACGCTGGACAGTTATATCGGCATGTATCAGAACCATAAGGATCTGCTGCAGTATAATGACAACTTCAACAATTATATAACACACCAGACGGTGCGGCAGGAGGAACTGGCGAATTTCCACGCATCCCTGAATTCCGTCAACACAAGACTTCATATGATGTATGCGAAGGCAAAAGAGGACAAGACCTTCCGCACGGATATTCCGGAGGAACAGTTCATGCGTGTGACGGTGCATACCATGATGGCAGCGTGTACCCATTACGCAGGTGGTTTTATCTGGGGAGCAACGGACAACAAGGATTATACAGGTGATCTGCTGATTTTAAAAGAAATGATCCTGAATTATGCCCGGAATGACGCCAATCTCTAATTTTCAGGTATACTGATCCCGACAGCCGGTGGAACAGATGACTGATTGACATTGCAATTTCAGAAAATCTGTGATATAGTAGCCACAATTGAATATGGAGTATTCAGGTGCCGGAGCAGCCACGTAAGTAGCTGGCTCCGGTGAAAAGGGAAGCAGGTGTAAGTCCTGCACGAACTCGTCACCGTAATTAGGGAGCTGAAGCCGATAGATCACTGGGAGACCGGGAAGATGGCGGATGCAATGATCTTCAAGCCGGGAGACCTGCCTGAATGCTGTACAGAAACATTTGTTTCAAAGCCACGAGTAACTGGTTGTACGTGTGGAATGCAGAAGCGACAGAAGCTTTTTGCATTCGTTTCTTATGTGTACAAACCCTTTACCTGATACAGGAAAGGGTTTTTGTTTTTGTTGCGAAAAACATGTTTCTGACTTACATATTTAAGAATACCGGGGCAAGCCCCAAAATCAAAAGAGACAGAAAACCTGTCAGAGGAGGAAACATGAAAAGAAGAATCGTAGCAGTAGTACTGGCAACCGTACTGGGCGCTGTATGCATCACCGGATGCGGCAATACCCAGGAGACCGTAGAGAGCACTGTACAGGTAAGCACTGAGGCTCAGACCACCCAGGCAGCGGAAACAGCAGCTACCGAAAGCACCGAAGATGCAGATCAGGCAGCAGCCGATGAAGTAGCAGCAATGATCGATGCCATCTATGTGCAGGAGAGAACTGAGAATACCGATAAGCAGTGTGTAGATGCCAAGGCAGCATGGGATGCACTGACCGACGCACAGAAGGAACTGGTAGAGGGAGAAAATGCAGATCCCGATTATTTCGGCAGAGATACCGGAGATGCTTCCAAGGATGATCCCCGTAATCAGGATGAGATCGGTGAGAACGAGATTCTGGTAGTAAGCTTCGGCACTTCCTTTAACGACAGCCGTGTGGCTGATATCAAGGGTATCGAGGATGCGATCGCAGCAGCCAATCCCGACTGGTCTGTAAGAAGAGCATTTACCGCACAGATCATCATCAACCATATACAGGCAAGAGATGATGAGCATATCGACAACATGGATCAGGCACTGGACCGCGCTGTGGCAAACGGTGTTAAGAACCTGGTAGTACAGCCTACCCATCTGATGCACGGGGCAGAGTATGACGAGCTGATGCAGGCAGTAGAAGCCTACAAGGATCAGTTCGCATCCGTAAAAGTCGCTGAGCCCCTGTTAGGTGAAGTGGGAGACGATGCAACCGTTGTCAATGCAGATAAGAAAGCAGTAGCGGAAGATCTGACCGCAGAAGCAGTGAAGACCGCTGGGTATGACAGCCTGGATGCTGCAAAGGAAGATGGCGTGGCATTCGTATTCATGGGTCACGGAACTTCTCACACCGCAAAGGTGTCTTACAGCCAGATGCAGACCCAGATGAACGACCTCGGTTATGCTAACGTATTCATCGGAACCGTAGAAGGTGAGCCGGAAGAGACTGCCTGCGAAGAAGTCATCAAGGCTGTTGCGGAAGCAGGTTACACCAAAGTGGTTCTTCGTCCCCTGATGGTAGTAGCAGGTGACCATGCCAACAACGATATGGCAGGCGAAGATGAGGATTCCTGGTTAAGCCAGTTCAATGCTTCCGGTAAGTTCGACAGCGTGGATACCCAGATCGCAGGTCTCGGCGGGATCAAGGCTATCCAGGATCTGTATGTGGCACATACCGCAGCAGCAATGGCTGAGAAATAAATAAGAATTAAAATCGGAATAAAATAAGGATTAAAATAAGGATTAAAATCAGTAATGAAAGCAAAGACATTAATGAATAAAATCATAATCGTGGGCGGACTGAGTGCCTGTCTGCTGCTTGGCGGCTGTGGAGCAGGTCAGGCAGCGGATGCAACATCTGCAGAAAGCACATTTGCCGCACAGGAAAGTACCGTAACACCGACAGAGAGCACGGAAACGGCGGAAACTGTCAGCACAGAGACTGCGCAGGACAAGGCACAGCTTCCTGATGGTGTCTACACCGCTGAATTTTCCACGGACAGTTCCATGTTCCATGTCAGTGAGGCCTGTGACGGCAAGGGAACACTGACGGTAAAGGATGGCGTTATGACCATTCACATTTCCTTAGGCTCCAAGAAGATCCTGAATCTCTATCCGGGTCTGGCGGAAGATGCAGCCAAAGATGGTGCAGTACTGCTTGAGCCCACCACGGATACCGTGACTTACAGTGACGGCATGACGGAAGAAGTCTACGGCTTCGATGTTCCTGTACCCGTGATCGGAGAGGAATTCGATCTGGCACTGATCGGTACCAAGGGAAAATGGTACGATCATAAAGTAAAGGTATCTGATCCGGTGGCAGAGGGTGCCGCAGACACTTTTGATCTGAGCACTGTAGAAGACGGCAGCTACACCATCGAACTGACCATGGAGGGCGGAAGCGGCAGAGCCAGCATCCAGTCCCCCACACAGATCACGGTAGCTGACGGAGCGGCAACGGCGATTCTGGAATGGAGCAGCCCGAACTATGATTATATGCTGGTAAACGGTGAAAAATATCTGCCGGTAAATACGGAAGGCAATTCCGTATTTGAAGTGCCGGTGGAAGCACTGGATGTACCCCTTACCATGATCGGTGATACCGTGGCAATGAGCACACCTCATGAGGTGGAATACACCGTAACTTTCCATTCTGATACCCTTCAGAATGCAGAGAGCGGCAAGTAATACACATTGGTGCCTGCGGCTCAAATATTGCAGGCTATGAAAGGCATGAAAACTTTGAGGTCAGGAAGAAATAGAAGAAAATGGATCTATGTTCTGCTTCTTATGGGACTGCTGGGGCTAAGTGGCTGCGGCAGTCCTTCTTCTGCTTCTGTGGAGATGTCTTCGCAGACAGAATTAGTAAAAACAGGCAGCATGGAGCTGCAATATGCGGAAAATTTTGCGGTGGATTACTACGAAGATGGTTATAAGATGCTGACAACGCTTCCCGACAGTAAACGGTATCTGATAGTGCCGGAGGGACAGCCGGTGCCAAGGGGACTGGATGAGGACGTCAGCATCTTGCAGGAACCACTTCAAAATATATATCTGGTGGCATCTGGGGTGATGGATATGTTCGCATCCGTGGATGCTGTGGATCAGATCCGGTTCTCCGGACAGAAGCAGGAGAACTGGTACATTCAGACAGCAAAGGATGCCATGGCGGCAGGGGACATGATCTATGCCGGAAAATACAGTAAACCGGATTATGAATTACTGGTGTCTGAAGGCTGTGATCTGGCGATCGAGAACCGGATGATCACGCACTCGCCGGAGGTGGTGGAAATGCTTCAAAGCTTTGGTATTCCGGTGATGATCGAATATTCCAGCTATGAACAGCATCCTTTGGGAAAAGTGGAATGGGTCAAATTTTTCGGAGCTCTGACCGGAAAGGAAGCGGAGGCAGAAGAAGCTTTTGCGGAGCAGACAGAGATTCTGAAAAAAGTAGAAAGGGGGGAAAAAACAGGGAAGACCATAGCATTTTTCTATGTGACTTCCAACGGACTGATCCAGGTACGGCAGAGCACGGATTATATTCCGAAGCTGATCGAACTGGCAGGGGGAAGATACATTTTTGAGGATCTCGAGGACAGCGGAAGCGGACGCTCCACACTGAACATGCAGGTCGAAGATTTCTATGCCGGGGCTAAGGACGCAGACATCCTGATCTATAACAGCTCGATCGACGGTGGCGTGACCACGTTGGACGAACTGATCGGCAAATGCAATATTCTAAAAGACTTCAAGGCCCTACAGGAGGGGCAGGTCTATTGCACCACCAACGATATGTACCAGCAGTCCATGGCGATCGGGTATTTATTGCAGGATATGCATACGGTGTTGACGGACGATGATACCGCTAAGCTGCGTTATCTGTTTCTCTTACAGTAAGATGGAAGACTTAGAAACACAGCGTAAGTATAAGAGCGTTGGAATGTGATTAGAATACGATTGGAATACGAATAGGAAAAGAAGGAGAAAAACATGCAGCAGCGCAGAAAAATCAGATATCTCATAGCGTTTGTTCTATTGACGGCAGGCATTCTCGTGCTGTTGCTTTGCAATATAGGGATCGGAACAGTGAAGATCCCGTTGACAGAAATACTGACTACGGGAAGAACCAAAGAAGGCATGAATGCGAGGATTCTGTGGGAGATCCGATTTCCCCGGACACTGGCGGCGGGGATCCTGGGCGGTGCGCTGGCACTTGCCGGGTATCTGTTGCAGACTTTTTTCCACAACCCCATAGCCGGACCCTTCGTCTTAGGAATTTCTTCCGGAGCGAAGATGGTGGTGGCACTGGTGATGGTATTTTTGCTGGGGAATACGGTCCGTGTCAGCTCCGGACTGTTGATCCTGGCGGCATTTTTAGGAGCTATGTTGTCCATGGGATTCGTACTTCTCATGGCGAGAAAGGTAGACAGCATGTCCATGCTGGTGGTCAGCGGCGTGATGATCGGTTACATCTGTTCTGCCATTACGGAACTGGTGGTGACTTTTGCGGAGGATGCGGATATCGTGAATCTCCACAACTGGTCGAGAGGAAGCTTTTCCGGAATGACCTGGGACAATGTGAAAGTGATGAGTATCGTGGTGGCAGTGACTTTACTTATGGTGATCCTGTTAGCAAAGCCGCTGGAAGCCTACCAGCTGGGTGAGACGTATGCACAGAATCTGGGAGTGAACATCCGGACGCTGCGGATCCTGCTGGTGGTGTTGTCCAGCGTACTTTCGGCATGCATCGTGGCATTTGCCGGACCCATCTCTTTTGTGGGGATCGCCGTGCCGCAGCTGATCCGGAAATTATTCGGCACCACAAAACCGTTACTGATGATACCGGCATGTTTCTTAGGAGGCAGTGTGTTCTGCCTGTTCTGTGATCTGTTGGCAAGAACCTGGATGGCACCCACAGAGCTTGGTATCAGCACAGTGACGGCAATCTTCGGAGCACCGGTGGTATTGTGGATCATGGTATCCAAAAGCAGACGGGAGCGTGGATAACTTATCTATGAAGACGCAGAAGCCTTATTATATTACAACGGAAAAAATAAGCGTGGGTTACGATGGAAAGCCTCTGATCGAAGAAGTGGAGATCGCACTCAGGAAGGGAGAGATCCTGACGTTACTGGGACCTAACGGTGCCGGAAAATCGACGATCTTAAAAAGTATTGCGAGACAGCTGTCCCTGATCGCGGGAACGGTGCGGCTGGACGGAGAAGATATGAAGTCACTCACCGGGGCAGAACTGTCAAAAAAAATGGCAGTGGTAATGACAAAACGTCTGCGGGGAGAACTGATGACCTGTGAAGATGTGGTGGCCACCGGAAGATACCCTTATACCGGACGCTTCGGCGTGCTGCGGGCAGAAGATCATGCAGCGGTGCAAAACGCCATGGAACTGGTGCAGGTGGCAGATATTGGGGATTCTTTGTTTGACCGGATCAGTGACGGGCAGAGACAGCGGGTGATGTTGGCAAGAGCCATTTGTCAGGGGCCGGAGATACTGATCCTGGACGAGCCGACTTCTTACCTGGATGTGCGGCATAAACTGGAATTTTTATCGATCCTGCAAAAGCTGTGCAGGGAGAGAGAACTTACGGTGATCCTGTCCTTGCATGAGTTGGAACTGGCGGAGAAGATCTCCGATAGAATCCTGTGTGTGAACGGCAGGGCGGTGGACCGGATCGGAACGCCGGAGGAAGTCATGACAGCCGGCTATATCACCGAACTCTATGGCATCCGGATGGGAAGCTATGATGAGGGCAGCAGTGATATGGAGCTGGCGGCGCCGGAAGGAACACCGCAGGTCTTCGTGATCGCCGGAGCCGGAAGCGGACGGAAAATTTACCGGCGTCTGCAGAGAGCGGGGATCCCCTTTGTCACCGGGATCCTGCATGAAAATGATCTGGATTATCCCGTGGCGAAGGCTTTGGCGGCGGAGGTGATCGCAGAGCATCCTTTTGAGCCGGTGGCACAGGAAAAAATACAGGCAGCGAAGAAACAGTTGGAAAAGTGTAACCGCGTTATCTGCTGTCGGGAGAATTTCGGCAGTCTGGAGACTTATCAGAGAGAGCTTTTAGAGTACGCAGAACAGCTGGGGAAGCAGATAGAAAAGTCAGAAAGCCCGGAGCAACAGCGTGGGTGTTAGAAAACAGAGAAACGAAATTCCCGGGATGTCGGTGGCATCTGTGGGATGGAGAAAACGATGGCAAAAGTTATTATGATACAGGGCACCATGTCCGGTGCCGGGAAAAGTCTCCTGGTGGCGGGCCTATGCCGGATCTTCCGGCAGGACGGTTATCGGGTCGCCCCTTTTAAATCACAGAATATGGCACTCAATTCCTATATCACGAAAGAAGGACTGGAAATGGGCAGGGCACAGGTGATGCAGGCGGAAGCGGCAGGGATCGAACCGCTGGTGTGCATGAACCCTATTTTGCTAAAGCCCACCAGCCATACCGGCTCCCAGGTCATCGTGAACGGGGAGGTACGGGGAAATCTGTCCGCCAGAGACTATTTTGCCCATAAGACAGAACTGATCCCGGATATCAAGGCAGCCTTCCGCAAGCTGGAGACTTATGCGGATATCATTGTCATCGAGGGCGCCGGAAGTCCGGCGGAGATCAATCTGAAACAGAATGACATCGTAAATATGGGAATGGCGGCAATGGTGGATGCACCGGTACTTTTAGTGGGAGACATTGACAGAGGCGGCGTGTTCGCACAGCTTTTGGGAACCCTGATGCTGCTGACCGAAGAGGAACGGGAACGGGTAAAGGGATTGATCATCAACAAATTCCGTGGAGACAGCACGATTTTAGACCCCGGCATTCAGATGTTAACAGAACGGGGGCAGGTGCCGGTGCTGGGAACGGTACCTTATATGGAACTTACGCTGGAAGATGAGGACAGTCTGACGGACCGTTTCGATGCAAAACATGTGGGGAAGATCGATCTGGCTGTGATCCACTATCCCAGAATTTCAAATTTTACGGATTTTGATGTGTTTGAGCAGATGCCGGAGGTCAGTGTCCGGTATGTGACGAATGTAAGAGAGCTGGGAACGCCGGATCTGATATTTCTCCCCGGCAGTAAAAATACCATGGGAGATCTGAAATGGATGCGGCAGAACGGACTGGAGGCAGCGGTAAAACGGGCTGCGGGAAAAGTTCCCATTTTCGGAATCTGCGGAGGCTATCAGATGTTAGGCTGTGAGATCGCGGATCCGGACAGTGTAGAGGAAGGCGGACAGATCCGCGGCATGGAACTGCTTCCGGTACGGACAGTGCTGCAGAAGGAGAAACATCGCTGCCAGACAGATGGAACTCTGGATGCGGTGGAGGGCATTTTCTCCGGACTTACGAGATGCGAGTTCACGGGGTATGAGATCCATATGGGACAGACAGTGTATTGTAACGGGGACGGCAGCAGTGCGAAGGGGACAGTGGACGAGGTAGCCGGACCGGCAAACAGTGCAGAAAGCAATCGGAGCGCTTTCTGTGCAGACGATGCGACGAGAAACACGGAAATCACACAAGCGGTTATCGCTGATTCCACCGGCAGAATCTATGGTTCCTATATTCACGGTCTGTTCGACAAGGGGGAGATCGCCGGGCGTATGATACAGACCCTGGCCCGGGAAAAAGGCATCTCTCTGGAGGACGGCGTCTGGGAGGATTACCGCACTATTAAGGAAAGACAATACGATAAGCTGGCAGATACCCTGCGGGAATATCTGCGTATGGAGGAAATCTATGGAATGCTCAGAGAAGCCCGTATTTCATAACTATACCGGACGGGAATTGGCGCAGATCCGGATCACGCCGCCGGACGAAGCAGTGAGAAAGCTTGTGAAAAAGCATTGGGACACTCTGGCAAAGCCGCTGGACGGCATGGGCAGCTTTGAAACCATCACGGCACAGATCGGAGCCATCTTAGGTACGGAAGTGATCGATATTCGTAAAAAGGGTGTGCTACTCTTCTGCGCCGATAACGGCATTGTAGAGGAGGGGGTGACCCAGTCCGGACAGGAGGTTACGCTGGCGGTGGCAAAGTCCATGGCCAGGAAGGGATCCTCCGTCTGCAGGATGGCACAGAGCATCGGTGCCGAGACCATTCCCGTGGACATCGGGATAAATAGTGAGGAATCCATCCCCGGAGTATGGAACTGTAAAGTGTGCTCCGGAACAAGAAATTTCTTAAAAGAACCGGCTATGACGGAAGAAGAGACCGTCCGTGCCATTGCCACAGGAACCAGACTGGTACGGGAGTGTAAGGAAAAAGGATACGGTATCCTTGCCACCGGGGAAATGGGAATTGGCAACACCACCACCAGCAGTGCAGTGACAGCCGCCCTATTACAGTGTGAGGCAGAGGAAGTCACCGGCAGAGGCGCGGGACTGACAGATCAGGGACTGGCTCGGAAGCAACAGGTGGTGCGCACCGCCTTGGAAACCTATGATCTGTGGCATGCGGATGCCTTCACGGTATTGCAGACAGTCGGAGGGCTGGATATTGCCGGACTGACCGGTATGTGCATCGGCGGAGCCTTGTGGCATGTGCCCATCGTGCTGGATGGCGTGATCAGCATGGCAGCGGCCCTGGTGGCGGAGCGGCTGTTCCCCGGTGTGCGGGAATATCTGATCCCTTCCCATCTCGGGAAAGAACCGGCGGCAGTGAAGCTGGCAGATGCTTTGCAGCTGTCTCCGGTGATCCATGCGGGAATGGCACTGGGAGAAGGAACCGGAGCCGTTATGATGTTCACACTGCTGGATATGGCAATGAGCATTTATGGACAGAGCGCTACCTTCTCAGAAATCGAAGTGGAACAATATAGACGTTAACAGTTCAGCCATGAACATATCCGGGCGCAAAAATCATGCTTGCATGATTTTTTGAGGGCATGGCGCGGCTGAACATTCAGACGAATGGAGAAGCAGCATGATGACACTGATCCTGGGCGGTAGTGGCAGCGGAAAATCCGCTTATGCGGAAGATTATCTGCTACGGGCTGCCGGTGATAAGAAAAAATATTATATCGCCACCATGCAGATCCGGGATGCGGAGATGCAGGCAAAGGTGGACAGGCATCACAGGCTGCGACAGGGGAAAGGCTTCACTACCATCGAACAGCCTACGGAGTTGGAGCAGGCGGTCTTGCAAATGGAACCGGCAGGAGCGGTATTGTTGGAATGTATGTCAAATCTCACCGCTAACGAAATGTTTTCCGGGGAAAAGCCTGTGGATCGTCAGACGGTGATCACAAAGATTCTGCAAGGTATGGAAGGATTAAGAAAACAGGCGGATCCGTTAGTCATTGTAACCAATAATGTATTTGAGGATGGAATGATCTACGATGATTCTACGATGGAATACATCGAGGCACTGGGGCGGATCAACGAACGACTTGCCGCGGAGGCGGACGAGGTCGTGGAAGTCGTAGCGGGGATCCCACAGCGGATCAAACCCGGCTCACCAGGAGCAAAAGCACAGAACCGGCAGGACAGCCGGGGATAGAAAGGAAACAGACATGCGAATTATCAAATCGTTTTTCATAGCGTTTTCCATGTATTCCAAGATCCCCATGCCACAGTTTCAGTGGAAGGACGAGGACATGCGGTACGCCCTCTGCTTTTTTCCATGGGTGGGTGCGGTGATCGGTGCTTTGTGGTATCTGTGGAAATGGTTCTGTGACCGGTTCGCGGTGGGAACCCTGTGCTATGCTGTGGTGGGGACGGCAATACCGCTTTTGGTCACCGGGGGCTTTCATGTGGACGGTTTTTTAGATACCTGTGATGCCCTGCATTCCTACCAGCCAAGAGACCGGAAGCTGGAGATCTTGAAGGACTCTCATATCGGGGCATTTGCGGTGATCATGCTTGCACTGTATGGACTGATTTTTCTGGGAGGATTCTCGGAGATCACGACACTGCGCATGCTTACTGTGACGGGCGCCGGATGCTTCCTGTCCAGAGTATTAAGCGGTATCGCAGTGGTGAGTTTCCCTTCGGCAAAGCAGGAGGGGACACTGTATCTGTTTGCGGATAAAGCCCACAAAAGGGTGGTAAAAAGTACTTTGTACGGACAGGGAATCCTTTGCATTTTATTTATGCTGTGGATATCTGTCGTGGCGGGAGGGCTCGCCGTGGCAGCAGCCCTGCTTAGCTTTGCGTATTATTACTATCGCAGCAAAAAAGAGTTTGGCGGCATCACCGGAGACACAGCGGGATACTTTGTGACGCTTTGTGAAGGATGCGTGGTGGTCGCGGTAGCAATCGCGGAAAGGCTGATGTAATGATATTGATCATTGGCGGATTTGCCCAGGGAAAACTGCATTATGTGAAGCAGAGGTATGCACGCTGTGAGGATGGACGGAAAGTGGCTGTTTTGGATGGAACACTGGAACTGCCCGCAGAGACAGGCGCTTTGCAGGTGATCGTCAATCATCTGCACCACTCTATCCGGGAGCAGCTGCGACAGGGAACCGCTCCGGAGGCAATGATAGAGCATTTCTGCAAGGAACATCCGGACTGCATTCTGATCTGTGATGAGATCGGCAACGGCATCGTCCCCATGGAAGCGGAGGAGAGAATTTACAGAGAGCGCACCGGAAGAATACTGGAACAGCTGGCAGCGCAGGCAGATGAGGTGGTGAGAGTCGTATGCGGAATCGGACAGAAGATCAAATAGAGATTCATCTTACCCTCATCCGGCACGGAGCGACGCTTTCTAATAAAGAGGGTCGGTATCTTGGGAAAACGGACGAAGCTTTAAGTCCGGACGGTATCAGGACACTGGAAAAATCCGTGACAGACAGGATTTACCCAATTGCCGACGTTCTGTTTTCCGGTCCCATGAAGCGGTGTCTTGAGACCGCACAGATCCTGTATCCGGGGCAGACTCCTATCTGTATCCCGGAATGGACAGAGATGGATTTCGGTGCGTTTGAGGGACATAATTATCAGGAACTTTCCGGGAAACCGGTATATCAGAGATGGATCGACAGCGGAGGTACCCTGCCGTTTCCGGAAGGAGAGAGCAGGGAAGAGTTTATCCGCCGAAGTGTTGCCGGATACGAAAAAATGGTATATCACATGAAAAGGATCTGGGAGAGAAGTGCTGCATCGGGGCAGAGGGATCGCAAGATACAAAATGCATCCGCGGTGGTTCACGGCGGAACGATCATGGCGCTGCTTGGTCATTTCCTCGGTGGAGAATATTTTGACTATCAGGTAAAATGCGGACAGGGTTACAGTGGCAGGCTGGCATTTAAGGCAGGCGGAGGAGCCCCGCAGTGGAAGGAATTTCGCCCGCTGTCGGAAGCTACAGTATCGGAAGCTGCAGTATCGGAACTTACAAAAGGAGAAACGAACAGATGAAATATCATATCCTGGCATTTGGAGCGGGATTTTTACTGGATCAGATCTTTGGCGATCCCTATTTTCTGCCACATCCCATCCGGGGAATCGGCTGGTTGATCGCGAAGACAGAAAAAGCACTGCGCAGTGGCAACCCACAGGAAGATTCCCCGGAGAGAGAGGCAGCGGAGCGCAGACAGGGGAAGCTTTTGGTGGCAATTGTTTTGCTGCTTACGGGAATGTTTACGGCATTGATCCTGGCGGGAGCATATGCACTTTATCCGAGGATCGGCATGGTGGTGGAGGCGGTCATGACCTATCAGATCCTGGCGGCAAGGTGTCTGCAGGTGGAGAGCGGAAAAGTATGGAAACATTTAAAGGCGGGGAATCCGGAGGCTGCCAGAGAGGCGGTATCCATGATCGTGGGAAGAGATACCCAGAATCTTACGGAAGAAGGAGTGGCGAAGGCTGCCATCGAGACTGTGGCGGAGAACACTTCCGACGGTGTGATCGCGCCGATGCTGTATACGGCACTGGGAGGGCCGGTGCTTGGTTTTTTATATAAGGCGGTCAATACCATGGATTCTATGGTCGGCTATAAAAATGACAGATATCTGCACTTTGGAAGGGCGGCGGCGAAGCTGGATGATGTGGTGAATTTTTTCCCGGCGAGGATCAGCGCATTTTTGATGATCGGGGCGGCATTTCTCAGCGGAAAAAGCTATAACGGCAGGCAGGCATGGCGTATCTGGCGCAGAGACAGCAGAAAGCACGCCAGTCCCAATTCCGCCCAGACGGAATCCGTATGTGCCGGCGCACTGGGAATACAGTTGGCAGGAGATGCCAGTTACTTTGGCAAAGTCGTGAAGAAACCCTATATTGGGGATCCAAAACGGCAGGTGGAATATGAGGATATCCGGAGAGTCAATCGTCTGATGAACCGGACGGCATGGATCTGTGAGCTGTTGTGCCTGGGAATCCTGACCTGGGTGGCAGCGGGCTGTGGATGGTTATAACACGGCGGCTGGCAATCTGTGAAGGAAAGCTCTAAAAAGAAAACAGGTTCAAGAAAAGAAATGAGGAAACAACAGATGCAGCAGAACATACATGGTGGTGACATATACAGCAGACCGGTACGGCTGGATTTTTCGGTAAACGGCAATCCCTTGGGAATGCCGGCGGAGGCAAGGCTTTCACTTTTAGCGGCTATCAATCATGTGGGGGAATATCCCGATGCCGCAGCCGGCGAACTGACAGAGACAGTAAGTCATATGCTGTCGGTGCAAAGCGGCAGGGAAATTCCAAAGGAGTATCTGCTGTTTGGCAATGGGGCATCAGAACTTTTTCTGGCGATCGTACATGCACTTAAGCCGAAAAATATTGTGATCCCGGTACCGTCCTTTTACGGATATGAGTATGCGACGAAGGCGGCAGACAGCCATATAAAATATGCATATCTGTCGGAGGAGACCGCATTTTGCCCGGGGAAGGAATTGTTACAGGCACTGACGGCAGACACAGATCTACTGTTTCTTGCAAATCCCAACAATCCCACAGGGCAGTTGCTGGGCAGGGAATATCTGCTGGAACTTTTGGAGCACTGCAGACAGCAGGGAATCATTGTAGTACTGGATGAATGTTTTATAGAGTTCTGTGAGACTGATAGAGAGCAGCCCAGGTCCCTGCTTGGGAAGATAGACCAGTATGAGAATCTGTTGTTGGTACGGGCGTTTACGAAAAGCTTTGCCATGCCGGGGGTGCGTCTGGGATATCTGGTGTGCAGTAATGAGGGGCTTCGGGAGAAAATCCGCAGACAGCTGCCGGAATGGAATCTGTCGGTGTTCGCCCAGAGAGCAGGCATCGTCTGTGCGGAGCAGGCGGAGCAATATCTGCAGGATACCGTGGAATATGTGAAAACAAAGCGGGCGTATCTTAGGGAAGGGCTGGAGGCACTGGGCATCCGGGTAGTGTCCGGAGAAGCGGATTTTCTGCTGCTCTACACCACACAGCCCATCTATGACAGATTGCTTGCAAAAGGCATCCTGATCCGCAACTGTGAGAATTTCAGGGGACTGGGAGAGGGCTATTACCGGATCGCGGTGAAGAAGCAGGAAGAGAATGAAGTGCTGTTACGAGAACTTGCTATGGGAGACTGATTTATGGATAAAACGAACATCGAATATGTATTGCCGGAAGAGATTGAGATGCGAAGCTTTGAGATCATTGAGGCGGAACTGGCAGAGAGGGGAATCACGTTGCCTGCGGAGCAGGATATGATCACCAGACGGGTGATCCATACCAGTGCGGATTTCGATTATGCGGAGACGATGACCTATTCGGAAAATGCAGTGGAGATCGCCAAAAACCTGATAAAAAACGGTGCGGACATTGTGACGGATACGAATATGGCACTGGCGGGGATCAACAAAAAGGTGCTGGCTTCTTTTGGCGGCGAAGCCCATTGCTACATGGCAGACGCAGAGGTGGCAGCAATGGCGAAGGAACGCAGGACCACCCGGGCAGCGATCAGCATGGAACTGGCAGCGAAACGGGAAAAGCCGGTGATCTTCGCTGTGGGAAATGCACCTACGGCACTGATACAGATTTACGAGATGATGCAGGAGAGCAACTGGCGTCCGGCATTCGTCATCGGGGTTCCCGTGGGCTTCGTGAATGTGGAAGCCGCCAAGGAACTGATCCTTCAGACGGAGGTGCCCTATATTATCAACCGCGGAAGAAAGGGCGGCAGCAATGTGGCAGCCGCCATCTGTAATGCATTGTTGTATGAGCTGAGGAAGGAAAGGTAGAGGCATGCGGTATGGATTTACCACAGGAAGCTGTGCGGCAGCAGCGGCGAAGGCGGCTGCTTATATGCTGTTGACCGGCAGGGAGAAAACTAAGATCACCATAGAGACACCCAAAGGCATCCCCTATACGGCACAGATCCTTAGGATCTGTCGTAAGGAGCGGGAGGTCAGCTGCGCCGTGGAAAAAGACGGTGGGGATGATCCCGATATTACCACCGGGGCATTGATTTGCGCGAAAGTTTCGTTTCCGGAAGAAACAGGCGAGGAAGACCTGGCCCAGGTCGTGATCGATGGCGGCTTCGGCGTTGGTCGTGTGACGAAACCGGGACTGGATCAGCCCGTGGGAAATGCCGCTATTAATCACGTCCCCAGAGAGATGATCGAACGGGAAGTATTACAGGTGTGTCAGGTACTGGATTATTGTGGAAGCCTGTCAGTGGAGATCTCTGTGCCGGAGGGCGAACATCTGGCAGAGCGGACATTTAATCCGAGACTTGGCATCGTGGGCGGCATTTCGATCCTTGGTACCAGCGGTGTCGTGGAACCCATGAGTACCCAGGCCATTTTAGATACGATCCGCGTGGAACTTAGGCAGCAGCGGGCATTGGGAAGAGAAGACGTGGTGATCTCTCCGGGCAATTATGGACTGGATTTTTTGAAAAATACCTATCACTATGATCTGGATAAAAGTGTAAAATGCAGTAACTTTATCGGTCTGACGATCGATATGGCGGTGGAAGAGGGCTTCAAACGTCTGCTTCTTGCAGGACATATCGGAAAACTCATTAAAGTGGCGGGCGGTATTATGAATACCCATTCCAGAGAGGGTGACTGCCGAATGGAGCTGTTGACCGCCTTTGCCGTAAAATGTGGTGTGGCGGCAGTGGATGCTGCAAAGCTCCTGTCCTGTGTCACCACAGAGGAAGCCGTGCGGATCCTGGATGAGTGCGGCAGGAGACAGGAAGTCATGGATTATGCCATGGAGCGTATTTTATTTTATTTGGAGAAGCGGGCGCAGGGAAAGCTTGCGATCGAATGTATCATGTATGCCAATGATTTCGGTGCATTGGCGAAAAGTAAGGAGGCGGAGGAATGGTTTACTTTGTTGGCGCAGGAAGCGGAGCAGCAGATCTGATCACGGTGCGGGGCATGCACATGCTGCAACAGGCGGATGTCATCATCTATGCGGGATCGTTGGTGAACCCGGAGCTGTTAGAATATGCCAGAGCAGACTGTGAGATCCATAACAGTGCGCACCTGACCTTAGAAGAAGTGCTTAAGCTCATGCAGGAGGCACAGGCGCAGGGGAAAATGCTGGTGCGTCTGCACACCGGAGAACCCAGCATCTATGGTGCGGTGCGGGAGCAGATGGATGCACTGGACGAGCTGGGAATCCCTTATGAGAGCTGTCCGGGAGTCAGTGCCTGCTTTGGTGCGGCGGCATCGTTAAATCTGGAATATACCCTGCCCGGTGTTTCCCAGACCCTGATCATCACCCGTATGGAAGGGCGGACCGGAGTGCCGCAGAAGGAGAGCATCGAAAGTCTGGCAGCCCATCATGCTTCCATGGCGATCTATTTAAGCACGGGAATGCTGCGGGAACTGAGCCACAGACTGATCTCAGGCGGTTATGCGAAGGACACCCCCGCAGCCCTTGTCTACAAGGCAACCTGGCCGGAGGAAGAGGCTTATATCTGTACGGTGGAGACACTGGCACAGGTAGCGGAAGAACATGGCATCAAAAAGACAGCACTGGTACTGGTGGGGGATGTTATCACCCATGGAAATTATCAGAAGTCGAGGCTGTATGCGGCAGATTTTACCACAGAATTCCGTCAGGCAAAATGCGGTGCCATACAGGCAGAGGAAACGCAGGAGGAGCGGCGTGAAGATTAGTGTGATCAGCTTTACGGAAACAGGACAACAGCTGGCGGAGCGGATCCGGGAGAGCATGGACGGGGAAACTGCGGTCACGCTCTATACCAAATGCTCCCGACTGGAAAAAAAGACGGTACCGGCTGTGGATGACAGCAGTGCAGACACGATCTGCGTCAGGAACAGCCTGTCAGCGTGGGCGGGAGAGCAGATGGCGGCCCGCCATGCACTTATATTCATCGGTGCCTGTGGGATCGCGGTCCGTGCCATTGCCCCCTGGATCATGGATAAACTGCACGACAGTCCGGTACTGGTGGCAGACGAGATGGGGAAGTATGTGATTCCCTTGTTGTCCGGACATGTGGGTGGAGCCAACGAACTGGCGGTCCGTCTGGCGGGAGCATTGGGTGCCATACCGGTAATCACCACAGCCACAGACTTACATGACAGTTTTGCGGTGGATATCTTTGCCAAAAGGAATGATCTGCGGATCTGCAATCGGGAGGGGATCGCCAAAGTGTCGGCAAAAGTACTGGCAGGCGAGGAAATTACCATGTCCGTACAGACAGGGCATCTGGCAGTGGATGAGACCATTCCGTCAGGGATCCGGCTGTGTGCGTATCCTCCTGTGGAAAAAGTGGATGTCCTGATTGCGGACGACACGGAAGAAACATTTCGAAAAGAGTCAGCAGAACTACTGCTGCAGCCGAAAAAATATATTCTGGGCGTGGGCTGCAGGAAGGATACGGACAGCGCAAAGCTGGATCTATTTTTGAAAAAAATACTGGAAGAACAGGGCATTGTCATAGAGCAGATCGCAGCATTGGCTTCTATTGACGTGAAAAAAGAGGAACGATGCCTGCTGGAATTCAGTGAAAAATACAGGATACCATTTAGGACTTATACAGCACAGGAATTACAGGCAGTGCCGGGAGAATTTCACGGTTCCGGGTTCGTAAAGACACAGGTGGGCGTGGACAATGTATGCGAGCGCGCCGCCCTGAAAGCAGCCGGGACAGGCGGATGGATCCTCTTAGGCAAGCAGGCACAGGATGGCATGACCGTGGCAGTTGCAGAGAAAACATGGAAAGAGCGGATTCGGATGTGGCTTGGAAAGGATAGAAAGAGGCAAAACGGATGAGTAACAGAATCTATATCGTGGGAATAGGTCCCGGCAGGGAAGAAATGATGACAGGAGAAGCCATCGCTGCGCTGGAGCAGGCAGATGTGATCGTGGGTTATACCGTATATGTCAAATTATTGGGAGAACGTTTTGCAGGGAAAAAACTGCTGACCACCCCTATGCGGCAGGAGACAGAACGCTGCGAACTGTGTTTTAGGGAGGCGGAAGCCGGGAAGCGGGTGGCATTGATCTGCAGCGGCGACGCCGGTATCTACGGCCTGGCATCGCTGATGTATGAGCTTGGAGAAGAACATCCCCAAACGGAACTGATCGTGATCCCCGGTATTACAGCGGCAAGCAGTGGGGCGGCGGTACTGGGAGCACCCTTAAACCATGATTTCTGTGTGATCAGCTTAAGCGACCTGCTGACTCCCTGGGAGAAGATCGAAAAGAGACTGCGGGCGGCAGCAATGGGAGATTTTGCCATGGCAATTTACAATCCTTCCAGCCACAGGCGAAAGGATTATCTGCAAAGAGCCTGTGATATTTTACTGGAAACCATAGAAGGGGAGCGCCCCTGCGGCTATGTGGAAAACATCGGCAGAGAAGGCACCCGGGCGGTGACCTGTACGCTGCGGGAATTAAGGGACCGGGAAGTCAATATGTTCACCACGGTATTTATCGGCAATTCGGAGACGGAGATCCTGGGGGACAAGCTGATCACAAAGCGCGGATATCATGCGGAGAATAACATACATTAAGTTCTCTTTGGGAGGAGAGCAGGATGAAAAAAATAGTAATTTTTGCGGGAACCACAGAAGGACGGCGGCTGTCGGAAATCCTGGCAGATGCCGGAATCGCGCATACCGTATGCGTGGCAACGGAATATGGTGAGATCGTGATGCGGGAACAGACGGATGCGGAGGCGGCAGGGACAAAGGGGCAGCCACTCGTATCTCTTCACCGTGGCAGAATGGACCGGCAGCAGATGGAAGAATTTCTGCGTAACGAGGGTTATGAGATCGTAGTGGATGCCACCCACCCTTATGCCCAGGTCGTTACAGAGAACATACGGGACGCTGTGAAAACACAGTCTTCCATTTACCTGCGTCTGGAACGGGAAATTTCGGAGACTCCGGAAGCAGAGAATCCTGCCGTAAGTATCCGGTATTTTGAAAGCAATGCTGACTGTGCCAAAGCGCTGGAGAATACAGAGGGCAATATTCTGCTGACCACAGGGAGCAAGGAACTGCCGACGTATTGTGCCTCCGGAAGACTCCATGACCGCCTGTATGTGCGCATCCTTCCGGGCAGAGAGAGCCTGGAACTGTGCATGGAGCAGGGAATCAAAGGCAGACAGATCCTGGCATTGCAGGGACCTTTTTCCACAGAGATGAACGCCGCTATCCTGAAGCAATACGATATCCAGCACATGGTCACGAAAAACAGCGGACGCACCGGAGGGTATCAGGAGAAACTGGAAGCTGCGAAAATTCTGGGGATCCCGGTGTATGTGATACAGCCTGCCAAGAAGGCTGTAGATGCGTATTCTTTTGCGGAAATCTGTGGAAAACTGGAACAGCTCTGTGACTGTAAGCTCTCCGGGCAGGGCAGCATGGAGATCTGCCTCGCCGGAATCGGCATGGGCAGCAAAGACGGTCAGACACAAGAAGTGCAGCATGCGATCGAAACTGCAGATATCCTGCTGGGTGCGGAGCGCATGATCGAAAGATATTCTGCTAAAATCGAAAAAAGACCCTACTACATGACGGAGCAGATTCTGCCGTATCTGGAGCAATTACAGAAAAACGGTCTTACAGCACAGAAAGATCCCCTTCGGGTAACGGTCCTTTTTTCCGGGGATACCGGATTTTACAGTGGATGCAGGAAGCTATATGTGGCATTGCAGGAAGCCGTTGCCGTAGGAGTGTTGAACGCAGGGGTACGGATCCTGCCGGGAATTTCTTCCGTGGCCACACTGGCGGCCCGAGTGGGAGAAAGTTATGAAGATGCGGCCATTTTGAGCATGCACGGCAAGAAGCTGAATCGGCTTTCGGCAACGGTGGAGAGCCATGAAAAGGTATTTTTACTGACCTCAGGAAGTGAGGACATCCGCAAGATCGGACGTTTGCTTGCAGAAGCGGGACTGACAGACTGTGAAGTGACCGTAGGATATCAGCTGTCCTATCCGGAGGAAAACATCCGGCTCCTGACCCCGGGGCAGTGTGAGGAGATTACGGAGGAAGGGCTGTATACCTGCCTGATCCGCAATCCTCACTGGCAATCGGAACGCCTGACACATGGAAGAGCCGATACCTGTTTTCTGCGGGATGCGAAAACTCCAATGACAAAAGAAGAAGTCCGCGAGGTCAGCATCTGCAAGCTGAACCTGACACAAAACGCCGTGGTCTATGACATCGGCAGCGGCACCGGATCCGTCGCCATAGAGATCGCCGGGGTGCCCGGAGGGGTACAGGTCTATGCCATTGAGAGAAAGCCGGAGGCGGTGGAACTGCTTCGGAAGAACAGAGAGCATTTTCACATGGATAATATACAGATCATTGAAGCTACGGCACCGGAGGGACTGGAGGAATTACCTGTGCCGACCCATGCCTTTATCGGCGGCAGCGGCGGCAGATTGCTGGATATTTTACAGACCCTGTACCGGAAGAATCCTCATATGCGTATTGTGATCAATGCCATCAGCATGGAGACCATTGCAGAACTTAAGGAAGTGCTGGATACTTTTCCGGTGGAGGAAGAGGAGATCCTGCAGATGCAGGTAAGCCGGGTGAAGAAGCTCTTAAGCTATCATCTGCCCCAGGCGGAAAATCCGGTGTGGATCTGTTCGTTTATGTTCCGGGAGACAGGAACGGATCCTATGGATAACGCGAAGAAAACAAAACAAAACGTAGGGGAGACCGGAAACGGTAAGAATGGAGAAGTACAGAGATGACCGGAGCACAGAAAAAGAAGATACGTCGTATCATGATCGCTGCACCGAAGAGCGGCAGCGGCAAGACTACGATCACCTGTGGATTATTGCAGATTTTTAAAGAAAACGGTGAGGATATTTCTTCCTGTAAATGCGGCCCGGATTATATTGATCCTATGTTCCACAGACAGGTGCTGGGGGTGCCCTCTCGGAATCTGGATACCTTTTTTACCGGAGAAGAGGGCACCCGTAAGCTGTTTTTGAAGGATCGCAGAGAAGACGAGCTTGTGGTCATGGAAGGTGTTATGGGATTGTATGACGGGCTGGGCGGCATCCGTGAGGAAGGATCCTCCTATCATCTGGCAAAGGTGACGCAGACCCCCATCCTGCTGGTGGTGGATGCAAAAGGCATGGGGAGATCGGTGATCCCTCTGATTGCCGGATTCCTGGCTTATGATAAGGCACATCTGATCCGTGGCGTGATCTTCAACCGGATGTCCGCAGCCTATTATGAGATACTGAAGCCCTTGGCAGAAGATGAACTGGGCATTGCGGTACTGGGGTATTTTCCGGAAAATAAGGACCTGCAGATCGTCAGCAGACACTTAGGCTTGTGCATGCCGGGAGAACTGGAAGACTTGCAGGGACAGATCCGTATGACAGCAGAGAGATTACGGGAGACCGCAGACATTTCAAAACTGTTGCAGATCGCAGAGGAAGCGGAGCCGTTGGAGGAAGAGACGGTAGTGGAGGATTCCGTAGAAACCAGCGAAGCAATGCGCCCGAGGATCGCTGTAGCCCGGGATGAAGCTTTTTGTTTTTATTACGAAGAGAACCTGCGTCTGCTGGAACAGGCGGGCGCGGAACCGGTGTATTTTTCCCCGCTGCATGACAGGACCTTACCGGAAAACATTCACGGATTGTTACTGGGCGGTGGATATCCGGAACTGTATGCCGGACAGTTAAGCGAGAATGATGCCATGCGCACAGCAATCCGGAAGGCAGTCACAGACGGCCTGCCCACGGTGGCAGAGTGCGGCGGTTTTCTATACCTGCATACGACCCTGACGGACCGGGAAGGACATTCCTATCCCATGGCGGGAGTCCTGCCCGGTAAATGCTTCGACACCGGACATCTGGTGCGCTTCGGATACATTGAACTGGAAGAGAACAGCGGACATTTTATGCCTCGTGGCAGCCGCATCCGTGCCCACGAATTCCACTATTATGACAGTGAAGACAACGGCGCAGACTGCATCGCTACCAAACCCTCCACCGGACGAAATTATCCCTGTATCCACGTGGGAGAGAGTCACTGGTACGGTTTTCCCCACCTCTATTATCCATCCTGCCCGGAGTTCGCGGAGCGCTTCGTGGAGAATGCAAAAAAATTCTCAAAAAGCGGAAAAGATATGTTATAATCGTAGTATCTTTTTTGCTCGGAGGATAAATCAATGGAAAAATCAAAGGTATATTTTACAGATTTCAGGACCCGTCTGGGAGAGGGGCTTCCCAGTAAGTTAAAGCGTCTGATGAAGGCGGCGGGGATTCAGAATATTGATATGGATCACAAATTTGTTGCTATCAAGCTGCACTTTGGAGAGCTGGGCAACCTGGGTTTCTTACGTCCGAATTATGCGAAAGCGGTAGCGGATGTGGTAAAGGAGCTGGGCGGTGTGCCTTTTCTGACCGACTGCAACACCCTGTACCCCGGCAACCGTAAGAATGCCATCGAGCATATGTATTGTGCCTGGGAGAATGGTTTCACGCCTCTGACGGTGGGATGTCCCGTGATCATTGGCGATGGACTCAAGGGAACGGATGACATCGAGGTACCGGTAAAAGGCGGCGAATATGTGAAGAATGCGAAGATCGGTCGTGCCATCATGGATGCGGATGTGTTTATTTCCCTGAATCATTTCAAAGGACATGAGACGGCGGGGTTTGGCGGTGCTATTAAAAACATCGGTATGGGCTGCGGCTCCAGAGCGGGCAAAATGGAGCAGCATGCGCAGGGCAAGCCGGAGATCGACGAGAGTCTGTGCCGGGGCTGTAAGCGCTGCATGAAGGAATGTGCCAATGATGGACTGGTATATGATGAGACCACACATAAGATGCACATTGATCATGAGAAGTGTCTGGGTTGCGGACGCTGCATCGGCGCCTGCAATTTTGATGCGATCCACAGCGGCGATGCTGCGGCGACGAAGGATTTCAACTGCCGCATGGCAGAATATGCGAAGGCTGTCGTGGACGGCAGACCGAATTTCCATATTTCTCTGGTAGTGGATATCTCTCCAAACTGTGACTGCCACTTCGAGAACGATGCTCCTATTCTGCCTAATATCGGTATGTTTGCATCCTTTGATCCACTGGCGCTGGATCAGGCCTGCGTGGATGCCTGCCTGAAGCAGACACCGCTGCCGAACAGCCAGCTGGCGGATGCTATGGCAAAAGAAGGCTTTTGCGATCATCATGATCATTTTGAAAATACCACTCCCAATGCGGAGTACAAGACCTGCCTGGAGCATGCGGAGAAGATCGGCATCGGCAGCAGAGACTATGAACTGATCACGATTTCGTAAGCTTGAAAAGCGAAGAAATGGTTTATGAAGTAATTTTTGGAGAGGATGAACTTATGCGGCCAATGGTAAGCATCATTGTTCCGATATACAATGCGGAACAATATTTACGACGCTGTGTCGACAGCATTTTGAACCAGGAATATACGGATTATGAACTGCTGCTGGTCAATGATGGCAGTACGGATGCTTCCGGCGATATTTGTGAAGAGTACGGAGACCAAGATCCCAGAGTCATTGTGATCCAAAAGGAGAACACCGGAGTCTCCGACAGCAGAAACCGGGCGCTTGACCGTGCCCGGGGAAAATATCTGCAGTTCCTCGACAGTGACGACTGGATCACACCGGATGCCACCAGACTGTTCGTGCGGGCAGCGGAGGAGTACGGCTGTGACATGGTCATTTCTGACTTTTACCGCGTGGTGGGAGAGCGTCTGTCCCCCAAGGGAGACATCGAAGAGGAGGGCGTGCTCACCAGAGAAGAGTTCGCAGCACATATGATGGAGAATCCGGCGGATTTTTATTACGGTGTGTTGTGGAACAAGCTGTACCGCAGGGATATTGTGGAAGAGCATAAGCTACGCATGGATACGGATATCAGCTGGTGTGAGGATTTTATGTTCAATCTGGAATATATCCGCTATGCGAAAGTATTCTATGCCCTGCATGCGCCCATTTATTATTATGTGAAGAGGAAAGGCTCTCTTGCCAGTCAGGGCATTAATATCTCGAAGACTGTGAAGATGAAGCTGAATGTATTTGAGTACTACAATAACTTCTACAAACATGTTCTGGAAGAGGAAGATTATGAGAAGAACCGTCTGCAGGTATACCGTTTCTTTATCGATGCTGCGGGGGACGGCACCGTTCCGCCTTCGATCCTGCCCGGTTCCAAGAAGCTGGGAGACGAGAGAGTCTTTGTCAATACAGAGATCTTGCAGGCGGAAGGACCTGCAGGAGAGGATTACCGTAAGAGAAAGTTATTAGAACATTATCTGGAGCCTGTGGCGTTAAAAGGAGATCTGAAGGTCATGGATGTGCGTCTGCTTTTGTGTCTGTGTGAAAAGCACGAATGGGACAGCAGACGGGAACTGGCGGATTTCGCCGGAATCACCCGGACGAATCTGACCAGCGGATTGCAGCGACTGACCATGAAGGGATTCCTGAAAGTAGAAGAGGTGAAGGAACCCAAGCCATCCAAAAAAGATAAGACGACCGGAAAAAATAAAACGAAAACAGCGGAGATGGCAGAAACGAAGCGGAAGGAACGGGGAGGCAGAATCGCCGTGACGATTCTTCCGGCAGCAGATGCCGTTATGAAAGAACTGGAGATGGCACAGAGGGATTATGATGCTGCCAGATTCGCCGGCTTCACAGAGGAAGAACTCATTAAATATGCTGAGCTGTCTGAGAAGATCAAAGAGAATACAAAGAATATTTTATACTTTCTTAATTGACAGGGTAGTTTCTGAAAAGTTATGATAGATAAGTATATATGATGTCGGGAAAGGAAGGTATTTGGATGAAGAAAAACGCAGAGTATATGTTGGAACATGCCGGCCTGTGCAGAGCGGCAGATAGATTGGAACCCCAGATGTTCGATGAGTATGGCGTGCAGAGGGGGTTGCGTGATAAGAACGGTAACGGCGTAGTCGCAGGCCTTACCAATATCTCCCGGATCGAATCCTTCAAAATGGAGGATGGCAAAAAGATACCCTGTGAAGGTAAGCTGTGGTATCGCGGTTATGACTGTATCGAACTGGTCAACGGATTCCGCGGGGATCATTTCGGATTCGAAGAAGTGGCTTATTTACTTTTGTTCGGTAAGCTGCCGAATCGTGACGAACTGAAGCATTTTAACGATATTCTGGCATCCAGCAGAACTTTGCCTACCAACTTCACCAGAGATGTCATCATGAAAGCTCCCAGCAGTGACATCATGAATTCCCTGACCAGGAGTGTTCTGACACTGGCTTCCTATGATAAAAATTGCAGCGATACTTCCATTGAAAATGTATTAAGACAATGTCTGGGACTGATCGCTGTGTTCCCTATGCTGGCAGTCTACGGCTACCATGCATATAATCACTATTCCAATGATGAGAGTATGTACATACATCGTCCGCAGAAGAAGCTTTCCACAGCAGAGAATCTGCTGATGATGCTTCGTCCCGACAAACAATATACCGAGCTGGAGGCCAAAGTACTGGATACCGCACTGGTGCTGCATATGGAGCACGGCGGCGGTAACAATTCCACCTTCACTACCAGAGTCGTAACCTCTTCCGGATCCGACACTTATTCCGTAGTGGCAGCAGCGCTTTCTTCTCTGAAGGGACCCAAGCACGGTGGTGCCAATATCAAGGTCGTAGAGATGATGCGGGATATCGAAGCCCATGTGTCCGACTGGACTGATGAGGATGCGGTAAGAGTTTATCTGAACAAGATTTTGAATAAGGAAGCCTTTGACGGCAAGGGACTGATCTATGGTATGGGTCATGCTGTCTACTCTCTGTCCGACCCCAGAGCCCAGGTATTTAAGAGCTTCGTGGAGAAGCTGGCAGTAGCCAAGGGCAGAGACAAGGATTTCGCATTGTACTCCATGATCGAGCGGATGGCACCGGAGGTCATCTCCCAGAAGTCCAGGATCTATAAGGGCGTCAGCGCCAATGTGGATTTCTACAGCGGATTCGTATACAGCATGCTGGAGATCCCACTGGAATTATATACACCGATTTTTGCCATCGCAAGAATCGTGGGATGGAGCGCGCATCGTATTGAAGAATTGATCAATATGGATAAGATCATCCGTCCCGCTTATAAGAGCGTGATGCAGGAACTGGAATATGTTCCGTTGGATCAGAGATAAAAATAAAAAGGGACTGCGTATTTTTGCGCAGTCCTTTGATGATTGTTATCATGATCAGGAATAGATCTGACAGATAATGGATACGATCTCTTCAGCGGATTCCATGGAATTTTCCATGATCCAGGTGACGTAGATATTGTAGAGGGAACCGGAGAACGCACGAAGCGTGTAATAGAAATCCCGGCCTTTATCTTCCGTATAATAGGTATCAAGGATATAACTGTCCAGGGCCTGCAGCAGCAGATGCCCCAGTCCTGTGTTCACCAGGCAGGCAATGAATTCTCTGTAATGATCAAAGTATTCATAGCAGTGCAGCATATTGCGGTAGTCGTTATAATTGCCTTTATCCGGCCAGGCAGCGACATCCTGACGGTAGGCATCTACCAGATCCTTCAGATAACTGATGAAGATCTCGTCCATGGAGTTGTAATTGCGGTAATAAGTCATACGGGAGACTCCGGCCCGCTCGGTCAGCTCTGAGATGGTAATATTGGACAGAGATTTTGTCTGAAGCAGCTGCATCAAAGCCTGCACCATGCAATCTCTGGAAAATTGTTTGGAATGGTTCGTGGACATGGCAGATCACCTTCTTAATGTTTTCTACTGACAGTATAAAACGTAACACAATCCGGAAAAATACGCAAGGAAAGTTCCTCGCGGAAAGGAGCGGTATATGGCGGGAACAGTCATAGAATATTTAAAAAAATACGGAGATATTCCATTTCGCGAAAAACCTCTGAATGATGTGGACAGTCTGGCCTTATGCCAGCTTTCTTATCTGAAATTCGACGGAATGGTCAGCGATGTGCGTCACAACGGTCCTTCTGTGACGCTGCAGGAGATCGCCAAACGGCCGGATGTGGAGCAGCTGTTCGGAGATGTGCGTTTTGAAAAGGAGAACCGGGCACTGTTTGAAGGGCTGCTTAGCGGCAGACGCTTCCGGAATATGAAGCTGAATTGTTATATTAACCTGGTGGAAAAGGAGTGGGAGACCCAGTTCTCTGCGATTACCTTTATCCTGGATGACGGAACGCTGTTTTTGGCATTCCGCGGCACGGATGAGACTATTGTGGGGTGGAAGGAAGACTTTAATATGGCATTCCTGAATCCGGTACCGGGGCAGGAATACAGTGTAAAATATGTAAATATGGTCACCGGATGGCTGCATCAGCCCTTTTACATCGGAGGACATTCCAAGGGCGGCAACCTGGCGGTGTACAGTGCCATGAAATGTGCGCCCTTTGTACGGAAGCGGATCCAAAAGATATACAGTCTGGACGGACCGGGATTCCGGCCGGAGGTGCTGAAGGAATGTCATTACAATGCGATAGAAGACAAGGTGGTAAAGCTGCTTCCGCATTCTTCTATGATCGGGATGATCTTCGAGCGGGATATTCATTACCGCGTAGTGGAGAGTAAAAACCACGGTCTGCTGCAGCATGATCCTTTCTCCTGGCTGGTGAAGGATGATCATTTCGTGGATGTAGGCGATATCTATGAGAGCCAGAAGATCATGAACGAGGCTCTGAATGAATGGATCCTGTCCCTGAACGAGGAGCAGGTCCGTACCTTTGTAGACACACTTTATCAGGTGATCTCCGCATCACAGGCGGACGATCTGATCACTTTTACCGCAGATTGGAAAAAGAGTATGAATGCGGTAGTTACCGCATTGAAGGAAGTGGACGATCAGACCGCAGAGATGCTGCGGGGGATCATCCGTTCCCTGTTCGAGATTGCAAAGGTTAAAGTCAGGGAGGAATTGGTTCCGGTGAAAAGACCGCGACACCGGTTTAAAAATAAGAAGAAAGAAGAGAAAGGAGAGGTTCCCCGACACACTCCGGCAGCCTCTCCGGATGCCACTGTAACCCAAGGATCGGCAGCTCGTCATGCTCCAAAGCTTCGGGGCAGCCATCGTCAGGGCAGACCTGGATGATCTTAAGGTGCTGACCTAAGCGGTCGATCCGTTGGTGGTGGGCACTGTTGACGCGCATTTTGACAGGAAAATACTTGAAAAGATGGGAATCATCTACCATAATAGTATCATGAAACACATCGCCGGAAGGGGAACTGTGCAGGCAGTCTTCGGGCATATCCTGTATGATCGTACCGCCGAAGGCAACATTGATGACCTGCATGCCCTTGCAGATCCCGATGACAGGGATTCCGGCGGCAATCGCTATGTCGAGAGCCTGGAATTGCAGGATGTCCAGTTCGGTGTCAACAGTGCGGGAACCTTTGTTTTTTTCACCGAAAAAAGCAGGAGTGATATCTCCGCCGCCCGGCAGGATCAGAGCGTCGCAGGAAATGACCTCTCCGGGAACCAGAGTAGTCACGATCTGCGCGGGAAGTGCACGGAAAAAGGCTTCATAATTTCCTGTTTTGGACTTGCGTCCCAAAATGACTAATTTTGTCATATAATTTTCTGATACCTCATTTTTTTATAGTTAATATATGCCATAACTTTTGATTTTTGCATAGGACAAATTAGCAAAAATGTATCTTACGCTTTTTTATAAATAGGAGTAAAATAGCAACGACCATGAGGGAGCGGAAACTCCTTCAGGGATGTTTACGGAAAGGAAGTGGTATTATGGAGGAATTGGCATCAGAACTGCTCAAAGAACTGAACTGTGATACAGCGTTTTCAATCAAGCTTCCGGCAGGTCTTCCACTGATCGGCGGAGTACAGCTGGATATTGCGGAATCGGTAGTGATCACATGGGTAGTCATGGCAGTCATTCTGATCTTGTCGATTATCCTTACAAGCAACCTCAAAGTACACAATGTCAGCAGACGACAGCTGGTGGCAGAGACGATCGTGACGAAGCTGGAAGGCATTGTTACGGGAATGATCGGAGAGGAAGGGAAACGGTATGTACCGTATCTGGTAAGTGTACTGTTATACCTGGGCATATCCAATATCATCGGATTGTTCGGTATGAAGCCCCCTACCAAGGATCTGAACGTAACAGCGGCACTGGCACTGATGAGTATCATCCTGGTGGAAGCAGCAGGCATCCGCAAAAAAGGCGTGGGCGGATGGATCAAGAGCTTCACCGAGCCTATCGCGATCGTAACACCCATCAATATCCTAGAGGTGTTCATCAAGCCCCTGTCTTTGTGTATGCGATTGTTTGGTAACGTTTTGGGAGCATTCGTTATCATGGAGCTGCTGAAGCTTCTGGTTCCGGTAGCATTGCCGGTACCCTTCAGCTTTTACTTTGATATTTTTGATGGACTGATCCAGGCGTATGTATTCGTATTCCTGACATCTATGTACATTAAGGAAGCCATTGAATAAGTAACTATTCACTAACAACACTTTTTTTAAAACTAGGAGGATTCATTATGATAGCTATTGGAGCAGGTATTGCAGCACTGGCATGTATCGGAGCAGGTATCGGTATCGGTATCGCAACAAGTAAGGCAGCAGAGGCTGTGGCAAGACAGCCGGAAGCAGAGAGCAAGATCACCAAGATCTTACTGTTAGGTGGTGCGCTGGCAGAGGCAACCGCTATTTACGGATTCGTTATCGGTATCTTAATTATCTTATTCATGGCATAAGGAACGGTATAACGACGTAAGAAAGGATGAAAGCACATGCTGAGATTAGATATTAATATTGTATGGACCATCCTGAATCTGTTGATCATATTTGCCATTGTGAAGATCTTCCTGATCAAGCCCATCCACAAGATCCTGGATGCAAGACAGGCAGAGATCGATAAGCAATATGCAGATGCAAAAGCTGCACAGGACAGTGCCGACGAACTCAAGACTAAGTACGAGGCATCCTTAAGCGGTGTCCAGGCAGAAAAGGAAGGCATCCTGAACGAGGCAAGAGGCAAGGCCAGCAACGAGTATGACCGTATCGTGGCAGATGCCCAGACCGAAGCAAAAAAGATCCTGGACAATGCCGATAAAAATGCCGCACTGGAAGAGCAGAAGCGTATCCAGCAGGCACAGGAGCAGATCGCCGGTCTGGTAGTGGAAGCTACTGCAAAGCTGGTGGCAGCCAAACAGAATGCAGATTCAGACAGAGAACTTTACAACCAATTTATAGCAAAGACAGGTGAAGAGATTGATTAGTACAGCTTTAGAATACGCAAAAAGATTGCGTGAACTGAATATCCCCGGAGACATTGTAGGTCAGACAGGCGATATCTTTAAAGCCGTACCGCAGGTGAAACTGGATTTCGAATCTCCTGCCGTGGCACTGTCTGCCAAGCACAATGTAATAGAAAAAGTATTTCCCTTACAGATCAGAGATTTTCTGAAGGTCCTGTGTGATAACGGAGATATCTATCTGTGGGATGATATCTGCACTGCGTATAGAGAACTCTCTCCCGAGAAAAAGGGTGAGTTCGTTGTGACCCTGTCCTATGTGACAGCACCGACAGAGGAGCAGTTACAGAATATCCGTGATTTTGTACAGAAGAAATATCACAGAGACGATATGGTCTTCGAGACGAAGGAAGACCCGGCTTTGGGCGGCGGTTTCATCATCCGTGCCGGTAACGAAGTCTATGACTGGAGTACCAATGGCCGTATGAAGCAGTTCGCAGACAAGCTTTCCCAGGTAGGTAAGACTGCCAGCGAGCAGGGGATCATTTCTATCCTGAAGGGTGAGATCGAAGATTTCCACCTGCAGGCACAGGAGCATGAGATCGGTTCCGTCAGCTGGGTAGGTGACGGTATCGCCAATGTCAATGGTATCGACCATGCCGAGTACGGTGAGATTGTTATCTTCGATTCCGGTGTCAAGGGAATGGTACAGGATGTCCGCAGGGATGAGATCGGATGTATCCTGTTCGGTCATGATACCGAGATCCGTGAGGGTACCAGAGTCGTTCGTACCGGCAAGAGAGCCGGTATCCCCGTAGGTGACGGATTCAAGGGCAGGATCGTGGATGCTCTGGGAGCACCCATCGACGGCGCAGGTCCCATTAAGGAAGAGGGGTATCGTCCCATCGAGCAGCCGGCTCCTTCCATCGTGGACAGACAGTCCGTAGGTGTACCTATGGAGACCGGTATTCTGGCAATCGATTCCATGTTCCCCATCGGTCGTGGACAGCGTGAGCTGATCATCGGTGACCGTCAGACCGGTAAGACCTCCATCGCCATCGACGCCATCCTGAACCAGAAGGGTAAGGATGTGGTATGTATCTATGTAGCCATCGGTCAGAAGGCATCCACCATTGCAAAGCTGGTAGGAACCCTGAAGAAGAACGATGCCATGGATTACACTATTATCGTATCCGCAACCGCCAGCGATCCTGCACCCCTGCAGTACATCGCACCTTATTCCGGTACGGCACTGGCTGAGTATTTCATGTATCAGGGCAAGGATGTTCTCATCGTATATGATGATCTGTCCAAGCATGCGGTAGCTTACCGTGCACTGTCCCTGTTACTGGAGCGTTCTCCCGGACGTGAGGCATATCCCGGAGACGTATTCTATTTACATTCCAGACTGCTGGAGCGTTCCGCAAGACTGAGCGCAGACAAGGGCGGCGGTTCCATTACCGCACTGCCGATCATCGAGACTCAGGCAGGCGATGTATCCGCATACATTCCGACCAACGTTATCTCCATCACGGACGGTCAGATTTTCCTGGAGAGTGATCTGTTCTTCTCCGGTATGAGACCCGCAGTCAATGTCGGTCTGTCTGTATCCCGTGTCGGCGGTGCCGCACAGACCAAGGCAATGAAGAAGGCAGCCGGAAGTATCCGTATCGACCTGGCACAGTTCCGTGAGATGGAAGTGTTCACACAGTTTGCATCCGATCTGGACAATGCCACCAAGGAGCAGTTACAGCACGGTCATGTATTGATGGAGCTGTTAAAGCAGCCTCTGTGCAGACCTTTAAGCATGGCAGAACAGGTTATGACCCTGTGTGCAGCCAACGGCAGAGTAATGCTGGACGTGCCTGTAGATCATGTGAAGGATTTCCAGATGCAGTTCTTAAGTTACATGAAGGAGCAGCACAGTGACATCGTTCGTCAGTTAGAGACCACCAAGGCACTGGATGACGAGCTGAATAAGCAGATCTGCGATGCAGCTGAGGAATTTAAAAAGGAATTTTTGCAAAAATAATATTTGCAAACAGTGATAGTAATATAGGAGGTTAACATGGCAAATACGCGAGAAATACAAAGTCGTATGAAAAGCATTCAGGATACTATGAAGATCACCAATGCCATGTATATGATCTCTTCCACAAAGCTTCGGAAAGCCAAGAAGAATCTGGAAGAGACGGAGCCTTACTTCTATACTCTGCAGACTATGGTCAGCAGAATCGTCCGTCACTTACCGGAGATCGACAATAAGTACTTCGATGAGCGTAAGGACAAACCGGCCGAGGAGAAGACTACGGGACTGGTAGTAGTCACCGCAGATAAGGGACTGGCCGGAGCCTATAACCATAATGTACTGAAGATGGCGGAAGAGCAGATGCAGAAAGCCGGACAGACAGGAAAATATAAGCTGTTTGTCGTGGGTGAGCTGGGACGTCAGTATTTCGGACACAGAGGCATCGAGGTGGCAGAGCAGTTTCATTATACTGCACAGAACCCGACCCTGCATCGTGCCCGGATCATTACGGAGACGATCCTGGAGCAGTTTCAGGCAGAGCAGCTGGATGAGGTATATATTATTTATACCAATATGGTAAACAGCGTGACAACCGAACCGCAGATGATGCGTCTGTTACCTATCATAAAAGAACGGTTTATTACCAAAGACGGACAGGATCTGAGTATGTATCAGGAGCCGCTTGTCATGACACCGTCCCCGAAGGCGGTGCTTGATAACATTGTTCCCGATTTTGTCATGGGATATGTATACGGCGCATTGGTAGAATCGTTCTGCAGTGAACAGAACGCCAGAATGATGGCCATGGAGGCTGCAAATAAAAATGCATCCGCCATGATCCATGATCTGTCCATTCAGTACAACCGGGTACGGCAGGCTATGATCACACAGGAGATCACTGAGGTCATTGCCGGTGCCAAGGCTCAGAAAAAGAAGAAAAAGGCAAGAAAGGAGGTCCTGAGCAATTGAGTAACGTAAGTGAAAAAAATCATGGTAAGATCGTTCAGGTCATGGGACCTGTTGTAGACGTAGAGTTCGAGAACAATGACCTTCCTTTTATCAAGGATGCTCTGGAAGTATACAGCGAAGGTAAACGTCTGGTCATGGAAGTGGCACAGCATATCGGCAACAATACCGTCCGCTGTATTATGTTAGGTGCCAGTGAAGGACTCTGCAAGGATATGGATGTTATTGCTACCGGTAAAGGAATTCAGGTTCCGGTAGGTAAAAAGACACTGGGAAGATTGTTCAACGTATTGGGAGAGACCATCGATGGTGGAGAATCCCTGGAGGGAGAGGAGCATTGGGTCATCCACAGAGATCCGCCTTCCTTCGAAGAGCAGAGCCCGGTCGTAGAGATGCTGGAGACCGGTATTAAAGTTATCGATCTGCTGGCACCCTATGCAAAGGGTGGTAAGATCGGTCTGTTCGGTGGTGCCGGTGTCGGCAAGACTGTGCTGATCCAGGAGCTGATCCGAAATATTGCTACGGAGCACGGTGGCTATTCTATTTTCACCGGTGTCGGCGAGCGTTCCCGTGAGGGTAATGATCTGTGGAGTGAGATGAAGGAGTCCGGAGTATTAGAGAAGACCGCGCTAGTCTTCGGTCAGATGAATGAGCCCCCCGGAGCACGTATGCGTGTCGCCGAGACAGGACTGACCATGGCAGAGTATTTCCGTGATGAAGAGCACCAGAATGTGTTGCTGTTCATTGATAACATCTTCCGTTTTGTGCAGGCAGGTAGTGAGGTATCCGCACTGTTAGGCCGTATGCCTTCCGCAGTAGGATATCAGCCCACACTGGCTACCGAGGTCGGTGAGTTACAGGAACGTATCGCTTCCACGAACAAGGGTAGTGTTACTTCCGTTCAGGCTGTTTACGTGCCTGCGGATGACCTGACTGACCCCGCACCCGCGACTACGTTCGCACATCTGGATGCCACCACCGTTCTGTCCCGTAAGATCGTGGAACAGGGTATTTACCCCGCAGTGGATCCCCTGGAATCCACTTCCCGTATCCTGGAAGAGGATGTGGTAGGTAAGGAGCATTATGAGACTGCACGCCAGGTGCAGGCAATGCTGCAGAAGTACAAGGAACTGCAGGATATCATCGCCATCCTGGGTATGGAGGAACTGTCCGATGAGGATAAGGTAACCGTATATCGTGCCCGTAAGATCCAGCGTTTCCTGTCCCAGCCCTTCCATGTGGCAGAGAACTTCACCGGTGTACCCGGCAAGTATGTGCCTGTGAAGGAGACTATCCGCGGATTCCGTGCGATCATCGACGGTGAGATGGATGAGTATCCGGAAGCTGCATTCTTCAATGTAGGTACCATTGATGAGGCAGTGGAAAAGGCTAAGAAGCTCATGGCACAGTAAGGAAAGGCGGTGTGCATATGAACACCTTTAGTTTGAAGGTCATTGCCAGTGATAAAGTATTTTTCGATGGAAAATGTGGCATTATTATCGTACCGGCTCTGGACGGTGAGCAGGCCATTATGTCTCACCACGAGGATATGGTCATTGCCACGAGAGAGGGCGAGGTACGCTTCAAGGAAAAAGAGGAGGATGACTGGACCAAAGCCGTAGTCGGTGTGGGCTGTGTCTACATTTCTCATAACCGTGTGATCATGCTGGTGGATACGGCAGAACGCCCGGAGGATATCGACAGAGTCCGTGCGGAGGCTGCCCTGGAGCGTGCGAAGGAACAGCTGCGTCAGAAGCAGAGTATCCAGGAGTATCATGTATCCCAGGCATCCATGGCGAGAGCAATGCTGCGCCTGAAAGAAGCCGGAAAATACGAAGTCAAGTAGTAATACGTAAAACATATGTAAAAAGTAACAAAAATAAGCCTGTAATGTTAGCAAATGTGTGCAATTCGGAAATTGTTATTTTTCTGTCATTGCGATAAAATCTCTTCAGAATCGTAAGGAGAGTTAAGCGATGGATTATTTACAGAAAAAATCAATACGAAGTGTCGCAGCTGCCATTGCAGGCTTTTTGCGTCACTGCGTTCGGAAAATAGGAATCACCAGAGAGAAACTTCCTTCCTGCATAGCACTTGCGGTATGTCCGCTGGTGACATTTTATCTGTTTGAACTGTATACCCACAATCCTTTCACAACAATGCATTTCAAGACACAGATATTGAACATGGCGTTTTATGTACTGACTGCGCTTCTGTTATTCGGAATCGTTAAATATGTCCGGGCAGCTCTGATGCTGCAGACAGCATTTTTCATGGCGGCGGGTCTGGCGAATTATTATGTGTTGAATTTCCGGTCAGCACCTATTATGCCCTGGGATATTTATTCCATCGGTACGGCTGCCAGTGTGGCAGGGAATTTTAACTATACACTGAAGGGCAGCACGGTGCTGGTCATTATAGGATTCCTGATATTGCTGTTGATCGAGAGCCGTTTTCATATGAAGGCTCCGGCGAGAGTGGCGAAAAGAGCGGCACTCATACTGCTTAGCATTGTATTGATCTACGGTTATACCGGTATGATACAGAGTGAGAGCTTTGTGAGAAGCTTTGGTCTGTATGATAAGCTGTTTACCCCTACCGTCATGAACAAAAGAGATGGCAATATCGTGGCGTTCCTGATGGAACTGGAGTATATGGATGTGGAGAAGCCGTCAGGATATTCTCCGGAGGAGACCGGCAGTAAGTATACACAGGCAGGACAGGATTCCGCAGGGCTTACGGCAGCCGTGGAAGATCCGGAGAGCGTGAAGCGCCCGAATATCATTGTCATCATGGATGAGGCCTTTTCCGATCTGGCGGTGAGAGGCGATTTCACCACCAACGAGGACTATATGCCCTTTATTCACAGATTACAGCAGGGCGCGGAGAATACCAGAACCGGTTATCTGAATGTTTCCGTGCTGGGTGGAAATACTGCCAATACGGAGTTCGAATTCCTCACAGGCAATACCATTGGATTCCTGCCCCAGGGCAGTGTGGCTTACCAGCAGTATGTGCAGAAAGAGACGCCGTCTCTGGCATCCTACCTGAAGGAGCTGGACTATCATACCGTGGCGATCCATCCGTATTATGCCAGCGGCTGGGACAGAGACAGAGTCTATCCGTTACTTGGTTTTGATGAGTTTTTATCCCAGGATGATTTCACGAATCCGAAACGGATCCGCAATTATATCTCCGATGAGAGTAGTTTTGCCAAGATCATCGAACTGTATGAGAATAAAAAAGAGGGCGAGCCGCTGTTTGTCTTTAACGTAACCATGCAGAACCACAGCGGTTACGAAGAGGAATTTCATAACTTTACCCCGGATATTACCGTGGATGGAATTGACTCCAAAGCATTGTCCATGTATCTGTCGCTGGTAAAACAGACGGATTCTGCTCTGCAGGGTCTGATCGATTATTTCTCTCAGGCAGATGAGGATACCATGATCGTATTCTTCGGAGATCATCAGCCTACGACTTATGTGAGCAATCCGATCTTAAGAAATAATAAAGTGAATCCGGAGACTTTAACAGACGAGGAAAATCTGTTAAAATATAAAGTACCTTATGTGATCTGGAGCAACTTTGACATCGAGGAGCAGACGGACGGAGAGACCAGTGCTAATTATCTGGCAATGGATGTGCTGGAGAACTGTGATCTGCCACTGCCTGCCCTGCAGAGCAGTCTGACCGGGCTTCGGAAGGAATACCCGGTGATCAGTGCAGCAGGTGTGAGAGAGGTGGACGGCACTCTTACGACGGTGAAGGAATGTGGGGAAGCATTCAACGATTACCGGAGCCTGGAGTATTATCTGCTGTTTGATTACGAAAGGTAAAACATTAGAGATCACGGAGAAGACTAAGATGAATGGCAACAAGACGACAGCAATAAGTGCAGAACGCAGGACGCAGAGAGGAATCTCTGTGCTTGCGTTCTTTGTGCCTGCATTTATTATGCTGATCCTTTTTATCATACGGGGCATATATCCTTTTGGTGACCGGAGTTTTCTGTTCTCCGACATGTACCATCAGTATATGCCTTTTTTAAGTGAATTCGTACACAAGATCAAAGCGGGAGAGGGACTGTCTTATTCTTACAACGTGGGGATCGGATCGAATTTCCTGGCATTATATGTCTATTATGTGGCAAGTCCTTTTAACTGGCTGGTATTTTTGCTTCCGGAGAGTCTGATCATGGAATTCATGAGTTATCTCGTGATCCTGCGGATCGGTCTTATGGGACTTACGTTCAGTATTTATCTGCGGAAGACGTTTGGCAAGGCGGATCCGGCGGTGATCCTTTTTTCCACCTGCTATGCCCTGTCCGGCTATCTGGCAGCCTATAACTGGAATGTGATGTGGCTGGACTGCCTGATCCTGTTACCTCTGATCCTTCTGGGAGCGGAGCGGCTGGCCAGAGAGGGCAGATGGATCATGTACACTGTGACTCTGGGGCTTTGCATCCTGACCAATTACTATATTTCCATTATGATCTGTATCTTCCTGGTGCTGTATTTCGGAATGCTGCTGATCACGGAATATTATACCATGACGGAAGGACAGAGCCAAAAAGTAAAAACGGTATTTTGCAGGATCGGGAGATTTGCATTTGCATCGCTGCTGGCAGGAGGGCTGGCTGCGGCACTGCTGATTCCGGAGGTCTGCGCTATCTTACGGACGGATTTTGGCAATTCGGATTTCCCCGCTACGCTGGAGTCTTATTTTTCCGTGTTTGATATGCTGGCAAGACACTGCCTGTGCGTGACCACGGAGAGGGGACTGGAACACTGGCCGAACATTTACTGTGGTGTGGCAGTATTTTTACTGGTGCCTATGTATGCACTGAATGAAAAAATATCGGTGAGAAAACGGTTCTGCAATCTGGCACTGGCGGGATTTTTGCTGCTCAGCTTCGGAACCAATGTCCTGGATTTTTTATGGCACGGTCTGAATTATCCGGATTCCCTGCCGGCGAGACAGTCTTTTCTATATATTTTTCTGATCCTTGTCATGTGCTACGATGCTTTCCGGAATGTGGAAGGCACTTCTCCCAGGCAGATCATCTATGGGTATCTGGCGGCGGTGATATTTTTACTTGCCTGTGAAAAATTCGTGGAGAGCGAGGATTTCGACACGGGTATTGAAGTGCTGACGCTGGTGTTCGTTACGATCTACGGGGTGATCCTGTATCTGTACCGGACGAGGAAGAGCGAACTGACGAGGCAGGTGCTGGGGATTCTGGTGCTGGCGTGCATAGTGGCGGAGCTGAGCATCAATACATTTAATACGAGTCTGGGCACTACCGGACGAAGCGCTTATCTGGGAGACCAGGAGGATTATAAGGCGTTGTACACCCTGGCGCGGGAGCAGGAGGGGGATGACTTCTTTCGTATCGAAAAGTTTACCCGCAAGACGAAAAATGACGGAACCCTGACCGGGTACCCTACGGCTTCGGTATTTTCCTCCACCATGAATTCCCAGGTCATGGATCTGTATAAGAAGCTTGGCATGCGCCACAGTAAGGTTTATTACGGTTTCGACGGAGCGACAGCTTTCGTTTCGGCACTCCTGAATGTGGATTACATGTTCGGCGGATCGGATAAATACGAAAACGGTCTGTATGAGATCGTGAATAACAGTGGAGATGTTTATTTATATCATTGTAAATATACGCTGCCCTTTGGCTATGTGGCACCGACGGGCTGGAATGTTACGGACGAGATCAGCACCGGTGTGAGAGCGCAGAATCAGCTGACCGAGGATCTGGGAATCGCAGAGCCCTTACTGGACCGGGCGACCAGTGAGACTAGCGGAGATAATGTATGTATTACGGCGGACCGGGCAGGCTACTATTACGCGAGAATCAATGCCACAGGGACGAAAAAGGTGCAGGTGCTTGGGGGAACGCTGGAGACGCAGGATTACAGTGATCTGAAGGACGGATCCATTCTGTATCTGGGATATCTGTTGGAGGGAGAGCGCGTGACGCTGACCAACGGGGATGATGAGGATGAGACGCAGAAGGTATCGGCGGAAGCCTATGTACTGAATGAAGAAGTGCTGGCACAGGCAGTGGAGATATTGTCAAAAGAACATCTGGAAAATGTAGAGATTGATAGCACTCATATTTCAGGAACCTTAAGTCTGGAAGAAGCCGGCAGACTGATCCTGTCCGTGCCTTATGAGGAGGGCTGGACGGTGCAGATTGACGGAGAAAATGCAGAGCCTGAGCAGTTCGGCGATGCCCTCATGGCATTTGATCTGGAAGCGGGAGAGCATACGATACAGATGCACTATGTACCGGAAGGACGGAATATCGGTATTTTAGTAAGCGCGGGAAGTGTACTGATCCTGTTGGGATACGTGCTGTACCAGAGGTGTGACAGGAAAAGGAAAGACTGTGCGGAGAATGAGCCTTCGCAAAAGGCAGCAGACGAAACAATGGAAAACGAGAATGCGGAGAAAACGCACACAGAGGAAGGTTCTGTGAAGGAAGAGGCAGGAAGGATGTAAGAAGGAGCGAATTATGATGAAGAAGAGTATTTGTGATACCTTGCGGCGTACCTGCCTGATCCTGGCGGGATCCCTTATTATGGCCGTGAATTTAAAAAGCTTTGTCCGCACCGGAGGACTGATCCCCGGTGGATTCAACGGTCTGACTCGTCTGATACAGGAGATCAGTGCACTGCTGTGGCACTGGGAGCCGCCCTTCTCGGTGATCAATTTTATCCTGAATGCGATTCCGGCTATCATCAGTTTCAAATTTATCGGGAAAAAATTTACCGGTTATTCCTGTCTGATGATCGTGGTGAGTGGTATCCTGACAGATATTGTGCCGTCATTTCCCATGACGCAGGATATTCTGCTGATTTCTATCTTCGGAGGATTGATCAATGCACTTGCCATCAGTCTGTGCCTGTTTGCCAATGCCACCAGCGGAGGTACGGATTTTATCGCAATTTTCCTGTCGGAGAAATACGGCATTGACTCCTGGAATTATATTTTCGCCGGAAATGTGGTGATCCTTGGGATCGCCGGAGCACTGTTCGGATGGGACAAGGCGCTGTATTCCATTATTTTCCAGTACACCTCCACCCAGGTACTGCATATATTGTACAAGCGGTATCAGAAGCAGACACTGATCATCGTGACCAAACGACCGGAGGATGTCTACGAAGCCATTGCTGAGATCACGCACCATGATGCCACACTGATCAAGGGAGAGGGCTGTTATTCCAAACAGGAATGTGATGTGCTGTACTCCGTGGTAGGACGCGATGAAGTGAATAAGGTTGTGAATACGGTGCGTAAGACCGATCCCCAGGCCTTCGTCAATATGATCCGTACGGAGAACCTGGCGGGAAGATTTTATCAGAGACCGAATGATTAAGAGTTGTAAAAAAGAGCCTGAGAGTCAGCAGTTTAACTGACACTCAGGCTTGCGTATTTTTTCGGGGAGATGCCCACGGCTTTGGTGAAAGCTTTGAAAAAATTGCTGTAGTCTGTGAAACCACTGCGTTCGAAGGCTTCCATGACATTACCGTTTTCGTTCAATACGGCTTTGGCGATACTGATGCGGCGGGCGGTGATGTATTTGTTGATCGTGGTGCCGGTGGCGGATTTGAAGATCCTGCAGATATAGGATTCACTTAAGTAAAACTGTCCGGCTAACTGTTCTATGGTAATGGGCTGGGAGATATTCTGGTTGATGAAGGTTAAAATATCGTCCACCTGATGGTTGTAGCGGTAGGAGCTGTCCTTGTATTCCGCGGCATCTGCGGTGTTTTCTCCGGTGGAGGTCTGTTCCGTGTTCCTGACGAACAGAGTGTTGAGCATGACCATCAGTTCCATGAAAGCAGCATATTCCGTAATGTCATGGGCGAAGCCCTCCGCAGAGGTGATTTTGTTGATATAATAGAGAAATCGCTTCTGTTGTTCCTTATTTAATGACAGCTTATGGGAAAAAGGGGTACTGCGGTGGGTGAAACAGAAGCTCAGATCTGTCTGCTCTGTGGAAATCTGTTTCATGAAGTCCGGCGCTACCGACAGGACGATCCGCTCATGGACGGAATTGTCGATCTGGGTCAGCTTGTGACTTTCATACTGATTGATGATAAAGAGATCCCCCGGGGCAATCGTATAGAAACAATTGTCGATCAGGAACTGTTTGCCGCCGCAGATGGAATAATAGATCTCATAGCAGTCATGGATGTGCATGTCCATGGCTTTTTCTTCTTTATATAAGTGGGCAATGGCAAAGGTCCCTGAGACTTTACAATTTTCTATGGCTGTTTTACAAGAAGTAAGTTCTTCCATTTTCATGTGTTCCTTTCTCTCGATATTTCTATTAAACATCAAAAGTTCAAAATTTGCAATGTTTAGACTAAAAAATGAAAAGACATTGAGAATTTTTTCGAGTATACTTAAGTCATACAAAAGAGAAAAGCATTTACAGCCCTTCCGCCTTTTTATAAATTTTATAAAAATAAGTAAAAAGGTGTTGGAAATAGTTACAATGATATGTTATAATGTAAGTGCTTTCATAAAAAGGTAACATTCAATAGCGGCACGCAGGCCGCCCGTTGAGGAAAGAGAGGCGTAAGGTGGAACTTAGAACAGCAGTATCACCAAGAGATGTGAAGCATTACACCACAGAGCGTCTGAGAGAAGAGTTTCTGATCCAGAATCTGTTTGTACCCGGTGAGATCAAGCTGGTGTACAGCCACATCGACAGAATCATTACAGGAGCAGCAGTTCCTGTAAGCCCTATCACTCTGACCGCCGGAGATGAACTCCGTGCAGAATATTTCTGCCAGAGAAGAGAACTGGGTGTGATCAATATCGGTGGAGCAGGTATGATTACCGTTGATGGCAAAGTGTACAAGGTGGGCTACAAGGAAGCTATGTACATAGGAATGGGCTCCAGGGAGATCATTTTCGCAAGTGAGGATGAGAAGCAGCCCGCTAAATTTTATCTGAATTCCGCTCCCGCACATAAGACTTATCCGACCGTGCTGATCAAGCCGGAGGGTACTCCCGAAGAGGGTGTAGTCATTGTAAAGGATGAGAATAAAGTAGAGCTGGGTACTCTGGAGGATGCCAACCACAGAGTTATCTGCAAATATATCCTTCCAGGACAGGTAGAGAGCTGTCAGCTGGAGATGGGTATGACGAAGTTAGAGCCCGGTAGTGTATGGAATACCATGCCCTGTCATACACATGACAGACGTATGGAAGTATATCTGTATTTTGATATTCCCGAGGATGCATTTGTAATGCACTTTATGGGAGAACCCGATGAGACCCGCCACATCGTAATGCGTAACGAAGAGGCAGTCATCTCCCCCAGCTGGTCCATCCATTCCGGATGCGGTTCCAGAGCATACACCTTTATCTGGGGTATGGTCGGCGAGAATCAGGACTTTGATGACATGGACGGTGTCGACAACAGAGATCTGAAATAAGATCCTTGTGGAAATGTAACTAAAATAACAGTTTTTATAAAGAAAAGGAGAAAAAACAATGTCTGAATTCACTAATTTCTCACTGGAAGGTAAGGTTGCACTGGTTACCGGCGCATCTTACGGTATTGGCTTCGCTATCGCTTCCGCATATGCTGAGTGCGGCGCTACCATCTGCTTCAACGATATCAAGCAGGAGCTGGTAGACAAGGGAATCGCTGCATACGCTGAGAAAGGCATCAAGGCTCACGGCTATGTATGTGACGTTACCAACGAAGAAGCAGTTAATGCTATGGTAGCTCAGATCGAGAAGGAAGTAGGCACCATCGATATCCTGGTTAACAACGCAGGCATCATCAAGAGAATCCCTATGACCGAGATGACCGCAGATCAGTTCCGTCAGGTGATCGACGTAGACCTGAATGCACCTTTCATCGTATCGAAAGCAGTTATCCCTGCAATGATCAAGAAGGGTCATGGTAAGATCATCAACATCTGTTCCATGATGTCCGAGCTGGGCCGTGAGACTGTATCTGCATATGCAGCAGCTAAGGGCGGCTTAAAGATGCTGACCAAGAACATCTGCTCCGAGTACGGCCAGTACAACATTCAGTGTAATGGCCTTGGACCCGGTTACATCGAGACTCCTCAGACGGCTCCTCTTCGTGAGATCCAGCCCGATGGCAGCAGACATCCTTTCGATCAGTTCATCTGCGCTAAGACCCCTGCTAACAGATGGTTAAAGCCCGAAGAGCTGACCGGTCCCGCTGTATTCCTTGCTTCTGAGGCATCCAATGCAGTCAATGGACACATCCTCTATGTAGATGGCGGTATCCTTGCTTACATCGGCAAACAGCCCCAGTAGAGCTTGTGCAAAAGGAAAACAAGCGGCCGCGTAGCGGACATTTGTTTTCCTTGCACAGCTCACGAGTAAATATCCGGTGAGTTTACGAGCCGGATGCAGAGTGCGAAGCACGAATTTACGAGTGAGTAGCTATGGAGCTTGTGCATTTACGCAGGATATCAAAAACAGAATAAACAATTCACACCAGGTCAGTCGCAGAAGAATTTCGGCGGCTGACTGTTGTGGCGTTTAGATTAGAAAAGGAGTATCTCATGAAGATAGCTTTGATCAATGAAAACAGTCAGGCTGCCAAGAATGAAATGATCTGTGCTACTCTTAAAAAAGTAGTAGAGCCCATGGGTCATGAAGTATTCAACTACGGTATGTGCGGCGCAGAGGATCCCAATTCCCTGACCTACGTACAGAACGGTATTCTGGCAGCAGTTCTTTTGAACTCCGGTGCAGCGGATTTCGTGATCACCGGATGCGGAACCGGCGAAGGTGCCATGCTTGCATGCAATTCCTTCCCTAAGGTTCTGTGCGGACATATTGAATCCCCTCTGGATGCTTACCTGTTCTCACAGGTAAACGACGGTAACTGTGTAGCACTTCCTTTTGCTGAGAACTTCGGCTGGGGCGGTGAGCTGAATTTACAGTATACCTTTGAAAAACTGTTCTGTGCTCCCGGCGGCGGTGGATATCCCCCTGAGAGAGTTGTTCCCGAGCAGCGCAACAAGAAGATCCTGGATCAGGTAAAGGAAGTAACTCATACCGATATGGTTACTATCCTGAAGAATCTGGATCGTGAACTGGTAAAGGGTGCTTTATCCGGTGACAAGTTTAAGGAGTATTTCTTCGCAAACTGCAAGTGCGACAAGATCGCTGAGGCAGTGAAGGAAGTACTGGCATAAAAGTATTGGTTTCATTTTGCAGAAATATTTTCGGCAGGATCTCCTGCGAAGATTTTTCACATAACTATTAGTCTATAAGACAGAAAGGTGTTATTTATGAACGCAGTATTAGAGCAAATCAGCAAAATCGGTATCGTACCGGTTGTAAAAATTGACAACGCAGCAGATGCACTTCCTCTGGCAAAGGCACTTTGCGCAGGTGGACTTCCCTGTGCAGAGGTTACCTTCCGTACCAGCGCAGCAGCAGAAGCTATCAAGATCATGACCGACAACTTCCCCAGCATGTGTGTTGGTGCAGGTACCGTTCTGAACGCAGAGCAGGTTGACGCAGCAGTAGCAGCAGGCGCTAAGTTCATCGTAAGCCCCGGCTTAAATCCCAGAACCGTTAAGTATTGTGTAGAGAAGAATATTCCTATCACTCCCGGTACTTCCAGCCCCAGCGACATCGAGCAGGCTATCGAGCTTGGCCTGGATGTAGTTAAGTTCTTCCCTGCTGAGCAGTCCGGCGGTCTGGCTAAGATCAAGGCTATGGCAGCTCCTTATGTAAACATGAAGTTCATGCCTACCGGTGGCGTAAACGCTAAGAACCTGACTTCTTACCTTGACTTCCCCAAGATCATCGCTTGCGGTGGTTCCTGGATGGTTCCCGGTGACCTGATCAATGCCGGTGAGTGGGACAAGATCGAGCAGCTGACCAGAGAAGCAGTACAGACCATGCTGGGCTTCGAACTGGCTCATGTTGGTGTCAATGCAGAGAACGAGGAAGAGGCTGTTAAGGCTGCGAACCGTTTCGCATTCATCTTCGGTATGCCCGCTAAGGTTGGCAACAGCTCCGTATTCGCAGGTTCTGCTCTGGAAGTTATGAAGACTCCTTACCTGGGCAAGAACGGCCACATCGCTGTTAAGACCAACTACATCGAGAGAGCTGTCAACTACCTGAGCACTGTTCTGGGTGTTGAGTTCAACGAAGAGTCCGCTAAGAGAGATGCCAAGGGCAACCTGAAGGCTATCTACCTGAAGGAAGAGATCGGCGGATTCGCAGTTCATCTGGTACAGAAATAAGAATAGGATTCCGAAAACCGGACGGCTCCGTCGACTGCATATTTCAGTCACGGACCCGCTTCCGCTTCGGCCCTCCCGTAGCGGTACGTAAGATGCCAAAGTACGGCATCTAAGTACCGACGGTCGGTTAGAGTCCGTGACTAAAACACGCAGTCGGCGAATCCTGTTTTTGGATGGGATTAAGACTGTGAAGATGTTTAAAACAAAGTTAATTAAATGTGAGAAAGGAATATACCAAAATGGCAAAAGTAATTACCATGGGTGAGATCATGCTGAGACTGTCCACCCCCAACAACGAGAAATTTATCCAGGCAGACGAGTTCGATGTAAACTACGGCGGCGGTGAAGCTAACGTAGCAGTATCTCTGGCTAACTACGGTCATGACGCTGAGTTCGTTACTGCAGTTCCTGACAACGAGATCGGTGAGTGCGCAGTAGCAGCTCTGAGAAAGTACAACGTAGAGACCAAGCACATCGCAAGATGCGGTGAGAGACTGGGTATCTACTACCTGGAGAGCGGTTCTTCCATGAGACCTTCCAAGGTTGTATACGATAGAGCACATTCCTCTATCTCTACCGCAACCGAGGCAGACTTCAACTTCGATGAGATCTTCGAAGGCGCTGACTGGTTCCACTTCACCGGTATTACCCCCGCTGTATCCGACGCTGCAGCAGAGCTGACCGAGAAGGCTCTGATCGCTGCTAAGAAGCACGGTGTAAAGGTATCCGTAGACCTGAACTTCCGTAAGAAGCTGTGGAGCTCCGAGAAGGCTCAGAAGGTTATGACCAACCTGATGAAGTATGTTGATGTATGTATCGGTAACGAAGAAGATGCTGAGCTGGTACTTGGCTTCAAGCCCGGTGATACCGATGTTACCAGCGGTGAGCTGGAGCTGGCTGGTTACAAGTCCATCTTCGAGCAGATGGTTGACAAGTTCAACTTCGAGTACTGCGTATCCTCTCTGCGTGTAAGCCATTCCGCTTCCGATAACGGTTGGTCTGCTTGCATCTACTCCAGAGATACCAAGGAGTTCTATCACTCCAAAGAGTACAGCATCCATCCCATCGTTGACCGTGTAGGCGGCGGCGACTCCTTCGCAGGCGGCGTGATCTGCGGTATGCTGGATGGCAAGAACTTCAAGGATGCTCTTGAGTACGGTGTAGCTGCATCCGCTCTGAAGCACACCATCCCCGGCGACTTCAACCTGGTATCCAGAAAAGAAGTTGAGACCCTGGCTGGCGGCGACGCTTCCGGACGTGTACAGAGATAATGTAACTATTCAGAGCCAGATAATATTACCTAATATTCGTTGAATGCTTGCATTCATAAGAATATTTGGTGATATTAATATGGCGAAGTAACCACCATGAGCAAATAACATGTAAGCATGTTATTCAGGAAAGCATCGTAGATGCGATTTTGCGAATGGGGTGATGAATAGTTAATATGGATAAAAAGGACTCACCTGTGTGGTAACATGCAGGTGAGTTTTTTCTTGCCAAAACAGAAGATATAGGATATACTTCTTCCATAAACATTTCTTATAAAAATCTATTGTCAGCGTAGGCTGATATCGGTTGTCAATTTTGCAGAGATTCCTGTGTAATTACCGGCAGAAATTAAATTTATTAGATGATTGTTTTTATTAAAAACAGGGGAAACAAAAGGGTATGATTTTTATTGTGAGACATACCGACTGGTGTGAGTCTGACGGTAATAATACTATTAGTTTAGAATAAGTACGATACTACTCTGAAATAAAGTAAAAAGATACAAATATTAAACTTGACAAAGATACTCCATATTGATATGTTAATAATATGTATAAAGATGACATGAAAAATAGTAAAATCAGACAAAATATTAACTATATGGAGTGAGAATATGAATCTGTATTATGAATTGCTACAATACCCGGTGTTTTCCATGAAAGAAGTAAATGCCCTATATTCAAGTGAACGGACAGCACGAGCGGCATTGGAAAAACTTTTGAAAGAGAATATGGTATTAAAAATTCGAAACAAATTATACACGTGTGTCAGCGGGGAAAATGGAGGACCGGTAGCGAACAAATTTCAGATTGCCAGTGCTATCACACCATCTTCTTATGTATCCCACCATACTGCCTTTGAGTATTATGGAATTGTCGATCAGGTCTTCTATGAGGTTTATGTTGGCTCTGAGACACGTTTTCATGATTTTGAATTTGATGGATACACATATCGTTATATCAAAGGGCCGATAAAAGAAGGTATCGTTTGTCCGGAGTTTAGTGGTGGCGTGAGAGTTACAGATAAGGAGCGAACGATAGCAGATTCTATAAAGGATCTTAATCTCATCGCCGGACTGGAAGAGGTAATTTCATGTGTAGTATCTGTGAACAGTATTGATGAGACTAAAATGTTAACTTATCTGGCTGGATATGACAGTGCCTTTTTATATCAGAAGACAGGTTTTATTCTTAGCGAATACCAGAAGGAGCTGGGCGTAAGTGATGCTTTTATAAAGATATGTAAAGACAGGAGTGGAAATTCAAAGAGATATCTGACAAACGGTATAAGTGAACCCGGATATTCAGGTGAATGGAAACTGGTATACCCAAAAAATATTAAACAAATGAAGAACGGAGAGATAGAAAATGCCACAATATAACAGAAGGGAGCTTGATGTAAAAGCCCATGAATATGGATTTAACCGCGATACTTTTGAGAAGGTTCTTCGCTTGAGAACAATTCTTGAATTTCTGAATACGCACGAATATATGTACGAACACCTGATGCTCAAAGGGGGAACGGCAATTAATCTGACAGTTTTTAATCTTCCAAGATTGTCTGTTGATATAGATCTGGATTTTGTTCCGAATCTGACCAGAGAAGAGACAATAGACGAAAGAGAGCGATTGACTGAAATTCTGAAGAAATATATGTCAGAGCAAGGATATTCTCTTTCCGAAGCTTCAAGATTTAGCCACAGTCTGGACGCATTCCATTATAACTACGTGAATGCCGCCGGCAACAGGGATATGATCAAAATTGAGATTAATTATTCTTTGAGAACGCACGTGTTTTCCTCAGAAGACAGATTAGTTGTGACGGACGCTTTCGGAGAGCCGATAAAGGTCAGAACGGTTGCAGCTATGGAGATTTTTGCGGCAAAAACCAATGCTCTGATAAGCAGAGCTGCTGCAAGGGATTTGTATGACTTTTGCAATATGGCTGATATGAAATTATTTTCGGATGCGGAGAATATGTTTAGGAAATGCATCATTTTCTACGCGACGATTTCAGCAAATAAAGTTAACAAAAATTTTGATACATCTGCTATAGATAGCATTGCCTTCTCAAAAATAAAATCTGATTTGTTCCCCGTTTTGGCTGTGAGAGATAAGTTCAATCTTGAAGGGAAGAAACAACAGGCGAAGGAGTACATAGCATCGCTTATGAAACCGACAGAAGCAGAAATGGATTATATGGAAAGGTTTATGGCAAAGGAATATAAACCGGAGTTACTCTTTGAGAATACAGAGATTATTGAGCGATTGCAGAATCATCCTATGGCGTTATGGAAATGTAAATGATGGATTTTAGAAAAGTACTTTGTCAGTGGAATCATGATTGATGATGAATGGAAAGGGAATTGAACGAGATTTGATACTGAATGAGACTAAGTAAAATAAAGAGGAACGCAATAGACTATGGAGGAAAAATTATGAGTAACTTTTTTGATGAAACCATGCAGGGATTATTGGAAGCAGCGGAAATTGCAAAAGGAAATATTACGTTAACAGAGTGGGAAAATATGCCGGCTCCCACATTTTATGTCGCAGATAATGTGTAGATAAGATTGTTGAAATACGCAGAAAGAAGTTATATACAATGAAAATCTACGATAGATAGACTGGGGTCTACGAAGGAAAAGTTGTCCTCATAGCGATAAAATTGTAAAATACAGTCATGAAAATCGTATTTTTATAGTTTTACGGGAGGAACAGCAATGGATCAGGAAAAGATTGGGGTATTCATTTCTACATTAAGAAAAGAGCAGGGAATGACGCAACAACAATTGGCGGATGCGATTGGTGTCAGTAACAAAACAATATCCAAATGGGAATGTGGCAAAGGAATGCCGGAGCTGGCATTGATTGTTCCGTTATGCCACATTCTGCAAATTAGTATTAATGAGTTCCTGTCAGGTGAACATTTGTTGGAAAACGGTTACACTGAAAAAGCTGAAGTCAATATGATGAATCTTTTACAGGAAACAGAAAATAGCAAAAAGAAAAGCCGAAGTTCATTATTGGCTTTTGGGATAACTGTGATAATTTTTTTATTCGTTGTTTTATATTCTGTTATTACCAATATGGGAATCAGTATGAATATGCTTTTTATGGATATGCCTACATTATTGAGTATGTTTTTAGTTACTGCTCTATTTTTGCTGGGGACAAATTTGGGACTACCCTTTTTTGATTCCTTTCGGATTATTTTTGGAAAAAAGAAATCAGTATCAATAAAACAATTGTTTCAGGCAAAATCAGCGATAAAGCTTGCGAAAATCACATTTTTGGGAATGGGATTCCTCGAAAGCTGTATCAGCTTTATGGCAATTCAACCTATGGGGGAAGGAACACTTCTTTTTACAGGATTAAGTATTTCCATTTCAATTGCATTAAATGGAATTTTATATGGATTAATTGGTTTTCTGCTATTACTGCCAATTCAGGTAAGGTTAGAAATAATGTATATGCAGAAGCAGGAAGATAGTGAAAAGAAAACAGAGGATGATGCGGAATAAGTATTATAAATATGCCCCACCAGCGGCTGCTGATAGGGCATTTGTTGTATAAGGTTCTTAGCTTTCGCTGTATTTCTCTTCACAATATTTGCAGCGGTAGATCTCTTTTTTCTCATCGGAGAGGACGAATACGTGGGGCAGTCCCTGCTCAATGGAAGTGATGCATCTGGGGTTGCGGCATTTGATGACGTTTTTGATCTGTTTGGGAAGTACCAGTACCTTCTTCTCTACGATCTCACCATTTTTGATGACATTGACGGTGATGTTGTGGTCGATGAATGCCAGTACATCCAGATCCAGCATATCGATGTCACATTCTACTTTCAGAATGTCTTTTTTGCCCATTTTTCCGCTGCGGGCGTTTTTGATGATAGCAACGGTGCAGTCTAACTTATCCAGCTGAAGGTGCTCATAGATTGAGAGACTTTTTCCGGCTTTGATATGATCGAGGACGAAGCCCTCTTCGATTTTTCCTACATTTAACATAGTAATCTCCATTCTGCAGGCACAGAGTGCTGCGTATGTTAACTTTAATATACGAATTCATAAGATAATTTTGCGGTCAGATACCGGAAAATTATGCCAGACCCAGCAAAGTCAGGATCAGAGCCATACGGACATAGACAGCGAACTGTGCCTGTTTGAAATAGGCGGCTCTGGGATCGTCATCGATCTCCACGGAGATCTCATTGATTCTGGGAAGGGGATGCAGCACCAGCATATCGGGCTTCGCCAGTTCCATTTTTTCAGGGGTCAGTACATAGAAATCTTTCAGGCGGACGTAATCCTCTTCGTTGAAGAAACGTTCCTTCTGCACACGGGTCATGTATAAGAGATCCAGCTTAGGCATCACATCTTCGAGACGGATAACTTCCTGGAAAGGAATGCCTTTCTCGCGGAGCATGTCGGTGACATAGTCGGGGATCTTCAGCTCTTCGGGAGAGATGAAGATGAATTTGATGCCTTCGTAGCGCACCAGTGCGTTGATCAGGGAGTGTACGGTACGGCCGAATTTCAGGTCACCGCACAGACCAATGGTAAAATTATTCAGATCGCCGTGGAGGCTGCGGATGGTCTGCAGGTCGGCCAGGGTTTGGGTGGGATGCTGATGTCCACCGTCACCGGCATTGATCACGGGGATCAGGGATTTCTCTGCGGCTACCATGGGAGCGCCTTCCTTGGGATGGCGCATAGCGCAGATGTCCGCATAGCAGGAGATGATGCGGATGGTATCGGATACACTTTCTCCTTTAGAAGCAGAAGAGGAAGCCGCATCGGAGAAGCCGATGACTCTGCCGCCTAAACGGGTCATGGCGGTTTCAAAGCTTAAGCGTGTACGGGTGCTGGGCTCATAGAAGCAGGTGGCGAGGATCTTGCCGTCGCATTTGTGGGCGTATTTGGCGGGATCCTTCTCAATGTCGTCTGCCAAAGCGAACAGCTTGTCCAGTTCCTCAACAGAGAAGTCAAGTGGGTTCATCAAGTGTCTCATTTTTTCATTTCCTCGTTTCTGCGCTGCTATTTTCGACACAGTGACTGTACGGAATAGAAGAATCCGTGCTCACTTGTGTATGCGACATCATAAGAATACAGCGCTTTTCTTATGATGCGGGTAGAAACAGGGCCCGCAGGAAGCGGACAGCTCATACCCTGACCAGAAAAAAGTCGAAGAGGAAAAACTCTTCGACTTTAAAATTACTGTTGATAAGATAACAGATCCGTTACGGGTTTCCGCTTGGGAGCAACGGGTGCTTCTGCGGGATAACCGATGGGGATCAGTGCGATCAGGTCCTGATTTTCAGGAATCTCAAGGAGATCAGCAGCTTCCTGCTGATCGAAAATACCCATGATCACGGTGCCAAGGCCCTGCTCGTAAGCAGCCAGGCAAAATGCTTCGCTGGCAACACCGGCATCGAACATCTGCCATGCATCGCCTCTGGCGGTAGTGAAGGAGCCGTCTCTCTCGAAACCGCTTCTGCCCTTGATCACGGTTACTGCAACGACCATGGGAGCGTTCTCCATGATCTTGCCATTACCCGGGAAGGAGGAAGTACATGCTGCCAATTTCGCTTTCTTTTCGCCTTCCACAGCGATATAACGAACGATTTGCGTATGCTTCCAGCTGGGAGCATAAGAAGCTGTCTCTACGATCTGAGCCAGAAGCTCATGAGATACGGGCTGATCCGTATACTGACGGATACTTCTGCGGCCTGTGATACATTCTTTTGCGGTCATTGTTTATCCTCCTGTATTTTTACATTTGTAACATAATACCATTTCTCCGTAGGAGAATCAAGCAGGAAAAAGTGAAAAATATAGAAAATTTGTGTGGATATGATAGAAAGGTTTTGCATTCCCGGATAGGATATCATATAATGAGGCAAAGAGAACTATATCGATGAAGCCGGTTGTGTAAAAGACGGTTCTACTGTACGTTACAGCGGCTGTGGAATACCGGATCAGGCAATAAAAGGAGGGCATTATGTCTGTAGAATTTGTGGAGAAGAAGCGCTGGTTATTTTTAGGATTACCTTTTACTTTTACCAAGTATGTGATCAAAGAGGATATGATCACTGTGGATACAGGTGTGTTCACCAAGGTAGAGAATGACTGCTATATGTACAAGGTACAGGATGTGGAGCATACGGCAAGTATCTGGGAGAGAATGGTAGGACTTGGCACCATTGTCTGTTATACCGGTGATACCACTCATCCCAAACTGTTGATCGAGCATATCCGCAATTCCAAAGCGATCAAGGAGTTTATTTTGAAGGAGTCGGAAGAAGCCAGATTGAAGCGCAGAACTGTGAACATGCTGGATATCGGTTCCGGAGAGGCCGGGGATATTGACGACGTACAGTAATAGAAGAAGCAAGTATTAATGTGTATGTATATGAGACGGGGCCTTCCGGGGCCCTGTTTTTTCGGGAGAAGAGATTTATGGAACTTGATATGACGAAGGGCAGCCCTTCTAAGCTGATTACAAAATTTATCATTCCTATTATCATAGGTAATATTTTCCAGCAGTTATACAGCATGGTGGATACCATTATCGTGGGTCGGTTCGTAGGTGTAGATGCATTGGCGGCAGTAGGAGCCACCGGGTCGGTAAGCTTCCTGATCCTGGGATTTACCCAGGGACTGACCACCGGATTTACTGTGCTGACGGCACAACGCTTCGGAGCCGGGGACCGGGAGGGTATGCGCAAAAGTATCGGAAGCGCGGCCATCCTGTCGGTGATCGTGACGATCGTGATGACGGCAGTCAGTATGGCCAGCATGGACAGTCTGCTTCGGGTGATGAATACTCCGGAAGATATTTTCGATATGACGAAGGAATACATTATGATCATCTGTGCGGGAATTGCCTGCAATGTATTGTATAACCTGTTGTCCAGTATCCTGCGTGCCATCGGCAACAGTGTGGTGCCGTTAGTATTGCTGGTGATCGCTTCGGTGACGAATATTGTCCTGGACTATGTACTGATCGTTTACGGTCATATGGGAGTGGGCGGTGCAGCTTATGCTACCATCATTTCTCAGGGATTATCCGGTGTACTGTGTCTGATTTATATTATTAAGAGCGTACCTACATTGCATATCCGTCCGGAGCATTGCAGACTGGAAAGTCAGTGTGTGAAAAATCAGCTGACCGTGGGAATTCCCATGGCACTGCAGTTTTCCATTACAGCTATCGGCACCATTCTGGTACAGGCAGCACTGAATCTGCTGGGTTCTACCGTGGTGGCATCTTATTCTGTCTCCTGCAAGGTGGAGCAGCTGGTGACACAGCCCTTTGCCGCAATGGGGGTGACTATGGCAACTTACTGTGCGCAGAACCGCGGTATCAATGATCTGGACCGGATCCGTAAGGGCGTGAAAGTTGCCAATATCATGTCCGGTGTCTATGCGGTGCTTGTCTACGGACTGGTATATATAGCGCTTCCTTATATTGTACCGCTGTTCATCTCCGAACAGATTGAGATGGTATGCGGCTATGCCAGAACGTATATTACGATCTGTGGCATGTTCTTCATTCCGCTGGGAATGATATTTATCTTCCGAAATGCGCTGCAGGGCTGTGGCTTTGGTTTCATGCCCATGATGGGCGGTGTGGTGGAACTGTTGAGCCGTGGTATCGTGGCTTTTGCGGCAGCGCATCTGATGAGTTATGTGGGTGTGTGCTTTGCCAATGCCTCAGCCTGGCTGACCGCAGGTATTTTCCTCTGGATTGCTTATCATTTCCTCATGAAGAAGATGGTGCGGGAAAAAAAGGTTCATGAGGAACGGATGCTGGCAGAAGCAATGCAGTAATGCTGTAAAACGGCTCAAGGCAGGATCTTTTCAAAAAACAGTCCTGCCAGGAACCACCAGGGAGCATAGTCCAGCCGGATGATCCGGTGGATGTGGAAACGGCTTTTGCCGTAATCCCAGGGGCAGAGACCATGCTTCCACAATAGGCGCCCACTGAGATATTCCACGGTGAAGATCATTGCCATATAGAACAGCCCGCGTCTGGGACGACTGATGTGCAGGTGTGCAAATAGCCGTTTGAAGGGTGTAAGCAGGCAGGCGGAGCCGTAGATCGGGAACATCCACAGGGAAGTATTACCGGTAAGACGCAGATCCCTGCGCCGAAGGGAGTGCAGCGCTGTGAACAGGATCTCCATGCACCAGCCACACAGTCCGCACAGGAGAAAGCTCCTGCCGAAGGTTTTAAAAGAGTTTGCGATGGATTTTGTCATTTTCATGGACATAGTATATGAAATTTTCAACGTATGATACGGGAGAGATTGCTATGAACTATCAGGAAGCAATGGAATATATGGAAAAAGTGGGAACTTACGGCATCGTTCCGGGGCTGGACAGCATCCGGGAACTGTGCAGGAGACTGGGAAATCCGCAGGATGAATTAAAATTTGTGCATATTGCGGGAACCAACGGAAAAGGATCCACACTTGCCTATATTTCCAACATCTTACAGGCTGCCGGATACCGTGTGGGAAAATATATATCACCTGTTATTATTGAATATTGTGAAAAAATCCAGATCGGAAAGCAGAAGATCACGCATAAGGATCTGTGTGAAGGACTGGAGATCATAAAAAAGCATTGTGATGCTATGGTAAGTGACGGCTTTCATCATCCGACGCCGTTTGAGATCGAGACGGCACTGGCTTTTTGGTATTTCCGGGAAAAACAGTGTGATATCGTCGTACTGGAGACCGGTATGGGCGGCAGGGAGGATGCTACAAATCTGATCACGACCACGCAGGTAGCGGTACTGGCTTCCATCGGTATGGATCATATGAAATTCTTAGGGAACAGTCTGGAGGAGATCGCAGCACACAAGACCGGAATCTGTAAGCCGGGATGTCAGGTGGTCTCCATGCGGCAAAAGGAAGCGGCACAAAAGGTTGTGGAGCAGACGGTGGCAGAGCTTGGCTGTATACTGACCATCGCAGATGCGGCAAATGCAAAACATGTGAAATACGGACTGAAAAAGCAGACCTTCGATTATGGAAATTATAAAAAGCTGGAGATCACCCTTGCGGGGAAATTCCAGGTGGCAAATGCTGTGCTGGCGCTGGAAGCGGTGCAGGCTCTGGAAAAATGCGGTTACGAGATCAAAGAGACTGCCATTCGGAAAGGCCTGAGGGAGACTGTCTGGAACGGGCGGCTGCAAATACTGGAAGAACACCCGTTATTTATAGTAGACGGCGCACATAACGAGGATGCAGCCGCAAAACTTGCGGATTCCATAGAATTCTATTTTACAAATAAAAGAATTAGCTATATAATGGGAATGTTAAAGGATAAGGAAGTGGACCGCGTGATCGCACTGACGGAGAAGTATGCGGATCAGATTCTCACGGTGACACCTCCGAACAATCGTAGAGCCATGCATGCCTATGATCTGGCAACAGAGGTGGCAAAGGTACACCCTAATGTGACGGCGGTGGACAGCCTGGAAGAGGCAGTGGAGCTTAGTCACCTGCTGGCAGGACGGGATGATGTGATATTGTGCTTCGGCTCTCTTTCTTATCTGGGAAGAATCCTGAAGCTCATGGAGAAGAGACAGACAGCTGGGAATAAACGGAAAGCGAAGCGGTGAAAATGGTAGATCAGAAGAAAGTACAGGAAGCAATAAAGCTTTTACTGGAAGGAATCGGGGAAGATACCGATAGAGAAGGACTGAAGGAGACACCGGAACGGATCGGCAGGATGTATGAAGAGATCTGCGGCGGTATGGATCAGGATGCGGGAGAGCATCTGTCGAAGGTCTTCTCCGTAGACAATAACGAGATGGTACTGGAGAAGGATATTACCTTCTATTCTATGTGTGAGCATCATCTGATGCCTTTTTACGGCAAAGCTCATGTTGCGTATATCCCCGATGGCAAGGTTGTGGGTCTGAGTAAGCTTGCCAGGACTGTGGAGGTATATGCCAGAAGATTACAGATCCAGGAGCGGATGACGGCACAGATCGCCGATGATATCATGAAATATCTGGCGCCTCAGGGAGTTATGGTAATGTTGGAAGCGGAGCATATGTGCATGACCATGCGCGGGATCAAAAAGCCCGGCAGTCAGACCGTTACCATGGTGACAAGGGGAGTCTTTGCGGAGAATAAGGAATTGCAGGACAGATTTTTACAGCTGGTGAACCGGTAGAGATTACGGATGCGGAAGAAAGCTGCTAAGCGACCGGGATGAAATGATGGAGACTCCGATGGATAGAATTGATAAAATATTAAATCATGATTTGTTTTTATATCATTTAGGACGAAACAATGCGGCAGAAGCAGACAGACGCTTCTGCCGTCATAGTATGGTGCATTTTCTGGATGTAGCCAGGATCGGTACGATCATAGCGCTGGAGGAAGGGCTTAAGATCGACCGGGAATGGATCTATGCGGCGGCACTGCTCCACGATTGTGGGAAACATGAACAGTACGAGAATGGCATTCCGCATGAGCAGGCCAGTGCACGGATCGCACCGGAGATTCTGAAGGCGTGTGGATTCAACGATGAAGAAACGGGTGTTATTGTAACAGCAATCTCCAGACACAGGGATCCTGAGGCGGCGAAGGAGAAGAATCTAAATGGCATCCTGTATCGGGCGGATAAGGCAAGCCGTGCCTGCTTTGCGTGCGATGCGGAGAAGGATTGCAACTGGAAAGACGGCAAGAAGAACCTGACCATTAAGTATTGATTAGTGTCGGGAACATCATAAATAATATTTAGGAAGCGTGGGGAGAAGACAAATGAAGATTGGCAACAGAGAGTTTCAGACGAAGGGACATACTTATGTAATGGGAATCCTGAATGTGACCCCGGATTCTTTTTCCGACGGAGGAAAGTGGAATGACAGAGACCGGGCATTGAAGCATGTGGAAGAAATGATCGCTGAGGGGATGGATATTGTGGATATCGGCGGAGAATCCACCAGACCGTGGGGTTATACCCTGTTATCTGATGAGGAGGAGATTGCCAGAGTCGTACCCATGATCGAGGCGGTGAAGGCAAATTTTGACATTCCAATTTCCCTGGACACCTACAAAAGCGGTGTGGCAGAGGCGGGAATCCGTGCGGGGGCGGATCTCATCAACGATATCTGGGGACTGAAATATGATAACCGTATGGCAGAGGTCATTGCGAAGAGCGGTCTACCCTGCTGTCTGATGCATAACCGTAAAGAAGCGGATTATCGGGATTTCATGCAGGATGTGGCAGCGGATCTGGCGGACACGATCCATTTGGCGGAAGCGGCAGGCATCGCGGATGAGAAGATCATCTTAGACCCCGGGGTGGGCTTCGGCAAGACCTATGAGAACAATCTGGAAATCATCAACTGTCTGGAAGAACTGAATATGTTCGGTTATCCGTTGCTTTTAGGATGCAGCCGCAAATCCGTGATCGGACTGACACTGGATCTGCCGGTGACAGAGAGAGTAGAGGGGACGCTTGTGACCACCATGTTCGGTGTGCAGAAGGGATGCATGTTCGTCCGTGTGCATGATGTGAAGGAAAATGTCCGCACCATTAAAATGTGTGAAGCCATTTTAAACAGCAGTAACTGATATTTTGCGAAGAAGCGTTGGGAAAGGCGGAGTCGGCAAATGAAAAAAGGCACTTATGAGGACCAGATCCGTATCGAAGAATTGGAAGTATACGCGCATCACGGCGTATATCCGGAAGAAAATGAAAAAGGACAGCATTTTTATGTGAATGCCACGTTATATACGAATACCCGTCCGGCAGGACTGGCGGATGACTTAAGTCTCTCCACCAATTACGGAGAGGTCTGTCAGTTTATCACGGAGTTCATGCAGCAGCATACTTTTCAACTGATCGAAACGGTGGCGGAGCGGACTGCTTACGAAGTATTACAGCATTTTCAGCTGGTACAGGGACTGGATCTGGAGATCCGCAAGCCCGAGGCTCCGGTCCCATTACCCTTTGGCAGTGTATCTGTGGCGATTCACAGGGAATGGCATGAAGCCTATATCGCCGTGGGTTCCAATATGGGAGACAGCAGAGAGCATATCGCGCAGGCTTTGGGACAGCTTCAGAAGAACAAAGACATCAGAGTGGAAAAGGTGTCGGAGCTGTTGGAGACACTGCCTTATGGCGTCGTAGAGCAGGATAATTTCGTAAATGGAATGTTTGAGATCCGGACGCTGCTTGCACCGGAAGAATTATTACAGGAGCTGCACCGTATTGAGCAGATGGAAGGAAGAGAACGTAAGCTTCACTGGGGGCCACGGACACTGGATCTGGATATTATCTTCTATGATGATCTGGTGTATGCTTCCGAGGATCTGGTGATTCCGCATATAGATATGGAGAATCGTTATTTTGTACTGAAGCCTTTGAGTGAGCTGGCACCGAATTTCCGTCATCCCATTACGCATAAGACCGTAACACAGATGTTGTCGGAGCTCCCTGGGGATCTTACGGAAGGAAACGAAGCGTAAAACGGGCACAGAGACCGATGAACAGACCGGTCACCAGACCGCTTAACAGTAAAAACGGCAGATAGACCAGCACAGCGGGAACAGAAGTCAGTAAAAACGCAACACCGATCTGCCCCAGATTATGAAAAACAGCTCCGGTCATACTTGCAAGGAACAGATAATGTCCATGCAACAGCCGTTGCACAAATACCATTGCCAGCAGGCACAGGAGACCGCCGGAGAGACTGTACAGGAGACTGATGGCCTGACCGAAGAACAGGGTCGCTAAAAGAATCCGCACCAGAAGCACGAAAAAAGCATCTTTTGTGGAATATTTCCATAGAACAACAAGTGTTATTATATTGGCAAGCCCCAGCTTAACGCCGGGGATCGGAACAATGGGGGGCAGAGCACTTTCCACGGCATACAGCGCCAGCGCAATGGCAGACAGCAGGGAAAGCGTCGTCAGTTTTTTGGTAGCTAAGGGTGGTTTCATAATCATCTCCGTATCATCTCCGTGTTTTTGCAATTCATAAACGCGGTGCAGGCAAAAGGATCTTCTATCAATAGGTCACGCCGTCCGGGACGAGCGTCGTGTCATCCGAACAGGCAGCCTCTTCCCTGACCCGGATCACCAGCCGGTTAGGCAGACAGGTGATGGGAAGCAGTGAGGTGCTGATAAATCCCTGATGCACACAGATCTGATCCGGACAATTGGCAGAGATAATGGCGATGCTGCCCGGACGGACGCAGACGGTGTTCGAGGCGCCACCCTCTCCCGGAACTTCAAAGGTATATTCGTCAGTCACTGTGTCCAGACGGATGGTCTCAAGTAATTCACCGCTTTGATAAATGTCAGCATAGAGCGCCTGACCGTTTCCGGTGGAACTGTGGGAGACCGCATAGATCCGGATTCCGCAAAGGATGGCTATTACAAGCAGAACTGCTGCAAGGAGAACTGCTTTTTTTCGATCATTTATGGAAGCATTCATAGGAATAAGGAACTCCTTTCGATGAGAACAGTATAGCAAAAGGAATGTAAAAAATGAAGAAGTATTTGAAAATGCCGTGGGCGGTGCGCCTGGCAACGCTTTTTGCAATGATCCCGGCGCTTTTTCTGGGAGGCTGCGGACAGCAGACCGAATGCGAAAAAAGCATAGATACCGCCATGGGAACCGTGATCTCCCAGACCGTTTACGTGACCGGAAATTCCAAGGCTGCAACGAACGGAAAAACAGATGAAAAGGTAACGGACGTTGTTTTGCAGAAACTAAACGACCTGGAACAACAGGAACTTTCCTGGCGGTTGGATAGTGCGGAAGTGGCGAAGATCAATGCAGCTGCCGGAAAGGGACCGATACAGGTCTCCACAGCGATGGCAGGCTGGCTGAAACGATGCCTGCAGATCTCGGAACAGACAGGTGGGGCTTTCGATGTGAGCATCGGTAAGCTCAGCCGACTGTGGGACATTGATACCTGGGCGGCAGCAGATGACCCGCAGGACTATGAACTTCCGGAGCTGGAGGAAATAGAACAGGCATGCGCTTTGGCAGGCTGGAAGCAGATGATATTGGAACAGCGGACGAACAGTACAGTGGTGAGTATTCCGGCGGGAATGCAGTTGGACCTCGGAGCAGTGGGAAAAGGGGTGGCACTGGATGAGATCCGGAAGATCCTGGAGGAATATCCGGAGGTAAGCGGAGCCGTGATCTCTGTGGGAGGCAGCATTTTAACCTACGGAAATAAGCCGGAGGGCGGCACCTGGCAGATTGCGGTGACAGATCCGCTGGAGCCTTCGCAAAGTGTAGGAGTGCTGACGCTGGATGGCGGGTACTGTGTATCCACTTCTGGAGATTATGAGCGGTACGTGGAAGTGGATGGTGTCAGATATCATCATATATTGAATCCCCGGACCGGCTCCCCAGCGCGCAGCGATGTGGCGGGAGTTACCATCGTGACAAAGGACGGATTTTTAAGTGATGCTCTGTCTACTGCCTGCTTTGTATTAGGATCGGAGGAAGGACAGAAACTCCTGGAAAAATACGATGCGGAAGGACTGTTCATCGACCATGCGGGGACGATTACCATGACAGAGGGGATGCAGCAATATTTCCATTTGTCGAATTCTCAGAAATAGTGTATAGTAAATATAGTCAACCGTAGATAACAGCAGGTGCGGCAGGCATCCGCTGATACAGCAATGATAATGGAGATTACGATGGAAGAGAAGAATAGTTATCTCTCCGCTGATCCGGAGACCATAAGACAGATTGATGAGAAGATGCCGCCGGAAGAGGAACTTCAGGATCTGGCAGAGTTTTTCAAAGTGTTTGGAGATGCAACGAGATTAAAAATTTTGTCGGTACTGTTGTGCTCTGAGATGTGTGTGTATGATATTGCCACGCTGCTGGGCATGTCCCAGTCTGCTATTTCTCATCAGCTGCGGGTATTGAAGCAGATGGATCTGGTGAAAAACCGCAGAGATGGCAAGACGATTTTTTATGCGTTGGCAGATGACCATATCATCACGATCCTGAATCAGGGTCTGAATCATATCGAAGAAGGCTGAAAATAATTTGCAACAGGAACGAAAAATAAGAGCCGCAGGCGGAATGTCTGCGGCTCTTGTTGCCTGTCATTATTTTTTCAATGCATCCAGTGCTGCCTGTCTGGCTGCATCAAATCCGCTGTAGCTCTGACTGCCCAAAGGGGAGTGATACCAGGTGGAAGTCTCTCCGAACGTCTGGAAATAAACATACTGGGAAGTCATATGGATGGCAGTATAATTGCCCTCTGCAATGACCCGGGAATCACTGCCATCATCCCGCATGCATTTCAGGCATGCCTCTTCGCCGTTCACCTGATAGTACACATAGCCGTATCCTACATTGAAGCAGTCGATCCGCTCTTCGGTCAGGACTTCCACCTCATTCCGGGACAAAGAGTAGCGGCAGAGTCTGTAATTATTTTCCACATCCATATAGTAGATATAGTCACCCTGTACGATAGGGTACCACAGATTGCCGTCCCATAGAGTGGAGATGCTGTCCGTCGAGGTATTCAGCGCATAGAGATAATGATTTTCCTGAGTACCGTTGTAATAGATGGTACCGTTCACGGCACAGGCGGGATTGATCTCGTAATCTGCCAGATCCGTTTTGTCGGATTTGTCGATTTTCATGCGGTAAAATAAAGGTCCGTTATCGCCTGAGGTCATGATGTAGAGGTTACTTCCCACCAACTGGGCGGAAACGATGGGATCTCTGGTAAGTCCGGTCACATCCGTACCGTTTAATTTACAGCGGTTAAAGGAACGAACGGTGCGCAGGGCACCGATACCGGCATCCCCGGAAGCTCCGGTCTGGTAGTAGTAAAGATATTTTCCCCCGGCCAGAATATTTTTCACGGAAGCATTGCCCAGTTTTTTGATATTCTGCTCCGAAGGATCCATGGAGTACAGGGTGTTACTGTCGTAAGCATTGGCAAAATACACCGTTCCGTCGTACTCACAGAAGTAACCGGAATTGTTCAGATTGCCCGCGGTATTGCCTACCGTCTCCGGGGGATTGTCGGGGATCCGGTCGCCCACGATGGCAAGTGCGCCAACGATGATCACGAACAGAAGAAAAGGAATTAAAATCAACAATGCTTTTTTATCTTTCATGTGTTAACCTTCTTTCCAACCAAAATGGAATGTAAAGTTTGTGTAATATCTAATATTATACCGTGCTTCTTGCTTGCGAACAAGGAAAAATTGATATAGAATGATATCAGCGTCAAAAGGTCAAAAAGCCGTTCGTGCTTGCACGATAAGGCTTTTGAACTTGGGACCCGCCAAACATGAGGAAGTAGCGATTTACGCAGTAAATCAGCGGATTCCGAATGTTTGAGAATTGCGGGAGCTGCTTTGCAGCGGAGCAATTCGCAGATATCAGTTAAGTTAAGGAGAACAGCATGGATTTATCACAGTTAAGACAACAGATCGACACCATTGACAGACAGATCGTAAATCTCTATGAGGAGCGCATGGATGTCAGCAGACAGGTGGCGGAATATAAAATAGAGACGGGAAAAAAAGTATTCGACAAGCAGCGTGAGCAGGAGAAGATCGCCGGTGTCAAGGCACTGACCCACAACGATTTCAACAGCCACGGCGTGGAAGAACTGTTTGAACAGATCATGTCCATGAGCCGGAAGCTTCAGTACCAACTGTTAGCCGCCCACGGAAGTGAAGGAAGGCTTCCTTTTATCGGCGTGGAAGAACTGGAAACCGACTGTGCCAGAGTGGTCTACCAGGGAGCGGAGGGATCTTATTCCCAGGCTGCCATGCGCAGGTTTTTCGGGGAAAATGTCAATGCCTTCCATGTGGAAACTTTCCGGGATGCCATGAGTGCCATTGATGAAGGCAGCGCGGATTTCGCGGTACTTCCCATTGAGAATTCCACCGCCGGAATCGTGAATGAGATCTATGATCTGCTGGTAGAATTCGAGAATTATATCGTAGGAGAGCAGGTCATTCCCATTGAGCATTGTCTGCTGGCACTGCCCGGGACGAAGATGGAAGAGATCAAAAGAGTCTATTCCCATCCCCAGTCCCTGATGCAGAGTGCCAGATATCTGGCGGAGCATGACTGGCAACAGATCAGTATGCAGAACAACGCTTTCGCAGCGTTAAAAGTAGCGAAGGAAAAGGATAAAACCCAGGCAGCCATCGCCAGCGAATACGCGGGAGAGACCTACGGACTGGAAATTCTGAAAAAAGGGATCAATGATTCCGACAGCAATTCCACCCGTTTCATCATTGTGACGAACCAGAAGATCTTCCGTAAAAATGCCAACAAGATCAGTCTGTGCCTGGAGATTCCCCACGAGAGCGGATCCCTGTATCACATTCTGTCCCATTTTATTTACAACAATCTGAACATGACCAAGATCGAGAGCCGCCCCATTCCCGACCGGAACTGGGAGTATCGTTTCTTCATCGATTTTGAGGGGAACCTTGCGGACAGCGCAGTGAAAAACGCACTGCGGGGACTTCGGGAAGAAGCCCGCAGCATGAAGATCCTGGGCAATTACTAAGTATTACGAATACAAGCATCCGACGACCATTCGATAATCGTTACATGGCTCTGAACAGTTAAAACATAAGACAAGAAGGTTAGACATATGAGAGAAAAAGAACTGATCGTATATCGTGATTTTGAGGATGGGGAACTGCTGTATGACATGGCATTTCTCATGTCCCATTACGATGATGAATATTACAATACAGAGGACATGGCGGCACTGTTTTACGAGTGTATCCATGACCTGATCGACCTGGCGGGTAATTACGGATTTCATGGGAATCTGTGGCACTGTTACCTGGCAAATCTTTTGGTGAACAACGAGAACAGCTACAGCTGCGGCTGTGAGATCCGCGGAGAGATTGCCGGCTCCATCAACGATGCGGCGCTGCATGATATCTGCATTTTCAAGGAATTCTATGATTTTGATTTTGCTCCCATGATGGAGATACTTAAGGTACCGGAATTTTCCTTAATAGAAAATTATGCCAGCAGCATGCAGGAGAGCAAGGTCTATAATAAACGGATCTGCGCCAGAATCTGTGAGCTGGCGGAGAAGTTCTGCGCAGACGGAACCGCAGAAGATATGAAATCCACACTGACCCAGTTCTATAAAGAATACGGTGTCGGTAAATTTGGCCTGCACAAGTCTTTCCGTATCACCCATGATGAGGAAGGCGTACATATCGTTCCGATTTTAAATATTGCCCACGTGAAGCTGGATGATCTGGTAGGCTACGAGCTTCCCAAGAAAAAGCTGGTGGACAACACAGAGGCATTTGTGAATGGAAAAAAGGCCAACAACTGTCTGCTGTTTGGCGATGCGGGCACCGGTAAATCCTCAAGCATCAAAGCGATTGCCAATGAATATTATGACAGGGGACTGCGGATCATCGAAGTCTACAAGCATCAGTTCCAGGATCTGAATGCGGTCATCAGTCAGATCAAGAACCGCAATTATAAATTCATTATTTACATGGATGACCTAAGCTTTGAGGAATTTGAGATCGAGTACAAATACCTCAAGGCAGTCATCGAGGGCGGACTGGAGAAAAAGCCGGAGAATGTTCTGATCTATGCGACATCCAACCGCCGTCATCTCATCCGCGAAAATTACAGTGACAAGGAAGAGACCCGCGAGGATATGCACACCAGTGATACCGTACAGGAGAAGCTGTCGCTGGTATATCGTTTCGGCGTGACTATTTACTTCGGCGCTCCCAATAAAAAGGAATTCCAGAATATCGTAAAGACACTGGCGGAGCGTTATCATGTGGAGATGCCGGAAGAGGAACTTTTACTGGAGGCTAATAAATGGGAACTATCCCACGGCGGATTGTCCGGAAGAAGTGCCCAGCAGTTCATTGATTACCTGTTAGGAAAGTGAGGAACCCTATGAGTGTAAAAACTTTCGCTGCCATCGATGTGGGCAGTTTCGAACTCACCATGAAAATATTTGATTTTTCGGGGAAAAATACCATGCGGGAGATCGACTGTATCCGTCAGAGAATCGATCTGGGATCGGATACCTATGCCAATGGGAAGATCAGCAATGAAAAAATGGATGATCTGTGCCATGCCCTGAAAGAATTCGCACAGATCATGGAAGCTTATAAAGTGATCGCTTATAAGGCATACGGCACCAGTGCCATCCGTGAGACGGAGAATACCCTGATCCTGCAGGATCAGATCGAGCAGCGCACCGGCATCCGGGTAGAGATCTTAAGCAACTCCGAGCAGAGATTCCTGGATTACAAGTCGATTGCCTCCAAAGGGGAGACGTTCCGCAGGATCATCGAGGAGAAGACGGCGATTCTGGATATTGGAGGCGGAAGTATTCAGATCTCCCTGTTTGACAAGGATACTCTGGTATCTACACAGAACTTACGCCTTGGTGTATTACGTTTACAGGAGCTGTTGAATCATCTGAATGCGGGAAGCACCCAGATGGAGCAGCTGGTGGACGAACTGGCTACGGCACAGCTGGATGATTATAAAAAGCTGTATCTTAAGGATCGTGAGATCAAAAATATCATTATCGTGGATGATTATCTGTCACCCTGGGCAGTGCGGAAGGCGCATGAGCGGGGAGACGGAAATGCCATGGTGGACAGTAAGGCGTTTTACCAGCTGATGGAGGCACTTCGGACCAGAGGAACCACGGAGCTTGCAAAGCGGATGGATATTGCGGAGGAAAAAGTCCCTCTTGTGTATATCAGTGCGGTTCTGACCAAACGCATTGCCGAGCTGATGGGAGCGGCGCTGATCTGGGCACCGGGTGTCACATTGTGCGATGGTATCGCTTATGAATATGCGGAGCAGAATAAATTACTCCGGGGAGAGCATGATTTTGCGGAGGATATTATCGCCTGCGCAATGAATATCAGCAAACGCTACAACGGTAGTACCAGGAGAGCGGATACCCTGGAACATATCACCACCACGATTTTTGACAGTATGAAAAAAGTCCACGGCATGGGACAGAGAGAGCGTTTGTATCTGCGCCTGGCTGCGATCTTGCATGACTGTGGAAAATATATCAGCATGATCAATATCGGAGAAGCGTCCTATGATATTATCATGGCGACGGAGATGATCGGACTTTCCCATATGGAGCGTGAGATCGTAGCTAATGTGGTGCGTTTTAATCACAGTAATTTCGTGTATTACGGGCAGGCACAGGATCGTCCCCAGGGATTGGATAAGGAGAGCTATTTAACGGTAGCGAAACTGACAGCTATATTGCGACTGGCAAACAGTCTGGACCGCAGCCACAAACAGAAAATGAAGGGTGTGAAGGCCGTACTGCAGGATAACGAACTGATCCTGAAAATAGATAGCCAGGAAGATATTACTTTGGAAAGAGGATTCTTCCAGACGAACACAGATTTTTTCAAAGAAGTATACAGCATCACACCGGTGATCCGGCAGAAGAAGAAATTTTAAGGGAGGCAGCAGGACGATATGGAAATCAATTTCAGTGATCCCAAGTATTATACCAACCGGGAACTCAGCTGGGTGCTTTTTGACCACAGAGTGTTGAATGAAGCCAGGGATAAAAACATCCCTCTGTTTGAACGGTTGAAATTTTTAAGCATTACAGCATCTAACCTGGATGAATTTTTCATGATCCGGGTGGCATCCTTAAAGGATATGGAAAATGCGGGCTATACCAAAAAGGATATTGCCGGCATGACTCCCACAGAGCAGCTAAAAGCGCTGCATGTGGCGATCCATGAACTGGTGGATCTGCAATATTCCACTTATAACCGTTCCTTACTCCCTCTTTTGGAGAAAAACGGTCTGCATATCATCAGAGAGCATGAACAGCTGACAGCGGAGGAAGCTGTGTATGTGGATCAGTATTTTCAGGAAAATGTGTATCCCGTATTGACCCCCATGGCAGTGGATTCTTCCAGACCGTTTCCGCTGATCCGCAACAAGTCTCTGAACATCGGAGCCATGGTGCGGAAGAAAAACAGCGACGAGGAACTGGAATTCGCCACCGTACAGGTACCCAGCGTCTTAAGCCGTGTAGTGCGGATCCCGTCCAAGGGCAAGACCTGCAAGATCATTCTGTTAGAAGAGATCATCGAACGGAACATGGATAAACTGTTCCTGAATTATGATATTGTCTGTGCCCATCCTTTCCGGATCATGCGTAATGCGGACTTAAGCATTGACGAGGATGAGGCAGCAGATCTGTTAAAAGAGATCGAGAAGCAGTTAAAGAAGCGTCAGTGGGGCGAAGCCATCCGCCTGGAAGTGGAAAGCGGTATGGATAAACGGCTGCTGAAGATCATTAAAAAGGAACTCAACATTGAGACACAGAATATTTATGAGATCGACGGCCCCTTAGATCTGACGGTACTGATGAAAATCTACGGACTGGATGGTTTTGACCATTTAAAGACGCCGAAGTATGAACCTCAGCAGTCGCCGGCACTTCCCGCAGGCTGTAATATTTTCGAGGAGATCCGCAAGGGTGATATTCTGTTACATCATCCGTTCCAGAGCTTTACGCCGGTGGTGGATTTCATCCGTCAGGCGGCGAGAGACCCGGAAGTACTGGCCATCAAGCAGACGTTGTATCGTGTCAGCGGCAATTCTCCGATCATAGCGGCACTGGCACAGGCGGCGGAGAACGGTAAGCAGGTTACGGTTCTGGTGGAACTGAAAGCCCGTTTCGATGAAGAGAACAATATTGTCTGGGCGAGAATGCTGGAAAAGGCAGGCTGCCACGTTATTTACGGACTGGTGGGATTAAAGACCCATTCCAAGATCACACTTGTAGTTCGCAGAGAAGAGGACGGCATCCGCAGATACGTGCATCTGGGTACCGGTAACTATAATGATGCTACGGCAAAGCTGTATACGGATGTGGGAATGTTGACCTGTGCGGAACGCATCGGAGAGGATGCCACGGCAGTGTTCAACATGCTGTCCGGTTATTCCGAGCCGTTGTTCTGGAACAAACTGGCATTGGCACCGTTATGGCTGAAGGATAAGTTCCTGCATCTGATCGAGCGGGAGAAAAATTATGCGCTGGAGGGCAAAAATGCCCATATCATTGCGAAAATGAACTCTCTCTGCGACAAGGATATTATCCGTGCTCTGTATGAGGCAAGTGCGGCAGGCGTGAAGATCGAACTGATCGTTCGAGGTATCTGCTGCCTGAAGGTGGGTATCCCGGGTGTCAGCGAGAATATCAGTGTCCGCTCCATCGTCGGTAATTTCCTGGAGCACAGCCGCATTTTCTATTTTGCAAATGATGATCATTATGAGATCTACTGTGGAAGTGCCGACTGGATGCCCCGTAATCTGGAGCGTCGTGTGGAGATCCTCTTCCCGGTAGATCGCCCGGAGCTGAAGGAGGAATTGCTACATATCCTGAACAGTCAGCTGAAGGATAATGTGAAGGCTTCGATCCTACAGCCGGATGGCAGCTATGAGAAGCAGGACAAGAGAGGAAAGCAGCTGTTCAACTCCCAGGATGCTTTCTGCCTGGAGGCCATTCAAAAAGCAAAGGAGGCTGCGGGAGAATCTGCCATCGAAAGCAGAACTTTTATCCCGGAGACACATCATGAATAAGAAGATCATACTGGCATCTGCCTCCCCCAGGAGGCGGGAGCTTCTGACACAGATCGGACTGGATTTCGATGTAGTGGTCAGCGTGACCGAGGAAAAGATCACATCCACAGAGCCTGCGAAAGTGGTGGAAGAACTGTCAGCGCAGAAGGCGGAAGCTGTGTGGGAGAAGTTTGCGGTAAGTGGTGTCTGTGAACCGGAACAGAAAAGTGGAGAAGCTACTATGACAGACCCCCTTGTGCTGGGAGCCGATACCGTGGTTGCCTGCGACGGTAAGATCCTGGGTAAGCCTGCGGATACGGAAGCTGCGGTAGCCATGCTTACTATGCTGCAGGGCAGAGGACATGAGGTATACACAGGCGTGACGATCCTCTATGAGGAAAACGGTGAGAGGAAGACGCTGACTTTCCATGAGAAGACCACAGTTCATTTTTATCCTATGACCGATGCACAGATCCGGGAATATGTGGCTACCGGGGATCCGATGGACAAGGCGGGCTCCTACGGTATCCAGGGATTCTGCGCCAGATATATCCGCGGTATCGAGGGCGATTACAATAATGTGGTAGGGCTTCCCGTGGGAAGAGTCTATCAGGAACTGCATGGATTGAGATTAGTATAGGAGAACAGAATGAAGAAAGCAGTAATTTTTGATCTGGATGGAACCTTATCCGATTCTATCATGAGCATGAAATACAGCGGAGACAAGACCATGGCGGAATTTGGCTATGGACCCTTCTCTGTACAGGATTATAAATATTTTGTGGGAGACGGTGCCGCCAATCTGGTAAAGCGGGCACTGATCAAGGGTGGCGATACGGAACTTACCCATTTTGAGGCAGCCTATGCCAGATACAGGGAGATCTTCCAGGCGAACTGTATGTATCAGGTGAAGCCCTATGAAGGAATCCCCAAGCTGCTGGAAGAGTTGAAGAAACGTGGTATGAAGATCGCGGTACTTTCCAACAAGCCCCACCATGCCACCTTGGATGTCATCGAGAGCCTGTTTGGCAAGGACTATTTTGATGTGGTGCAGGGACAGGTAGACGGCGTGCCCATTAAACCCGATCCCGCCGGTGTCTTCCGCATCTTAGACCGTTTTGGTCTCACCGCAGACGAAGTACTCTACATGGGAGATACCGCCACCGACATGAAGACCGGCAAGGCGGCAGGCGCCTTCACCGTAGGTGTCCTCTGGGGCTTCCGTGACCGCAAGGAACTGGAAGAAGGCCATGCGGACGCCATTATCGCGCAGCCGCTGGAATTGTTGAAATATTGCTAGTAACGCTAAATTTATATCTATATCGAATTACTAATTGACGTATCTTCCTATCCATATTATTATGATGGTAAATATGACATTTTCGTAAGTATTTGGAGGTTATTGTATGCGTGAATATGATGATGAGGTACTGGAATGCTTCCTGGACAAACAGCTCCAGCTTTTCCCGGAACCGGTAGCAGAGACACTGGATGAAGCAGAAGATTTCCTGGAGGAATGTATGGCAGTCGTGGTAGATTCTGTGGGGGATGTCATCGAGTATTTCGATGAAGCCGGCATGGACGTGGACGGCGCTGTGGATGATGAGATCCTGGAAGCGGATGAAGTATTCGATATCGGAGACGGCAGATATCTGATCGTGGAAGCATAAGGCATGATTATTGGATCGGTATGCTACATATGCGATTTGTTATAAAACAGTGGAATGAACCGGAGCTCTCTGACATATATATGTTGGAGGGCTTCTATTTTTCTCTTCCCCATTCGCCGCGAATGCGTTATAATGAACTAATGGACTTTTACAGAAAGTACAGAAAGGTATGGTAGGAAAATGTTAGAAGGAAAAAAATGTCTGGTCATCGGCTCCGGCATCAGCGGGATCGGTGCAGCAGTATTATTGGAAAAAAACCATGCAGACGTGGTTCTGTATGACAGCAGTGATAAATTGACAGGGGAAGATCTGAAGGCAAAGCTTCCGGAGGGAAGCCGGGCGGCCTGCATCGCCGGAGAACTTCCTGAAAATGTGGAGCTGAGTATTCAGGCAGCAGTATTAAGCCCCGGGGTACCTACGGATATTCCGCTGGTGAACCGTATGAGAGACAGAGGCGTTCAGATTCTGGGAGAGATCGAACTGGGATTTCTGGCAGAACAGGGTAGAGTGATCGCCATTACCGGCACCAATGGTAAGACGACGACCACCACACTCACCGGTGAGATCATGAAGGCACACTTCGGTAAGGATAAGACTTTCGTGGTGGGTAACATCGGTAATCCCTATACCCTGGAAGCAGATAAGACTTCGAAGGACAGTGTTACTGTGGGAGAGATCAGTTCTTTCCAGTTAGAGACCATACATACATTCCATCCGGTGGTATCGGCGATCCTGAATATCACACCGGATCACCTGAACAGACATCATACCATGGAAGCCTATGTGGCAGCTAAGGAAGCAGTGGCTTCCCAGCAGACGAAGGCAGATATCTGCGTACTGAATTATGACAATGATTACACCAGAGACTTCGCAGGAAGATGCCCTGCCACTCCGGTATTGTTCTCCTCCCATCAGGAACTGGAAAACGGTTATTTTCTGCGGGGTGACAAGATCATCAAGAGCGTAAACGGCGAAGAGCACGAGCTGATGGATATTCATAAGGATATGAATCTGGTAGGCCTGTGCAATGTGGAAAATGTTATGGCAGCCATTGCCATCGCAGAGGGTATGCAGGTACCCATGGAGACGATCCTTACGGTGATCCGCGGTTTCCACGCAGTGGAGCACAGAATTGAGTTCGTAGCCACCAAGGGCGGTGTGGATTATTACAACGATTCCAAGGGAACCAATCCCGATGCCGCTATTCAGGGCATCAAAGCCATGAGCAGGCCTACGGTTCTCATCGGCGGAGGTTATGACAAGCAGAGCGAATATGACGAGTGGATCGACAGCTTTGACGGCAAGGTAAAATGCCTCGTCCTCATCGGACAGACCAGAGAGAAGATTGCCGAGTGTGCCAGAAAGCATGGCTTCGATAAGATCCGTTTCGCGGACACTTATGAGGAATGCCTGAAGCTGTGTACGGAACTGGCAGAACCGGGGGATGCGGTTCTTCTGTCTCCGGCCTGTGCAAGCTGGGGCATGTTCCCGAACTATGAGGTCAGAGGACAGCTTTTCAAGGAATATGTCCGTGGACTGGCAGATTAAAAAGTAATAAAAAGCAATAATGTTATAGAAAATAGAAATAAGGAGTAAAAGCAGGCATGGCAGAAGCTCGCAGAAGGCGTAAAAAGAAACAACAATCGGAATACTTTTTTGACTACAGCCTGCTTTTTATTGTGCTGTTTTTACTGGGATTTGGTCTGATCATGATCTATTCCGCCAGCTCCTATGAGGCTTATGATACCTATGGAGATGCAGCCTTTTATATGAAGAAACAGCTGGTTGCCAATATCATCGGTCTGGTGGGAATGATCATCATTGCTAATATCCCGTATCATTTCTGGGAACGGTTCGCTATGCTGGGATATGTGGTGTCGATGATCCTGATCTTCCTGGTGAAGACTCCACTCGGCATCAGCTCCCACGGTGCTACAAGATGGATCGGTATTCCCCATACGGGCTTCAATCTGCAGCCGGCTGAAGTAGCCAAATTGTGTATGATCCTGTTCCTGGCAAGTCTGGTGTGCAAGATGGGAAAAAGCGTGCGTACTATGAAAGGCTTTTTCATTATGATGGGCGCACCACTGCCAATCGCAGCATGTGTATATCTCATTACGGATAACTTAAGTTCTGCCATCATTATTATGGGGATTGCCGTCCTGATGGTATTTGTGGCAAGTCCCGATTACAAAAAATTCGTCATCATGGGATTAAGCGTGGTGGCAGCAGCGGCATTGCTGGTATTTGTGGTAGTACAGATGGGAGATAAGATCGGAACCTTCCGTCTGGCGAGAATCCAGGCGTGGCTGAATCCAGAGAGTCAGGCGCAGGACAAAGGATTCCAGACATTACAGGCACTGTATGCCATTGGAAGCGGCGGCATCTGGGGCAAGGGACTGGGACAGAGCATGCAGAAGTTAAGCTTCCTGCCTGAGGCACAGAACGATATGATCTTCTCCATTATCTGTGAGGAACTGGGATTGTTCGGAGCGGTTGCCATTATTCTGATGTTCATTATGCTGTTATGGCGGATGATGGTCATTGCCAATAATGCACCGGATCTGTTCGGTGCCATGCTGGTAGTGGGGGTTATGGGACACATCGCGATCCAGGCGATCCTGAACATTGCGGTTGTGACCAACTCCATTCCGAATACCGGAATCTCCCTGCCGTTTATCAGTTACGGTGGTTCTTCGGCGCTGTTCCTTTTGGCGGAGATCGGGCTGGTCTTAAGTGTGGCCCGGAGGATCCAGTTAAAGGAACTATAGAAGACATGGTACGAAACCGCATCCCGGGGCATAAGATAAGAATATCTTATGTAATGGGGATGGTGCTGTATGAAGGGAATCCGCATACAGGGCGGCATGCCGCTACAGGGAAAGGTACGCATACAAGGGTCTAAAAATGCGGCACTCCCGATTTTGGCAGCAACGCTTCTTACCAATGAAGTATCATATATTCAGAATTGCCCAAGGATCGAGGATGTGCATCGGTTCGTACATCTGTTACGGGAACTGGGATGTATGGTACACTGGCAGGAGAATGGGATCCGGGTACAGCCGGGAGGCAGAGATGACCTGCCCTGCGAGAGAGCAGAGGCAAGAAGAATGCGCGGAGAAGCCATTACCGGTATGCGCTCATCGCTGTGTCTGCTGGGAGCATTGCTCGGCAAATGCGGTTATGTGACCATGGAACATCCGGGAGGATGTGTCATCGGCGACAGACCCATTGATCTGCATATTCATGCACTGGAACAGATGGGTGTTGAATTCCTCGAAGAGGACGGACTTTTGTCCGCACGGGCAAAAAATCTGCACGGTGCCCAGATTACACTGAAGTTCCCAAGCGTTGGCGCCACGGAGAATATTTTACTGGCAGCGGTAAAAGCCACCGGAGATACTGTGATCACCGGTGCAGCTTTAGAGCCGGAAGTGATTGCACTTTGTGAATTTCTGACGGCATGTGGGGCTTCGATCGAAGGGATGGGAAGTCCGGAACTTATCATCCATGGCGGCGGAGATCTTCACGGAACCCGGTATACAGTTCCGGCGGACCGGATCGTGGCAGGAACGTATCTGTTTGGCTGTATCGGTTGCGGCGGGAGTGTACTGTTAAATCAGGCACCCTGGAGCCAGATGGAAGCAGTGACTGTGGCTGCGGAGAGAATGGGGGCACAATGTACCGTCTCCGAAGAGGGATTGTTCGTACAGGCACCGGTGAGACCCAAGAGTATCGGGCATCTGCAGACCGGACCGTACCCGGAATTCCCCACAGATCTACAGTCGGCAGCGATGGCGGTACTGACCATGGCAGAGGGAATCAGTTATATTGAAGAGAATATTTTCGAGAACCGTTTTCGAATTGCAGAACCCTTAAACCTTATGGGTGCACAGATTGTCTTAAAAGACGGACAGCACGCGGTGATCACCGGAGTGGAACACCTTCATGGAGAGCAGCTGGACGCCTGTGAACTTCGCGGTGGGGCAGCACTGGTTTTAGCAGGACTTGCGGCGGAGGGTGAGAGCTTCGTGACGGGACAACATTTTATAGAACGCGGATATGAAAATATCTGCAGAGATTTCAGAGAATTAGGAGCACGTATTACCAGTGTATAGAGACCGAAGTACCGTTATCAGAAAAATAGTGATCATAAGCGCTTTGCTGCTAATACTGGGCGGAGGCATTTTCGCATTGCACTCCGTATATACAGTCCGTACTGTATATGTGGAGGGCAATGTGCATTATACAGAGGATGAGATCAAAAAGATCGTGATGTCGGGACCGCTGGGGAATAATTCCCTGTATCTGTCGCTGAAGTACCGTGACAGAGGAATTCAGGATGTTCCCTTTGTGGATGTCATGAACGTATCGATTCTGGCTCCGGATACCATTAAAATCACAGTGTATGAAAAGGCACTGGCAGGATACGTGAAATATCTGGATACTTATATGTATTTTGACAAGGATGGTTACGTGGTGGAGAGTTCCGGAATCCGGACCCAGGGAGTACCGCAGATCACAGGACTGACTTTTAATCATATCGTCCTGGGAGAACAGCTTCCGGTGGAGAATCCGGAAGTGTTTGCCGGGATCATGGACATGACAAAGCTTCTGAATAAATATCAGCTGACTGCGGACAAGATTTATTTTCATTCTTCCGGAGAGATCACCATCTACTTCGGACAGATCAAAGTAGCCATGGGCAGTGATAACAGCCATTTAGAGGACAAGCTGCAGCTGTTGCCGGGATTTTTGGAGCAACTGGAAGGGAAAAGCGGAACACTGCAGATGGAAAATTATGAGGAAGGAAAAGGGAAATTTACGTTCAAGCCGGATGCGTGAAACATTTGTGAAACATTTTGAAAAAATAGGTTGCTAAATTTGTAAAATGATTATATGATAGTCTATGTGAAGTTGAAAAAGGTTAAAAGGAGGAACTAACCTTGCTGGAGATTAAGACGAATGACGCGGATACAGCTGCCAAGATCATCGTAGTCGGTGTAGGCGGCGCGGGAAATAACGCTGTAAATAGAATGGTGGATGAGAAAATTACCGGAGTGGATTTTATCGGGGTGAATACCGATAAGCAGGCATTGCAGCTCTGCAAAGCTCCGAAGTTATTACAGATCGGTGAGAAGCTGACCAAGGGACTCGGTGCGGGAGCCAAGCCCGAGATCGGTGAGAAGGCAGCTGAAGAGAGTACGGAGGAGATTTCCGCAGCTCTGAAGGGTGCAGATATGGTATTCGTAACCTGTGGTATGGGTGGCGGTACCGGAACCGGAGCAGCTCCGGTGGTGGCCAAGCTGGCAAAGGAAATGGGCATTTTAACCGTCGGTGTTGTGACGAAGCCTTTCCGTTTTGAGGCAAAGGCACGTATGGTAAATGCTTTAAACGGTATCGAGCGTATCAAAGAGAACGTGGATACCCTGATTGTGATACCCAATGATAAGCTGTTGGAGATCGTGGACAGACGTACCACAATGCCGGAAGCTTTGAAGAAGGCAGATGAAGTTCTGCAGCAGGCCGTACAGGGAATCACGGATCTGATCAATGTTCCCGCTGTCATCAATCTGGACTTTGCAGATGTACAGACCGTTATGAAGGACAAGGGTATTGCTCACATCGGTATCGGTGAGGGCAAGGGCGATGATAAGGCAATGGAAGCTGTGAAGATGGCAGTAGAGAGTCCTCTTCTGGAGACTACCATTTCCGGTGCAACCCATGTCATTATCAATATCTCCGGAGATATCACTCTGGCAGATGCATCCGATGCAGCAAGCTATGTACAGGAACTGGCAGGAGATGATGTCAATATCATCTTCGGCGCTATGTACGATGAGTCCAAGTCCGATAGCTGTACGATCACCGTGATCGCTACCGGTCTGGAAGATAAGGCCAACAGTGTGGTACAGAATCGTCTGGGCGGCGGAGTTGCTTTCAGACAGCCTGCTTCCCATATGACTCCCAGTTCTCTGAAGGGAATGAATATACAGTCTACCGCTCCTACGACACCCCAGGGACAGGGAGGACAGGCTCCGAGACCCATACAGCCGGTGCCCGGTATTCATAAGCCTACAGATATCAGAAGCTCTGTAGAAGAGAAATCTCTGAAGATTCCTGATTTCCTGCAGAAAAAGTAATACTTATCATTTTTTATAATAACGGAACATAATAAGAGCCACGACACAGAATACTGTGTTGTGGCTTGTTTTGCGTGGAGATTTTAGGAAAGTATATTAGTCTGCCGTTCTCTTTTTCCTGTGCAGAGAAATAATCCTCTCCCCCAGTACAAAGAAGGCGCCGATCACACAGGGTAAAAGCATGGTGGCGAACCGGTAGAGAAGCACGGCAGACAGGGCTTTGGCCTCCGGCAGGAGACGCCGGAACAGCAATGTAAAGACAGCTTCTACGGATCCGATCCCCGCCGGGGTGGGGATGACACCCGCCAGCGACTGGCTGAGGGAGGTCAGAGCAAAACATTGCAGGAAAGAAAAAGGCAGATCGCCGGATCCATCTCCAGGAGAATTGCAGAATACCATCCAGGGAATGATATACCAGGTAGTGAATTTTAATACATTACACAGGAACAATCGAAGTAGCAGTAATGGATCTCGTAACAGAGACCGGCTTTCCGCCTGCAGCTGGGCAAGCTTATGCCCGGCGCCGGTGAGTTTTTCCTCCCAGGAGGGATGCTTTTCACGGAACCGGTTGGCCAGCAGATTACAGGCAGTCTGCATCCAGGGTACGGTAGCGACAGCTAACAGAACTCCTGCGATCACACAGACTCCTGCAAATCCCAGCAGGATATAACCCTGATAATCGGCAAATGAAGCATGAATAAATCCATAGGTTACCAAAAACAATAGCAGACTATAGACTGCCATAGAGACCTTGTGGACAATATATTGGAAAAAGTACATGCCGGTGGCATTGGGAACCGGGATCCCGGCTTTATTCAGATAATAGATCCCGGCTATGCCGGAACCGCTGCCCAGAGTGGCTGTCTTATAGAAAGAGCAGTAGAAAGCATTGCAGAATCCCTGTAAGCCGGTGTATTCCGGGTGTGTATTATGCACGATCAGCCAGGTGATGTGCCCTTCGCAGATATGGTAGAGGATCACGGTCACAAACAGGGACAAGACCACCTGTGGGGAGACACCGGCAAGCTCCGTCAGCATATCTTCCATGGAATCCTTGAAGCTATAATACAGAATGCCCAGCAACAGGCAGACAAACAGTAATTTCAAAAGATATTTCAATATAGAGTTCAACACTTTACCGGAATCATGACGCATCATCGCTCCCTCCTTTATCATAGTCTCATTGTCTCTCTTTTTAGGGAGAAGGAAAAGAAACAAATCTGAGAAAACGTAGCCTTTTTCACGCTGAAGTTTATTCTTTTTTTAGAATAAGGTAACAGATTAAATATTGATTGTCCGGCACAAAATAGCTATGATTGTTTTATTACAACAGTTTTAGACCATCTTACAAGAATGAGGAAGGAATCCTATATGCAGGAAGTAAAACAACCTAATAAAAAACCGTTTATCTTTTACTATCTGATCGCGTTGGTGGCGATCATGCTGATCAACAGTCTTCTGGTACCGCAGATCGTACAGCGGGCAGTGAAGGAAGTGGATTACAACACTTTTATGCAGATGACTTATGATAAACAGATCGATGAGGTACAGGTCCAGGATAATCAGATCGTGTTTACCGCAAAAGATGACAAGACCATCTACAAGACCGGTCTGATGGATGATCCGGACAGAACGCAGAGACTGTATGACAGCGGGGCCAAATTCTCCAGTGAGATCGTGGAGGAAGCTTCACCACTCTTAAGCTTTCTGATCAGCTGGCTGCTGCCTTTGATCATCATTATTGGCTTCGGACAATTGATGTACCGTCAGATGGCGAAAAAGGCCGGCGGCGACTCCATGATGTTCGGCATGGGAGGCATGGGCAAGAGCAATGCGAAGGTCTATGTGAAATCTTCCAATGGTATCAAGTTCACCGATGTGGCAGGTGAGGACGAGGCGAAGGAAAATCTGACAGAGATCGTGGAATACCTGCATGACCCCGACAAATACAAAGAGATCGGTGCGTCCATGCCGAAGGGCATCCTCTTGGTAGGCCCTCCCGGAACCGGTAAGACGATGTTAGCCAAGGCAGTAGCCGGAGAAGCCAATGTTCCCTTTTTCTCTATGTCAGGTTCGGAATTCGTGGAGATGTTCGTAGGTATGGGTGCCTCCAAGGTCAGAGACCTGTTCAGGCAGGCGAAGGAAAAGGCTCCCTGTATCGTATTTATCGATGAGATCGATGCTATCGGTAAAAAGCGTGACGGACAGGTGGGCGGTAACGATGAGAGAGAACAGACCCTGAACCAGCTGTTAACGGAGATGGATGGCTTTGAAGGCAACAACGGTGTCATCATTCTGGCGGCCACTAACCGTCCGGAGAGTCTGGATCCCGCACTGTTACGTCCCGGACGTTTTGACAGACGGGTGCCGGTAGAACTTCCCGACCTGAAAGGAAGAGAAGAAATCCTGAAAGTGCATGCCCGCAAGATCAAAGTCGCAGATAACGTAGACTTCAATAAAATCGCCCGTATGGCATCCGGCGCTTCCGGTGCAGAGCTTGCCAATATCGTCAATGAGTCAGCTCTTCGGGCAGTCAGAGACGGACGGAAGTTCGCGACCCAGGCGGATCTGGAAGAAAGTATTGAAGTGGTTATCGCCGGTTATCAGAAAAAGAATGCCATCCTTACAGATAAGGAGAAGCGGATCGTGGCATACCATGAGATCGGTCACGCACTGGTGGCAGCGAAGCAGACCAATTCCGCACCAGTGCAGAAGATCACCATTGTACCCCGAACTTCCGGAGCACTGGGTTATACCATGCAGGTGGAAGAGGAAGGCAATCATTACCTCATGACCAAGGAAGAGATGGAGAACAAGATCGCTACATTGACCGGTGGACGTGCAGCGGAAGAGATCGCCTTCGGATCTGTGACTACCGGAGCTTCCAACGATATCGAACAGGCCACGAAGCTGGCCAGAGGTATGATCACCCGCTACGGTATGAGTAAAGATTTTGATATGGTAGCCATGGAGACCGTGACGAACCAGTATCTGGGTGGAGATTCCTCCCTGACCTGTTCCATGGAGACCCAGACTTCTATTGATAAGGAAGTGGTGGAACTGGTAAAACGCCAGCATGAGAAGGCAGGACAGATCCTGATGGAAAATCGTGCTAAACTGGATGAACTGTCTCAGTATTTATATGAAAAAGAGACCATTACCGGAGAAGAATTTATGAAGATATTGAATTCCTAAAAGGGTTCCCGGAGAAGACGGAATCGGCAATTATGCCGGTTCCGTTTTGCGTTAAGGAAATCTTAAACAAAAGGTAAAGGTATCTTAAACCGTGCCTGCTGTTATCTTAAAAAAGAAACCGTTATACTTTTCCTGTAAGAAAAAGTTGTGAAACGACACAGCAGAATGGGAGAGAAGGATGCAAAACAGAAACTATTTGAATAACAATAACATGCAAAAAGGAATTGCACTGGCGACCTGTATGGCAATCGTCATGGGACTGCTCACCGGGTGCGGGAAGAAGAACGATCTGCAGATTGCAGCGTCACCTGATGAAGTGCAGAAAGGACGATATGTAGAGACGGAACTCGCGCTTCCGGAGGAATGGAAGGACAAAAATATCAGCCAGATATTCCGTTCGGGTGATGAATTACATTTTCTCGTGGCAGGCGGATCGGAAGGACAGACCACTCTGGAGGAATGGAAGCTGGGAGAAGGAGATACTCTGACGGAAGTGACGAAGGACTGGCTGAAGGCGTTTCCCGAGGGAAAGGATCTGGAGAACAATGACAGTTTTACACTGTTGCAGGATGCGGAGGGGAATCAGTACCTGTACGGCAACTGTTACCGGGATGAGGAGAGCTCTTCCGCACATCTGTGGAAGGAAGCGGACGGTAATGCGCTGGATATTACACCACAGAAGTGGCTGGAGTCTATCGATATGGATGGCTATCGGTTCTATGATGCGCCGCAGTATGTGACACTGACAGAGGACGGATTGTTAGTGGGACTGTCTTATTTTTCCCTGGATGTTGTATTGGCACAGGACGGAAGCATGGTGAGCAGCCAGGAGAGCGACAGCCTGATCGATAGCGGAACTCTGGCGGATAATAAGTGGGTCAGCGCTGTGGGAGACACGTTGTATCTGGCACAGGCAGATGAACAGGGCTCTGTGAACGGATTGTTACAGATGCAGCTGGATGGAAATAACGGGGCAAAAGCTAAGGGAGTGATTCCCTTTTCCCAGGACAGCTATAGCTCTGCTTATTTCAGTGTACTGGAGGACGGCACAGTCTATGCGGCGGATGCAGACGGATTCTTCCACTGTGATGCTGGAGATACTAACTGGCAGAAGCTATTAGAAGGAATCGATACCAGCTTTTCCATGTCGGATCAGTGGTGCCGGGATATTGTGGCACTGTCGGACGGCAGTGTATACGCGTGGTTTGGAAGTGAGAGCGGGGATAAAATAATGATTTATCGATACGATCCCGATGCGGTGACAGAGGTGACCGAAGAACTGACGTTGTATACCGTGGAGGAGAGCTTCTTTTTACAGCAGGCTGCGGTGCAGTATCATAAGCAGCATCCGGAGATACTGATCCATGTGGATGCGGCAATCTCCATGACGGATAAATACAGCGGAAATGCGGATTATCAGCAGATCTATCAGGATCTGAACACTTCCCTGACCTCCGGCAACGGACCGGATCTCATGGTGATGGATCATCTGAAACTGGACACGTATGCCTCTAAGGGCTTGTTGTTGGATCTGCAGGAGATATTGCAGCCCATGGAAGAGGACGGAACCCTGCTTTCCAACATTACAACAGCGTATCAAGAGGCGGATGGAAGACGGTATGCGGTGCCGCTGCAATTCGGATTATTGTTAGCTGTCGGCAGGGATGTGCAGCCGGAGGAAATGAGCAGCATGGATGCTATTGCAAAGGCGGTATCCGGAAAGACGGAGAGTTATATGGGAGACCGTACCTGCGGCGAACTGGTGGAAGAGTTCTATCCGTTGATCGTGGATGATATTTTACAGAACCGTCAGGTGAATCGTGATACCTTACATCCCTGGCTGGAAGATTTGAAGAAGATTGCGGATAACTGCGGTATTCTGCCTTCCAGAAAAGAAGGCCGTGCAGCGAATATCTGGGATCTGGGATCCGATGTGAGGCTGGTACTTCAGGAGACTGACGGCTTTAATGAGGCAATGATGCCTTATGCAGTGGCGGAGCTTTTGAATGCCAATGTGGTCTCCATGGAAAACGCATTTTATCCGAAGATGGTCATTGGAATTAACAGCCGGAGTGAGCATGTGGAGACTGCAAAAGACTTCCTGCGTTTTGCTCTGTCCGAAGAATTACAGAGCGTGGATACCTATGAGGGATTTCCTGTCAATGCAAAAGCGTTGGAGACGCAGGCTGCAGCAGACCGCAGCATGGCGGAAGCCTATACCACCTATGATATCGACGGCAGTACCGCAGAGTTCGCCATCAAAGCCTACTCTGAGGAGACTGCTAACCATCTGATGGAGCTGTGCAAGGCAGCCACCCTGTGCCTTAAGGAAGACACGCAGATCGAGACTTCCCTGACCGAGAGCCTGCAGGCATACCTAAACGGGCAGGCGAGTGTGGAGGAAGCCATGGATGCTGTGGAAGGAAGCTTGAAGATGTATCTGGCGGAGTAGCGCTCCGACCAGCATTCAATAGTCGATTTTCGAACGATTTTGTTGATAAAATCGTACGATTTGTGTATAATATAATTGAAAAGAGAAATTCTCTTTATGAGGCGATAAATACTTATTCTTCAAGAAAGGTGATGATGATATGTCTATTACTGCAACTGAATTGAAAAGTAATCTTGGCAAATATCTTATGCTGGCAGAAACAGAGGATATTTATATTACTCGTAACGGAAAAGTTGTTGCAAAATTGTCTAATCCATATCAGGACAGAGTAGATGTTGCTAAATCATTGTTTGGTGTTCTTTCAAATGATATGACTCTGGAAGAAGCACGGGAAGAAAGGTTGAATACGATATGAGAGTTTTAGTTGATACTTGTGTTATCATCGATGCATTACAGTCTCGTGCTCCATTTTCAGAAGTAGCGCAAAAACTCTTTATATATTCTGCAAATAAGCAATTTGAGGGTTATATTACAGCAAAGTCAGTTACAGATATCTATTATCTGACACACCGTTTAACACATAACGACGTAGAAACACGAAAGATTTTGAGCAAGCTTTTTACTTTATTTCATTTGTTGGATACCACTTCTTTAGATTGCCGGAAAGCAATATCTTCTGAAATTGGTGATTATGAAGATGCTATTATGGTGGAAACAGCAATTCGTTCAGAAATGGATTGTATAGTAACCAGAAATGTAAAAGATTATATGAAATCTTCTGTTAAGGTGTGTGAACCTTCTGCATTATTAAAGCTATTAGAGGAAGAAAACGAAACTGAATAAAAACAAGAAGTGAATTGTTCAAGATGGATAATTCTTGATATGGATTGAAAAATAGCCTTATCCTGAACCGACCCCCTATCGTTAGACCTAAAATCTAACGATAGGAGGTCGTTTTTTTATGGCTAAATATACACTTGTAAACGTCTGATAAAGTTACTATAATTTCAATTACAGAAAAAGGTGATGGAGAACTTACTTATGCAGATTTATGTGGATGCGGATGCCTGTCCGGTGGTGGACATAGTGGAAAAAACAGCACGGAAGTATCAGATTCCGGTGACACTTCTGTGCGATACCAATCATATACTGACTTCCGGTTACAGCGAGGTAGTGGTCGTGGGAGCCGGGGCGGATGCTGTGGATTATAAGTTGATCAGTCTCTGTCGCAGGGGGGATATTGTAGTAACTCAGGACTATGGCGTGGCAGCCATGGCGCTGGGCAAGAGTGCCTACGCCATCCACCAGGCCGGTAAATGGTACACGGATGAGAACATCGACCAGATGCTCATGGAACGACATCTGAATAAAAAGGCAAGAAGAGCTTCTCATAAAAATCATTTAAAAGGTCCGAAGAAGCGAACCGAAGAGGATGACGAGAGGTTTGCACAGTCCTTCGAGCAGCTGATAAAAGCGGCGCTGAAGGAAACCGTAAAGACTTATATTCCATAGGAAAGCAGTTTGTATAAGCATAAATATAAAGGATCTGAAGAGACGGACAAGGGAGTATAAGAGAGGGTCGTGTAATGGGATTATTTTCTAAGAGAACCGAAAAGAAGACTTACGACAGAAGCAATCAAAAACCTGTCATTAAAGCCAGCATCTGCAACGGTGAACAGGTGGCGGGATTCAAGGATATCCACACGGGAAAAATTGAAGAAGTCATGCTGATCCGCCGGGCGGAAGACCTTGAGACATTTAAGACGATGTATGGGATTGAGGGAGAGATTACGAAGGAATACTGAGGGGCCTCACTTCAAATAGATAGCTACGAATGGAGATCTGCTATGGGAAACGATACAAATGTTAATATTGGAAATTCCGGAGAATATTTTGTTGCAGGTGAATTAGAGAGAAGAGGATATACTGTTGCGGTTCCAATGTCGAATGTGAAAGATTTTGATTTGCTGGCGATTGAACGGGATACACATAGGCAGATTGCAATACAGGTAAAGACCACAGGATATAAGCAGAAAAAGTGGACATTATCAAAGAAAAATGAAACATTACTTAGAGATGATATATTCTATATATTTGTATCTCTGAATGAATTAGAATCACCGGAATATCATATTGTTCCGAGCAAAATTGTTACAGATACGATTCGTAAAAATCATGAGAAATGGCTTAATACTCCCGGAAAGAAGGGACAGAAACATAACAATACAAATATAAGAGAATTCTATGATTTGGAAGATAGCTATTTGGATCAATGGGAACTGCTAAAGATGGAACTTATAGATGATAGCAAGGTTGAAAATGGAATTTATTCATCACTGACCAGGTACATATCTAAATTTAGTAATCCTCCCCAGAGTAAGGTGATGCCGGAAAATAATATTGGTGATGGTACAATGGAGCATCCGTATCAGTTTCCGTATAGAACATATTCGAGAGAAATTGAAGACTTTGTTAAAGATGTATATGCTTTTGAAAGAAGCCACCCGGAGTATCAGTTATCCAGATATGTATTTATCTTGCAGTACTATGGTATACAATGGGATGAGAATGCAATGACTAATGTTAATATAGATGAATTGAACGGACAGGCTGTACTGGCTTTGATTATGGGGGCAGTAAGGGCGGAAAGATTCTGCAGTGGAGCACTGGAAGGGTTTCTTCAGAACGGATCGATAATCAAATGGCTTAAAAGGCTGAAAAAATTGTCTGATGCATTTGAAGAAAGTGAATAGTGCGGTGGTATAGAAGCGTAATTGATTTAACAAAGCGAGGAATAGACTGTGAAAAAAATTATTTTCGCATGATGACTTGAAAGACTCCGGAGCATACGGCTACTTCTTAAAACTTGATTCAACAAAAAAGTATTTTTATGCATTTAGATTTAGGGTAGATCAAAATAATAATACTCCTTTTTCGGAAAAGTGTTCCCCAAGCTTATTAGTTCAATCTAACATGAATTTTTATATATTTCGTGAATATTTATGCGATTTGAGCGATTGCTTGGTTTGGGAATTTGAAAGCTTTTGAAATCTTAGAATTTTAATACTAATCGGAAATGAGAGAAGGCACTACCTTTGATTGGGTGGTGCCTTTTAACTTACACATTGTATGGTTTTACTTCTTCAACAAATCCGTTTTTAGTATAAATAGTTACCTTTTTTACACCAGAATAACTCCTAAAACTTGTACCTTTATATGAAGAGCCAACACTTGTGGCGTTAATGCGCCACTCATATTTCACACGGTTATTCTTTAGGAAACTTCTGTTATAACCTTCGCCCATAATGTCTAACATTTCTTCTTCGGGCATACCAATTTCAACATTCCAGTATCGTTGCAGTTGTTCTAATTGTTTTCTGATTGGTAAAGCAAGCAAAATTCCCAAAAGAACACTACCACAAATGATTAATGTAACATAAAATATTGCATTCATGTTTTCAGCTCCTCTTATGTGATACCTATATTTTAGCACTTGATAAAGTCATTGTGAATAGTCAAATTGCCTTGAAATTAATAATGAAAGCACCTCCCCAAAAATAAAAATTTCTTATTTTTCTGATAGATGCTTTCTACTCAGACACCTAATCAAAATCTATTGCACACTTCCTTTAATTTGTTTGGCATGCTGTTTACGGTATTCATGCAATTCATTGGATGGGAATGGGAACACAATTACGAAAAGGGGCTAATAATATAATTGCAGTTGTAATAGAACCTATTCCAATAAAGTATTGGTCAGAAGATTGAAGTTCAGTTTATTTACACAGGAGAGGTAAGTCCAGGCGGAGCCTGGTACACTGACCCAAATTCATTAGATGTTTTAGATGCTGCATTCAATTATGAAAAGAGTCTCCTGGACATCACACATGAACAGAAGATCCAAATCCTTGGAGAGCCAACCATGACAGCAGAAGAAGTCATTGCAGCATTACAATAATATAGATAAGTAAAGTTTATCAAAAAATAGTAAAAATTAAGAACAATATGATACCATATGCCGCCCACTGTGCGGACAGACGCAGGCGTTCTGGAGCGCATACAAGCGTAACGGAGGTGGAGCGGTCGAGAACAGGACGGCGTAGCGTACTCGATTCTTAAGCAGTAAAAAGTTGTAACACAACTGTAACCCAAAACTGGCTACAAACAAAAAAACAGGAAGCCTTGAATTATCAGGCTTCCCGCTTTATTAATTAATGCGGAAGATGGGACTTGAACCCACACGGTATTGCTACCACAAGATCCTTAGTCTTGCTCGTCTGCCAATTCCGACACTTCCGCATAGCGATACAAAATAATAATCATCTCGCATCACGCAAGTATGATAATAACATCTTCCCACGGCAATGTCAACATGATTTTAAAATTTGTAGGAATTTTTTATACACTTAAAACAGTTTGGAATAATAAAGAGTTTATACACAGTAAGTGTTAACTAAAGAAATAATTTCATTGTCAGAAGGAATGTTATTATCATCCTTTTTAGAATAAATAGTAAGCAGATAGATTTTTAACTCCTCGCTAATAGCATAATATAAAATGCGATATCCATTGGATTGCCCAGAATGTGTATCAGTATTAATGCTGCGAACCTTAAAAATATGTCCGTGATCCGAAATTTTTAATCCGGGAATTTCCGTTCCAATAAGGTGCCCTTGCTGAAGTTCGTTAGTTATCTGCCGGATATCTTCACCGATATGGAAATATCTTTTCTTCTTTATGTAATATTTGATGTCTTTTTCAAATCTTGCAGTGGGAATAACGGTATACATTTATTCACCACCTTCTTTGCACCATTGTTCAATGTCTGAGAAAAGTTGGTCCAGGGACTTCTCCGGTATTTTGCCATCTCTCATTTTTCGGATTTCCTGGCATGATTGGGTAATGGAATCGGTGATAGTACAAGGACGTGATGCTGTTACAGATTGCATATGCTCGTTCTCCTTCTTCGTTTGTGGCTTGGTCTGCGGTTTGTTTTTCATAAGAACCCTCCCTTGTTGATTACAAGTATAATATGCACAATGATAGAATACAAGTATAGGCATTACAATAATAAACGTGGGGAAAAATAAGGATTCCTATATCGAATACTATTCAGAATTATAAAAAGAAATAATTACAGTATTAGAATAGCATGGATAAAAAATAAAGGCAACTTCTTTTTGCTTTTTCTTTTACCAAGCAGTCGGTTTCTGTTATAATAAATAAAAAGATATATATGATAAACATCCCTGTAAAAGACAAACGAAAAGGAACAACAATTATGGAATCAAGAGTGGAACAGGCAGCGGAGAGAAAAATGTGTGGTTACAACTGTGCGCAGGCAGTGGCGTGCACGTACTGTGATCTGGCGGGAATTGACGAGGAGACAGTGAGGAATCTTACCCAGGGCTTCGCGGCAGGTATCGGTGGCAGCATGGAAGCCACCTGTGGAGCCGTCATCGGAGCGGTCAATATTCTGGGACTGATCAACAAGAATTCCCAGCGGACAATGCAAGGATCCCGGAAGATCATCAACCGCTTCAAGGGACAGAACGGGACAGTAATCTGTAAGGAATTAAAGGGCATTACCGACGGTGTCGTGAGGAGAGAATGCGAGGACTGCGTCAGGGATGCTGCGGCTTTTCTGGAAGCGGAATTACCGGATATGTAATCAGCCCTATCGCGGCTATATGGTGCTGACTCGTAGAGATTAATAAAACAAGGTTTTTGTAAACCAAATAGAATTGTGCAAAATCACTAAAATAGAGTGTAAAATTATAAAAAAGAGTGCAGGAAGTTTGTAAAAACCATATCTTGCGCTCTTTTTATGTTTGTGATATTATAAGTTTAACGTTAAACGCAGTAAACAAGGACGACAAATTAACAAAAAAAGTGGAATATGTTTCAAACTACTGCAAAACACTAGTGTTTGTACCAATAAATTTGTTATAATTTGTAAAATCCTGTATTTTGAAAGGTTTAACGTTAAATCTAATAAACACCTATATTGAGAAGGGAGAGTTACAATGAGAAAGAAACTGATCAGTGCAATGTTATGTATGACTATGGCAGTATCTGTAATGCTGACCGGATGCGGCGGGGATAACCAATCGGCAGCAACCGATACCAAGAGTGAAGAGACGCAGGCAGCTGCAACGGCAGAGACCAAAGAGACAACGGAGAATGAGGAGGTTACGCTGACTCTTGGTATCTGGCCGGAAGACACGTTGACAGATGACATTCAGGTACATGAGGGATATGTTGCAGCCATGAAGGAGCTTCATCCCAATGTAACATGTGTACCTGCATATTACAAATATGCAACGGACACTTTCATGCCTATGGTAGAGTCAGGAAACTGTCCGACCATCTTCGAGACCTGGTTCACAGAGCCTCAGAAGCTGATCAAGGCAGGAGCAATAGCGGATATTACGGATGAGTTAGAGGCACGTGGATGGCTGGATAAAATGAATCCCTCCATCAAATCTCTGCTTTCCGATTCTGACGGAAGAGTCTACGGCATTCCCCGTGACGGATATGCACTTGGACTGATGCTGAACGTGGAAGTGTTCGAGGAAGCAGGACTGGTAGATGCAGATGGATATCCCATCTATCCCAAGACCTGGGATGAACTGGCAGAGACAGCTAAGACCATTAAGGAAAAGACAGGATCTGCTGGCTTATGTCTCCTTGCCAAGGATAATGCCGGTGGATGGCATTTTTCTAACATCGCATGGGACTTCGGTGCTACCTTATGTACTCAGAATGACGACGGAACTTTTACTGCTCATCTGGATTCCGATGAAGCAATCGCAGCAATGGAATATGTGAAGTCCTTAAAATGGGATTATGATGTTTTGACTGCAGATCCCCTGTCTGAGGACTGGGGAACCGGATTTACTCAGCTGGGAACCGGTGGCGCAGCAATGTACATAGCAGCAAATGACGCTGTGAATCAGCCGACACAGGTAAATGGTCTGCCTGTTGATAAACTGGCAATGTGCCCGATTCCCGAAGGACCCGGAGGCCAGTACTCTCTGTATGGAGGCACTCCTTACATGTTCTCCAGAGATGCATCTGAAGCAGAAATCAATGCAGCACTGGATTACCTGGAGCTTATGGGTAAGGCACCCGTTGCAACCGATGATTCCATTGCCGGCATGAAGGCAGATGCACAGAATAAGGTGGATCAGGGTGTTCCTGTAATTAAGAGATTCCCCTGCTGGGTAGCACAGGATGTCCTGGATGCTGAGGCAGCAATCGTAGAGGAATACGGTAATGTGGATCCTAAGATGTTCCAGTCTTACTTTGACGCAACTTCTTCTGACGGTCTGAGACTGGAAGAGCCCGGTTCCACACAGGATATGTATGCAGAACTGACTAAGGTACTGCAGGCAGTCCTGACGGATAAGAATGCAGATGTTGCAGCACTGATGGGAGAAGCAAATGCTAACTATCAGAAGATTCTTGATAATTATGTAGCTGATTAAGCAGCAGATAACAGTAACCGGAGTTCCCAGTGGGGATTCCGGTTACTGAAAAATAAGTTTTTCATAGAAAAAAGGCAGACAAACAGTTGGATTGTAAGAGGAAGGCGTGTGAACATGACGACGGCAAAAAGGGAAAAGAGTAAGTTCAGAAAGAGAGATCTGTTTGGATGGCTGGTAATGCTTCCTACTGTAGTGTTGTTTACTTTTTTTGTGTGGGAACCGTTGCTGGAGAATATCCGATTGAGCTTTTGTACAGCCAAGATGTATACAGTCACTGGATTTGCAGGACTGGAAAACTATTATAACGTAATTCATGATGTGGATTTTAAAGCAGCTTTTTTTAATACTTTTAAGTATACATTCTGGTCATTTTTAATCGGATTTTTTGTCCCCATTATCATGGGAATATTGATTTCCGAGACGGTACATTTGAAGGGACTGTTCCGTGTGGGAGTGTATTTCCCCAATATCATGCCTACACTGGCTACCATCTGGATCTGGAGCTATTTCTTTCTGCCGGGTCCTACCGGTGTGCTTAACATCATTCTCGGAAAGCTTGGGATCGAACCGCTGGTATGGCTGAATAATCCGAAATGGACGATCCCACTGATCATTATTACGATGACATGGAAAAGTGCGGGATCTACAGCGCTGATTTATATGGCGAATATCAGCGGTATCAGCCCGGATCTGTATGAAGCAGCAACGATTGACGGCGCATCTATCTGGCAGAGAGTATGTCATGTTACGCTGCCGAGTCTGAAGGGAATCATTAAGACCATGCTGATCCTTCAGTTTATCTCTGTGTTCCAGATCATGTATGAGCCCATGATCTTCAAAAACGGAGGTCCGAACAATGCAAGTATCTCGCTGATGATGTTGATGTACCGTTATGGTTATCGTGATTATAATGTGCCCAAGGCATCGGCATTATCTGTAATGATCTGTATCATCCTGGTGATTTTAAGTGGCATATATATGAAAGCTACCGGATCGGAAGAAGATGCATAGAGGAGGGAAAGGCTATGTTTTTTGACAAATATCAATCGAAAAAGGATGGTGTCATCCGTGGATATGACATTCGGTCAGGAAAAGTCAAAGTATTAGCAGGCGTTATCATGATCATCTGTATGATCATGGTGGTAATCTGTCTCTTTCCAGCAGTCTGGGTATTTTTGGCAAGCTTTAAGGATATTAAGGAATTTACCAGAAATGTAACGATTATTCCGGAGAAATTTGACTGGAGCCGGATGGTAGAGACCTGGAATGCATTCAAATTCACCAAGTATTATATGAATTCAATGATCTCTGTATTGGGTTGTACGATCTGCGCAGTAGTCTTTAACGGACTGCTTGCTTATGGGCTTAGTGTATTAAAACCTAAGGGTTATCAGATCATCAACGGACTGGTAATGTGGAGCCTGCTGATCCCGGGTACCGTTAGTATTGTTGCTGTATTTCGTAACATCAATCTGGTAGGACTGAATAAGAGCTTTGTACCTCTGTGGCTGGCATTTGGAGCAAACGCCTTTTATGTGGTGCTGTTCAAACAGTTTTTTGAAGAAATTCCGAAGGAACTGGTGGAGGCAGCGGAACTGGACGGCTGTGGCGTATGGAGAATGTTTGTTACCATCATGCTGCCGTTATCCAAACCAATCATTTCCGTAGTGGCTATTTTCGCAATCACAGCAGCATGGTCTGATTTCCTGCTGCCGTATCTGGTACTTAACGGAACAGACAAAGTGACAGTAATGGTGAAATTATTCTCTTTCAAGGACACTCCGACGGATGCGGTCAGTGTGTTGAGAGCATCGTTTTTTGCCATCATACCTCCGACGATCTTGTTTACGATATTCCAGAAGCAGATTACGGACGGTGCGGCAACCGGTGCAGTGAAAGGTTAGAATTTTAGATGAAAATGGAGAGGGAGTAGGGAATGGCAAAAGTTGCAGACAGTTATTTTAAGATAGATCCCTGGAAAATTGTTGAGGAAGGGTTTGCACCGGAATATGCCATGACGGCAGAATCTGTGTTTTCCCTGGGCAATGAGTACATGGGAGTCAGAGGATATTTTGAAGAGGGTTACAGTGGACAGACACTGTTAGGCAGTTATTTTAACGGTGTCTATGAGCGAAGAAAAGCTGCCGCAGAAGGATATAAAGGAATTGTTCAGGAAACGGAATTCATGGTCAACAGCGTGGACTGGCTTTACCTCCGCATCTGGGCAGGTGAAGAATGCCTGGATCTGGCAACGGCAAAGTTCGAGAATTTCCATCGTGAACTGGATCTGAGAACAGGGCTGCTTAGCAGGAGATTTATCTGGGTCACAGAGAAGGGAAAACTGGAAGTATGTCTGGAACGGTTAATATCCATGGTGGAGAATGAGGCGGCAGCGCAGCGGGTTACCATTACATCCAACGGATATTGTGGAGAGATCCGTGTATGTGCAGGACTTGATTTTAACACGACCCACGGAGCAGAGAAAATGAGTTTGTGGAACTGCCAAAAACAGTCTTCCGGGGAACATCGTTGTCATATCAGCGGCTGCACAAAAAATACAGATATAGAAGTGGAAAGCAGCTGTATTTTTCGGGGAAGTATGGTGGAGCAGGCAGGAACACGTACGATTGTGGAAGAGAAGCTGGTAGCGGAGGACTATACCTTTTCCCTGGAGGATGGAGAGAGCAGACAACTGGAGAAAATTGTCTGCAATGTAACACCACTGGCAAAAAAGGAGGAAGTCAGGACAGAGAGAATTCTTGACAGAACTTTTTATGCAATCTTTGAAGAGAATAAAATGTGGTGGGAGCAGGTATGGCAGAAGTCGGATGTTGAAATTTGGGGAGATGAAGAGAACCAGCAGGGAATACGTTTTTGCATTTTCCAGATGTTCCAGACTTATCATGGTGCGATTCCCGGGACCAACATCGGTGCAAAAGGGCTGACCGGCGAGGCGTATAACGGCAATGCATTTTGGGATACCGAGACCTATTGTCTTCCGTTTTTTCTGTTTCATGACAGGAAGGCGGCAGCAAATCTGCTGTACTTCCGCTATGCAACGCTGGAGGAAGCCAGAAAGCGGGCACAGGCACTGGACTGCAAAGGAGCGTTTTATCCGATTGCTACGATCAGTGGTAGAGAATGTTGTAATCTGTGGCAGCACGCCAGCCTGCAGCTTCAGGCATCCACGGGAGTAGCATATGGAATCTGGATCTATGAAAATGTTCTGAAGGATACTTCCTTTACGGAAAAATACGGATTGGAGATGCTGATTGAGATCAGCCGCATGCTTGCCACAAGAGGTGATTACAGCGCTGATGGTTCTTATTACGGCTATTATGGAGTAATGGGACCGGATGAATTCCAAATGATGGTGAATCAGAATGCCTATACGAACTATATGGGACGCTTCTGTTTCCGATATACGCTGGAGGTGTTGAACCGAATGAAGAAAGAGGTACCTGCACGTTATGCGGAAATTACAGAGCGGCTGCATTATACCGAGGAGGAAGGGCAGGACTGGAAGCAGAAAGCGGACAAAATGTATATTCCTTATGACGAAAGACAAAAACTGTATGAGCAGCATGAGGGATATTTTAAGCTGCCGCATGTCGATGTGGATGCTATCCCGATAGAGGAATTTCCGTTGTACAGTCATTGGACGTATGACAGGATTTATCGGAATGACATGATCAAACAGCCGGATGTGTTGATGTTTTTGCTGCTGTTCAATTCGCAGTTTACTCCGGAGGTGTTACGGAGCAACTATGAATTTTACGAGCCCCGGTGTATCCATGAAAGTTCGTTATCTCCTTCCGTGCATTCGATTCTGGCTTCCCAACTGGGGAAAAAGGAAGAGGCGTTTGCTTTTTTTAAATTTGCAACCAGAATGGATCTGGACAATTATAACCGCAACAGCGGGGAAGGCTTACATACCACATCCATTGCAGCAGCATGGATGAATATTGTATACGGATTTGGAGGCTTAAGGGCAGACGGAGATATGCTCACGCTGGCTCCTTCGATTCCGGAGCAGTGGGAAGGATATCGTTTTCATATTGTGTACCTGGATGAGATCATATGCGTGGAAGTCAGAAAGGGACAGACAGAGATATACACATTGCATGGCGGACAGATCGTTCTTGGCATCTATGGGCAGATTGCAATGATAGATGGTAAAAAGCAGGTATTTGCCATGCCGGGATAAAGGAGGACACTATGCGGGAGTGGACAATCAGGGAAGAAGGATATGAAGAAGAGAAGGCGGCAGCGCTTGGTAACCGTTATCTGACCGGCAATGGTTATCTGGGGATTCGGGGGACCCTGGAGGAATATGAAGCGGACAGGTTGCCTGCGATAAATTTGGCAGGAATATATGACAGATCTACCGGCTGGAGGGAGCCGGTCAACCTGCCCAACGGTTGTTTTTCTTATCTGCGGGTGGATGGAGAAATGTATCGCCTCCCGGAAGTCAGACCCATATCACACGGAATCAGCCTGGATTATCGTCATGGAATTTTTCACAGACATACGACCTGGCACACCGCCAGAGGAAATGTTACGTTGCGGACAGAACGGTTTGCCGGTATGGATCAGGTACATGTGATCGGGATGCGGTTTCAGATCAGTGCGGATTTTCATGCAGATATCGAACTGGTCACGGGAATCGATACAAAGGTGTGGGATCTGAACGGACCGCATCTGGAGAAAATCTCCATGCAGGAACAACAGGATGATATGGTCGTAACGGCACAGACCCATGAAGAAGGCATTTCGATTGCTGTGGCAGAGGGAGTGCAGGCTTCCTATCCGGCGGAGATGAAACAGATTGTGAAAAACCATAAGATCCTCCACCGGATTTTCTTTATCACCATGCCGGGAGAGACTTATACCACGGATAAATGGATTACAGTATTTACGGGAAAAGATGTTGTAAATCCTCGGGAAGAAGCACTGCATCTGCTGCAACAGAGCCGGACGGAAGGGTATGATACTCTGTTGGAACGACATAACCGGCGCTGGGAAGAACTCTGGAAACATGCCGAGGTGAAGATCCGGGGCGATGTGAAGGCAATGGAGGCGGTCAATTATTCCATCTACCATTTACAGTCCATTGCTCCCAGACATACGGACAGTCTTTCGATTCCTGCCAGAGGATTGTCCGGACAGACATACAAAGGTGCGGTATTCTGGGATACGGAAATGTTTATGCTGGACTTTTTCCTTATGACAGATCCCGCCACTGCCAGAATATTGATGAAATACCGCATTGATACGCTGGCGGGAGCACTCAGGAAGGCGGCGCATTACGGATATGAAGGAGCTTTCTATGCCTGGGAGAGTCAGGAGGGCGGGTATGATGCCTGCACAGATTATAATGTGACGGATGTATTCACAGGTCGCCCTGTGCGTACCTATTTTAAGGATAAACAGGTGCATATTTCGGCAGCGGTAGTATACGGAATTCTGCGTTATGTGGAATGGACGGGAGACGACAGCCTGTTGGATGCAGAAGGGGTCAGGACGATTGTGGAATGTGCGAAATTCTATTATAGTCTGCTGTTACGGCGGCTGACCAGAGAGGATTATGAGATTCATGATGTCATCGGGCCGGACGAGTATCATGAGAGAATCAATAACAACGGTTATACCAACCGTATGGCAAAGTATGTTCTGGAGAACGCTGTCAAAGTCATAGAGACAGCCATGCAGAGGGGAACCCTGCCGGAAGAATATGACGGACGGCAGCTGAAAGCAAAGTTCGCGGATGCTGCGGAAAAACTATTTCTCCAGAGACCGCATACCGAAGAAAAACATGAAAATATCATAGAACAGTTTGACGGTTATTTTCAGATGGAAGAAGTTTCACTGGAAGATGTGAGGAGTAGACTGTTAAATGAAAAGGAGTACTGGGGCGGGGCAAACGGCGTGGCATCCCATACCCAGATCATCAAACAGGCAGATGTAGTAACCATGCTGAATCTGTTCAGCAGAGAATATGATACATCGGTGCTTCGGGCCAACTGGGAATACTATGAACCGCGGACAGAACACGGTTCTTCCCTAAGTGCCGGAATGTATGCCATGCTTGCCTGTAAGATCGGAGAACCGCAGCGTGCTTATCCCTTTTTTATGAAATCGGCAATGGCAGATTTGAAAGAGGGCGGCAAAGAGTGGGCAGGTCTTGTCTATATTGGTGGGACACATCCGGCAGCAGCCGGTGCGGCATATATGACGGTGGTGGAAGGATTTGCCGGAATCTGCACAGAGAACGGACGGCTGGTGTGCCATCCGCATCTGCCACAGAGTATGGAAGAATTGGAATTCTCTGTAATATATCAGAACAGAGAATATAGAGTACATATCGATCAAAAGGAAGGAACGATTACAGAGCTCTGACGCTGTCGCGTTCGATCAGCCGGGTGGGAAGTGAGATATCCCTGGTGTCCAGGGGTTTCCCATCCAACAGCTGCAGCATGAAATCTACCGCAAGGCGACCCTTCAGATTCATATCCTGATGAATCGTGGTCAGTGGCGGAGTGACTAACTGCGCCAGACTGATATCATCGAAACCGACGATGGAAATGTCATCGGGAATGCGGATTCCCTTTGATCTCAATCCTGCCATGATACCGGCAGCCATAATATCTGCGCTCACTACCATGCCGGTGATCTCCGGGTGTTTTACGATATCTTCACAGACAAGTTTGCAGGATTCGATATCCATTTCCTGTTGAAAAACAATGCTTTTGTCAAAAGGAATAGAAGCTTCGGCAAGAGCGGCTTTGTATCCGAGAAAACGCTCCTGAAGCACACCACCGTCTTTGATGTTGGGGGAGGCAAAGGCAATATGTCTGTGGCCCTTCTGAATCAGATAATGAGTGGCATTATAGCTTCCGGTGAAGTCTTCCAGACCGACATTGCAGAACTGCGGAGTGTGGACATAGGAATCGATCAGTACTACCGGAATATGAAGCCCGGCAACGGAATCGAAGAATTTATCTTTGAAAATTCCGGTGAAGAACAGACCGTCCATATTCCAGTTCTGGAGAAAGGCAACCAGTTCTTCTGCGGTTTCAACAGTACGAAGCATGAGGTAGTATCCGTTTTCACGCAGAGCAGTCTCAATGGCTCCGATGGCAGCGGAATGGAAGGGGTCATCCATCATATTGGTATCGGTACGGGTGATCACATGATTAACGAAACCAATCACTTTGGAGGAACTGGATACCAGAGAACGGGCAGACATATTCGGTACATAGCCCAGTTCTTTGATGGCATCGTTGATGCTTTGAATCGTTTCGGCAGAGACACGTTTGTTCCTGCCGTGGATTACATTAGATACCGTTGTTGCACTGACACCGGTGGCTTGTGCAATATCTCGAATAGTAACCATAATATCTCCTTTGTGTGGAAGGTTTAACCTTAAACTATTAACTAAATTCAGTGTAACACGAAAAAGAAACGGGGGCAAGAACTATGATAAAAGGAATTATATTTGATCTGGATGGTGTGTTGGTATCCACCGATGAGATGCACTATCTGGCATGGAAACGTCTGGCGGACGAATTGCAGATCACAGGATTTACGAGAGAGGACAATAGAAGACAGAGGGGAGTCAGCCGGATGGCATCTCTGGAGATCGTACTGGAAAAAGCGGATCGTGTGTATACAGAGGAAGAAAAAGCAGAACTGGCGGAGCGGAAGAATAATTATTATCTGGAATTACTGGAGCATATGGACGAATCGGCGGTACTTAAGAACGTGAAAGAGGTACTGGCAGGATTAAAAGAAAGAGGCCTTCTGCTGGCGGTGGGATCTGCCAGTAAAAATGCACCGGCCATATTGGAGAAGACCGGGTTATTGCCATATCTGGATAAGATCAGCTGCGGACTGGATACGACAAAGTCCAAGCCGGATCCGGAGGTGTTTCTCGTCGCAGCACATAAGCTGGAGCTTTCGCCCGGGCAGTGCCTGGTGGTGGAAGACTCGGCAGCAGGCATTGAGGCGGCAGCAGCCGGCGGCATGAAATCTCTGGGAGTAGGACCTTTTTACCGGTCACTGCATGCGGATTATGAAGCACCCATGCTGTGCGAGGTGCAGAACTGGGACGAGATTCTGAAATGAGATCAGGAGGGGAAAGGTGCAAAAAGATAAGAATTTTTCCGGATGTGTTATGATTGCGCTACTGGTGTTACTGGGAATTGTGGCACTTATTGTACTTCCCAAAGAGATAGAGACTTATCGGCAGAGCCGAAAGCTGAACGGAGCCAGAGTGATTCTCTATGAAGGACCAAAGTCACTCAGGGATGCAACGGTGGAAGATCTGGAAAATACTTCAGAAAAAGGAAGAAATATTGCACTGCTGCATTGCACGGATACCCGTATAACCATCAATGGAGAAGAATGCTATGTGTATGACACCTGCGTGAATCACACAAGACAGTGGGTGAGTAATTATCTGCCGCCGTTGTCACGGACTCCGATCGCTTATTTTGATTTTGAAGGAGCTGCTCTGATTACATTGACAGTCCCTGACAGAGATCTTACGGAAGTAACGATCAGTCCTCTTTCTTATGAAATTACACCCAAAGTAGATCCGAGGGATCATACGGTTACCTTTTTGATAGATACACCGGATGCTTATACGGTGCAGTTTGGGGATTCCACGGAGAGAGCGGTCCATATTTTTGCCAATGCATTGGAAGAACCGGAGGAGATCCCGGATCCGGAGGATCCCAATGTGATTTATATCGGTCCCGGAGAATGGAATATCGAATCCATTATGCTGCGAAAGGGGCAGACGTTATATCTGGCTGGCGGCAGTGTGGTGCATGGGATTGCCAATGCAAATTTTGAGAGTGATATCACAGTATGCGGACGGGGAATTCTGGATGGATCGCATTCCGAAGGATGGCAGGGGAAGGACGCGAACCTTCCGCTGAAATTTGATCACTGTTCCGGGGTGACGATTCAGGATATTATTGTGCTGAATCCCAATGCCTGGGCGTGTCAGGCTTATGATTCCCATGACGGAGTGATCGATGGGGTGAAAATTATCACAGCACGACCTAACGGAGACGGAATCAGTCTGCAATCCTGTCAAAATTATGAAGTGAAAAACTGCTTTGTGCGTTCCTGGGATGATTCTCTGGTGGTAAAAAATTATGATCAGAATAGCAATGATATTCGGTTTTCACAAATACAGCTATGGACGGATTTCGCGCAGTCTATGGAAGTAGGATATGAGACAAATAAGGGCAACCAGCCGGATGCTTATATTCGAAATGTGGAATTTACAGATATTACGGTACTCCATAATTTTCATAAGCCGGTGATTTCCGTACATAACGGAGATGATGCAGTGGTGGAAGACATCACTTTTCGGAATATCGTCGTGGAACATGAGGAAGTGGGCAGTGGTGATGCAGAGGAAATGCCATATCTCATAGATTTGAATATTATGCAGAACAGCAACTGGTCTACCACAGCAGAGAGAGGGCAGATACGAAACATTGTGCTGGAAAATGTGAACTTTTTGGAGGGAACTCCAAATGGCTGCCGGATACAGGGATTCGATCAGAGGCATCGTGTGGAAAATGTGACGATTGAAAATCTTACACTTTTTGGCAAAAAAATAAAAGCTGCAGAGGAGGGCATTTTTCACATAGATGCGGACACGGTAGATTGTGTGCAGTTCCGATAATGCAGATTGACCGGTGGAAGGGAGTCATTATGAGACGAAAAAAAGAGAGGATTGCGATTCTGTTATTGAGTATTGTGATACTGGCATTATGGGGAAGCATTTTAAGCTTGTGGATCCTTGGCAGGACAGCCGGTTATGGCAGAGTAGAGGTGATAGAAGCACCGGAGCAGACGGAGAGTATGTTGCATCCCTATTTTGTAAAAGAGGTTTATGAGCCGGTGATTCCGACAGGAACGAATATTGCCCAGGATGCTAAAATTACTGCCAGTGGATTTCAGGATGTGTATACACCCAGGAAGGCAGCTGATGGGAAAACGGAGGGGAACTCTTATTGGGAAGGAGAAAATGACGCATATCCCAATATCCTGACGGCAACTTTTCAGGAAGCACAGAATATTCATGCAATAAAAGTATGTCTCTGTCCAAAATCTGTATGGAGTAAACGGACACAGACCTTTGGTGTGGAGATCAGTAAGGACGGAGAAAATTATACGGAATTGCTGCCGATAACAGAGTATCTGTTTGATCCGGATACGGCGAACGAAGTGGTCCTGGAATTTGGAAATACGGAATGTATGTCAATGCGGCTGGTATTTACGGGAAACAGCGGTGCCGGCGGTGCACAGGTGGCGGAACTGGAGATTTATAATTAGAATATGAGTAAAAAACAATAAGTTAGAAAGCTCTCTTTTTTCAGGGGAGCTTTTGTGCTATAATAAATTCACTTATAGAAAGACCCAAAAGGAATAAAAGACGAAATGAATACAAAAGAAACTTCAGCGGATAAAACAAAATACCGCCTGGCGGAAGCGGCAAAAATGTGTATGGCGGCTTCCGGCATCGATGCCATGACCGTGACGCAGATCGTGCAGACCTGCGGCGTGACGAGGCAGACTTTTTACCGGAACTTCCAGGACAAATATGACCTGATCAACTGGTATTTTGATAAGCTCTTACTGGAATCTTTTGCACAGATGGGGGATGGGCTTACCGTATACGAAGGTTTAACCAGAAAGTTTGAATTTATTCGGAAGGAGAGGGTCTTTTTCGCAGGAGCATTCCGCTCGGACGACCACAATTCCCTGAGGGAACATGACTACGAACTGATCCTGGATTTTTATACACAGCTGATCAGGCGTAAGACCGGCAGACAGCCCGAAGAGAATATTTTATTCCCACTGCGGCTCTATTGCAGAGGCTCCATTGATATGACCGTGGAATGGATATTTGCTCCGAAGGAGAGAACTCCGGAGCAGATGGCGGCGCTGCTAGTAAGTGCATTTCCGGCACCGGTGACAGAATTATTTCAGCAGTTAGGCGTATTACGTTGAGTAAAAATAGCCAAAAATATTTGTGAAAAATTAACAAAAGTAATGGACGAAATATGAAATTTCTGTAAAAAGTGACAGTCTGGGAAAACTGTCACTTTCTTTATGCGATGTTTACAGTTAGAATAAAATTATCAATAAGATCGTTTTTATGTCGAAAGGAGATTATGTATCATGGCAAACAGAATTATGCTCAACCAGACATCTTATCACGGTGCAGGAGCAATCGCAGAAATCGTAACCGAAGCAAAGGCTCATGCTTTTCAGAAAGCATTCGTATGTTCCGATCCGGATCTGATCAAGTTCGGTGTGACCGGAAAGGTAACCGATCTGCTGGACAAGGAAGGTCTTGCTTATGAAATTTATTCCGATATTAAGGCGAACCCCACCATTGACAATGTGAAGAACGGTGTGGCTGCTTTCAAGGCATCCGGCGCAGACTATATCATCGCCATCGGCGGCGGCTCCTCCATGGATACCTCCAAAGCCATCGGCATCATCATTGCCAACCCTGAATTCGAAGATGTACGCAGCCTGGAGGGCGTAGCACCTACCAGGAAGCCCTGCGTTCCCATTATCGCAGTGCCAACCACAGCAGGTACTGCAGCAGAGGTTACCATCAACTACGTTATCACCGATGTAGAGCGCAAGCGTAAGTTCGTATGTGTAGACCCTCATGATATGCCTATCATTGCTGTGGTAGATCCCGAGATGATGTCTTCTATGCCTAAGGGTCTGACCGCTTCCACCGGTATGGATGCACTGACCCATGCAATCGAAGGTTACACCACCAAGGCAGCCTGGGAGATGACCGATATGTTCCATCTGAAAGCCATCGAGATCATTTCCAAGTCCCTGCGCGGTGCGGTAGCTAACACTAAGGAAGGCCGCGAAGGCATGGCTCTGGGTCAGTACATTGCCGGTATGGGCTTCTCCAACGTAGGACTCGGTATCGCTCATTCCATGGCACATACTCTGGGTGCCGTATATGATACCCCTCATGGTGTTGCCTGCGCAATGATGCTTCCTATCGTTATGGAATACAATGCTGACTGCACCGGTGAAAAGTATCGTGAGATCGCCCGTGCTATGGGTGTGGAAGGTGTAGATCAGATGGATCAGGCTACCTACCGTAAGGCTGCTGTAGATGCTGTCCGTAAGCTGTCTGAGGATGTTGGTATTCCTTCCAAGCTGGAAGCACTGAAGGAAGAAGATCTTCCTTTCCTGGCAGAGTCCGCACATGCAGATGCCTGCGCACCCGGTAACCCCAAGGATGCAAGTGTAGAGGATCTGACCGCATTGTTCCGCAAGTTAATGTAATCATTAAATTTGCTACTGTTTTTCCGGAAAATAATATGGTATGCTAAGAAACGAGCAGGCTTGCGAGAGCAGACCTGCTCGTTTTTAAAGGAATATGAACGAAATCAACAGGACAAAGGAAACAATAATGGGCAATACAAAACATACCAAAGAGCAGATTCGCGAAAGGATCCAACAGAAAAAGCTCCTCTTTGATGGAGCCTTCGGGACCTATTACGGAGGAAAATACGACACGAAACAGCTGCCGGAGCTGGCGAATCTGGAAGCCCCGGAACGGGTGAAGGAGATTCATACGGAGTACCTCGAAGCGGGAGCGCAGATTCTGCGTACCAACACCTTTGCAGCCAACAGCTTCTGCATGGATATGTCCAAAGAACAGATCGAGGAGACTCTGCGAAGCGGCGTACGCCTGGCGAGGGAGGCGGTGACTGCGTGGAGAGAACGCACCGGTGAGACAAAAGAAGTCTATATCGCCGGAGATATCGGACAGATCCCTTGTGATGCGCTGGCACAGAAGGATACTTTATGCCGCGAATACGAAGAGATCTGCCGCATTTTTCTGGAAGAAGGCGTGGACTTTTTTGTCTTTGAAACTTTTTCCGAGATGGAAGAACTCCTGCCTGCGATCAAAATGATCGGGGAACAGGCATTTATTACGGTACAATTCTCTGTGAACCAGTTCGGTTACAGCAATGCAGGCTTAAGTGCCAGAAAGCTGTTGCAGAGAGCGGGAGCGATCAAAGAGATCGATGCCGTGGGCTTTAACTGCGGCGTGGGTCCTTCTCATATGTACCGGATCCTGCAGACACTTTATAAGCCCGCAGATAAATTCCTCACAGCCCTTCCGAATGCCGGTTACCCGCAGATGGTCACCGGACGCATGATCTTCACCGGGGATAACAGAGAATATTTTGTGGACAGAATGCAGCAGATGATAGCTCTTGGTGTGGATATGGCAGGCGGGTGCTGCGGTACGACACCGGAATATATCGCAGATCTTGTCGGAAAACTGGACTTTACCCAGTATCCGCAGACACAGGAAAAGGCAGAACCGGAGAAAAAACAGGCTGGCACAGAGGATCACTCTTTTTACCATAACAAGGAAGCAGAAGGCGGGAAGAAACTGATCGCCGTCGAACTGGCACCTCCTGCGGGGATTGACGATGAAAAACTGATGGATGCCGCACATCTGTTGCAGAGAAGCGGTGTGGATGTACTGACTTTTCCGGATTCTCCCTCGGGACGTACCAGAGCGGATTCTATTCTCATGGCGGAAAAGGTAGCGCGGGAGACCGGTATGTGTGTCATGCCTCATATCTGCTGTCGTGATAAAAATGCCATCGCTATGCGCTCCCAGCTATTAGGAGCTTATATCAATGGGATTCACAATTTCCTTGTGATCACCGGTGATCCGATCCCCTCCATGGTGCGTACCACGGTAAAGAGTGTGTTCAATTTTGACTCCGTAGGTCTCATGCAGATCCTTGCGGACATGAACGAAGAGCAGTTTGCACGGGCACCGGTAAGCTACGGCGGTGCCATCAATCAGGGCAGACGGAATCTGGAAGTGGAGATCGGCAGAGTGAAGAAGAAAATGGCGGCAGGAGCCACATTTTTCCTGACGCAGCCCATATCCACGAAGGAGAGCGCGGACAGAGTGCGCCGGATCAAAGAGGAGACCGGAGCCAGGATACTCTGTGGCATCATGCCGTTTGTGAGCCTTAAAAATGCCACATTTATGAAAAATGAGATGGCTGGCATCGATGTGACGGACGAAGTGCTGGCGAGATACCGTGCGGATATGACCAGAGAAGAGGGAGAACAGGCCGGCGTACAGTTAGCAAAAGAAGTGATCGCCATGACGGAGGACTTCGCGGACGGCTATTATTTCTCTTTCCCCTTCAATCGGGTGACTATGCTGGAAAAAATACTGGATTAATGGGATGTTTTTCAAAAACCGATCAAAAAAAGCGTTAATAAATCTTGGAATCATCCGAAGTAAGTAGTATACTGTAATTAGTAGCAAAGAGCTTATGGCCAAAAGGCTGATTCAAAACAGTTAACACGGAGGTGACTGTGATGAGTATTAATATTCAGGCAAAAACGAATTATTCTTTTCTGTTTTCCGGACTGAGTTCCTCGGCATCCAATGCGCTAAGCGGCAACTGGCTGGCAGATTATGCAAGTATTAAGAACGGCAGCTACGGGAAGCTGATGAAGGCATACTATGCCAAGGACAGCGGCAATAGCAAGACCGCAGCTTCCACCATTACGAAGAAAGATACCGCAACAGATACTGCGAAGAAGGCGCTGGCGAAGGTAGAGACCACGACAGATGCTCTGAAGGAATCCGCAGATGCATTGTTAGCGACCGGTAAAAAGGATCTGTTCACCCAGAAGGATATCACTACCAAAGATGAGAATGGTGTGGAGAGTACCACCAAGGGGTACGACACTGACGCAATCTACAGTGCGGTGAACAGCTTTGTGACAAATTACAATAGCGTGATGGCTGCTGTGGATGATGTGAACGATACCACAGTGAACAACCGCACGGAATCTCTGGGGAATACTACCATTGCCAATAGCAAGCAGCTGGCGAAGATCGGTATCACTATGAAAAATGACGGTACCTTATCCCTGGATAAGGCTGCCTTTATGAAAGCGGATATGTCTACGGTAAAGAGCCTGTTTCAGGGAAATGGTTCCTACGGCTACCGTGTATCCGCACAGAGCTCCATGATCAATTTCGCAGCAGATCATGCTTCCACCAGAAGCAGTCTGTACACCGGAAGCGCAGGATATACCGGCCTTTATAATGCAGGTAACCTGTTCAACTCTTATATGTGATATATGATGCCAGGGTCAAAAGGTCTAAGCCCACATGAGCTTGCTCATAGGTGGG
>ENA-OUQK01000006-OUQK01000006.1-human-gut-metagenome-genome-assembly--contig:-NODE-6-length-191959-cov-10.187411_pt1 | contig 191959 bp, 167 predicted proteins | sample MGYA00237954_ERZ548842 | MGnify/ENA primary metagenome ERZ548842 (study PRJEB26490, sample SAMN05194704) | human gut metagenome | biome: terrestrial biome; feature: human-associated habitat... | reverse complement strand
CACAGAAAACAAAAATGAAAGCCTTTTGTGATTATAATGAGTATGAAATTGCCGGTGAGTATAAAGTGGTTCTAAAAGAAAGAGATGCATGGAGTGATTTAGCAAATTTTATTGGAGAAATGGTAGCAAAGTATGCGGAAGCAATGGACTTGGACAATTTGCAAGATCCGGATCGTTATCTTCTTGTGAAAAGAATAAAACAGTTGCATGTCGAATTTTATAAATCGAAGAATATAGAAAAATTCAGAAATACAAAAATCTCTATTGAAAGAAAAGTTGCGGCATGATATCATAACCGTAATGACGGATATATAAATATATAAATACGGATACATACGAAATGTTGATGGAGGAACAATCATGATTATCAGTGAAAGAATTTTTAACGTGATGGAGCAGAAGAACATAACGCAGTTGGAACTCTCAAGAAGAACTGGAATTGCAACGAGTAACATCAGTGACTGGAAAAAGAAAAAGACAAATCCAAAAGCGGATTGTTTGCTTTCAATATGTGATGCATTAGATATTACTCCTGAACAGCTTTTAACGGGGAAGGGAATTGACTCGGAATATAAAGATGCAGATATGGATTATGAAGTTACTAGGTCAGATATTAAAATTTTAAAACAGATACATAGTCTGGGTGATGAGCAGTATAAAAGACTGATGGCATATATGAAGGCTTTGCAGAAGCTGGAAGCAATGGAGAGTATTGTGGAGGAACAGAACTAGTAGTTAATACTAATAGGATGATAAGCCAGAATAGGGGGATGCAATGAAAAGCATTATGTTTAAGACAAAAATATTTCATGAGGTGAAAATGTATCTTCTTGTATCGGATGTTACAAAGATGATGGAGATATCGGAGAAAGCATTTTGCAAGAAATATTCTGATAAGATTGTTGAGATCCCTGGTTGTAGGAAATGTATCGCAGAAACTGATTTTAATTTATTGATTTCAGATGACAAAGAACTTTTCAAGAAAATGGGTATGTTAGAATTAACAAAGGTTGAAACACTGAGAAGTGAGATTGCGAGTATCATAAGCTTTCAGCCACTTAAATTCATGATGGCAAAAGAATATTTGAATATGATGAAGATAAAAACTGGATGCAAATCCGAGCAACAATATGTGGAGAAATATGAAATCCCGAAAGAATTTGATGAAGCATTACAGCGTTTTATGAATAGTCATCATGATAATAGTTACTATAAGTCAATGATTAACTATCTTAAGAATAAAGAATGTTTCGATTTAGATAAAATTCGGGAATTAGGATTGGATATTCAGTATTTGTCATCGATAACATCCGATGGATCCATGACTTTGGAAGTATTTGTAGTTGGAAAAGGAATATTTTATAGTGTTCTTGAAGATGATGAGGGTGAGCAATGGAACGAAATCCATATTGATGAGATGGGAAATATAAAGCTTCCTTACTTTTCTTATTATTCAGATCGAGTAGAAGAACGTATAATTAATCTCTCACATACTGAGGTGGATAGAGATTTTTCAAAATATAACACGGTAGAAAATATTCAGTGGTGCATACAAAACTTGAATATGAAGGGGATAGAAGATTATGAATTTGATGTTTTAGGTTATCATTCAGATGCTATAGACTTAAGAATTCATACAGATTTACTTGTAAAAATGATAGTCCCGGATGCAATTGATACTATTTTTACAGATCAAATTATTGATTTGGAGAAATTAGTCTGGATAACAGATGTAAGTGATATGAGAGTGTTTGCGCAGGATATATGAATTTAAACGTATCGAATCCGACCTGTTTAGAAGCTAAGCAAGATTGAATGTACTTATAATAATGTGGCTGCCATTTGCTACTTCGCTAAAACAAACTATAGAAACAATGTCAGTGAAAGGAATATACATGGAAGAAGATAAAAAAGAAGAAATAAAAATTGTCAAAGTAACAGAGGAATTAATTAAGGCCAAAACCTATGAAGTAAGAGGTTATAAGGTAATGCTTGATTTTGATTTGGCTAAAATATATGGTTATTCAACCAAAGCTTTTAATCAACAGGTCAAAAATAACAGTGAACGTTTCGCATCAGATTTTGCATTTAAACTTACCAAGGAAGAGGTTAACAACTTGAGGTCAAAAAATTTGACCTCAAGTTGGGGCGGTTCAAGATATTTGCCTAATGCTTTTACTGAACAAGGTATATACATGCTTATGACGATACTTAAAGGTGACCTTGCAGTTAAGCAGAGTATTGACCTCGTGAGAACATTCAAAAAAATGAAAGATTACATATTAGAAAACAGAGAATTGATAGGGCAGCGCGAACTACTTCAGCTAAGTATGGAGACTGCCAATAACAGAATTGAAATTAGCAAGATAAATTCAGATATGATATCTATTGAAAAGCAAATCTCCGATGTTGTGGAGGGATTGAAGGATGTTGTAACAAAATCTGAGCTTGCTGATATGATGAATAGCTTCATTTCAGATGATGATGAAAAGTGGCTCATGTATAATGCGAAGTTTAGTAGCGCTGATGAAGTATATGCGTCAATTTATAGACAGGCAAAGGTCTCGATATATGTCGTTGATAATTATATTGGATTAAGAACACTGGTTCATCTAAAGAATTCTCAGTCAGGAGTATCTATTATTCTTTTTAGTGACAATGTTGGAAATAATAAGCTTCATAATATAGAATTTACTGATTTCTGCAAAGAGTATCCCAATGTAAAAATTTCCATGCAGAAAACTGGTGAGATATTCCATGATCGATTTATAGTATTGGATTATGGAACTGCTGATGAAAGAGTATTCTTATGTGGTGCATCTTCCAAAGATGCCGGTGCAAGAATAACAAGTATTGTTGAGGATTATGGAACAAAAAAATATGCGTCGGTTATGGCAACATTATTGCAGAATCCGCCGTTAGTATTACCCAAATAGGAGTGACTTGGTTGAAAAAGAAAGTAAAATGTTATATATACACCCGTGTCTCTACAGCTATGCAAATACATGGCTAGGATAGATGATATGAAGGAGATACCGCATTTAATCTGCGGTAAAACTGCCGTAGGTGGGAACTATAATTCGACGCGTGACAGCATAGCAGTCAAAATAAAAAAGTCCGCCGGTGCGTTAAAGCATCGACGGACTTTTGCTTTGCTATTTTGCCAAAGTAAAAATCAAACAATTACAGAGTCTGATGCACTTCACGGATCACAGCATCAGCAAGCTCCGGAGCTTTAGCGGGATCAATGTCATCCGGGAATTCCGCATCAATGGTGGAGGCAGCCGGGCGATAGTTCAGGCGCAGGGCATTTGCCTGAATGAAATCCGTTGCCTTGTTGTAAGTATCCTCTGTAACACCGTTTAAAGTAATTGTATATAATTTTGCCATAATCTATCATCCTTTCTTTTACGTTGTGGTTAATGGAAACAGTTCCTTGTTTCTGTATATAGTATATCTCTTTTCCTGAAAAAAGAAAATGGAATAAAGTAACAAATATAATAATAGGAATCATTACTATGTTTGTGAAATAGTCACATATTACCATAATGAGACATTTGTCAACTGTGTTTTGCTCCGCAAAAATGATAAAATGAACCATCAAAAAGCAGTTTGCCAAGGAGGAAAACAAGGGAAAATGGAAGACAAAGATAAGAAGAAAAATGTGAAAAAAATAATCGTGTATGCAGTGCTTTTAGTACTTATTATGGGAATCGCGCTGGGAACCGGACAAATTCAGACAGAGGAATTGGGGAGGATATTTACGGTCAATGCAGTTGCAGTCTGTAAATTATTGCTTTTGATCTTCGGGGTATTGTTCTTAAAAAGTCTGATCGTATGGATCCTGGGGCTGATCAAACCGGCGAATCACAGAGCCAGGTCTGTGCTCTCTCTGTTATCCAGTCTGACAAAATATATTGCGTTTCTGGTGATCCTGTGCGCAGGACTGACGATCCTCGGAGTTAACATGACTACCATCATTGCCAGTGTCGGAGTATTGGCTCTGATCGTCGGCTTCAGCGCGGAGAGTCTGATCGCGGATGTGGTGACAGGAACTTTTATGCTGCTGGAGAATCAGTATAATGTGGGAGACATCGTGGAGGTGAACGGTTTCCGTGGAACTGTGACGAGCATCGGCATCCGCACCACCTGTATCACGGATACCGGTGACAATGTGAAGATCATCAATAATTCCGAAATGAAAAATATCCTGAACCGCTCCGACAATTATTCCAAGGCTGTCTGCGATATCAGCATCCCTTATGAAACGGATCTTGAAAAGCTGGAAAGTGAACTGCCGAAACTCCTTGAGTCAATCTACAAGGCACATGAAGATACTATGAAAAAAGTTCCTGTGTATGTAGGAGTGCAGGCATTGCAGGATTCCGGAGTATTGCTCCGGTTCGTAGTGGAAGTCTCGGAGAAAAATATCTATTCCGGCATGCGTATTCTGAATCACGATCTGCTGCTGGGATTTCGGAAGTTGGGCGTGGAGTGCCCCTTCCCGCAGCTGGATGTGCATAATAAATAATGGGTGGATCCGGTAATAAAAGAGAAAATGAAGATCAAAGAAGATCATAAATATCATAGGATAAATAAAATGCAGAAACAGGAAAACAATATACTACCGGAATACCAGACACTCCCGCCGGATTCCATAGCCCCAGAATATCCGTCGCTGCCGGACGAATATCTGCAGAGTAAACAACCTGTGGAAAAAGGGGTACCGGAACGCAGTGAAAGCCGGAAGCGAAAAGTAATGCGCATACTCTGTATGCTGACAGCTTGTGTACTGCTTGGCTGCAGCGTGTATGGAACTGAGGCAGATCAGACGAAAATACCGGCACAGACAACGGAGGAGATACAGGCACCCGATGAAAACGGAGAGAATCGGGACGGCAGGGAAAATGACCATGTACAGTCCGTGACAACAGAGCCAGAAATAGATGTCGCAATAGCAGAAACGTCAGAACCTATCGAAGAACAGTATCCTCTGGAAGGCGGCATCTTATATTACAAGATATATAATGAGACTCATCTGGCCAACCCCACTGCTGATGCCTGGGAGAGAATCCTGGAAGAAGGAGAAATCTCCATAGAACAGCTTCTTGCCGGAGAAGTGATCACTCTGCCGCAGCCGGAGACACCGGAAGGCTTTGCATTCCTGGGATGGGCGGCACATTTTTCAGGCGATAAGGATACCTATCCGAAGTGGAGTCTGCTTACGGAACGCTTTACCGCAGAGGATGCAGCCAGGATCCAACCGGATGAGGAAGGCAATCGCAGTGTGGATATTCACGCGGTTTGGAACTCGCAGGATCCTGCTGCATGGCAGATGATAATGGTATTGGATGCCAATGGAGGAACGATGGAAGGACAACCATCGCAGATGTATAATGCACTGACACCGAAATATTCCGGTGGAACAGTGTATCTGTGTGGATATCCGACTCCGGAACGGGAAGGGTATCATTTCGCAGGCTGGTATCTCACGACGGATGAGGGAGACATACGGGTGGAGACCCTGCCTGCATCCCGCTTTTTTGCACAAAAAGGCGGAGAACCAGATTATAACGTTCCGTTGGAACTGCACTTGATGGCAGGCTGGGAGAAAACCGAAGAAAAGGGGAACTAAAGGTTGTTTTTCTGCGTGGGAAAAATTATAATAGGACTAACGGATCACACACAGAAAGAGGACCCCAAAATGGAAGAACAGGAAGAACAGGGAAAAAAAGAAAGCACAGTGCTCCCGGAGCCTACGGAGATCACGGTGAAAAATCCCAGGATCGGCAAAGTACGTAAGCTGGAAGAGGAAGTAAAACGTCAGAATGAGTTGGAGCAGCTTCGGACCAGGCGCATCCGTAAGGAGCAGGAATATATTGAGCAGATGAGCAAGGCGGTGGAAGACCACCTGCGCAATACCAAAGAGGAGCAGCGGTATAACGAAGAGTTTGAACGCCTGATCCGCAAGGATGTCTACCAGATGCACGGCATCAGTGAGGACAAGCTGCAGGGAATGACGGAATACCGCTATGCCCTGTATCGGGGAACAGCGTTCGGCATGTTTTTTCTGTCGCTGATCTTGACCGGAATCTGTGGATATCTCCATGGTTTCGGCTCGGAATTATGTATTTTCATGGCTTTTTATACAGCCATCGAGGGAACGCTGCTGAACAATGGGAAGAGACAGCATGCAATATTGGATGTCCTGACGAGGATTCTGTATCTGCTCTTGTTCCCGTCGATGCTGATCGTGTTTGTGTGCTATGAACTGGGATTTACAGAGTATGCTCTTATCGTACCGGCGCTTACGATAGCCGGAGTGGTGCTTCTGCTGCTGGGAGCGGTGTCCTATTTCCTGTATGACCCTTATCGACTGGATCGTAAGAATCATAAAAAGGCCAATCGCTACATCCGTGATATCGAAAAGGCTGCCATCAAGGAAGTGGAACTGGAAGAAAAAGCACTGGCGAAGCAGGCGAAAAAGCAGGAAAAGCTGGAATTAAAGGAAGAAGCCAGACAGAAGCGTGCGGCAAAGCGAAGAGAACGGAAAAAGCAGATAAAGGAGATCTTCTCCGGCTGGAAAGAGAGTATCCGCGAAAAGCTTCCGAAGAAAAAGCAGGAGCCGCCGGAAATTCTTGAGGATACTAAGACATCAACAGCGGCAGATCCCATGGGAGATACAGAGACTTCTGAACAGACAGAACAGACGGATGCTGTGGAGATGACGGTAACAGAAGAGGAACAGACAGAGAAGTCCGTGGATACAGAAGGCAGTGGGACAACGAGCATGGAGGAAGCGTAATGGCATATTATCTGATTGATTTCGAAAATGTAAAAAGCCGTGGCATGGAAGGCGTGGAGCTTTTGACGGAGGAAGATACTGTCTGTATTTTCTACAGCGATAATGCGGACAGCATGACCTTTGACCTGCATCGGAAATTAAATGAGACGAAGGCAAACATCATTTACCACAAAGTAGCGGTGGGTACCAAGAATGCACTGGATTTCCAGCTGGCAACCTATCTGGGATATCTGATCTGCGGGCAGCAGAACGAGGGGATACACCCCAATTATTTTATCGTGACCAAGGACAACGGCTTCACCAGCCTTATGGTGTACTGGAAGGCGCAGGGAGTTCCCGTGCGGATCATCCGTACTCTCTTATGGGGGAAGAATTCTGTGGCAGAGCAGAATCTCCTGACAGAAGAGGAAAATGAGGCAGAAACAGCCGTTACCGCTGCAGAGGATGTGACAGAGCAGCCGCAGCCCACACAGCCAGAGCCGGCGGAAGAGACCAAAGAGCCCATGCAGCCGAAGACTGAGAGAGCGGATGCACCCGAGGAGCCCGCACAGCCGGAGCCGGTGAAAGAGACCCAAGAACCCGTACAGCCGGAGCCTGAGAAGGCGGATGCACCCGAGGAACCCGCACAGCCGGAGCCTGAGACGGTGGACGAGTCTGCACAACCCGTGAAGAAGCCTTCAAGGAAAAAGAGCAACGCGAGAAAGAAGAGTACTGCAAAGACAGATGATAAGACCGCGGAAAAGAAATCTGCAGAGAAGAAGCCTACTGAGAAGAAACCAGCAGAAAAGAAGCCTGCAGAGAAGAAGCCTGCGGAGGAACCGGATGAACTGACTTTAGCCGTAGAAAAAGTCCTTACAGATCAGACCATCGTCCCGCAGGTGGTAAAATTCATCCGCCAGTACAAGACCAAGCAGGGTATCAACAATGCCTTGAATAAGGAGTTCAAGGACAGCAAGCGCACCAGTGAGATTTATTCTGCCATCAAACCCCTGATTGCCGACAAAAAGGGAAAATGATAAAAAAGATCAAGAAAATGTGAAAAGAAAGTTATTGACAATATAAAAGCAGAGTGGTATTGTTGCTATCGAACAGAAAGTGAAATTCGATGAACAGAACAAGATCTGCATACGGAAGCATTTCAGAGAGCCGTCGGCTGGTGTGAGACGGTATGTGAGTATGACAGACTATCCTCTGTGAGAAGTGCACTGAAGATTTTAAGTAGGTGTCACCGGTATTCTACCGTTATTTAGAAGCCTGTTGGAAATGAGATATTTGTATTTCATGGAGATGGGAACAAGAGGTCATGTGATAAAACATGGCAAGCAAAGTGGTAACGCGGAGAGCTTAGAGCTTTTCGTCTTTGGGTGCTTAAGGGCACCGGAGACGGAAGGCTTTTTTGTTTTACGGGCAATCAGAATTTTTCTTTCTGTCACGACAAAATAACAAGACATAAGAAAGAAGGAAACAAAAATGAACAGTTTGGTAATCATTCTGATCGCAATGGCAGTGCTGGTAGCAGGCTATGTCTTCTACGGAAGATGGCTTGCAAAAAAGTGGGGAATCGATGAGAAGGCGAAGACGCCTGCATTTACCCATGAAGACGGAGAGGACTTCGTGCCTTCCTCCAAATTCACCGTATTTTCTCATCAGTTTTCCTCTATCGCAGGGGCAGGCCCTGTGACGGGTCCCATCCTCGCATCGGTATTCGGATGGGTGCCTGTGCTTCTGTGGCTTCTGATCGGCGGCTTGTTCTTCGGTGCGGTGCAGGACTTCGGTGCTCTGTATGCTTCTGTGAAGAACGAAGGAAAATCCATGGGAATGATCATTGAAAAATACATCGGTAAGACCGGCAGAAAATTGTTCATGCTGTTCTGCTGGCTGTTCACTCTGTTAGTTATCGCAGCCTTTACTGATATGGTGGCAGGTACTTTCGTAGGTACCGGACTGGAAGATGCAGGTGTGGCATATGCTAACGGCAGTGCAGCATCCATCTCCATGTTGTTCATCCTGGTTGCTGTGATCTTCGGTCTGATCCAGAAAAAGGTTGGAAAAATGAACGAGTGGGTCAAGGCAGTCGTAGCCATCGGTCTGCTGGTAGTGATGTTTGCGGTAGGCATGAAGCTTCCGATCTATGCTTCCAAGACCACATGGATCTACATCATCATGGCATACCTGTTCCTGGCATCCGTAATGCCCATGTGGCTTCTGATGCAGCCCAGAGATTACATGACCACCTTTATGTTACTGGGCATGATCATCGGCGCTGTACTCGGTGTGGTCGTAGCACATCCCGATATGGAGCTGAATGCATTTAACGGTTTTCAGGTGGGCAACAGCAGCCTGTTCCCGACCCTGTTTGTCACGATCGCCTGTGGTGCGGTATCCGGATTCCACAGCCTGGTATCCTCCGGTACTTCCTCCAAGACCATCAGCAATGAAAAAGATATGCCCATGGTAGGCTACGGTGCCATGATCGTAGAGAGCCTGCTTGGTGTGGTAGCACTGGTAGTTGTCGGAGCAGTAGCTGTGAATGGTACGAAACCCGATGGCACACCTTTCTCCATTTTCTCCTCCGGCGTTGCAGGATTCCTGGAGAAAATGGGTGTTCCCGTAACCGTGGCAACCGTATTCATGACCATGTGTGTATCCGCACTGGCACTGACTTCCCTGGATTCGGTCGCAAGAATCGGACGTATGTCCTTCCAGGAGCTGTTCTTAGGGGATACCACAGACACTGCAAAGATGACTCCCATGCAGAAGGTTCTGACCAATAAATATTTTGCAACCGTGATCACCCTGTTTTTCGGCTATCTGCTGACTCTGGGCGGATACAACAATGTATGGCCTCTGTTTGGTTCTGCGAACCAACTGTTGGCCGCCCTGGTACTGATCGCACTGGCAGTGTTCTTAAAAACCACCGGTCGTACTGGCTGGACGCTGTACTTCCCTATGGGAATGATGTTAGTCGTAACCTTCACTGCATTGATCCAGAAGACGATCGCGTTGGTGAAAAATGTGGCTTCCGGACAGGCAACCTTCCTGGTGGACGGTTTACAGCTGATCGTTGCCGTGCTGCTTATGGTACTGGGCGTTATGGTCGCTTACAGCTGCATCCGCAAGCTGTTCGGTGCCGGGAAAAATTCAGACAAAGAGGCAGCGTAATACAGCAGAAAAATAGCAGATAAATATAGCACAAAATATAACAAAGAAATATGGCAAACTAAGAAAAGATATGCTAGAATAGGGAACGGTCAGAGAGCAAAAAAGCTTTTTGACCGTTCTTTTCGTCAGAGTGGAAGCTGGCGGGGAGAATTGTAATGGGAATCAAGTAAGTGACAGGGAAAAGGATAAAAGCAAGATGAAACAGAATATGCAGGATCTGACGGAAGGATCCTTAGGGAAGAAAATACTGATCTTCAGTGTGCCGCTGATGCTATCCAATCTGCTACAGGTGCTTTTCAATATGGCGGATATTGCAGTGATCGGACAGTTCGCGGGATCTCTGTCTCTGGGCGCGGTGGGCTCCACGGCGACACTGGTCACCATGTTTACCGGGTTCCTCATTGGTCTGTCCGGTGGTATCAATGTATTAACGGCATTATATTACGGAGCAAAAGATAAGGACAGCCTGTCGAAGACCATCCATTCCGCAGCACTGGTCAGCCTGATCATGGGCGTATTGTTATTGGTACTGGGGGTAGGCTTGTCTGAGTGGATGCTGACGGCATTGAAGACGAAGAAAGAGCTGTTGGACAAAGCGGTATTGTACCTGCGGATCTATTACCTGGGAATGCCGGCACTGGCAATTTACAATTTCGGTAACGCGGTGTACAGTGCGGTGGGCAATACGAAAAAGCCGTTGTATTATCTGGGATTTTCCGGAGTGCTGAATATAATCTTAAATCTTTTCTTCGTCATTGTCTGTCGGATGGATGTAGCGGGAGTGGCATTAGCAAGTATCATTTCCCAATACGTGTCCGCTGTGCTGATCTTACAGGCACTGCTTCGAAGCAAAGACATCTATGCACTGCATCCCGGAAAACTACGGATGGATCGGGAACTTACGAGGGATATTCTGAAGCTGGGAATGCCCTCCGGATTACAGAACGTGATCTTCCAGTTCGCCAACAGCTTTGTCCAGATGGGCGTGAACTCCTTTGATGCCACGATGGTGGCGGGCAATTCCGCAGCTTCCAATGCGGATGCACTGGTGTATGATGTCATGGCAGCATTCTATACTGCCTGCGGCAGCTTTATGGGGCAGAATTACGGCGCCGGTAAAAAGAAAAGAGTGCGGAACAGTTACCTCATCAGCCTGGCATATTCCTTCGGCATCGGTCTGCTCCTGGGAGTGTCACTGGTGGTTTTCGGAAGACCGTTTTTGTCTCTGTTTACCAGAGATGCGGTAGTTATGGATGCCGGAATGTATCGTCTGACGATTATGGGCTTTTCCTATTGCATCTCGGCATTTATGGACTGTACCATTGCGGCAGCCAGAGCCCTGGGCAAAAGTATTGTACCGATGTTCATTGTCATCATGGGATCCTGCGTATTCCGTGTGATCTGGGTTTATACGGTATTTGCGTATTTTCATACGATTCCGTCCCTGTACCTGCTGTATATGTTTTCCTGGAGCATTACCGCAGTGGCGGAGATCCTGTATTTCATACGGATATACAGACAAAAAATGGCTCTCCTGTCGTAAGACAGAGGAGCCATTTTTCTGTGAGTACGAGGAGCCGGCCGGCTCGATGGTGTATGGATTTATGCAGCTTCGGCCTCTGCAGTAGCAGAAACGGCAGCGTAACGAACCGGCAGGAGATGAGCGCGTTCCAATGCCACATAAATGGTAGGAAGTAAGATCAGCTGAAGGATGATGCCGGGGAGACAGGATACGAAATATCCGGTAGCCCAGGCAGACCAGCTGTAAGAACCGCCGGCGAAGATCAGGGCACGCAGGATTCCGGTGATCACGCGACCGCCCAGCATGGCGATGATCAAAGCCGCATACAGATCAATGACCAGCTTGCCGCTGCGGAGAAGCTGCATGACCAGACCGCTGATCAGACCATAGAGTCCCAGCTCGATCATCATGATGGGCATATAGCCAAAAGCGGGCATGCCGGTGAGCATACTGGATATAAAGGGTCCTAAAATACCACAGATGAGACCGGAAGGAGCTCCGCAGACCAGACCGCACAGCAGTACGGGCAGATGCATGGGAGAGAACAGGACGCCACCCTTAGGGATCGCATGCAGAGCCATAGGCAGTACCACACATAAGGCAACACACAGAGCGGTGATGATGCTCTTGTTTAAAACGGTTAATTTTTTCATGGAATGAAACCTCCTGAACAGTAATAAAAAAGCCAGAACGGCATAGTTCCCCCTTCTGGGGTAATATGCCTTCTGGCGTCAGGCTCCTTCGTGAAGCACAACTTATAATAAAGGGTAAGCATTTTTTTGTCAAGATAAATTGCAAAAAAGCATCTGCCATGCTATCATGAAACAAGTATTATTTTTACAGGAGTAAGGTTATGCGTATTATGGTAATGGATGGCCAGGGCGGAGGCGTAGGCAGAAGCCTGCTGGAGGCATTAAAGGAACATTTCCCTGAGGCGGAACTGATCGCTGTGGGAACCAACGCCACGGCTACGGCGAATATGATGAAAAGCGGCGTGACAAGCGGAGCCACCGGAGAGAACGCTGTGGTATATAACAGTAAGAGAGCGGACGTGATCATGGGACCCATGGGAATCGTTATGGCGGATGCCATGTTGGGGGAGATCACACCCACGATGGCGGCGGCAGTGGCTTCTGGTGATGCGAAGCTGGTCCTGATCCCCATGAACAAATGCCATGCGACGATCGTGGGAGTAGAGAGCAGACGGCTGGGAGAATACATTGCGGAGGCTGTGGATGAGATCGCGAAGATTTTTTAATGATCTGGCTGAGGAATTACGGGAACTCCCTAAAGAGGTCCGCATCATTGCCATTGACGGAAGATGCGCGGCCGGGAAGACGACACTGGCTGCAAGACTGGTAAAGGAACTGGGTGGGGATGTGATCCATATGGATGATTTTTTCCTGCCGCCTGCACTTCGGACACCGGAACGCAGAAGCGAGCCCGGAGGAAATGTGCACTATGAACGCTTTTTAACGGAAGTGCTCCCGAATCTGAGATCCGGCAGACCTTTTTTCTATCGGAGATTTGATTGCTCCCGGATGACCCTGGGAGAAGAGATTCCGGTAGAAAATAACGGTTATGTATTCGTGGAGGGAGCCTACAGCTGCCACCCGGTATTTGGTGACTATATGGACCGTCGGGTATTTCTGGATATTGATGGGAAGACCCAGGAAGAGCGGATCCGCAAGCGGAACGGCGAGGACAGATTACAGGACTTTTTACAGCTGTGGATCCCGCTGGAAGAGGCATACTTTCAGACATTCTCTGTGTGGGAAAAAGCAGATTACATTTTATTATAGAGGAAATAAACGAAAGGCGGGACATATGCTGCAGCAGTTTTACCCGGATCATGAGGCGGATTCCGCCTATGGCATAGATTACAAGACATTATATAGGAAGGGTTATCGCGGGATCATTTTTGATATTGATAATACCCTGGTACCCCATGGGGCACCGGCGACACCGCAGGCAATCGATTTTTTCGGCAGACTGCGGGAGCTGGGATTTCAGACGCTTCTATTATCGAACAACAAGGAACCCAGGGTGAAAAGCTTTGCGGACGCGGTAGGGGCTTCTTATATTTATAAGGCCGGCAAGCCGGGAAGAGACGGCTATCTGCGCGCCATGGAGCAGATGCATACTACGAAAGATACTACACTTTTTGTGGGAGACCAGCTGTTCACGGATGTGTGGGGAGCCAAAAAATGTGGCATCGTGACCTATCTGACGCGCCCCATCCATCCTAAGGAAGAGATCCAGATCGTACTGAAGAGATATTTAGAAAAAATTGTGCTGTTTTTCTACCATAGAGAATGTCGCCGGAAAGGAAAGTAAAATGCTGAATGATATCAATGGTTATACCAGAACCTGTGGACTGATCGGCAACCCGGTGGAGCACACGCTGTCACCGGTGATCCATAATACTCTGTCCATGGTGCTTGGAGAGAATCTGGCATATGTCCCGTTCCATGTGGAGAACGGAAGACTGGAGGATGCTGTAAAGGGAGCCTTTGCGCTGAATCTGCTGGGTTTAAATGTGACGGTTCCTTATAAAAGTGATGTGATCCCGTATCTGACGGACATCGATCCGCTGGCAGAGAATATCGGAGCGGTGAATACTCTGGTACGGACCGAGACAGGCTATAAGGGATATAACACCGATATGCCCGGATTGTACCGCGCCATGTGTGAAGATGGTGTGAAGGTGAAGGGCGAAAAAGTCCTGATCCTGGGTGCCGGCGGTGTGGCGAGAGCCGTAGCCATGCTGCTGTTGGATAAGGGAGCAAGGGAAGCAATCCTTCTCAACCGTACGGTGCAGAAAGCACAGGAGGTGGCGGACGAAGTCAATCGTATCGCCGGCAGGAAATTTGCGAAAGCAATGTCTGTGGATGCGTATGACACACTTCCGGCAGGAAAACAATATCTTGCAATACAGGCCACCAGTGTGGGCATGTATCCCCACTGTGATGCGGCCGTGATCGAGGATCCTGCATTTTATGAAAAAGTACATACCGGTTACGATCTGATCTTCAATCCGCCGAAGACCCGGTTTATGGAGCTGGTGGAGGCACAGGGCGGTAAGGCCTACAACGGAGCGAAGATGCTGCTGTACCAGGGAATTATTGCGTTTGAACTGTGGACAGGCTGCAAGGTCGAATCGTGGCTGGCAGACAAAGTCTATGAACGGATGCAGGAAGCAAAAAAGACAGAGGACGGAAAATAAAATGAAGCACAAGCGCAGGAATATCGTCCTGATCGGTTTTATGGGATCGGGGAAAACCACACTGGGATTAAAGCTGTCCTATCTGCTGCGGATGCCGGTGGAAGATACGGATAAAATGATTGAGAGACAGGAAGGCAGGAGCATTTCGGAGATTTTTGCGGATGAAGGGGAAGCCTATTTCCGGGAACTGGAGACGGAAGTCTTACGCAAATGCGGCAGCAGAAAATACGAGTACATTCTGTCCGTAGGCGGAGGAACCCCGGTCAATCCGGTGAACCGTCCCCTGTTGCATCAATGTGGAACGGTGGTATACTTAAGAGTGTCACCGGAAGTAGTATACGAGAGACTCAAAAATGATACCACAAGACCGCTGTTGCAATGTGAGGATCCGCTTGGAAGAATCCGGGAACTGTTAGCAGTACGGGATAAAATCTATACGGAATGTGCAGATATCATCCTGGATGCAAATAGGGGATACTCTGATGAACTGGCAGAGGAACTGCAGCTGCAGCTTCGTAAGCTGAAAGAAGCACCGAAGAAAAAGGAGCGTGAGAAGAAAATGAAAATTTTAGTGATCAACGGCCCTAACCTGAATTTCCTGGGAATCCGGGAGAAAAAAATCTATGGCACGCAGGATTATCAGTATCTGTTGGATCTGATCGACAAAAAGGCAAAGGAGACCGGGGATGAGATCCAGACGTTCCAGAGCAATCATGAAGGAGCCATTATCGACAGGATCCAGGAAGCCTATTTTGATGGAACAACCGGTATTGTGATTAATCCGGGAGCTTATACTCATTACAGTTATGCTATCCGGGACGCACTGGCAAGCGTGGATATTCCGAAAGTGGAAGTCCATATTTCCGATATTACAAACAGAGAAGAATTTCGCAAGATTTCCGTGACGGCACCGGTATGTAATAAGCAGATCTACGGCCAGGGACTGGACGGATATCTTCAGGCAATTGATTTCTTAAGAGAAATTTGAAAAAAATATTCAAAAGTAGTTGAAATATGTATGCTTTTATATTAAAATATTAAAGAATTATGACGTGAAAATATTAGGAGGAATACATTATGATTTCTGCAGGTGATTTCAGAAATGGTATTACCATTGAGTATGATAACAATGTTTACCAGATTATCGAATTCCAGCATGTTAAGCCGGGAAAGGGCGCAGCATTCGTTAGAACCAAGCTGAAGAACATCAAGAGTGGCGGTGTAGTTGAGAAGACCTTCCGTCCTACTGAGAAGTGCCCTCAGGCGCGTATTGATAGAAAGGATATGCAGTATCTGTATGAAGATGGTGATCTGTACTACTTCATGGATACCGAGACTTACGATCAGGTTGCACTGAATTCCGAGACCGTAGGCGATGCGCTGAAGTTCGTAAAAGAGAACGAGATGTGCAAGATCTGCTCTCACAATGGCAGCGTATTCTCCGTTGAGCCTCCTCTGTTCGTAGAACTGGAGATCACAGAGACTGAGCCCGGATTCAAGGGCGATACCGCTACCGGTGCCAGCAAGCCTGCTACCGTTGAGACCGGAGCTACCGTAGCTGTACCTCTGTTCGTTAACCAGGGTGACAAGATCAAGATCGACACCAGAACCGGTGAGTATCTGTCTCGTGCATAATCACTGATATCCGAGCATAAGACCTGTAAGGCAATGAGTGACCTTTTTTTCGAAGGTGTACTTGTTGCCTTTTTTGTTGCAATTTGAAATACCACATGGGTAAAAGCCGGTCTGGGGAGACAGCGCTTTCGGAGATACATGGAGGTATTTATATGGAAATGACCGTTTTCAGAACAAAAGTACAGCGTGCAGTCAGTGAGGCGCTTGGAGAGGAATACAGCGTAGAATTAAGAGAAGTACAGAAGAATAATGGAGTGATCCTGCAGGGACTTATGATTCGCAGGGCGCAGGAAAACATGATGCCCACCATATACCTGAACTCTTTTCTAAAGGCCTATGAGGAAGGTGCGACATTTGCGGATATTATCCGGAAGATCGTTACGGTGTACAGAGAAGATGCCGTGGGAAAACAGATCGATATCTCATTTTTCACGGATTTTGAAAAAGTAAAAGACAGGATATGCTTCCGGCTGATCAATCGTGATAAAAACCGAAGCTTCCTGGAAAAGGTGCCATATATTCCCGTTCTGGATCTGGCTGCCTGTTTTTACTATGCATACGATGGCAATGGAGTGCAGAACGGAATGATCCCTATTTACAACAACCATATGTCCGCATGGAATGTGACGGACAGAGAATTGTTTGCCTGCGCTGTGAAAAATACTCCCAGACTTTTTCCCTGCGACATTATGCCGATGGAAAGTGCATTGGAGGAACTGCTGGAGGAGCTTCAGGCAGATGTAAGACAACATCTGGCACGGGAGATTCCCATGCTGATCCTGACAAATGCCGGGAAAACATACGGTGCCTGCTGCATTTTATACCCGAAAGTGCTGGAGCAGCTGGCTAAACGGGTGGATGGGGATTATTATCTGATTCCCAGTTCGGTTCATGAATTTATTCTGCTTCCGGTAGATCAGGAACGGAGTGCGGAGGAGCTGAAGGAGATGATCGTCGAGGTAAACAGTACGGAGCTGACTCCGGAAGAGATTTTGTCGGATCAGCTTTATTTATACAGCAGGCAGGAGCGCTGTGTAAAAATACTTTAATTTTAACTGGACATGTGTAGGGTTTTATGATATTATAGTCGAGGTGATGTAACAAATTTGTAATATTTGCATCCGTAGTCTAATGGATAGAACGGAGGCCTCCGACGCCTTTAATGCAGGTTCGATTCCTGTCGGATGCATTTACATCACCTTGATTATAGGGAGAGAGATGAGAGAAGCCGCTTGCGGCTTTTTGCAATTCAAGGAATATTTCAGAATTCGGAAAGGACTATATATGTGGAAAGAGAAAATACATTCCATCGGCAATTATATCATAAAACATAATAAGGTCGTGCTTCCGGCAGTAGTTGTAGTGGCGGTGGCTATTACCGTATCCGTAAGCCTGAGCCTGAGTAACCGGCATAAAGAGGCACAGCAGGAGGCAGAGATCGCATCCGCAGCCAGTGAGACGGCAACAGAGACGGCGACGGAGGATGTGCCGTTGGTGGCCAACGAAGAAGGTGCGATTTATACACTGATCGCAACGTATTATAATGCCATGGCGACAGGTGATGAAGAGACACTTCGTTCCGTATGCGATGAAATCTCGGATAAGGATATGTATCGTTATGTAGAACTGTCTCAGTATATTGACTATTATCCTACTTTGGAAATATATACCAAGACGGGACCGGAGGAAGGGTCTGTGATCGCCTATGTGTATTACAAGATCTCTTTTGTGGGTCACGAAGAAGAGGTTCCCGGATATCAGGCACTCTATATCTGTACCAACGATCAGGGCGGACTGTATATTAAGCGTGGTGAGAACAGTGAAGAAGTAAATGAATATATCAAGACTGTCAGCACGCAGGATGATGTTGTGGAATTCAATAATAAGATTACCGTGGAATATAATGAACTTATGGTGGACCATCCGGAGGTGCTGCAGTATATCAGTGAACTGGATTCTCAGGTAAGTATTGCGGTAGGCGAGAAGCTTGCCAATCAGGTGGCCGGAGAGACTCAGGTCGCAGAAGCCGGAACAGAGGAAGGCAGCACGGACGGACAGGATACCCAGACGGAAAACGGCGAACAGCAGGAGGCAGAGGATCAGGGACCTCAATATGTAACCACCACCACAACCGTGAATGTCAGAAGCTCTGACAGTGAGCAGGCAGATAAACTGGGCAAGGTGTCCGGCGGTACGAAGCTGCAGGTTCTGGAACAGCGTCCTAACGGCTGGACCAAGGTGGATTACGAAGGCAAGGAAGGCTACATCAAGACAGAGTTCCTGCAGCTGGCGGAGAGTGCAGCGGGAACTGAGACCATCGGAACAGTTACTGCCACCACCAATATTAACGTGCGTGCATCGGCCAGCGAGACAGCAGACAGACTGGGAGTTCTCTCCGGCGGTGATTCCGCAGAGCTGGTAGGCACAGAAGGCGACTGGAGCAAGATCAAATACAACGGACAGATCGGATATGTGAAGAGTGAGTATGTGCAATAGATTTTCTAAGTTCATAAGCTCGCGGATGCTTGCATACGGCGACTTATGAACTTAAGAAAATCGCACCTACATGAGGAAGAAGCGATTTGCGTCAGCAAATCAGCGGAATCCGAATGTAGGTAGAATTGTGGAAGCAGCGTAGCTGCGGAACAATTCGTATTGCACGAATAAAATAAATATTTTCAGGGAAAGCTTCTTACCAAAAACGGTAAGGAGCTTTTTTGATGAACAAACAGGAAATTAACATCTATCGGGAAATACAGCGTAATACGGAAATGGCGATGAAAGCACTGGATGCTGTTACGGATAAAATCTACGATGACCGTCTGGCTGCGACAGTGGCAGACCAGGAGCTGCAATATTCCAGACTGCATGACAGAGCAGTGCAGAAACTGGTAGAAGGCAAAACACAGATTTATCGCACGAATGCTATAGAGAATATGATGCTTAAGATGGGCATCGGATACAATACACTTCTGAATACCGGCACGGGACATATAGCGGAAATGATCATAAAGGGAAGCAATAACGGTGTTCTGGAGATGGAGAAAGTGCTGGCGCATAACGAAGAGATGGCGGATACTTCCAGCAGAGCATTGGCAAGGGAACTAATTGCCATGGAAACCAGTAACATCCGGGCCCTGAAAGAATATCTATAGCACACTTTTGGTAAAATGACGAACAGTATAACGCACAGATTGTATACTTGTATAATTTATTGTGCAAATTATACAGAAAAACGGTCAAAACTTTTATGATTTAGTGGGATAAAGTTTATTGTACAATTAAAAAAGTCGTTTTATAATAAAGCATATGGCAACCAGGTTGTCATGAATCTGTATACCAATTGAAGGAGGACATTCAGATGTCATATGTTGATGAAGTATTTGATATGGTAGTGACCAAAAATCCCGCACAGCCCGAGTTCCATCAGGCAGTCAAAGAGGTTCTGGAATCTCTTCGTGTTGTGATCGAGGCAAATGAGGAAAAATATCGTAAGGACGCTCTGCTGGAGAGAATCGTAACTCCCGAGAGACAGATCCTGTTCCGCGTACCCTGGGTGGATGACAAGGGTCAGGTACAGGTAAACAACGGCTTCCGTGTACAGTTCAATTCCGCGATCGGACCTTACAAGGGCGGTTTACGTTTACATCCTTCTGTAAACTTAGGTATCATCAAGTTCCTTGGTTTTGAGCAGACCTTCAAGAACTCCCTGACCGGACTGCCGATCGGCGGTGGTAAGGGTGGATCCGATTTCGATCCCAAGGGCAAATCCGACAGAGAGATCATGGCTTTCTGCCAGAGCTTCATCACAGAACTTTACAAATATATCGGAGCAGACACCGATGTTCCTGCCGGTGATATCGGTACCGGCGCAAGAGAGATCGGTTATATGTATGGACAGTACAAGAGACTGACCGGTCTGTATGAAGGCGTTCTGACAGGTAAGGGCTTAAGCTACGGCGGATCCCTGGCAAGAACTGAAGCAACCGGTTACGGTCTGCTGTATCTGACAGAGGAGATGTTAAAGTGCAATGGCAAGGATATCGCAGGCAAGACTGTTACTGTATCCGGTGCCGGCAATGTAGCGATCTACGCTATCCAGAAAGCAGAGCAGTTAGGTGCAAAGGTAGTTACCTGTTCCGATTCTACCGGCTGGATCTATGATCCCGAAGGAATCGATGTAGCGCTGTTACGTGAAGTGAAGGAAGTTAAGCGTGCAAGACTGACTGAGTATGCAGCAGCAAGACCCAGTGCACAGTATCATGAGAAGAAGAACGGTGAGCACGGTGTATGGACTATTAAGTGTGATGTAGCTCTTCCCTGCGCAACCCAGAACGAGTTGGATCTGGAGGATGCAAAGCAGCTGGTAGCTAACGGCGTATTCGCTGTAGCAGAGGGCGCTAACATGCCTACCACCATGGAAGCTACTGAGTACTTCCAGAAGAATGGCGTTCTGTTCTGCCCCGGCAAGGCATCCAACGCAGGCGGTGTTGCTACCTCCGCTCTGGAGATGAGCCAGAACAGTGAGAGACTTTCCTGGACCTTCGAAGAAGTAGATGCCAAGCTGAAGAACATCATGGTGAACATCTTCCACAACCTGGATGATGCAGCTAAAAAGTACGGTATGGAAGGCAACTACGTAGCAGGTGCGAACATCGCAGGCTTCCTGAAGGTTGCAGATGCTATGACCGCTCAGGGTGTATGCTAATTAAGAATTTCTAAGATAATATAAGATATTGAGAAGTCCTGGAAATGTTGAATTTCTGGGGCTTTTCTTTATGTATTGATAAGACATGCAAATTGTCAGAATATTCATAAATAGAAGATAATTTACGTTATTTTGAGGTCGTGATATACACGCGGTACACAAGTGATTTACAGGTGGTATACACTCGTTTTTACTGATTTTGAATGCTTTTGGAAGCATTTCATCCTTTGCTTTTCAAGATGATTTAGGCTGAACATAAGTGTGACGTTAAATAAAAGAAATATCATAAGTGTATCCAGCAATCAGTCTTGATTTATTGTTTTATATCTTGTTCACTTCTGTAAGAAGTTCTTCTAAAGTCTTATGGGTGTATGTTCCTTTGGTGGTGTCGTTCTTCATACTGTGTCCCATAATCAATTTGATACATACATCATTTGCTCCGGCGCTGTCCATAAGTGAAGCAAAGGTGTGTCTGCCATCGTGGGGCAGGTATTTCTTGTTTGCGTCGTAGCGGTTCTTGACGAGAGGGATAATTTTATCGTTCAGAGGGATAATTCTGTCTTTTCCGGCTTCGGTTTTCATGCCACCTACCATGTACTTTTCGTCTAAATGGACATTTTCCGTCTGGATTTCCAACAGCTCGGTTGGTCGCAAGCCGGTGTAAATCATAATCAAGATAATATCTACATTGTTGATTTCATATAGCTTCGACCAGAGTGTTTTGATTTCTTCATCGGAATACCTATCATGTATCTGCTCCGTAGAGTTTGTCCATTCATAAACCAGACCTTCTGTTAAATCCCTGTCTATGTATTCATTCAGTTTAGGGGAGGTGTTTTCGGTGACTAAACAGGAATTTGCAACACTGGTTGTAGCCATGCAGGTAATGTATGGAGAAGATTTTATTGGGACGGAACAAGCGTTGGATGTGTGGTACGCTTTGTTACATGATCTGGACTATCAGATTTTATCCAAGGTACTCCAACAATATATGCTGACAAATAAATTCAAGCCTATCGTTGCGGAACTGCGGGAGATTTATACAGAGCTGGTAAGTCCAACGATTTCTGATTGGAGCGAAGGATGGGAGAAAGTCAGCAGGGCAATCGGGCATTACGGAATGTATCAGGAGGAAGCGGCAATGGAAAGCTTTGATGAAGTTACCAGAGAAGTTGTAAAGCGCCTGGGGTTTCAGAATATCTGCCTGTCAGAAAATATCGTTGCGGATCGGGCAAGATTTGCAGAAATTTACCAAGCGATCCAAAGGCGGAAAAGAACAGAGGTGAACGTAGGAAGTGCATTAGCAAACTTGCGGGAAATGGTGCAGAATCGCTTGGCTGAACTGGAACAGAAAGGGCAAAAGTCAATAGAACAGGAAAAGGATAAAACCTAGCTTAGCAAGCACTTCCTGTGTTCCCTCACAGGCGATAAAATGAGCAATTTCCTTTGCAGAAGAAATGCTCAAATTTATCATTTGGGGAGAATTCCCTAACCCTTAAAATCATTTGAAAGGATGGAACGATATGGCAAAGGATAGAGCAAACAGAACGAGGAAAAATGAGCTGAAGATTTATTTGAGTGATAACGAAAAAAATATCCTGGACAGGAAGGTGGAGTTGTCAAAGCGGAAGAGTGTTTCGGATTATATCAGGACACTAATACTCTTTGGATTTGTTTATGATGTGGATTATTCTTATCTAAGGCAATACAACGAAACACTTGGAAAAATCAGTGGAAATATGAACCAGATTGCGAAGAGAGTTAACAGCACCGGGAATGTTTATGAAGAGGATATGGCAGAAGTGAAGGCAATTATGGAACAGGTGTGGAAGACGCAGAAGGCGATGTTGAAGAAGCAGCCGCTGATACATAATGAGTAAGTTGAGTTCTCGGTGCAGGATTGTATAGTGCGGGAAGCATTACTCTAAAAAGCAGAAAAAAGTAGTAATTATTTGTTTGAACATAATATAAACGCAGGTGCGGAAAATAGTTATATAATGAATTACAGAAAGTAGAATTAAGTGAGCTATTGTGGGTATTTGAGGATGAATGGCAAAAAATATTAAAAAGCAAATTAATAGTGAACTTTTTTCGCTTTGTAATGGTTATATAAGATGTAAGACGTTTTATGATTGGAGAAAACGCTATGAAAGACAGCGAATTGATTCAAAAAGTACATAGCGGAAATAAAGAGGCAGTCGGTATTATTATTGAACGATATTATGCAGATATTTATCGCTTTTGTCTATATATGGTTCAAACAGAGGATGATGCCTACGACATTGCTCAGGAAACTTTTTTGAAATTTATGAAATATGGAACCTCCCATAAACATCATAATCTCAAAGGTTATCTCCTGACTATTGCAAGAAATATATGTTTTAATTATTTCCGGGATAAGAAAGAAAAAGTAACAGCCGTCGAATGGGAGGAGATTGATAAAATTCCAAACCATAAAGATATGCTGACCGAAGCGGAGGATGCCGTTTATCTGAGAAATTTATTAAAGGAACTTTCGCAGGATACGAGGGAAGTTATTATTCTGCGTATTTATGAAGAAATGAAATTTAAAGATATTGCAAAGATTATGGGGTGCAGTGTTTCTACTACAAAGTCAAGATTTCGATTAGGTGTAAATCAGTTAAAAAAGTTAATGGAGAATGATTATGAGAGATAGCGAAATAAAGACTCTTTTTGCAAAGGCAGATGAGCAAGTTCATGTTGATGAAATAAGAAAACAAAAGACTTATTATGCAATGATTGAGGAAATGGAAAAGCAGAGAACGCCGATGATGTCTACAAAAAATATTTTGTTTCATCAATTTTGGTACATGGATAAATTGTTTTTTGCTGTTTATGGTGTCCTTATTTGTTTAGGAATTATTTTTATTACAGCATTGCAATATACCGGATTGAATCAAAATGGGATGATTACTGTATGTATGGTTGGAGCAGGTATTCTTAGCATAACGTCTATTAGTGTGATTGATAAATTGTTTTTTGGAAAAATGGCAGAGTTAGGAGAAAGCTGCTATTTCAATACAAAACAGTGTGTTGCTGCATGGCTGGTATTGTCGGGTATGATAAATGTTATGATATTGTTTTTGATAGCTGGCTATTTGAACTATCATTGGAGCGTTGGATTATTACAGGTGGGGCTGTACATTTTAACTCCATATCTAGTATCAAGTATAACTGCATTAGGAATTTTATCAATGGAAACAAGAGGAAAGAATTCATCTTTATTTGGCATGAGTGCCATCTTTTTATCAATAAGTTATGGAGTAATAGGTTCGATTCCGAGAGCACTTTTTGTAACAACTCTTTGGATATGGGCAGTAGCTTTTCTTGTGTCGGGACTTTTATTTGTAATGCAGATAAAAAAATTGCTTAGCAAAATGGAAAAAGGAGAAGTATTATGCACGAATTAAAGTTGATGGATGTACAAAAAAAATACAAGGATAAAGAAGCAGTCAGAAAATTCAATTATACATTTACAAATGGTGTGTATGGACTGTTGGGAGAAAATGGTGCGGGAAAAACAACATTAATGAGATTGATTTGTGGTGTTTTGCAGCCAACGGGGGGAAGTATTTATTGTGATGATATTGAGATAGACAGTATGGGAGCAGAGTATCGTAGGTTATTGGGCTATTTACCACAGGATTTTGGATATTATGGCGATTTTACTGCAGAACGCTTCCTGCGATATATGGCGGCATTGAAAGCACTACCGGAAGACTATGCCGATAGTCGTATTGACGAACTTTTAGATATGGTAGAGTTAAAAAATGTGAAAAAGAAAAAGCTGAAGACTTTTTCAGGAGGTATGATACGAAGAATAGGAATTGCACAGGCACTTCTAAATAATCCTGAAATTTTGATTTTAGATGAACCTACGGCAGGGCTTGATCCAAAGGAGAGAGTACGCTTTCGTAATGTGATTAGTTCACTTGGAAAAAATAGGATGGTTTTACTGTCTACACATATCGTATCTGATATAGATTATATTGCAGACCGTATTTTGATTATGAAGAATGGAGAACTGATTCAAGAAGGAACGGAGAAAGAGATTACTGACAAAGTAGAAGGATGTGTCTGGAAGTGTATTGTTTCTGAAAAAGAAGCAGGGCAGATAACCAGTAGCTTCATTGTAAGCAATATGAGAAGTAGGGGAGAAAATGTTGAACTAAGAATTGTTTCAGAAAGACAGCCGGTTGCAGGTGCAGAAAATGTGGAAAGTACACTGGAAGATGCATATCTTTATCATACACAAATAACAGGGGGAGAAAAAAATGCGACTTTATAAGATGGAGCTTTTTAAACTATTTCAAAATAAAATATTTAAAATAGGAATGTTGGCTGCGACAGGATTGCTGTTTCTGTATTTTTGGTTTGCAGAGGTCGGTGGAGAAATAGCGACAGTAGATGGGAAGTTTTATTCCGGTTATGAAGCAGTGCAGATGAATCGGAAGATTACGGAAGAATTTGAAGGTGATTTGACGGATGTAAAAGTGAATCAAATAATTGAAAAATATGGTTTGCCTACAAAACTTGAGGAAAATATGCCAGGGTGGAGAGATGGAAACTTTTTAAATGATTTTGTTACAAGATATTTTACCAATGGTGCATGGGAAAATGGTGTACTTCCAACGGAAAGATATTCTCTGGGGGAAACGGAACTGGGAAAAGCTTATGATGAAATTGGGAAAACACCTTATTTGGCATATACAACGGGATGGAAGGTATTCGTTGAAATGCTTCAGTTTGGATTGATTTTAGGAAGCATATTGATTATTTGCGGGGTGTCGACCATCTTCGCAGATGAAAGCCAGACGAAAATGCTGCCATTAATTTTTAGCACGGAAGAAGGAAGAAGAAAAGATGTTCATGCTAAAATTTTGGCTTCTTTTACATTCACTATTTTCATTTTTATGTGGTTTGTGTTAGTCAATTTAGTCTTATGCTGGATGATATATGGTTTGAAGGGATTTGAAAATATATCCTGGATGGTGCTTTCTCAACATATGCTTCAACCTGTATTATTTTTGAAATATCTTGGCATTTTATTAGGATTAGCTTTTCAGGCGCTTTTATCGTTATGCGCCATTGCACTATGCGTTTCTGCATATCAGAATAGCTCTTTTGGCGCAGTAATTATTGCGGCTGTATGTTGGGGACTTCCTGTATTGATAAGGATGTTTTTCGGGGGAATCATATGGCTTATAGTAGATTCTATGCCGATTTTTCTTGTCATGACGGGAATTGTAAATGACATATATGAGATATGGTATATTGTACTGGGAATAAATATTTGTTTTGCCATAGGGTGTTTGGTAAAAGGATTGGTATCTTATAAGACAAAACAATTTGCGTAAAAATAATTGGCTTATACAGGATGTGGAATGGGGTGATCATTTGGGAAGATTTTAATTCTATCAGTTGAGGATGGAGAAGAGCATATTATCAACCGTATTATATCGTGTGTGAGTGAAGATATAGAGGTTTTGAAACATAAAGCTGTCCATAAAGGGGAGCTTTGTTTTGAGGGACTTTATATTGATAAATGCAAGCGGCTTGTGGTTCGTAACGAAAATGAGATTGAACTTACATATACAGAATTTGAAATTTTATTGTTGTTGGCTCAAAATGCAGGAATAGTATTTAGCAAAGAGCAGATATATGATAGTGTTTGGAAAGAACCATATTTTGGTGATTACAACATTGTTATGAGCCATATACGCAATATACGGGAAAAGATAGAGGATAATCCAAGCAAGCCAATCTACATACAGACGGTTTGGGGAGTCGGATATAAATTAAATGAAAATCTAAAATGTGCAGGTATAGTAGAGAGTTTGTAATATCTGTTTTTAGTAGTGTTGCTAATGTGGAATGCATTGGTAAGAATAGAACTTTATGCGGATTTTAAATCTCCATTACGTAAAAAAGTTCACTTTACGGTCATTTTACGGATAAGGGTATAATATTAAAATAGAAAGCTGTAAAATTCCACTTTGAATTTTACAGCTTTCTTGCGTATAATATATATGTAAATGAAGAAGCTATATCAAGGAAAGGAAGTTGATTTTGTGCCGAATATATTACCTGTATCAGATTTAAGAAATTATAATGAAGTGTTGAAAAATTGTCAGGTTGGAGAACCCGTGTTTTTGACGAAAAATGGCAGAGGCAAGTTTGTGGTTATGGATATTGAGGACTATGAGCGTGAAAAGGCAAAGAAAAAGCTGTTGATGAAGCTACAGGAAGCAGAAGAAGCCGTTAAGGATGAAAGTGTCTGGATGAGTTTGGATGAACTGAAGAAATCTGTCGGGGTATAGCCTATGATGAAATTGCGGATTAACCCTATTGTGGCAGAGGACTTGAAGAACATTAAAGAGTATATTGCGGAAGACAATGAAGAAATGGCAGTAAAGACCATTCAGGAGATATATGCTCGAATTGAGAATATACAGCAATTTCCGTATATGAGAGCTGATCTTGCTAAGAGGGTCAGCTTCCGGACGGATTATAAATATGTGATTTGCGGGAATTATGTTGTGCTGTATAAGATTGGAAAAGAGTATGTGGGGGGTGTCGGGTTGTGAATCGGTATCAGGATATCACGAAGATATTTTAGATAAGAGTTAAAATGATAAAGGGAACAGCTTATGCAAGTTACGTATATAGGGTTAAGTGAATATTTTCAAAGATGTATTCCGAAAGCAAAAAGAAAAGGATATTTCTTGATTATATCCTTAATTGCAAGGTATTCTGATGCACAAGATCTTTATGAAAAATTAGAAAAAGATTGGGCATCGTTGAATGATTTAACAGGTGATAAGATTTTATTCGTATTTTCAACACCTAAAGCTAGAAAAAGAGCATCTTTTTTTCATATACCAGGGAAAGAACCCTATGAAGGAGTAATGTGTCCATTTATCGAGTTGTTGAATGGAAGGGGTGTAGAGGATAATAACGGTTCATTTGAATTTCAATATGGTGGCTATAATAAAATTGATTGGAAACAAAGACATTCACAGACAATTACAGAATTTGCTATGAATTATAATATATTGGAGAAAGAAATTCCGTGTTTGTTTTTGTATGACTTAATTGGAAATAGATATAAGGTAATACCTGTAGGACAAAGTACGGATATTTATGTGATGATAAAGGCTATGGTTGAGGAGATAGCGGAATATAGAAAAAAGTGTGTAAATATTGAAGGGCAATTAGAAAAGTATAGAAAAATTGAGGAATATTATTGTTTATATGAGAAGCTGGAAAACGAGGCAGAGAAGGAAAATTCAAAACAATGTGTAGCTATTCGAAAGGTACTTCGGGAGGTGCAATCGTATAAGGAAGTTAAAGATGACATTTTCGACTCTAGAATAAAAAAGGATTTGAAGAGGATTGGACAATGGAAAAGACAATATTTTAGTTCCTTTGAAAAGGATGATGCTAATAAAAAGCATTATCTGGAGTTGAAAAAGAAAGAACAGAACATTGAAAATGAATTTAATTCAATATGGGATAATTTAGAAAATGTAATAAAGGAAAGGGGAAGAGAAAGAAGAGAGAATAGTAAAGTAACAATATTACATGATTTATTGTCAGCATGTGTCAAATTGCAGTCAAATTCTACATATTTTGCAATATCAGAAAATCAAAGAAATGACTTTGTAAGAGATTTACTAAAAATGGCGAAGTATGATGTGATAGATCAAACCAGAAGAGGAATATCGTCTACTGAAAAATGTGCTGGAGAAGTTGATATTTTAATTGAAGAAGATGGTTCGCCTGTAACTATAATCGAAGCATTAAATTTGGATAGTCTTAATACCCATTACTTGGATAGGCATATAGACAAAATCTACAGATACGATACTGTTGGAAATATGTTTAACATAATATTGTCATATGTTAGTGTATCCAATTTTAGTAAGTTTTGTGAGAAATATTTCAAGCACATAAAAGAACATCAGTATCTTTATCCGTTACTTTCAGCTGATGATAGTTTTAGGGTTGAGAATTTTCCATACTCAGATATCCGAGTAATGAAAACTGTACATAATAGAAATGGTTGTGATACTGTTTTGTATCATGTCTGCGTGTTGATTAGACAATAAAGAGTGGGATGAGAGATTGAACTAAGTTTAGTATAAGGAACAGCTTGAAATACTTGTTGAATGCTATATAGAAATAGAGGTATAATGATGTATATATAAGGAATATTGCCAATATTAGAGAATATATTAAGCTATTGAATTTTTTTATCTATGAGTTATTTGGAGTGCATTATAAGTTGGAAAGAATTCTATAATTATGGATATACTATAATGTATATGAAAAGGAGTTAAAGAGATGTATGCATATATGACGTCGAATGTCCGTAATTATAATGAATTGCAAGTTTTTCTAAAAAATTGTCATGATAAAAAAACGATGGAGATAGAGATAATTGATAAGATTCGTTTGACGAATATTGAATTGAATTTATTTTTAAGTGATTTTAAAGGGAACCAAAAATGGTTATTTCCCTATTTGGATAAAATGCGAGTGGTTAATTTAGGTAAATGGAATTGCGTGCTGATATTATCAACAGAGGTTCCTATAGTAGTTTATTCAAATATGTGTTTGTATGCACAGTATGTTGGAATATTAAAATGAGGATGGTGGGTACTGAGGATGAGTCAATTTAGTTATATTGATATATTTGCTGGATGTGGAGGTCTTTCTCTTGGATTGCATAATGCAGGATGGAAAGGCCTATTTGCTATTGAAAAAAGTAAAGATGCCTTTGAAACATTGAAATATAATTTGATTGATACAACGCAACATTTTGGTTGGAATGAATGGCTACCACAAACAGAACACGATATAAATGAGGTAATTAGTAAATACAGAAGTGAGTTGGAAAAACTTGCCGGAACTGTTACTTTGGTTGTTGGAGGACCACCATGCCAAGGCTTCTCTATGGCGGGACAGCGTAAGAAGAATGATATTCGAAACACACTGAGCGATTCATATATAGAATTTATAAGTATTGTGAAACCTAAATTTTTAGTTTTTGAAAATGTTCAGGGATTTACAATTGGTTTCAAAGACGAAAATGAAAAAAAGGGTGTTCCTTACTCAGTGATTTTGAAGGAAAAATTGGAAAAACTGGGATATAGTGTAGAGGGTAAAATGATAGATATCTCGGAATTTGGAGTACCGCAGACCAGAAAGCGTTATATTATGGTTGGTGTTTTACAAGGAAAACCAGAAATGTTTTTTGATATACTTTATAAGAGAAAAAAAGATTTTTTGAAAAAGAAGGGGCTAAATGAAAAGGTATCAGTGGGAGAGGCCATTGGGGATTTGTTAAAAGAAAATGGAACATTACCGACGCCGGATTTTAAGAATTATGTGTCTGGCGTTTATGGAGAGATACAAAGTAATTATCAAAAACTGATGAGAAAAGGCTTGGATAATATGGAAGGATGCGTAGCAGATAGTCATAGATTTGCTAAACATTCTGAAGAAACTAAGCGGATGAATGAGGAAATGCTACAAAAGTGTCCCAAGTTAAAGCGGGTAACTCCAAAAGATAATTTGATTAAAAACTTAAGAAAACGGGGGGTTACGGTTTTAGATGAAAGTAAAGCGGCACCAACTGTTACAGCGCATCCGGATGATTTTGTTCATTATTGTGAACCTAGAATATTGACTGTGCGAGAATCGGCGCGAATACAAAGTTTTCCAGATAGCTTTCAATTTAAAGGAAAATATACTACGGGTGGTCAGTTAAGAAAAATAGAAGTACCTCGTTGTACACAAGTTGGAAATGCCGTTCCACCTTTATTTGCAGAACAAATAGGAAATGCTTTAATGGAGATGATGAAAAATGGAATTACAGAATCGGAAAAATCTACAATTTAGAGTTAGTACGGCATTAAAAAGCATTATTGGTAAAGATTTAATAAATGATAAATACATAGCAGTATTTGAACTGGTAAAGAATGCATATGATGCAGGGGCTAAGCGAGTAGATATTATATTTGAAAATGTAAATACATTAAATTCTAAGCTGATCATTAAAGATGATGGTAAAGGAATGGATTTGCCTGACATAAGGGATAAATGGCTTTTTATTGCCTATTCAGAAAAAAAGAAAGAAAATAGAAAAGAGGTTTTAAATAAAAATACAGACAAAAAAGATTATAGAGAACATTTAAAAAGGGAGACAGCGGGAGCAAAAGGGGTAGGAAGATTTTCGTGTGACCGTTTGGGAGCAAAGGTAAATTTAAAATCAAAAACAAAAGACGATGAAAATATTAATTGTTTATGTATAGATTGGAGTAAATTTGAAATTAATGATGAACGTGAAATAAAGGAAGTAAAGGTTCCTTATTTTACGGAACAATCAGATGGATTTGAGCAGGGAACGGTGCTTGAAATTTGCGAATTGAGAGAACCATGGAAGAGAGCAGATTTTCTTGCATTAAAACGGGCATTAATGAAATTAATTAATCCTGAAAATGATTTGGCTGATGATATATTTGAAATTTATTTAAGCGTCGCAAGCGAATTGAACGCAGATCGTGGAGTGAAGAGAGATAATGAAAAGGTAAATGGAAAAATAAAAAATGATATCATTGAAAAATTAGGATTAAAAACAACTAATATAGAAGTGGAAATTTCGGAAGATGGCCAGACTATAAAAACTGAACTATGGGATAGAGGAGAGTTCATTTTCAAGTTTGAGGAAAAAAATTATAAATATATTGAATTAAAAAATATCAAGTTTAAATTACTTTATCTAAACAGAAGTGCAAAATATAATTTTTCGCTTGTTATGGGAATAACTCCTGTTAACTATGGGTCTGTAATGGTATATAAGAATGGTTTTAGAATATACCCTTATGGTGAACCGGGAGAAGATTTGTTTTATATAGATAGGAGAAAAAGCCAGGGACGAAATCGTTACCTAGGAACACGAGATATTATAGGAAGAATATTAATATTAGGTGAAAATGACGAGTTTATGGAAACCACAAGTCGGGATGGTGGTTTTGTCCTAAATGATACCGTGAATAAATTTTATGACTTTTTTACAAGAAGAGTTCTTAGAACATTGGAAAAGTATGTTGTTGATGTAATAGATTGGGGAGACCCAGGAAAAAAAGATTATGAACAAGGGGTAGAGCAGGGACTCTTACCCAGAGATGTAGGAGATAAGATCCTAGAACAATTTGCTGGTTATAGTAGTGCTAAAAGAAAAGAATTGATTTCATTTGAGTATAATAAATCTCTTATAGAGAAGATGAATGAAAAGAAGTCTGACGGTATAGAAGCTTCTGTACAGAAGCTTATTAGCATTGCGAACAAAACAGAAAATGAAGTGTTGTCAGAGTTGGCAGATAAAGTAAAGCGTGATACATATAAAATATTACAACAAAAAAGAGAAACAGACGTTGAATTAGAGAATACACAAGATAAGTTGGAAGCCGCACATAAAGAAATAAATTTGAGAAAACAGCAAAATTATTTTTTAGAGCAGGCTGTGAACAAGAACGAGAAATTTTTATTGAGTGGGATGCATTTAAGTTTAACATATTCTGAAGGGGCAAAGGGAAGTATGCTTGACTTAATGGATGCTCTCCGCAGAAAGCATGCAGATGATGAAGAAGTGCAACAGTATATATCGGAGATTATGATTAATATACAGAAAATTAATAAGGTCTCAGAATATGCTATTAAGGGCAATTTTAATTTAAAGTCAACAGAAGAAGAAAATGATATTAGAGATTTTATCATTCAGTATGTAGGAATGTCAAAATATAAGGGCATAGATATACAATTTGATTCAGATACGAACGAAAAATATTTGTGCATATTTGATGTTTCGTCTGTAGGTATAATTGTTGATAATATTGTAAGTAATGCAAAAAAGGCCGCTGCATCTATATTGCATATTAAGTTTTCCAATGAAGAGAATGGCATCTGTATTAATTTTTCTGACAATGGTAGAGGTTTGGATCCATTGATAGAAGACCCTTATTCGATTTTTGATTTGGGAATGACAACTACCAAAGTGCAAGGAGGAAATGGAATTGGACTAAATCATGTTAAATTACTGGTTGAAGACATGAATGGACATGTTGAGATAAATCAACAATGTCAAGTAGGCTTTGAATTAATAGTGAGGATCAAAAGATGAATGTAAACTTTAAAGTTTTATGGTTTGAAGACGAAATGGGTTGGAGACCTTCTTCAGAAAGAAGTATGAAAAAGATAATAGAAAGTCATAATCTTGTACCCATTATTACTTGGAAAAAAGGTGACGAGGGAGATGCTGAAGAAGAATTAAAAAAAGAGTATGATTTAATTCTTATGGATTATGAACTTAGGGGAACCATGGGTAATATATTAATAAAGAAATTGCGTCAATTTGATATTTATACAGATGTAGTATTCTATTCTGGCAATTATAATAAAATGGTTAAGGCGCTTTATAATATTGATGAAAAAGGAATGAATATTGAACCTGTTGATGGGATTTATTTTTCGGATAGAAAAAGAGAAGAATTATTTCCTAAGCTACAAAAAGTAGTAGACAAAGTGGTTAGACGAATGCAGGATATTGTCAATTTGCGAGGAGTTGTATTGGATAATGTTAGTGGTTTTGAAAATCAAATGCAAAATATACTAGTTCTTGCAGCTAATAAGTTTTCACAGGCTCAAATTAAGAGTTTGAATGAATATACCAAAAATAAACTCATAGTGCCAGCAAAAAACGAGTATATAAGAAAGATAGATGAAATTGAAAGTAATCCAGAAGCATTAAAGGCAATTATTAGTGCACCAGACTATTTTTTGGATTCATATAAAAAGGCTCGCTTGGTTGGAAGGGTAATAAAAATTTTAGTTGATGAGTATGGCTTGGTAATAGACAAAAAATATAACAAATTTGTAGAAGTATATTATAATGAAATTATTAAGTATAGAAATGCATTGGGACATGCAATGCGTAGTAATGAGCATGCAGATAGAGAAGTTTTTATTGGTGAGATAGATAAAACTCCACTTATTTTTACTGAAGACTTATTTAGACAAATGAGAGCAAGTCTAAATGAATATCAACAAGTAATTAATCTTGTGGAAAACTCATTTAATCAAATCTGAGATATTTTTAGAGAAGCATATAATTGATACAGGCAATGAAGAAATGCCGTGAATGTGAGTTGATATATAGTATAAATATTCATTCATCGAAATTGTCAGACAATCACTCGATACACGTGATATACAACCGACCTCAGAACCCCAGTAAATCTGCGGACACCTTAGAAGCTGCCATGACCGCTCAGGGTATTGTATAGTAAGTAAGCCATATTCCATATAAGTAAAATAATAAGAGTGCTGCATATGACCGAAAAGTTGTATGCAGCACTTTTTTTATACACATATAAAAGTCCCTGTAAAACCGCTGAATGCAGTAATACAGGGACTGTATGGTGTTTAATGTTAAGTTATTCTGCAGGCTGCTGTGCAGCGGCATTCCGTGCGTTGATCTCAGCCTGCTGCTGATTGATGACTGCTTCGTAATCCGGGTTCGCGAAGAAGGTAGCGTCATGCTGACACTGAGTTCTGGTGTTCGGTGTGCTGACTGTCTGTGTACCGTCCGGATTGTTGATAATGACGGTAGAACCCTGCTGTAATGCAGGATCCTCTACCAGAGGCATCGTAGCAATACCGGTGTATTTGAACGGGCAGTCAGGACTTGCGGGAAGCCCATCATAAGCACAGATCTCGCCCTGATAATGTACATCACAGCTCTCGGTAGGTTCGGTACCTTCTGCAAAGTATTCGGTATAAACAGATCCATCACACAGACCGGGGATCGGCAGCTTTCCGGACTGAGAACATACCGCAACCTGTACGATTCCGGAAGGAACCGGGAACTGGGTGTTGGGCAGATCCTCATGAACCCGTTTCATCACCTTGCGCCATAAAGTCTTGGAGACACCGTCTTCCGCATTGTTCAGGTCTACGTTGTTATCGTAACCGGTCCAGGTAGCAGCAGTGTAATAAGGGGTATATCCTGCAAACCATGCGTCGGTAGGTCCTGTTGTGGTACCTGTCTTACCGGCAATGGCCATGCCACCGAAGTTAACCTTTCCACCGGTACCGGAAGTAACAACATCCTGCATGGCACTGGTCAGCAGGAAAGCAGTAGTTTCCTTGATCACCTGTCTGGTGGGAGGATTCGTATTGTCCAGGATTACATTGCCGTCCGAATCAGTGACTCTGGTGTACAGCTTTGGCGTTACATAAGTACCGCCGTTTGCAATGGCTGCGTAAGCAGCTGTCAGCTCATAAGGAGTAACACCGTAGGTCAGACCACCCAGAGCCAGGGACTGGTTCACATCGGACTTGATCTCATTGCCGACCTGGACACCGTCGGTCAGAGTGGTAAATCCAAAGTTTAACAGATAATCGTATCCGAGTCTCGGGGTGATCACCGTGATATTTTTTACAGCGATGATATTCAGGGAGTCACGGATCGCACTGCGGATATTCTGGATGCCACGGTAGCCGGACTTGTACCAGTTACGTACAGGAGTACCGTCGGCGTAATTAAACGGTGCATCGTTGTAGACAGTTGCCAGAGTCTTCCCGGCACTGTCCAAAGCGGGAGCGTAGGAGGCCACTACCTTGAAGGTAGATCCGGGCAGACGCTTTGCACTGGTAGCACGGTTCAGGGTCCTACGGCCTTCCTTGGAGCCACGGCCGCCGATCATGGCTACAATATGACCGGTACTCTGTTCTTCGATGACCATAGCAGACTGCGGCTGAGGTGTCATGGTGATCGTCTCTTCGTAGTTATCCGCATTGTCTTCCACACCCAACTGGGCTAACATGGCGGAACGGTACGTATCTATAGCCGCATAAGCATCATCCTGGGAGGAGAAGATCAGATTGAACTTTTTATTCTGATTTTCCTTGAACCAGGTCATCATGTTTTCTTTACTGAAGTTATTTTTGGTGCCATCAGGAGAGATAATGGTAAGTGCATAGTTCAGATACCATTTCACGTTCTCCGGATAATTGGCGGGATCTGCATATTCTTCGTTCAGAATTGCCTGAATCTTGGGATCCAGAGTGGATTCCACACGCAATCCGCCGGAAGTAAGCAGCGTCTCTGCCATGGCTTCGTTATAACCGGACAGGATCAGATCCTGTTTTACCTGCTCATACACGGCATCGGAGAAGTAAGAGCCGGTAGTAGCATTGGCTTCCTGATAGTCGATATCATACAGCCCGATGCGCTCGTATACCGCATCGGTATCTGCCATGGCTTCATCGTATTGTGCCTGACTGATAAAGCCAAGCTCCAGCATTTTATTCAGACAGGTCTTACGACGTTTTGCATTTTCTTCCGGATGCCGGATCGGATTGTTTTTGGAAGGGTTCTGCGTAATACTAGCGATCACAGCACACTCGGAAATCGTCAGGTCACTGCAGTGCTTACCGAAGTAACGCAGGGAAGCGGATTCCACACCCAGAGTATTCTGTCCTAAGTTGATGGCGTTCATGTAACGCAGCAGGATCTCATCCTTGGAGTAGTATTTTGTAATCTCCAGTGCCAGATACTGCTCCTGGATCTTACGTTTGATCTTTTTGATCTTGTTATTCCCCTCGGAAGTCCAGTCGGTGAAGACGGTGTTCTTCAACAGCTGCTGGGTGATGGTACTTGCACCCTGGGCTTCTTCGCCACCGGTCTTTATGAACTGATAACCGGCACGCAGGATACCCTTGACATCAATACCGTTGTGCTGATAGAAACGCTCGTCCTCGATCGCCACGAAGGCTTTGCCCAGATAGTCGGGAATTTCATCCATGCCTACGGAGAGACGGTTGGAGTTGGTGCTGACATATTGGTCGATCTCATTGCCTTCCTTATCATATACGATAGTAGCCTCGCCTACTGCCACGACATCGGACAGCCGGATCGTGGGAGTGGAAGAGAGGATGCCGCGGAAGACACCGATACCGGCAGCTACACCGCAGATGCCGATGCCTACGACAGCGGCCAGCATGATCTTGACACAGGTCAGTGCGAGCTTCCTTCCCCATTTTTGTGATTTAGAGTTGAGTGCCTTCTGCTTCGCTCGGACACCTTTTTTACCATAATTCATAAAACAAGTCCTTTCTGTCTGAGATACAGACGAAAATATTATACCAAATAATGCTATGTAAATAAAGGCTTTCTTTCCAGTCTTTAGAATTCCTTAATAACAGTTCCGCCATAGAACGGTAAAAACAGGGCTTGGGTGCTTGCACACAATGCACTGTTTTGATCGTTCTATGAGCGAAGCGCCATCAGGTGAATAAAAAGATGAGCCGCACAGCGGCGTTGACTGCGTAGCAGGCACTTTTATGAAAATGATGGCGGAACTGTTATAAGGGTTTCACATTTTGGAAAAGTTATGCTACACTGGAAAAGAATCCGAAGGAAAACAAAAATAAGTGAGGTTAACATGGGCGATACGGCAGCAACAGACAGCTACAGAGTATTATTATCCGGCGGCGAAGGAGAGATCGTGGAGAAAAAATCCCGTTTCATCGCAACGATCCGTAAGTGTGAAACCGAGGAAGAGGCCGTAGCTTTTATAGAAGAAATGAAGAAAAAGTACTGGGATGCCAGACATAACTGTTCTGCATTTATAATAGGAAGCAGAGGCGAACTGACCCGGTGCAGTGATGACGGAGAACCCTCCGGCACTGCGGGCAGACCGATGTTAGAGGTGCTGACAGGCTCCGGGATCCGCAACATCGCGGTGGTGGTGACGAGGTACTTCGGCGGCACCCTATTGGGTACCGGCGGGCTGGTGCGGGCATACACCCAGGCGGTGAAGGAAGGTCTTGCCCACTGCGAGACGGGGATCCTGCGAAAAGGCTGTGAACTGGAAGTGACGACAGATTATAATGATGTAGGAAAATTGCAATATTATTTCGGACAGCAGGGCATTGTTCCCGTGGACAGTATCTATGCCGAAAACGTAAAATTTATTTTACTTATCCCGATGGAAAGTGAAGAAAAAGTCAGGAAAAACCTGACAGAAACCACCTGTGGAAAGGTAAAAATTGAGAAATTGAAAGAGACTTATTTCGTTGACAAAGAATAACCAATGAAATAAAATAAAAATAGCGGTTTAATGATTCCATGAGGAAAGGTGGTGGTTTTTATGAAGTGTACACAGAAGAGCTCTGACAACCCACTTCCGGGGCGAAGTTGCCATGTAAGTTACACCCATAGAAAACATCATAAGGAGGATCATCATGGAACAGATCAAAGAACTGGAAGAGGTATTAGAGCTTCTTAACACCAAGCAGTACACCAAGCTGCGCCAGTACCTGGCTGAACTCAACGATGCCGATATTGCGGGACTTTTGGAAGAACTGGAAGAGGAAGAGATGTTAAAGGTCTTCCGTATCCTTCCCAAGGACCTGGCGGCAGACGTTTTTTCCTATTTAGATATGGACAATCAGCAGAAGATCATCACGTCCCTGTCGGATAAGGAAGCAACGAACATCATCAACAACCTGATGGCGGACGATGCGGCCGATCTGCTGGAGGAGATGCCTGCCAACATTGTCAAAAAGCTTCTGACCAACGCAAGCCCCGATGTGCGCAGAGATATCAATCATCTGCTGCGCTATCCGGAAGATTCCGCCGGAAGTATCATGACGGTCGAATATGTAGACCTGAAGGAGAATCTGACGGTGAATCAGGCCATTGAGCGGATCCGTAAGGTGGGGCTCGACAGTGAGACCATCAATATCTGTTATGTCTTAGATGCCCAGAGAAGACTGGTGGGAACGGTGGCTCTGAGGTATCTGCTGCTCATGGACGGCGACGAGATCATCGGTGACATCATGCATGAAAATGTCATCTCCATCAATACGCTGATGGACCAGGAAGAAGTTGCCAGACAGTTCAAAAAATACGACTTTACAGCCATGCCGGTAGTGGACAATGAGAACCGGCTGGTAGGTATTATCACCGTGGACGATATCGTGGATATCATCGAAGAAGAGACCACGGAGGATATGGAAAAAATGGCGGCTATCGTGCCCAGCGATAAGCCCTATATGAAGACCGGGGTATTTGAGACCTTCAAAAAGCGTATTCCCTGGCTGCTGCTTCTGATGGTGTCAGCTACCTTTACCGGAGCTATCATTTCTTCTTTTGAAGACGCATTAAGCGTATGCGCAGTACTGGTGGCATATATCCCCATGCTGATGGATACCGGCGGTAATGCCGGAAGCCAGGCGAGCGTTACGGTCATCCGTGGATTGTCCCTGAATGAGATCGAGTACCGGGATGTGCCGAAGGTCGTATTCAAGGAGATCCGCGTGGCACTGATCTGCGGTATCACACTTTCCGCAGCGAACTTTGTAAAATTACTGTTATTGGATAAAGTAGGGGTGCTGGTGGCAGCATCTGTGTGCCTGACTCTGGTAGCAGCGGTAGTGATCGCAATGATCATCGGCTGCCTCCTGCCGATCCTGGCAAAGCGTCTCGGCTTTGATCCGGCGGTAATGGCAAGTCCGTTTATCACCACCATCGTGGATGCAATGTCATTGTTAGTATATTTCCGCGTTGCATCTGCAATTTTGGGGCTTTAAATGCACTGGATTTATAAAAAGCGTCTGTTTTAAAACGGGCGCTTTTTTGATATTTTTTTGACAGGATGTTTTTTTTTAAGTACTTTTCCACAAGCTCTTTGCAAGGGCGGAAATTTTTGCTAGAATCAAGGAAATTAGAAAATGTAACCGCTTTCGTAAATCTTTTTCTTAAGAGAATATTCGGGAACAGCAAAAGCAACGGAGGAATGAATCATGAGATATTTTTTTGAATCTAAAGTAGAGAAAAAGGATGCAGGATACACCATTCAGATTCCTTTTAATGTATGGGAAGTATGCCATCAGAGAGAAGGCATCAAGGGAGATATCGTTCTGGATAACAATATCATTGAGTGCGAGCTTCATCCCAAGGAGAAGGGCAATTACGAGATCGTGATCACCGATGAAGCTGCTGTAAAGGTAGAACTGGGTGTGCCCCACAAGATCCTGTTACATATTAACGGCTCCCTGATCCGTATGGACCAGAATAGCCCTTACAGCTTCGAGAACCCGATCCGCAAGATTGACAGCATGAATGTGATCATCCAGCCCGAGGACGGTCTGTGCGGCCAGGCATGTGTGGCAATGCTGGCAGGTGTTACCATTGCGGAAGTTATCAGCGTTATGGACTGCAGAGAGTGGCAGGCTACCATGGGCCGCGTGATCTCTGCACTGAACTATTACGGCATTGACCATACCGACATCATCGTATATACCGAGGGTAGACCCGCTGTACTGCCGAAGTGCTGTATCATGATGGAAAAGATGGGACGTTTCTGTCATTACCTGGTACATTACGATGGCAAATTCTACGATTCCAATCTGGGTGTACTGGAAGAGTATGATATGAGCAAGCTGTTAGGTTACCTTGAGATCAAGTGCTGATGGAATGCAAATTCCGTATTTGCGTGATTTCGATTACCTTGTTCTATTTATAAGGAAGTTCAAAAACTGTAGGTTACACAGATGTGCCTACAGTTTTTTCATAGAAAATAGGTTAATCGGCTAAAAACCCCCTAATAGGGTTGCATGTTAACACGGTAAAGTGTAAAATGGAAAAGTGTGGTTTTCGTAACTTTTCAGAGCGATTACTAATTTTCTATTACAAAGGATGGGAAGAAAAATGAATCAGAAAAAGAAGATTGAAAATTATCAGCAGATTGCCATGGGAACCGGATTACGTTATGATGAAACCAATGACTTGTTTCATGGGGAAAGGGATGGGTTTGACTTTATCGTCTATGCACCCGATGCAAGATATCCGTATATGATGGTACTGCATACGGCGGCAAAAAGCGCTGACGGGTCGACATTTGACAAGCAGGCAGTGAAAGGGTTTCAGAAAAGCAGCAAGAAGATCGCAAGTTTTGGTCAGAAGAATCTGGATATCAGAGTATCACTGAAGGCACAGTCCAATGCGGAAAAATGTAAGGATACATTGAACGAAGCACTTGCAGCTACAACGACATTCCTGCGTACAAACAGTTACAGTCCATGCTGTGATCTGTGCGGTCAGAATGTAGAGACCGGAGCGTTCAGAATGGGCAGTGAATACTATCATTTATGTCCGGACTGCGAGATGAAGATGCGCAGTGATATCGCAATGAAGGCACAGCAGAAGGCGCAGAAGAAAGAAAACATCGTAGGCGGTATTGTAGGTGCCCTGTTAGGATCCCTGTTGGGAATGCTCAGTGTTCTGATCTTAAGCCAGTTGGGATATGTAGCAGCATTATCCGGTGTGATCATGGCGGTGTGCGTTCTGAAGGGATATGAGATGCTGGGCGGAAAACTGACCAAAAAGGCAGTAGTCATCAGCGCTGTGATCATGATCCTTATGACGTATTTTGCAGACCGTGTGGACTGGGCGATCATTCTGTTCAATCAGGGCGGCGGTGCGGAAGCAGGTTATAGTCTGTTCGAGTGTTATCGACTGATCCCTGCGGCACTTTCCGCAGAAATTATTGATATGGGAAGCTACATAGGCAATCTGGTTCTACAGTATCTGTTTGTGGCGCTCGGAGCAATCCCTACCGTTATCGGAAAAATGAAAGAGAAAAAAGAAGAAGGTATTATCGCAAGATTAAATTAAGCTCTTTGCTTTCAACAGACAATGTGGTACAATAGTACCAGCGATGTAATTCCTCATATCGTGGTATTGGGTTCGGACTTTTGACCCCGGTAGCATACCTGTTGGAATTAGGGGGAAGGAATATGAGAAAGTGGAAAGCATGGCTGTTTGCGCTGGCTGTTCTCATAGGCATTGGGACTATTGGGACGGTGTCAGTAACGGCAGAAGCACAGAATCTGAATCAGGGAAAGCGGGTATTGTTTATCAGCTCGTATTCATATGGCTGGGACACAGTCCAGACGCAGATCGAAGGAATCAAAGCGGGGGTCGACGAGAATACCACCGTGGATTATGAATTCATGGATACAAAGCGTTTCCGGACGAAAGAGTCTACAGAAATGTTTTATACAATGTTGAAATATCATCTGGATCATTCAGATCCCTATGATGTCGTGATCGTGGGAGATGATGCCGCACTCCGTTTTGCAATGGCATTCAGAGAGGATCTGTTTGATGGTATTCCCATTGTCTTTGAAGGTGTCAATGATGAGGAATATGCCCTGGAAGCAGCGAAGAACCCTCTGGTAACCGGGATACTGGAGAAGCTGTCAGTAGAAAAAAATATCGATATGGCATTAAAGGTAAACCCGTCAGCGGACAAAGTAGTGGCTATATTGGATGATTCTGTGACCGGTGAGGCAGAGCGTAAGAATTTTTACAGTGCCGAAGCAAAATATCCGGAACTGGAATTCTCTGAGATCAATTCTTCCGAACTGACAACCGCTAAGCTGCAGCAGGCAGTCAGCAAGGTGGATGAGAATACCATATTGATCTACATTGTAATGTCAAATGATGGCAGTGGCAAGCAGTATACCAATGCGCAGGCGATCCGTATGCTCGTGACTTATTCCAAGGTGCCGGTGTACCGTATGGTGGAGGCCGGGATCGGTGACGGATTGCTGGGTGGTAATGTAGTATCCATGTATAAGTCCGGAGAGATCGCAGCACAGATGGCCATGGATATCGCGAATGGTACCGACAGTGCAGAGATCAATGTGGTAAAGGACAGCCCCAATATTTATTGCGTGGATGAAGACGTCATGCGGAAGTTCGGACTGGAGGCATCACAGTTTCCGAAAGATACCGAATTTGTAAATCATCGGGAGGGTTTTTTTGCCAGGAACCGTGAGGCTTTGATCCCGGCACTTATCCTTATCGCTGCACTTAATGTTATTATCTGCTGGGTGTGCTTCGATAATTACCGCAGACGAAAGCTGTTACAGGAACTGGAGCAGGCACGTGCGATCATGGAATCGGCATCCCAGCATGACTTCCTGACGGGACTTCCGAACCGCAGCAAGTTCATGAAGGATCTGGAACAGCTGATCGGAGCCCAGATTCCCTGTACGGTCATGATGCTGGATATCGATAATTTTAAGAAGATCAACGATACTTACGGACACACAGCGGGAGATGAGGCACTGCAGCAGGTAGCCAACCGGCTGAAGGACATGCAGTCCCAGATACTTACCTCTTATCGGTTCGCTGGAGATGAATTCATCCTGATCCTTCGCAGCAGTCAGAGCATGCTGGTGGAGAAGACGGCGTACCAGTGTCGTCAGGTATTTGCCAAAGATGTGACACTCTGCGGAACGAAACGGCGGATCGGCGGCAGCATCGGTATTGCAAGCTATCCCAAGGACACCGATAATCTGGAACAGCTGATCGTATGCGCGGATGATGCCATGTATAAGGTGAAAAAGAACGGCAAGAACGATTTCGCATATTATGAGAAGCCCACAGAGGAATAAAATATCAGACAGGCGGAGTTTACAGTTCTATGAACAGTAAATACTGCCTGTTTTTTTCTGCCTGCTTTGAACATATGGTTGAAAAAAAGCAGGATTATGTTTATAATTAGTACTATTGACTAAAAGGAGAAAGATCTCATGCGAATACTTTCAGATGCGTTAGGATACGTTATGTACTTTTGCTATTATCTGCTACATAATTACGGCCTTGCTATTATTCTGTTCACTCTGATCAGTAAGATCGTTCTTTTACCGGTGTCAGTATGGGTACAGAAGAATTCCATTAAAATGGTAAAAATGCAGCCCGAGATCAACCGGATCAAAGCAAAACATTTCGGTGATGCGGACCGGATCGCAGACGAACAGTCCCAAATATTCAAAAGAGAGAAGTACAATCCTTTGGCATCTTTAATTCCCCTGGCGGTTCAGATCATTCTGCTGATGGGACTGGTGGAGGTTATCTATCATCCCCTGGATTATCTGCTGCATATGTCTCAGGATGTGATCACTGCATTTAACGGGCTGGCGATCAGTCTGGCAGGGGTGCATCCGGAGAGCTCTTCCGTTCAGCTTACGGTAGTGGAAATGATCAAGAGTGGCAACTACGCAGAGCAGTTTGCAGCATTACAGAGCAGTCTTGCCGGTGTGGATATCGCTTCTGTATTACAGCAGGTAGAGAGCATATCTTTGGATTTCTGCGGTATTAACTTGAGCTGGGTACCATCCGAAGTGGGTGGCATTGATATTATTGTGCCCATCGCAGCGGGAGTATCCGCATGGTTGTTATGTGTGGCGCAGAATGCGGCCAATGTCATTCAGGCAGAACAGTCCAAACTGAACAAATACGGTATGATGGCATTTTCCGTAGGACTTTCCCTATATCTGGGCTGGTTTGTTCCTGCAGGTGTGGCATTGTACTGGATCGCCAGCAATCTGTTTGCAATCTTACAGCAGTATCTGTTAAACTGGGCCATTAATCCAAAAGACTATGTGGATTACGAAGCACTGGAGGCCAGCAAACAGGAACTGGATGAATTACAGTCTATCGGTGGCAGGAAAAAGCCTTTTGCGAGAAATCCTTATGCCAAGAGAGAGAAGAAGGACTTCAAGCGTTTCTTCTCGGTGGTGAATAAGCATCTGGTATTTTATTCCGAGAGCAGTGGCTTCTATAAATATTATCAGGGAATCATTGAATGGCTGTTAGCCCATACGAATCTGACCATTCATTATATTACCAGTGACCCTGAGGATCAGATCTTCGCACTGGCAGAAAAAGAGAACAAGATCCGTGCCTATTATATCGGGGAGAAGAAGCTGATCACTCTGATGATGAAGATGGATGCGGATGTGGTTGTTATGACCATGCCGGATATTGAGAATTTTCATATCAAGCGCAGCTATGTGAGAAAAGATATTGAATATATCTACATCCCACATGGCATGGACAGCCTGAATATGACCATGCGTACCGGATCCATGGATCATTACGATACAGTATATTGTGTCGGTAAACATCATACCGAGGAGATCCGTAAAACAGAGGAAGCCTACGGTCTGCCACCCAAGAAGCTGATTGATTGGGGATATTGTCTGTTAGACCGCATGATCGAAGATTACAGGAAGGCAGACAAGACACCTCATGAGAAAAAGCATATTCTCATCGCGCCCTCCTGGCAGAAGGACAACATTGTGGACAGCTGTCTCGAAGGTATGCTGGATGATCTGGCAGGTAAGGGCTATGAAGTGGTAGTGCGTCCTCATCCCCAGCAGGTACGCTTACAGCAGGACAAGATGGACCGCCTGAAAGAGCGTTATGCGAATAATCCGGATATTGAGATCCAGACCGATTTTTCATCCAACAGCACGGTATTTGAGGCAGACCTGCTGGTGACCGACTGGTCCGGTATCGCTTATGAGTATGCTTTTACGACGAACAAGCCGGTATTATTCGTGGATACTCCCATGAAGGTCATGAATCCGGAGTATCAGAAGATCGACACTGTACCTATCAATATCTGGATGCGTGATGTCATCGGAGACCGCCTGGATCCTGCGAAGACAGAGGAGACCGAAAGTAAGGTCAGAAATCTGCTGGAGCAAAAAGATGCTTATCATGATAAAATTGAAAAAATTGTAGAAGAGTATGTATACAACCTGGGCAACAGTGCCGAGGTAGGTGCGAAATACATCGTACAGGCAGTGCAGGAACAGATCAAAAAAGCAAAAGAACAATAAGCTGTAAAACAGAAATTACAAATAAATAAAAAGTAAAAGAAAGAGGTAAGTAAAATTATGAAGAAATTAAGCAAAATCGTACAGGTAACATTTTTTGCAGCAGCATTCGCAGTACTGTTCTCCGGAACAGCCGATGCTTATATCGATCCTTCGGTTATGAACTATGCGATTCAGGCAGTAGCCGGAGTAGTGATCGCAGTGGGCGCAGCAGCCGGTATTTACTGGAGAAAGGCAAAAAAGAAGATCGACAAGAGCCTTGGTATTGATGAGAACAGAAACAAAGAAGTAGAGTCCGACGATATCATGCTGGATCAGACAGAGGACAAGTAAGCAGGAGAAATATTCAGAAATGAAAAAACGGGATAAGAAACAATTACTGCCGGGCATTGTTTTGTCAGTTGCTGTTGGCTTTTTAGTGTTTTTATATGCACCGATAGATTTGTATTGTAGCAATGCGGATGAATTTTGGTTTGACTTTGGAATATTGTTTACTGCGGCATTGGGGTTATTTGCAGTCTGCGTGGCTGTTATGAGTCTGGCATATATTGTGTTATGGCTGATACATGCTGTCGCATACCGGATAGGACTGGCAGGTGGATTTATTGCATTGATTTGTACCTATGTCCAGGGTAACTTTATGGTCAAAAATCTTCCGCCGCTGGATGGATCTACGATCGATTGGGGTAACTATACTGCTTTGAGAACAGAAGGGATTATCCTTTGGACAGTCGTGGCGGTTATTACGGCTGCTATGTGCATATTCCTGAAAAAGGAATTGTTTACGAAGGCAGTCATGTATCTTAGCACATGCCTTACTCTGATGCTGCTTGTGACAGCGGTGAGTGTTACACTTACCAGTGGCGTATTGCAGGAAAAAGCGCATTATCAGATCGGCGAGGACAAAGAGTTTGTAATGTCGGACGATCAGAATTTTGTGATCTTATTATTGGATACAGTAGATGCCAGAACATTTTCAAAGTTGCTGGAAGATCATCCGGAATACAACAAAGACTTTCAGGACTTTACTTATTTTGAAAATACTGTTGGAGCTTATTCCTGTACAAAACGCTCAATTCCCTTTATCTTATCCGGAGACTGGTATGAAAACGATGAGCCGTTCGATGATTACATGCGCAATATGTATGAGGTATCACCGTTATTTAATGCTTTACAGGAGAAGGGCTACAACATGGAACTCTGCGATACTGAGTTGTACATGAATGACGATATTGCCAAGATGTTCAGCAATGTGTACAGAGTTGATTTTAAAATGAGCTCTTATACGAAATTTGCCAAACCTTTATTAAAACTGATAGGCTTCAGGTATGCACCGTTTGAATTGAAGAAAAAGTGTATTTTCAAACCCGCGGCTTTTGATGAATTGGTCAGAGTGGAAAATACAGGTGAAAATTATAGCTTCACCACATCGGATTATCAGTTTAAGGGGCATCTGGACACCGTAGGAATTACAACCGAGAATTCAAAGCCTAAATTCAAATTTTTCCATCTGGATGGAGCGCATGTTCCCTTCATCTATGATAAGAATATGAATATCATTGATGAACATGAGGGAACCTTTGAGATGAGCGTGGAAGCTGTAATGCTGGAGGCAGCAGATTATGTGGAAAAGCTACGCGAAAGTGGAGTTTATGATAATACAGTACTTATTATCATGGCAGACCATGGATATAACGGCAGCCTGGAAGAATCCGGAGACGAAGCCTGGATGAGACAGTGCCCGCTGTTAATGATAAAGGGTCGCAGTGAAAGCCACGACACGATGCAGATATCACAGGCACCGGTCAGCTTTGCAGATCTGCAGGAGGCATATTTGCGCCTGTTGGACGGACAGCAGAGTGAAGCTGCATTTGACTGGAAAGAAGGAGATGTGAGAGAACGCCGTTTCCTGAAGTATTCTTTCCTGGACGAAGATCATATAACGGAATACCTGCAGACAGGACATGCGTTCAACAGAGACACAATGGTTCTTACCGGAAGAGAATTTAATCGATAAGAATACAAGGGGAGACAGATAAATAAAACAAGCAAATGAAAAGAAGGAAAGAATGAGTATGCAGGCTATTATTTTAGCAGCGGGAATGGGAAAAAGGTTAAAAGAATTAACAAGCAATGCCACCAAATGTATGGTCGAAGTAAACGGTGTCACCATGATAGAAAAGACACTGGGACATTTAGAAAAGCTTGGGCTTAAGCGCATTGTGTTTGTCATCGGCTATGAAGGGCAGAAACTGAAAAGCTATGTCGAAAGCTTAAATATCAAAACCCCGTTAGAGTTTATTGATAATGATGTCTATTATAAGACCAACAATATCTATTCCTTATATCTTGCCAAGGAAAAACTTGTAGAGGATGACACCCTGTTGTTGGAATCTGATCTTGTCTATGAAGAAGCCGTGATCCGTAAACTGGTAGATCATCCGTATCCGTCTCTGACACTGGTGGATAAGTTTGAGAGTTGGATGGACGGAACCTGTGTTACGCTGGATGAAGATGACAATATTACAGCTTTTTTGAGTAAGAGAGAATTTGATTTTAGCAAGACAGATGAATACTATAAAACGGTAAATTTATATAAGTTCAGTAAAGAATTCTCCCAGAAGCATTATGTTCCGTTTTTGGAAGCATATTGTAAGGCACTTGGAACAAATGAATATTACGAACAGGTGCTGAAGGTCATTACATTCCTGGATGATCCTCAGATCAAGGCTGTTAAACTGAATGGAGAAAAATGGTATGAAATAGATGATGTGCAGGATCTGGACATCGCAGAGACCTTGTTTGCCACGAAGGAAGAACGGCTGAAGAGAATGCAGAGCCGCTATGGCGGATATTGGAGATATCCTAAATTGTTGGACTTCTGTTATCTTGTGAATCCGTACTTCCCCTGCCGTAAGCTTATTGATGAAATGAAGAGCAATTTTGAGACACTTTTGACGGAGTATCCTTCCGGAATGAGTGTAAACAGCCTGATCGCTGCAAAGGATTTCGGATTACATAAGGATCAGATGGTTGTCGGAAACGGGGCAAGCGAACTGATCAAGTCTCTTATGGAGCAGCTGCCGGGGAAAATAGGTGTGGTAAAGCCTACATTTGAAGAATATCCGAATCGCAAAAATGCAGAGGATGTCATTGCTTTTCTGCCATCGAATGAAGACTATTCTTATTCGGCAGAGGATCTGATGAACTACTATGCAGATAAAGATATTAAAACATTGCTGTTGATCAATCCCGATAATCCTTCCGGCAATTATATACCGAAAAAAGATGTGTTGTTGGCAGCGTGGGCAGAAGAAAGAGAGATCTGCCTCATTGTGGATGAATCTTTTGTGGACTTTGCGGATGAGACTGACAGTTCTCTTCTGGAACAGGCAGTTCTGACACAATATCCTCATCTGTTCGTAATGAAGAGTATCTCCAAGAGCTATGGAGTACCGGGCATCCGTCTGGGAATTTTAGCAGGAGATAATAAAGAAATGATTGCAAAATTGAAAAAGGATGTCTCTATATGGAATATTAATTCCTTTGGAGAATTCTATCTTCAGATCTACGAAAAATATGCCAAAGATTATAAAGCAGCTATGGATAAGTTCCGACAGGAAAGAAGAGCTTTCGTAAATGCATTGGCAGAAGTGCGGGGATTACGCGTGATCCCTTCTCAGGCTAATTATCTGCTCTGTGAATTAACAAATGGAGAATCTGCAACAAAGCTGGCAGAAGATCTTCTGGATGAAGATAATATTTTGATTAAAGATTTGTCCACCAAAAAAGGATTTGAAGGCAGAAATTATATCCGGATCGCGATCAGAGATGAAAAGGACAATGAAAAACTGGTAGCGGCTCTTAAAAAGAAGTTAAATTAATTACTTTTCCGGTGATGGAATCCGCAGGAATGAGTCCTATCTTATCGGAACGGCTGTCTATACTTTCCGGACGATTGTCTCCCAATACGAAATACTCATTGTTACCCAAAACTATGGGAACAGAGGCGTTTCCCGGATCAGTTATAGCCGGAGCATCTGAAAAATAGGGCTCGTAGAGAGGTGAACCGTTGATATAGACAGTTCCGTCCATGATCTGAACAGTCTCACCGGGAAGACCGATCACACGTTTTAGAATCATTCGGTTGTCAAGAGCTTCTGAGCGGATGGTGATAATATCAAAACGGGAAATCTGTTCGGGAATGCCAAATTTTTGTACCAGTAAAAAAGATCCGGAATGGCAGGTGGGCTCCATGGATCTCCCGGAGACCTGATAAAGCTGTACGCCGTAGTGACTGATCAGAAAAATAAGGCATCCGATACACAGTATGGACAGTAAATAGTGAGAGATTTTAGACGGCATAAGGACTCCTTTCTTAAAACTGCTTAATTTACGGATATAGTAGCATGCGAAAACAGATCATGCAAGAACAGAACATATTATAAATGATGAAAAAGAGGGATAACATATGAAAGTATTACTGGTGAACGGAAGCGGACATGCGAAGGGATGCACCTATACTGCACTGGAAGAGGTAGCGGGTGCGTTGGAGAAGAACGGTATCGAGACAGAGATCATTCAGGTAGGCGTAGAGCCCATCGCCGGATGCATCGGCTGCGGTGCCTGCTTAAAGACCGGAAAATGCTTCCGTGAGGACGGCGTCAATGAATTCGTAGAAAAAGCGAAGACCGCAGATGGATTCGTGTTCGGATCTCCCGTGCATTATGCATCGGCATCCGGTATGATCACTTCTTTCTTAGATCGGGCTTTTTATGGTAAGAGTGCACTTTTCCAGGGCAAACCCGGCGCCTGCGTTGTCAGCTGCAGACGTGGCGGAGCCTCCGCAGCATTTGATCAGCTGAACAAATATTTTACCATTAACTGCATGCCGGTGGTATCCAGCCAGTACTGGAACCAGGTACACGGAAATACACCGGAAGAAGTGAAACAGGATCTGGAAGGTATGCAGACCATGCGCACATTGGGCAATAATATGGCGTGGTTGTTAAAATGTATAGAAGCAGGCAAAGCTGCCGGTGTGAGTTTCCCGGAGAGAGAACCGGCGCAGAAGACCAACTTTATCCGATAAATACGACAGACCGGACAGGAAAAGGAGACAGACGAAACTATGGCACAGTGGCAGGGATTGGGAAGATATCCGGAAAATGCAGATCCAAAAGACTGCCCCGCAGCGGGAGAACTGTTGGCTTACGTGGACGGAAGCTATCAGGATGCACTGAAAAAATACGGTTTTGGCTGTATTTTCATCCTTCCCGACGGACGGATCTATACAGAATACGGTAACGGCGATAACCCGGACTCCCTGAAACAGCGAAATGTCTCCGGAGAGATGCTGGGAGCCATGTATGCGGTACGGTTTGCCTTAAACAGTGGATTTCGAGCCATTGAGATCCGGTATGATTACGAGGGGATCGAAAAATGGGTCACCGGTGCGTGGAAGAGCAAAAATGAACTGACACAGAAATACGCACAGACCATGAGAGGCTGGGGACAGAAGATACAGATCCGCTTCACGAAAGTACCGGCACATTCCAAGGTAAAATACAATGAACTCGCGGACGAGACAGCAAAACTCGGCGTGGCGAACGGTAACGGAATTCCCAAGGTGAAGAGTCTTAGCGATTTCGAGGCGGCGGATGCCGCAGAGAGGATGCAGGATGCGGCTGAATAAATATCTGGCACAGTGCGGTGTATGCTCCAGGAGAGATGCGGACAAACTCATCGAACAGGGAAAAGTCTTAGTCAACGGTCAGGTCGCAGGAATGGGACAGCAGGTGTTAGAGACGGATACCGTACAGGTGGAAAAAAAGATTTTACAGGGGAAACAGACCTGCAAAGTCCTGGCTTTCTACAAGCCGGTGGGCGTCGTCTGCACAGAGCGGGATCCACATGCGGAGAAAAAGATCATGGACATGATCCGCTGCCCGGAGAGATTGACCTATGCCGGACGCCTGGACAAAGATTCCGAGGGACTGATCCTTCTGACCAACGACGGAGACCTTATCAATGCCATGATGCGGGGAGCAAACCGCCATGAAAAAGAGTACATTGTAAAGATCGACCGGGAAATAACACCCGATTTTTTGGAGATAATGAGAAAAGGCATCTATCTGAAGGATCTGGATATCACTACCAGAGAATGTAAGATAGAAAAAATAGGAAAATATACATTCCAGATCATACTGACTCAGGGAGTCAACAGACAGATCCGCCGGATGTGCGAAGCCTGCGGAGCGAAAGTGAGATCCTTAAAAAGGATCCGCGTCATGAATATCCGCCTGGGAGATCTGAAGCCCGGAGAGTGGCGTGAGGTCACAGGGGGAGAACTGGAAACGCTTCTGACAGATACCGGAATGTTAAATCGTAAATAATCTTTTAAAGGCAGGAACACAATATGCAGTCTTCCAAGATAGACCGGATCAAATATCTGGTAGAACAACTGAATGCGGCTTCGGAGAGCTATTATGCCAAAGATCGGGAGATCATGAGCAATTATGAATACGATAAGCTCTATGATGAACTGGTGGAACTGGAAAAAGAGACAGGTGTTACCCTGGCGAACAGCCCCACGGTGAATGTGGGCTACGAAGCGGTGGATGAGCTTCCCAAGGAACGTCACGAGAGTCCGATGCTGTCTCTGGGTAAGACCAAAAGCCGGGAAGAACTGCGGGACTGGCTGCAGGGCAACCCTGCAATTTTAAGCTGGAAACTGGACGGACTGACCATTGTGTTGACCTATCGTGAAGGAAAACTTGCAAAAGCGGTTACCCGGGGAAACGGTGAGATCGGGGAAGTTATCACGAATAACGCTCGTACTTTTAAGAATCTTCCGTTAAATATTTCTTATACCGGGGAACTGATCCTGCGGGGCGAGGCGGTTATCACTTACAGTGATTTCGAGAAGATCAACGGTGAGATCGCAGATGCAGAGGCAAAATATAAGAATCCCAGAAATCTGTGCAGTGGATCCGTTCGACAGCTGAATAATGAGATCACGGCAAAACGCAACGTGAGATTTTATGCGTTTACCCTCGTAAAAGCGGACGATGTGGACTTCCACGATTCCAAGGAAGCACAGTTTGCCTTTTTACAGGAGCAGGGATTTGCGGTGGTAGAACATGTGGCGGTGACCGAGGAAAATATCCTGTCAGTCATCGAAGACTTTGAACACAAGATCGAGCATTATGACATTCCCTCCGACGGACTGGTACTTACCTATGAAAGCATCAGCTATGGACAGTCCCTGGGCAGAACTGCAAAATTCCCCAGAGATTCCATTGCTTTTAAATGGGCGGATGAACTTCGCGAGACCACTTTAAAAGAGATCGAATGGAGTGCCAGCCGCACCGGCCTGATCAATCCGGTAGCCATCTTCGAGCCGGTAGAGCTGGAGGGTACCACAGTCAGCCGTGCCTCGGTGCACAATATCAGCATATTACGTTCCCTTCGACTGGGGATCGGAGATCACATTACAGTCTATAAGGCGAATATGATCATCCCCCAGATCGCAGAGAATCTGACCGGCAGTGACAACGTGGAGATCCCGAAGGTCTGCCCTGTCTGCGGACAACCTACCGAGATCCGTCAGATGAATGAAGTACAGACCTTGTATTGCACCAATGAGAAATGCCCGGCGAAGGAGATTAAGGCATACACCCTGTTCGTTAGCCGTGATGCCCTGAATATCGACGGGCTCTCCGAAGCTACATTGGAGAAAATGATCGATCAGGGCTTCATCCACGAATATGCTGACCTGTTCCGGCTGGATCGTTATAAGGAAGTTATCACACAGATGGAGGGCTTCGGAGAGAAGTCTTATCAGAATATGATAGACAGCATTGAAGCTGCGCGCCATACGACGCTGCCCCGACTGATCTACGGACTGGGAATCGCGGGGATCGGTGTGGCCAATGCCAAGGTGCTCTGCAGATATTTTGATTATGATCTGGAGAAAATGCAGTCAGCAGACACAGAGACCTTAAGTGCTATCCCCGGTGTGGGAGAAGTGCTTGCTGGGGCATTTACTGAGTATATGTCCGATGCGGAGAACCTGGAACAGATCGAACATCTGAAACAGTTCCTGACCATTGAGGTGCCTCAGGTGGATGAAAATGCACAGACACTATCCGGTATGAGTTTCGTCGTAACCGGAAGTCTGAACCATTATGCCAGTCGTAATGACTTGAAAGAAGTCATCGAGGAGAGAGGCGGTAAAGTCACCGGCAGTGTGACGGGGAAGACCACCTGCCTGATCAATAATGACATTACCTCGACTTCTTCCAAAAATAAAAAAGCCAAGGAGCTTCAGGTCCCGATTCTGACAGAGGAGGATTTCCTGAAGACTTATAATATTCCTTACGAGGAATAAGTAGACCTGGAGGAAAATGAAATGCCTATTAAGACACAAAATGATCTGCCTGCCAAAGAGATACTGGAGAACGAAAATATATTCGTCATGGACGAATTCCGTGCTCTGCATCAGGATATGCGTCCATTGCAGGTATTGATCCTGAATAATATGCCGGTAAAGCAGGACACGGAGCTGCAGCTGCTGCGTGCCTTGTCCAATACCCCTTTGCAGGTGGATGTGACCTTCATGAATACCAAGACCCATGTGTCATTGAATACCCCTGCAAGCCATCTCAATAAATTTTACACCACCTTTGATGAGATCAAAGACCGCACCTTCGATGGACTGATCGTCACCGGAGCACCGGTGGAAGATATCACCTTTGAAGAGGTGGATTACTGGGAGGAGACCTGTAAGATATTAGACTGGGCGGAGACCCATGTGACTTCCACCTTGCATATCTGCTGGGCGGCGCAGGCCGGATTCTACCATTATTATGGTATTAACAAGAGACAGCTCCCGCAGAAGCTGTTCGGTGTCTATGAACATAAAGTATCCAACCGGAAAATACCGTTGGTGCGTGGCTTTGATGATATTTTCCTGGCACCGCACAGCCGCCATACCGAGACTCCTTCCGAAGCCATTCATGCCTGTAAGGAGCTGACGATCCTGGCGGAATCCGAGAAAGCCGGTGTATTCCTGGCTATCGCAGAAGAGGGAAAAAAGATCTTCGTGGCGGGGCACCCGGAATATGACCGCTATACCTTGAACAATGAGTACCACAGAGACCTGGACAAGGGACTGCCGATCCAGGTTCCCTATAATTATTATCCGGATGATGATCCGGAGCAGAGACCACTGTTACAGTGGAGATCCCATTGCAATAACCTTTACAGCAACTGGCTGAACTATTACGTATATCAGGCAACACCGTACGACCTGGCTCAGATCCGGTAACACACATGGAATATCGTGCACATTTTGCTACAATAAATTGATAAAAAATAATAGATATCACTGTTCGTCAAGCTGCCTGTATGGTAAAATACATATCATACAAGCAGCTTTTCATATATTACGAAAGCAGAAAGAATGAGGGAGTACATATGGAAATTAACATTGGTATTATCGTGATCGTCGTATTGGCCATTGCCATTCTGGCAATCCTGGCATCCGGTTATGTGAAGGCATCACCGAACAAAGCCTTCATCATCTCCGGTATCAAGAGAGAACCCAAGGTCCTGATCGGACGTGCCGGCATCAAGATCCCCTTCCTGGAAAAAAAGGATGAACTGATCCTGAAGCAGATCAGTATCGACATCAAGACCAACGGCTATATCCCCACCAAGGATTTCATCGGTGTAGATATTGACGCCGTGGCTAAGGTCAGAGTCCTGACCCAGAGAGATGTCACCGTGAATGCCAAAGGGGAAGTAGTGGCAGGTGCCGATTCTAATAAGAGGATCACCACCGAGATGGCTAACGCAGCCATGAAGAACTTCCTGAACATGAACGAAGATCAGATCCGCGATGCGCTGACCGATTCCTTACAGGGTAACATGCGTGAGATCATCGGTACCCAGTGTCTGAAGGAGCTGTGTAACGACCGTAAGACCTTCGGTGACGAGGTACAGGCGAAGGCGCAGAAGGATATGAATGCGTTAGGTATCTGGATCGAGTCCTGCAACATCCAGAAGATTGAGGATGAGAACAACCTGATCACTGCTTTGGGACAGGATAACATGTCCCAGATCCAGAAGGATGCTTCCGTAGCAAAGGCACAGGCAGACAGAGATGTAGCCATCGCCAGAGCACAGGCGCAGAAGGATGCTAATGATGCACAGGTCATCGCAGAGACCGAGATCGCCCAGAAGCAGACCGAGCTGGCGATCAAGAAAGCAGAACTGAAGAAAGAGTCCGATATCAAGAAGGCAGAAGCCGACGCAGCATATAAGATTCAGGAAGAGGAACAGCGTAAGACCGTGGAGATCACCACAGCGAACGCGAACCTGGCCCGTCAGGAGAAGGAACTGGAATTAAAGGAGAGAGAAGTATCCATCAAGGAGAAAGCTCTGGAAGCTGAGGTCAAGAAGACCGCAGAAGCAAATAAATACGCAGCACAGCAGAAGGCAGATGCCGAGCAGTACGAGAGACAGAAGAGAGCGGAGGCAGAACTCTTCGAGATCCAGAGACAGGCAGAAGCAGAAAAGGCTAAGTCCGAGGCAGAGAGATTCGCCAAGGAGCAGGCGGCAGAGGCAGTCAAGGCGGCCGGTCTGGCAGAGGCAGCCGCTGTGGCAGCCAAAGGTAAAGCAGAAGCAGAAGCCATCCAGGCGAAGGCAGAGGCAGAGGCAGCCGGTATCCTGAAAAAAGCAGAAGCTATGAAACAGTACGGCGACGCTGCAAGACAGCAGATGGAGTTGGATACTCTGAAGGTATACTTCGAGCAGCTGCCCAAGATCGCCGAGGCTGTGGCCAAGGGCTACATGAACGTAGATTCCATCAAGATGTTCGGCGGCGATTCCAGCAAGCTGGCAGGTGATATCATGACCACCGTGACCCAGGTCACCGACGGCATCAAAGAGTCCACCGGACTCGATATCAACGAGATGCTGGCAAAGGGCTTCGCCAAGGAAAAGGCAGAAGATGCAAAGCCTGTAGAGAATGTAGAGAAGAACGACACCGGTAACGATTATCAGGAAGTATAAAGCTGGAATAGAGCTTGCCATACGGAATAGAGCTTGCCATACGGAATAGTGCTTGTCATAAATGATATATTGTCATAAACTGAGGGTATAGAGACGGAAATTTAGTCTCTGTACCCTTATTTTTTTATGCTTTGCGGGAAAGCATGCTTTACTCCTGCACAATTTTGAAGAGAAGGGCACAGACACCGCCGTAAGCTTAAGCTGTGCCTACAAAAAAGAGCGAGAAGGGCACAGACGCCGCCGTAAGCTCAATCTGTGCCCACGAAAAAGATCGGGAAGGGCACAGCCGCCGCCGTAAGCTCAATCTGTGCCCATGGAAAGGAAAAATATAATATATGACAACAGCAGATGCAAAAGCTACACAAGAAGCAAGAGAATTATTGGAATACCTCAAAAATACAGCGGGACAGCAGATCATCACCGGTCAGCACACCCAGACCATCCCCTGTGAGGAGATTGCCTATATCCGGCAGACCACTGGAAAAGAGCCAAAGCTGCGCGGTTTTGAACTGCTGGCGTATTCTCCGAATATCAATTATGCAGACGCTTCCCCAGAATGCCTGAAGGAAGTGGAAGAGAATAAAGGCACGGCAGAGACCGCCCTGCAGTGGGCAAGAGCGAACCGCCCGGATAAAGTGAACGACACGGGTACAGAGAACAGCACAGACTATACCACCGGTGGTATCCTCACCTTCAGTTTCCACTGGTTCTCGCCATTAGGCGGCAGAGACAAAAGCTTCTACACCGAGAATACCGATTTCGATGCGGCTAAAATACTGCAGGAAGGAACTCCGGAGAGAGCCGCCTTCTATCATGACATGGACGCGATCGCCGGGATCCTACAGCAGTTTCAGCAGGAACACATCCCCATTCTCTGGCGCCCCTTCCACGAATCCTACGGCACCTGGTTCTGGTGGGGAGCAAAGGGCGCGAAAGTCGCAAGAGACTTATACCGATTGATGTTTGATTATTATACCGGAGAAAAGAACCTGCATAACCTGCTCTGGGTCTGGAACTGTGATATAGAGGAAGCCTATCCCGGAGACGAATACGTGGATGTAGTATCCATAGATGTCTACCTTCCGGAGTATCAGGCCACGGACTATGCGGATGCCTATGAGAAACTGGTGGCAGCCACCTCCCGTGACAAAGTGGCTGCCCTGGCAGAACTGGGCTACCTTCCCGATGTGGAGCTTTTGCAAAAAAGCAGAATCCCCTGGGCCTACTACATGACCTGGTCCAAGGAATTCTGCATTGGTGAAAAATATAACCGTGTAGAAAATCTGAAGAAAATGTATGACAGTGAATACGCGGTGACACTGTAAAAGCCTATTTTATAAAAAATATTGAAATGGATTGCTTTTTCAGCAGAAAGTGTATATACTATTATTAAGAGCAGAGATGTTCTTCTTCATCTATCAAATGAGTCCTGTGACGGTTCCGACAGGACGGTAAAATAAAAATTGACCGAGCGATGAGTCCTGTGACGGTTCCGACAGGACGGTAAAATAAAAATTGACCGAGTGATGAAGAATTTGGCGAGAGGCTGAATAGCCTCTCGTTTTTTACATTCTACGAAGGAGGAAAAATGAATTTACCGGAAAATGATTATCAGATTTTAAAATTAACCACTCGTTTCTATGAGGAACATCCTGATCCACCATACCATGAAATATTGAAAAAGAACCAACGGGCATACAATTGTTTACTGTTTCAATCACATTATGATTATTATATATGTGTGCCATACAGAAGCGAAATATCACATCCATATTCTTTTAAGTTCAAAAAAACTCAGAGATCCAAAAGCCATAGATCGGGTCTTGATTACACCAAAATAGTTATCATAACCAAAAGTGAATATATTGATACAAAAGATGCTCTTATTGATAAGGATGAATTTAAAGAGACAATAAAATATCTCGACCGTATCAAAGAAGAGGCAATGACGTTTGTAGAAGAATATGTACAGCATGTATCAGGAAGCAGAAAAATGGATCCGCGGGAATTCAAAAGAAGATATACATATTCGCCGCTTATCTATTTTCATCAGGAGCTGGGAATATAATTTTTCGCAGAAATTGAAACAAAAGTACTAAAAACAATTTACATAAATCTAAAATATGCTATACTATTTTAGTATTGAATCAAAAAAATTGTAAGTTGTAACGAAAAATGCTACAATTATACAGATAACCCAAATATGTAAAAGTAACAGGTGAATGATCATGGAATTAGGCAGAAAAAAGGTCCGTTTAGGTGAATTGCTGGTAAACAGCGGTGTTCTCTCGAATGAACAGCTGCAGCAGGCGTTGGACAATCCCGCCCGTCAGGGTAAGAAGCTGGGAGAATTCCTCGTAGATGAAGGCATCGTATCGGAGGATGACCTGGCGAAGGCACTGAGCAAACAGCTGGATCTGGATATGATCGATCTCCAGAGCATCAATGTGGACAAGGAAGTGCTGAATCTGGTACCGGTCAACGTTCTGAAGAAGAACAAGATCTTCCCCTTCGCTTACAAAGAAAATAACTTCAACGTTCTCATGGTCGCCATGGCGGATCCCCTGGATTACAATGCCATCGATGACATCAATATCATCACCAACTTCCAGGTAGAGCCCGTAGTAGCTACCACCCGCAGCATCATGCTGGCGATCGATAAATATTTTGGTCAGGAAGAAGTAACCGAGGCACTGGCTGCCTACGCCAAAGAGAAAAAGCTGGATGTGGTGGAAGATATCGCCACGGAGGAGAACATCAACAGCTCCCCCATCGTAATGCTGGTCAAGGACATGATCGAAAAGGCCGTCCGCCAGCGTGCATCCGATATCCATATCGAACCTATGGAAAATATCATCCGTGTCCGTTACCGTATCGACGGTGCCCTCTATGAGAGAGCGAGATACGGTGTTAATGTACTGTCCGCCATCATCGCCCGTATCAAGATCATCGGCGGCATGGATATCTCCGAGAAGAGAAAACCCCAGGACGGACGTATCACCCAGATCGTAGACCGCGTGGAATACGATATCCGTGTATCCGTCCTGCCTACCGTATACGGGGAAAAAGTCGTAATGCGTCTTGCCGCGAAGAGTGCTCTGAACCGCGACAAGAGCCAGTTAGGCTTCAAACCCTACGAATTAGAACAGTTTGACTACATTCTGAAAAATCCTCACGGTATCATCCTGGTAACCGGACCTACCGGAAGTGGTAAGTCCACCACCCTGTATACCGCACTGAGCGAGCTGAACAAAGAAGACGTGAACATCATCACCGTCGAAGATCCTGTCGAAGCGAACATCGACGGTATCAACCAGGTACAGGTCAACACCAAGGCAGACCTCACCTTCGCGACGGCACTGCGTTCCATTCTGCGACAGGACCCGGATATCATCATGATCGGTGAGATCCGTGACCAGGAGACCGCCAGCATCGCCGTACAGGCATCCATCACCGGACACCTGGTCGTAAGTACCCTGCATACCAACTCCTCCGCCAGCACCATTACCCGACTGGAGGATATGGGGATCGAACCCTACCTGATCGCAGATTCCGTCATCGGCGTTATCGCACAGCGACTGGTCCGCAGACTCTGCCCCTTCTGTAAGAAGCCGAAGCAGGCCACCAGGGATGAAAAAGAATTCATGGGTCTGAAGGAAGAGGAAAACGTGACCATCTACGAACCCTGCGGCTGCAGCAAATGCGACAATACCGGCTTCAAGGGTCGTATCGGTGTCTACGAGATCATGCAGATCACTCCGAAGCTGAAGACCATTATCAGCAAGCGGGAGGGTGCCGATATATTAAAGGAAGAAGCATTAAAAGAAGGAATGCATACCCTGCGTATGAGTGCCACGGATTACGTACTGGATGGCACCACCTCCTTCTCCGAGATGGTAAAGGTATCATTTGACGTATAATTCTATAAAAACCGCAATATTTTATAGAAATTTATCAAAATTTATAAAAATTTTTCAAAAACCTGGACCTTTTTAGGACCGGGGTTCGTCTTACCTAGTTGGGGAGACAGTTAAAGATAGAGACGTAATTGGAGGGAAGGCACATGGCGACCTATGGCTACAAGGCCATCACAAAGGCTGGAAAAGAAGTAAAGGGAAGTTTGGAAGCGGATAACAAAGATCTGGTAATGGCAGAACTGAGAAGGCAGGAGCTGACCGTTATCGATCTGGGAGAACAGAGCTTCCTGACGAAAGACATCGACATCCAGATCGGCGGATGGCCCAAGGCCAGGGATCTAAGCGTCATGTGCCGCCAGTTCGTCAGCATGACCAAAGCGGGCGTCAGCATCCTCGAATCCTTGAAAATGCTCTGTGAACAGACAGAGAACAAGAGATTACAGGATGCATTGAAGGAAGTCCGCATCAGCGTGGAAAAGGGTGAAACCCTGGCAGACTCCATGGCAGAGCACCCGAAGGTGTTCCCGGCGATCATGGTGAACATGGTGGCTGCCGGTGAAGCATCCGGTAGTCTGGAAACGGCACTCGACCGAGTGGCAGTGCAGTTGGAGAAAAACAGCAAGACACAGGCAATGCTGAAAAAAGCAATGATTTATCCTGTGGTTGTATGCATAGTGGCTGTTATTGTCACCGTTGTAATGTTGGTAAAGGTAATCCCTTCTTATGAAGACATGTTTAAGGATTTAGGAACGGATTTGCCTTGGATTACTAAGTTTTATGTAAATTTGAGCCATGGCATACAAAATTATTGGTTTATTATTATTCCGATTATTATTGTAGCGGCAATTGGAATTAAATATTTTGCAGGTACGAATCCTGGAAAACATGTATTTGGCAAGATTGCTTTGAAACTGCCGATTTTCAAAAAACTTACCGTGAAGTCGGCGGCTGCTATGATGGCAAGAACTCTGAGTACACTGATGGGTGCAGGAGTACCGTTGATTGAAGCTGTGGATATCGTATCCGGAGTTATGAACAATATCTATTTTAAAGAAGCTTTGCAGGATGCAAGAGAAGAAATTACCATCGGTATGCCATTATCCAGACCATTACAGGAGAGTGGACTGTTTCCACCTATGGTATACCAGATGATCCGTATCGGGGAAGAAGCCGGTAGTACGGAAGAAATGTTGGACAAGATTGCAGACTACTATGACGAAGAAGTGGAAATGGAAATTCAGGCTTTCATGGCAGCGTTAGAACCAATGATCATTATTGTATTGGCAATCGTAGTAGGCGGATTGATCGCAGCATGTATGGCACCTATGGTATCTATGTATGCAGCATTAGACAATTTGTAATTTTGGATTATCCGTTCTGTGTAGGGACAGAACGATAATTAATAAATGGGGCGGAAACTTACTACCCTGAAATTAAAAAACACATAAAAAGGAGAATGTAATTATGAATAAGAAACAGAAGAGCTTAACAAACAAAGGTTTTTCCCTTGTGGAATTGATCATCGTTATTGCTATCATGGCTGTTCTGATTGGTGTGTTAGCACCTCAGTATCTGAAATATGTTAAGAATTCTAAGATTTCCACAGATATTCAGAATGCAGAGGAAATAGCAACAGCTGTAAATGTGGCAATTGCAGATGGACAGCTTAAGCCGACCGGCGATACAACGTTAACAGGCCCTGGAGCTGTTACAGGAATTGACAATTTAACATCTATTCCTTCTTCTAAGGTTGATAGCACTTATTCTTGGACGGTAACCTACAATAAAGATGGTGTTAAGAATATCACATTAGGTGCGAGCGGCGCTGAAAAGGAAATTTATCCTGATGCTACATCTAGTGGACATTATCAGGATGCAAATAAATAAAGAGAAAGGCACCTGACATGCTCCCTACAATCTTACTCTACATAGTGATTTTCATTTATGGAATCGTGATCGGTAGCTTCCTCAATGTGTTGATCTACCGTATCCCGAAAAAAGAGAATATTGTAACGACCAGGTCTCACTGCATGAACTGCGGTTACCAGCTGAAATGGTACGACCTTGTACCGCTGTTCAGCTACCTGGCGCTGGGAGGCAGATGTCGGAAATGCAAGGCACATATCTCCGCTCAGTATCCCATCATCGAGGCACTGAACGGAGTGCTGTACCTGCTCGTATTCTGGAAATATGGGATGAGCGTGGATTCCCTAGTCTACTGCTTGTTGTTTAGTGCACTTCTTGCTTTAAGTGTGATTGATTTCAGAACATATGAGATCCCTGTGGGATTTAACATTTTTATACTGACACTGGGGCTGATCCATGGAACCTTCCACTATACACAGTGGCTGGATTTCCTGATCGGCTTCCTGTGTGTCAGTGTATTTTTACTTATTCTGTATTACGCTACCGGTGGCAGAGCCATTGGCGGCGGTGATGTGAAGCTGATGGCAGTCTGCGGACTGTTGCTCGGCTGGAAATTGATTATTTTCGCATTTTTACTGGGATGTATCATTGGTTCCGTGATCCATCTGATCCGTATGAAAGTAAGCGGCGAAGGGCATGTCCTCGCCATGGGACCGTATCTCTCCGCAGGGGTGGCAGTCGCTGTCCTGTGGGGTAATGAATTCTTGCAGTGGTATCTGGGTCTGTATCATTGAGACCGGGTACTTACATCTGATATGAGATTAGAAAGTTCTTGGGACACTTTTTCTGTCCCAAATACGATAAAGAACCGATAAGAGGAAGGGTAGAAGCATGGCAATGAACAATCGCGTATTGAGTATTGAGATCGGTAACTCCTTTACGAAGATCTGCGAGATCGACTATAAGGTGAAGAAACCGAAGGTCTACAAGGTATTGACCGTCGAGACCCCGGAAGGCGTCGTGGTGGACGGTATGCTGCAGCCGACGCAGGAGTATGCGGATCACCTGGTGAACGCACTGGGCACGAACGGTATCCGCACGAAGAGAGTGATCTTCACCATTTCTTCTACCAGAGTGGCGAGCCGTGAGGTACAGATCCCGAACGTGAAGGCGAACAAGATCGAGGCACTGGTGAAGACCAACGCGAACGATTATTTCCCCGTGGATCTGACCCAGTATGAGATCGGACATTATCTGGCAGGCGGACTGACCGAGGAAGGAAAGCTGCGTGTCATGGCACTGGCAGTGCCCAAGGCGCTGTTAAACAGCTATTACCAGCTGGCGCAGATGTGCGGCTGGGAGGTCGAGTGCTTCGATTACAGCAGTAACAGCTTATACCAGATCCTTCGTGATGAGAAGTCCGAAAAAGTTACCATGATGATCAAGATCGATGAGAACAGCACCATCGTGACCGTGCTTTCCGCCGGCAAGGTGCTGCTGCAGAGAACCGTGGCATACGGCGTGCAGGATGCCATTGAGACCATGATCGCTTCCGGTGCCTATGCCGTGAACGATCCCATGAGCGCGGTAGAGCGTTTCCAGAAGAAGACCTGCCTGAACAGAGTACTCCATCCGGGAGATAAGCTCTGGGAGGAAAATGCCGGACGCTGGGAAGACGAAGATGCCGGCAATGCGGAAGTCACAGCAGCCAGACAGAAGATCACCTCTTCTCTGGAGCCTCTGATCGTCGGCGTCAGCCGTGTCATTGATTTCTATGATTCCAGAAATAGTGATACACCTATTGAGAGAACTTACGTCACCGGCCTCGGCGGCAGCTTCAGCGGCATGAGCAAGCTGTTCACCAACTGCCTGGAGCGCAAGGTACATACCTTGTCCGATATGGATGACAAGATCGGTATGAGCAAGGCAATCCGTTCCACCAGACCCGCAGCTTATATTTCCTGCCTGGGCGCAGTACTCGCCCCCGTAGGACTGATCGATAAGAGTACCCAGAAGGCGAAGGGACTGACGGTAGTCAGCGGTACGAACTACACCTTCGTCAGTGTGGCGATCCTGGTGCTGGGCGTGATCCTGTCCATCGCCATGGCAGTGACTTCCCTGACCAGATACTTCGGCACCGTGGCGGAGAATGTGGCATTGCAGGCGAGAGTTGAGGAATTACAGCCCGCGCAGGCAGTATATAATGAATATCTCTCAGCGGCAGCACAGTATGATAAATACAAATATCTGTATGAGTATACCGAGAATCCCAATGAGAATCTCGTAGAGTTCATCAATGAGCTGGAGCAGATATTACCCAGTAGCTTCTGGACCAACAGCTTCAGTTCGGATATGGAAGGAATCAGTATGTCTGTAACTGTGGAAGGTAAGGCTGCAGCAGCAAGAACGATTCTGAATATCCGGAATATGGAGAGCATCGAGGATGTACAGATCAGCAATATTACAGATACGCAGAATGAACTGGGAGAATCGGCGGTTACTTTCTCTATTACAGGTACTTATGCGGATATCCACGCAGATACCGAAGAGACCGAAAGCACCGGAGATACAACCGGTACCACAGCACAGTAGGAGGCGGATAAGAGATGAAAGTAAAAAAGAGTGAAATTCAGCTTTTGATTGCTGTACTGGGAGTTCTTCTGGTCGTGGTGACTTATTTCCTTGTATATGCGAAATTCAATGAGTTGTCGGATTCTATGGAAAGTCAGAATATGTCATTAAGATCCCAGGTGTCTACACTGGAGGTGTTGGAGCAGCGTAAGGCAGATTATCTGGCTGCTACCGAGAAGATGAAGACATATATTACCGGGTTTGAGAATCGTTTCCCCGCAGATATTTTACCGGAAGACAGCATTATGATGGTGAAGAACATGGAGGATGCTACCAGAACCTATGTAGCAAACATCTCTTTCGGAACCATAGGAGAAGTGGCGTATGATGCACAGGCTTCCGCAGACAATTCTGCCCTGGCGGCTGCAACTGCGGATGCACCGGCGGATACCGCAGCAGCGGAAGCAGATGCCGCAGTGTCGGGCACAGATACGACCACGGTTACTACATCCCCTGTCTCCACAGAGGGAACCACCTATGCGGAGACTCATATGTATGAGGTGCCTTTGGGCATCAGTATCGAATGTACCTATGATGATTTCAAGGGGCTGGTTCGATATATTTACAATCAGCAGGAGCGTCAGAGCATCCAGGGCGTGAACATCAGCTATAACGGTGATGACGGAAAATTGTCCGGCAATATGAACCTGAATACTTATTATCTGCTGGGCACGGATAAGGTATATGGGGAACCCTATATTCCCGATATGTCTATGGGGGTACAGACGATATTTGGAAACGTGAACTAATAGATTTGCTAATCGGGAGTTGTCGTAATGCAGAAGCATAGGAAGAAAAGACAACTGAATAATGAAGGATTTTCCCTGGTGGAGCTTCTGATCGCCATTGTGATCCTCTCAATCATTGTAGTGCCATTGCTGCACAGCTTTGTGACATCGGCAAGGACCAATGCAAAGTCCCGTACCACGATGCATGCCACGGCGATCGCTGAGGACGTCATGGAAATGTTCGAGGCACATTCTCTGGAGGAAATGTCCGATATTTATACGGGTGCTTCACCGGCGGGATTTACCAATACCGCAGTAAAAGACGATACGACCGGCATTTGGACCTATACGATCCGGGACGATTCCACCACTTCCGGTACTTATGATGTAGTGGTGAAGGTGGATCCCACAGCCTACAGTGCGGTGAACAGTGTGGCACGGGTAGATATCAGTAACCTGGCGGGTAATCTGAATGCTGTCTACAGCGAAGCGGCGGACGGTGCCAAGGAAGCTTATTCTTATTTCGGCGGAGGAATCTATGACGCTAATATCATTCAGAATACTACACGGAAGACAGAGATTAATATTGACAGCAGTAAGATCAACGTAACGCTGGCAACGGGAGCTACGGTGGAGACAGATGTATATCTGGTAACGGCATCCACAACGTATCATTGTGATCCCGGGGTCCTGGCAACGGGCAGATCTGCGAACTATCCGCAGACGGGAGCGGATTATGTGATTTTTTCCAACGAAGACAGTGTGCGCAGCCGTGCAGCACAGGTGAATGATGTCAGCGAGCTTGGCAATCAGCTGGCGAATATCATTGTCTGCTTGCAGCCTAGAGTGGAGAGCGCTCATTACGATGCCTTCGGAAGACCTGCCATGATAGACAGTATTGTGTTCAACAATCCGGACAATGTGGAGACGAATCTGCTGGTAGTGGAGCAGACTGCGACACAGGATAAAATAGATATGGTGACGGATACCTTAGCAACAGATTATAATACCATGCGCAGTAAGTATGGGATATCGCTGGAACTGCGGGAAGCATGGCCCGGCTGGATGCCGGCTCCCGGCACGACACAGACGTCTGCGGGAACACTTCGCACGAATCTGTTGGATAAGAGTGACGGACTTACGGCATATGTATTTGTAAATTCCAGCATGACCGGTGCAGGAGCCGGAACGGGAACTAATTATTCACTGGCGAAGACCATCATGTCCGTGACGAATCTGACACCGGCCAGAGCACAGGACCGTATTTACGACATGGAAGTGAAGGTTTATGCACAGGATAAGATCGCAGCTGGCAGCCCGATCATTACTATGACAGGAACGGTAACGGAATAACAGGAGAATCCGGAAGGAAGCGTAAGAACCATGAAGATACGTGGCAGAGACTTCAAATTACATAAACAGACAGACGATAAGGGCTCGGCAATGGTCGTTGTGATCATAGCTATGGCCTTTATTGGCATTTTAGCCAGTGTTTTGATGTATATGTCCTTATTGAACTATCAGATGAAGGCAAATAACCTGCAGGCGAAGGACAACTTCTATTCGGCAGAGACAGTGCTGGATGAGATCCGTGTCCATATGGAAGAGCAGGCGTCCACATCCCTGGGAGATGCCTACACGCAGATTTTGGTGAACTATGATGACACTTCCATATCCGAGAAGGAGAGTAAGCTCCGCTATGCGTTCTTAAACAGTATGCAGAAGGCATATAAGTGCAGCGATACCGCCAGCTTAAATTACTATGATCTGGAGAAACTGTTCAACAGTCTGTCACCGGAGGTACAGAAATATACAGAATTACAGACCAGTGACGGAGTCAATTCCTATACAATCAAGATGGTGGGCGGTGCCGTGCAGACGACAGGCACAAACAGCTCCGGAGATGCGGTGAGTGATCTGCCGAAGGGTCAGCTTACCCTGTTCACGGACGGATTGTCTTTTCAGAAATTAAAGGTGATTTATACCAATGCTAATGGTTATGTCTCTGTGATCCAGACGGATATCCGCGTGAAAATGCCGGATATGAGCTTTGCACAGGCTGTAAGCCTGCCTTCACTGACCAGCATGTCACTGGTGGCGCAGAAGAATATTCAGATAGTAGCGGAGAGCGGCAAATTTAGCGATGCGAAGATCGCCGGAAGCTTCTATGCGGATAAGGTACTGGTGGGTAATGAGGACGATACCACCAGCGCTAACGTGACACTGACCCTGGAAGAGCCGACAGGCAAGGAAAATGATGATAAGCGTATGGTAGCGGCTACGGAACTGTATCTGGGCAAGGGCGCAACACTGGAATCCGACAGCTATGGAGAACTGTGGACAGGCAAGATCACGATGCACGGAGCAGCGACGTCTACCGGCAGCGCGAATATGAATTTCAAAGGAAATGATGTCTATGTAGCGGGAGATCTGCGCATAGACGGCGCAAATAATAATTTTACCGCAGGAAGTCTGGTGGGTGAGAATTACTCCGGACAGTATATAGGCTTCGGCACCGGGGAGAACGGTGACAGCAGTGCCATTGTAGTCAACGGTACCGGAACGGATATTGATTTGAGCGGCCTGATCAATCTGACTCTGGCAGGGAATACCTATATTGCCACGAAAACTGCTAAGGATAATCTCACCGGGGCGGACGGGAATCCCAATGGCAGCGCCTCCGACCGCAAGGATATCCTGATGGGGCAGTCTATTGCAGTCAAAAGTGACCAGCTGGCATATCTGGTACCGGGAGATCTGATAAAACAGGGTTCCAATCCCGTGACCAGGGAGCAGGCAGATACTATGGGGAATACGGCAGTTGATTTTAATGCAGCCAGCAGTATGCTAGGCGGTAACAGCCTTGCTTCCTATGGTATTACGAAGTTTATTACGAACGGAAGCAGCGATAGTCAGGGTGTCCGTACTTTTTATAAGAGATTAAACAGCAAGATTACCATTGTGTATTATTATGTGTCCTTTGATAACTCCACCCAGGCGGGCAGAGAAGCTGCCAACCGGTATCTTCAGGATTATTATAAGGTAAATAAGAGTACCATGGATGCCTATGCCAGCATCTACACCGATGGCATCAAGATCCGGAATCAGAGTGCCGGTGCCTACATCATGCACCTGGCAGGTAATGTGGTGATGTTCGACAAGGATCAGACCACAGGCAGCTACAACGGCAGTCTGCTGAATGCCACATTAGGCAGTGATCAGAGCAACATCGGCTATAAGCAGCAGCTGGCAGCGGATGATTCCAAATTCAAGGCACTCTGCAAGAAGCTGATCGATGGCTATGAGCAGCTGTCCCCTTCCGAAAAAGCGGATGCCGCCAATGTATATAGTAATCTGGTCAATAAAGACGAGATCACAAGCTTTACCGGTGTGGTCCGTGGTGCGGGACTGGTCGTTGATACAGAGAAGTATTTTGAAAGTTCGGCTTATCCGGATTGCAAGGCAGTCATCGTATATGGTGATTATACCTATCCAGAAGCGGGACATGAATTTAAGAGTGGCATTATTATCGCTACGGGAAATGTGAAGATACAGGATGGTAAGGAATTCAACGGTGTGATCCTGGCAGGCGGTAATATCCTGTTAGGACAGAATGTGAAAGTGACACCGGACAAGGAAGCAGTGCTTCGCGCGCTGACATATTCCAAGGAGGTTACGGGCTCCGGCGGCGGTCAGAAGGAATATCATGTGGTGGATTTCCTGATCGGCGGTGATGGTTACCTGCAGAATAACAATAAGACCTACCTGAACAGCAACATTAATTTAGGAGACCTGATCGTATATGAGAACTGGCAGAAACAATAAAAACGGTGGCTTCTCTCTGGTGGAGCTCATCATCGTCGTCGCCATCATGGCGATCGTGGTGGGCGTCATTGGATTGTCTGTGGGAACACTCACCGGAAGAAAAATTGCAAAATGTGCGGATGAGATCGTTTCGACCCTGGAGAGAGCAAGAGTGCTGACCCTTGGGAAAGAACAGAACCAGGTGGAGTTTGTACTGCTGCAAAATAGCAGCACCGGCGAGTACCGGGCACAGATCTATCAGGGTGGAACCATCGTTTCGGATAGAATCGTGGGGAAGGAGCCTATCACAATACAAGTATATTTCGATGATGATTCCACCCCCTACAATCTGTCACAATTAAAAGGTACATTACCTTATGCGTCCGCAACCGATGGACTGCACCTGGTGTTCAATAGAGCATCGGGAGCTTTTGAAGAGAAGACCTGCGCTGCTGCAGATGCGGTAAAGGACTATTGCAAGAAAATTGTGATCAGCAACGGAACAAGAACGATAACAATCACAACAGTCGGCAGAACCGGCAAAATCCTGAAGAAATAAGGAGGTTGACTATGCGTATCGGAAAAAAAGGATTCACTCTCGTAGAAGTGATAGTGTCCCTGGCAATCATGACCATTGTGGCAGGATCTGTGGGCGCCTTTATCGTCGCAGGCAACAATTCCTACCTGCGGGGGAATAAGGAGCTGACCCTGCAGGAAGAAGCACAGCTTGCAGCGAATCAGATGATTGACCTGATCATTGATGTGGAGAAGGATATTAATTTCACACCGGATCATACCGGCACAGCAGTGGATCTGGACGGCAGTACCGCCAGGGATGCAGCCGGCAATGAGATCACCACAGCCCATGTCAGAGAACTGCGTCTGGTCAATAACGAGAATACCTATATGATCCGCTGGCAGGGAACCGCATCAGGTGACTATGCGACTGCAAACCAGGTATACCTCTATGAAGTGAAAAATACAACGGATGCGGACGGCAATCTCGTCGTAGGAGATCTCACCACGGCAACCCCGGCACTTATGGCAGAGCATGTCACAAGCTTCAGCGTAGACTTAAGCCAGGTGGAGGACAAGCGGAAAGTTATCCTGAATATGACCTTCACTTACCAGGACAGAAGCTATGATATCGCAGAGACCATTAAGCTTAGAAATGATCTGGAGAAGACCGGAACCGCATACGCATGGATCAGTGCTCTGACTATTGATCCTCCCAGTGCAACATTACCGCAGGGCAAGATACAGCAGTTTACCTATAATCTGAGCGGTGACGCAGAGGCAGTAGCTGAGGGCGTTACCTGGAGTGTGTCCTATGCTTCCGGGGCTAATTGTAAGAGTACAATTAATCAGGATGGTATTTTAAAAGTAGATGATGAGGAAACTATCGGCACGGATGTGCTGGTGGTAAAATGTACTGCAAAAGCAGATACGAGTATGGTGGCATATGCATATGTGACAGTAGAAGAGAGATTGATAGACTCCATTTCCATAACTCCTAAAGATGTGGAGGTAGTCCGCGGCAAGTCACAGGCTTTTGAGTGTACTCTGACTGGTAAAGAATCTGCTGTGGCACAGGGGGTAAAATGGAAAGTGACTTATGCGGATGGCAGCACTACTACATTTTCTACCATGCCGAATGTTAGTGACCTGATTAATACATTGAATATCAGTAAGTCGGAAAGCATCGGTGTAAAGGTATTGAAAGTTACCTGTATGGCAAATGCGGACACAACTAAGTCGGATTCTGCGTATGTTACAGTGACGGCGGTATCAGGACAATTCCAGGCGGAACTGATCCGAAACGTAATGAAGCCTTATTCCTACACGGAGAACGGCATTAAAAAAATGGGATGGAGTGTAGATCTGGAGTGCCTGACTGCATGGGCGGATTATGATGTATATCCTCAGATTGTGAACTGGGAAGTATTGGAGGATGGAGTTCCAAATCCGAAGGGCTATAGCTTTGAAGATACGACTCCTGCTTCCAGATATAAACAGCTGTTAAAGTGTAGCAACAATATTAATAAGACGATCACAGTACGTGCAACTGTAAAATTATCAGCTACCATTACAGTGCATCCTGAAGTAACAGTGGACATTCCAAATCTGCTGACCATTGACAGTTCAGACGAGCCATACATCGACGGTAATCAGTTTGTCCTGTCACGTAACAGTATGGTGACTTGTACGTTGAAAAATTATTCCGGAGATATGAGTAAAGTTACCTGGAAGATTACCAATGATATTGAGGAAGGTCTGGCACAGAGTAATCCTGTGAAGGATAATTTCGGTGGCGAAGTTGGACTGAGTAGGAGAGTAGGGTTTAGTAGAAACATTACAAGTGATGGACTGGGCGATTATGAAAACGGCCTAGTCATTGATAAAGCAGTGACCGGATTCGCAGATTCAGAAGTAGATTATGCAGCTACACGAAGCGTATTTCCCACGGCTAAAGGTGAAACAGTCGGAGTGTATGCAAAGTGGTATATTAACTGGAAAGAGGAACATGTTCTCACACTTGCAGCTTTTGACGGCAACGATAATGAAATTGCATCCACATATCTGCTGATTCCCAGATGTACTTTTTATTTCTCGGAAGGTAATCGTTATTATAATCTGAATAAGAACGATTATAAGCACAATGGATGGCAGAATGGTGTATACGATAAGAAGGTGTATGTTGATCTATATGGATTTGAAACAGGTCAGGGAGCATTTAAGACTGGTGATAAAGGACTGAAGGTTATAGGCAGCCTTGTAGCTGGAGGAACGGAGACTCTAAAATCCGGAACACATATTGATCCGAATATTCACTGCGACACCAGAGTAAATGATAAAAATGAAACAGTATTTACTTATATGATTCATCTCTATATTGATAGAGAGGAAAAGAATGATACTTTATTTGTGACCTTCAGCGATAGTCGTGTCAAGGGAGACAGCGGTGAGGAAGGTGGACATGTATCGTATCAGAAACCGGAAAGAGCGTTAACAATCTTTTGGAGATAACATGAAGAAGAACTTGAAGCACAACACAAAAAAGTACATAGCCGGAATCCTTACCATAGCTTTGGCAGCCGGAGTCTGCCAGAGCTATGGCTCTATGGAAGTAAGTGCACAGGAGATGACACTGCCCGGCATTGAGAAGCTGGTACAGGATACAGTAGCATCTTCGGACGGCACCTTTCACATTTTAGAGATCGTACCTTCTAAAAAGGACGCTTCCATCGGATATCTGATCGGTGGAGAGGAACCGGTATCTGAAGGACGTAAGTTGTCCGAACTGCCGGCGTCGTCGGAGAGATTAGCTGCCATGGCTACAATCGACAGTAACAGCCTGGGGGATCTCGCAGGAAGCAACGGTCCGGTCAACTTCTCTGCATACAGAGAGGGCGGAAGCCGGACCGAAGAGATCCGTGGCTCTTTTGTGAAAAATACGGAGAATAACGGTCAGTATACCTATACACAGACGGAATCGGTGTATACGCTGTATGCGGAGGGGGATACCAGGCAGCGTTTTGACAGATATGGTGCAATCGAAACTTCCGGGACTTCCAACAAGAATAAACAAAGCGTGTCCCCTGTATTTTCCAAAGTGTCTGGTATTAGCGGACAGAACCTGGAAATGACCATCGGGGATACAGCGAAGACGGCTCTTGCAGCGACGAGATATGCACTGACTCCGTACGATAAAAATTCCGACGGCAGTATGAACGATATTAATAACGCTGCTTTTAATGCAGGTGATTATGTCAATAGGGAAGTGTATACCAAGACTGCTGATGATGTATACACTTACCTTGGTAAGGTGGTATACGGCGGAGATCTGCCTGCGGGATATGCTATCCAGAGCACTGCCATAACTTCCGAAAATCCTTCCGAAGCGTCAGAAAATCTGGGAGAGGTGACGACAGCGGAGAGCTCGGGACTGGTAACGGCAGCCTCTGCATCCGGGAATGACGCAGCAGCGGAGTCCGGTAATGAGATGCAGACCTTCAGCGTACAAAGCACATCCGGAAATGATATTGTAACTTCCGAACAGAAAAATCTCTATATTTTGAATATGGCCAACACCACACCTATTCTATGGGCAGCCTGGAACGAAAATCCGGGTGGAACGGGAAGCTATACACTGAAGACTCCTGCGGATGGCTATTTTGTGCATTTCACGGAAAACAACACCTCCGGTGAGTATTATGTGTCTAAGGTGACATTATCCAACACTAATGGAGACTACAAACTGATCGACTCTTATAAGGAAAATGATACCGGTAAATATGTGATGGTAAGCAGCGGTACTATGCAGGTTTCTACCCGGTTAGATTCAGGCTACGAAGCATCAAACAGCTATGATTTTATCGGTGATAATGCGAAGGATGCGTTGGTTACTGTAGCATATGACGGTGGTTTCTACAATAAAGAATGGTTCAAGAAACAGGTCCTGAATCTGTCCGGAAGCAGCCGCTATGAGAAGGATGCTGATTACAGTGGAGAAGTCAATGATTTTAATATCGAAGTGACGACTTTGACCCTGGCACAGCTGGCAGAGCTGACTGCCACAGATTCACAGGCATATTATGGAATTAATTTGGATGATGTAGATCTGATCTATCTCTCCGGCAGGGGAAGTTATGCAGCGGAATCTGTGAATATGACTTCTGCAGCAACCGCTCTGACGAAGATGATATTCGGCATTAAGGATACTACCGGTGAGCGGAATAATGCAGACAGAGTACCGGTGGTAATGGATTACGGATTTTACAGCCAAAATAAAACGCTGGCTAAGGAACCGAATAATAATCAGAATAATAAGATTCTGACACAGATGGCACTGACGATCTTGAAGGTTTCCGATGATAATATTGCCAAAGAAGTTGCTTCACAGGGAGATGCTTACTGGAACGGTCAGACGGCAACTTCGCTTAGTCTGGACGATTCCGTGAAAGAGGCTTTATATGACAATGTTTATCTGAATGATGACAGTGCGACGCCTTATGTTGCCTCTGACTTCCTGGCTGACTGGAAAGGGAATGCGGCGAAAGCGGCAACCTTCGAAGCAGTATTAAAAGAGATTCAGTATGAGAATTTCCTGGCTAAGAAAAACAACAATGCAGCACAGATGGATGAAAAGATCAGTAAGGCGTCTATTACCAGATATATTCTGAACTGGTATATGCACAGAGTCACGGTTAAATCCTCTATCAGGGTACTGGATCTGGAACCCTGCTATGATTTTAAATCGGCGACTACCCTGACCGCTGATCGTGTAAAAGAATTTATGGGCAGGAAGGATACATATACCGGAAGTGTTGAGATTAAGCAGATGTCTTCCGCAGAATTTATTGGTAAAGTAGAAGATCTGAATGAGAAATATGACATGATCTATCTCGGAGCCCGGGTCGGCAAGATGAACACAGAAAATGGTGTGACTGTGTATAATGATCCACAGATGAAGGGCTTGATTTATTCTCACGTAGGAGACTACTATGACTACGCCACCAAAACGGATACGGAGAATGTTACGCTGGCTAGGGAGACGTATAATGCAAGGCACAGACTGCAGGATTCTTCGCTGGATCACAATAAGACTAACGATGATGATTCAACGAATAAGAGTGCAGATGTCTATCGCGGTCCCGGCAATGATATGAACTCTACCCGATATGAGGAATTCTGTCAGTTCATTGAGGCGGGATACCCGGTGGTCATTGCGGATACGTTTATTAAAGTGGATAACAATAATATACCCGTGGCATCAACAGCAACGCTGGACAAAAATTCTTATTTTTACAAGCTGGTTGATTTTGCTCTGCAAAAAGATGCAAATGGTCAGTATTTATACTGGCAGAAAAATATTTTTACAGAGAGTCAGCTGACAGATAATACAGCAGATACTAAATTAGGAACCACATTATCTGCACGTAGATCCGTATTTTGTAATTATCTGAATCTGTCAAAGCTTTCCGTCAACTGGGTAACTACTTACGGAGCGGCATATCCGCAGGAGCTGAAATATAATTCTAATCAGAACGGTGCCAGCAACGGTGGATCTCTGGAGAAGATAGACGGAAAATATCAGCTGCAATATATTTTTAATCTGCAGAATGATGCTGCAATATCACAGACAGGTACTACCTATGATTGTAAACTGTTCGTAGATAAAAATGCTGATGGTCGTTTCTCCGGCTCTGATTATGTAGAGGGTAAGACATATACGTCATCGGAAGAAGTCAGCGGTCTTACTGTGTATATAAGAAAGGGAGATGAGTGGATTAAGGTTGATCCGATAGCGACGGAAAATGGAAACAGATATGAATTGCGTACCGGGGAGATCTATCGTGTTATCCGGGTTCTGCCGGAGGAATATGTAGGGGTTATCCCATGGAAGCTGGTATTTTATGATAATACGGATAGACTGGTGAGAACTGCCAAGTCAGGATATACATCTGTGCCGCAGCAAAATGGTAAAAAGACAATCCGTGTATTGCAATTGTTGTCTGATGATAACCGTAATAACTGGAATCTTCATGACGAACAGAATAATAGTAATTCTACTTTTTCCAAGTGCATTAATGGATTAACTGACTGGAATGTAGTAGGATTGGATCAAGTCGGTGCAGATGGAAAGGTAAATCCGTCCAAAAGCATTGACAGTATGACTGTAACCTACCTTATAAATGATAAGCTGAAAATTAGCGGGACTTCGGATACTGATATACAGAAGATATACCAGGAGTCCTACAATCTGTTCCAGCAATATGATATGTTGATACTCGGCTTCGGTGACGCCTACCGGTTTGGGTATACCTATGGCGCATATGATCCTAGCAAAGAAATTCCCGCAGGAATTATGGAGAATGTTAAGAGGAATCTGGCTGTTGGCTGGGCTGTCAGAGACTACATAGAATCCGGCAAGAGCATTTTGTTCACCCATGATACTACTTCATATGTCAATAATATTCAAAGTGTGATCCCGTATAACGATAATGGAACTGCGGAAATCTATCATTCAAACTACTGGTATTGGGGATATGAATTTAATAAGACCATTCGTGCATCCGTAGGACTGGATCGCTATGGAGCATTGAAAGAGTATTATCAGCAGAGAGCAGCAAGCACCACGGGAGAGGAACAGAAGAGGGACCAGGAATATCTTAAAACATTAGAGTCCTATACATTTGACGAAATCAAGGAACCGAATTCGGATAATGAGCTCTGGCAAAAGGAAGGTGTGACTAAATATACGGTAGTTCGTTTCCTGAGAAGCTATCTGGAAGATCTGCGGACAACAAACAGTTCGGAAGTATGGTTCCCTGTTAAGAATTCATTGCTGAAACAGGCTGGATATGACAATGGAAACGGTCCTGCTTGGAACTACCCCAGTAATTTGTTGATGGGTGATTACGCAGGCAGCTCGCTGATCGCAACACAGGTAAATGATGGCCAGATTACGCAGTATCCATATCAGATATCTGCAGATGAACAGTTAGAGATCAGTAATACGCATTACCAGTGGTTACAGCCGAATATGGAGCTGGACCGCAACGGAGACGGTAAAAATGATATTGTTGTGTGGTACTGTATTTCCGGTGTGGCTGACGGCAACTATAAAAATACTAATATTTATAACATCACACCCAATGATGTGGTAAATAATTATTATATCTATACCATGGGAAATGTGACATATTCCGGAGCGGGACATTCCACACCCAGCAAGGAATCGGAGATCAAACTGTTTGTTAATACGATGATTGCAGCGTATAATGCCGGTGTGACTGCACCTTCCGTAAGATTTAAGGATAAAAGCGGCAGCAAGATCCAATCCGTGTATATGCTGTATGATCCGGTCAACCATATTGTATTGGACGATAAGAATAACGGAACCATCAGTGTCAACTTCCAGGCAGATGACTACAATATTCTGGCAGGTGGACAGCAGTTATGCGTTGAATTTTACAAATCCTGTGCAGATGATACATCCGGAGCCATCAGTGTGGACGGAATTACAGGAAAGGTATTGCGGTTAAAGACGGATGGAGAGGATGGCCTCAAGATCACGGATAGCAATGGAAATGTAATTTCACCGATAGAACGTAATGGAGTTAAGAATTGTTACCCGATTACAAATGGCGCGACCTATACCTTGAAATATTCTTCGGATGAGATGGGACTGTTTAGTACCGACACTTCCGGAACGATTTTGAATGAAGGAGCGCAGGCATCTACTATCTACGCAAGAGTCTATACCGTGTATGATAGTGGATCAAAAGTAACTCCTTGCGGAATAGCTGAGTTATCCATCAGCGCCCAGGAACTGTTTGAACTGGATTAAACTTTAAAAAAGTAATATTGTACAAAAAGCAGAGCTGTGAGAAATAACCAATTTCCACAGCTCTGTTTTTGTATAGTTTTTCAGCACTTGTTTTACCGGATTTCCTTGCAGAATGGATACCTCTGTGATATAGTAATCACATTCTACAGAAAGTCTGTATAGATAAGATTTCGAAGATACCATATATTAGGTTAACATCATATATGGGCATCATTTTATCGCACCCTGTGTGCAGTTCGAGGCATATCGCCGTGAAATTCACTTTTTACAATGTTAATAGGACAAATTATTGACGTACCCTATTATATAGGGTAATATAAAGGAGGAAAATGACTAGAACATTTATACAAACAGATGAATTTTCTCGAAATTGGGATGAATTTGGATTTACAGATGATGATTTGAGAAGATTGGAATTTGATATTATGATGAACCCTCACAAATATCCAGTTGTGCAGGGTACAGGTGGGCTCAGAAAGGCAAGATTTGCATTTAAACACCATGGGAAAAGTGGAGGTGTGAGAGTGTGCTATGTCGATTTTGTCATAGAAGAAACCATATACTTGATTACGGTATATTCAAAAAAACAGAAGGATAATTTGTCAAAACAGGAACGAAATAACATTAAAATATATATTGACAGACTTCGTGACAATATATAATACGAGGAGTTGTGACTATGAAGAGTGTATATGAGAGTATCATGACTGGCTTAAATGAAGCTATAGAAGATGCACAATCAGAAGGCAAGAAATTAAACAGGAGAACAGTGACGATTATCCCTGTTAAGGAATATGGAGCGGAGCAGGTTAGAAATATTAGAAATTCTGTAGGAATGTCACAGAGTACTTTTGCAGGCTATCTTGGTGTGACCAAGAAGACAGTGGAAGCTTGGGAAGCGGGGACAAATCATCCTTCCGGTGCAGCCAGCAGAATTTTGAATATGATGGAAATGGACACGGAATTGGTAGAAAAATATCCGTTTGTTCAGTGTGGAATTTGATAAGGGAAATATTCAAATTTACTGCTGCAACGGAGAGTCTATATGCAATCAGCACGAATACATTGCACAATCAACGGGAAGATGCAGCAAAATACCATGGAAGATTATCTTGCAGAAGGTAACGCATATTGTTCAGACCGAAAAGTAATTCATAAAGAAGCTACTATCAAAATGCTATGGGTATTGTCCGGGGATAAAAACGTGGATGATACCGAAGAAATATTAAAAGGATTAGATATTACAGAGGAGGATGAGAAGATCAGCATGTGTGAATTGTTTGACCAGTATACGAGACGAGGAATTTCAGAAAAGGAAGCAGAAGAACAGATGAAGCTTTATTGGTAAAAAGATATTGACTTTTATTTCTCACTATGCTAAAAATATACTATACCTACTGGAACAGTAGGAATATAAAATATAGTATTATACATAGGCATAGGAGGAGAAAAAGATGGCATTTGCAGCAGAGACCATATGTGTCCAGGGAAGTAATGAGAGAAGGGATCCGTTTGGGGCCATCAGTATGCCGATTTATCAGAATGCAGCGTATGCGCATCCGGGATTGGGTAAGAGCACAGGATATGATTATTCCCGTTGCGGTAACCCTACAAGAGATGAAGTGCAGAAGACGGTTGCCCTGTTGGAACAGGGAACGGAAGCTTTGGCATTTTCTACCGGTATGGCAGCGATCACCGCATTGATGGAGATTTTTTCTCCCGGGGATCATCTGATTGCTACGGATGATCTGTATGGCGGTACATTAAGACTTTGGAACACGATCAGCCATAAGAATGGAATATCGGTAGATTGTGTGGATACTTCAAATGTGGAGACTGTGAAGGCGGCGATACGTCCGGAGACGAAAGCGATTTATCTCGAGACACCTTCCAACCCTATGATGAAGGTCGCAGATGTTCAGGCAATCGCAGAATTGGCACACGCGCATGGTTGTATTCTGATCGTTGATAATACCTTTTTATCCCCGTATTTTCAGAAGCCGCTTACGTTAGGTGCGGATATTGTAGTGCACAGCGGTACGAAATACCTGGAAGGACATAACGATACATTGTCCGGATTCCTGGTAGTAAAGGATGATGCCCTGTATCAGCAGCTGAACAATATTTATAAGACGACAGGAGCCTGTCTGTCTGCGTTTGATAGTTGGCTATTGCTTCGAGGGATCAAGACTCTGGCTGTACGTATGGAACAGCATCAGAAAAATGCTCTTGCGATCGCACACTGGCTGGAACAGAGACCGGAAGTGGAGAAGGTATATTATATCGGTCTGGATTCGAGACCGGATAAGGCGCTGATCGACAGACAGTGCAGCGGATACGGTGGAATGATCTCATTCCGATTGAATTCTGCAGAGAAAGCTGTTAAGATTTTGGAGAGCGTTAAATTGATCCGTTTTGCGGAGAGTCTGGGCGGCGTGGAAAGCCTTCTGACCTATCCGATGAAGCAGACCCATGCAGATGTACCGGTTGAGGTACGTGAAGCATTGGGCGTGGATGAGAAGCTTCTGAGAATGTCCGTAGGTATTGAGAACATTGATGATCTGCTGGCAGATTTAGAGCAGGCATTTGCTTAGTGTGGGTGTAACCTGGTATACATAGTTGTTCAGCCAGCTCTGTGGAGAGCTTCACAGCGGGCGAGCAACGATGCGGCGTGTCAGGGCGTGCAGAAGGTCTGGAAGAATGCATGCGACCGATAAAATTTAATCTGCAGCCTGGAGCCACAGGCAGAAAGTTTGCAGGTTGACGAAAGGTAAGTGAATTCGTATGACTAGATACAATTTTGATAAGATTACAAACCGGAAGGGAACGAATTGTCTGAAATATGATTTTGCGGTGGAGAGAGGAAAGCCGGCAGATGTGCTGCCCCTGTGGGTGGCGGATATGGATTTCCCGGTATCCGAAGAGATCACGAAGAGTCTTCATGCTGCGGTAGAACATGGAATCTACGGCTATACCCAGCCAAAGGATGCTTACTACAATGCTGTGATGAACTGGATGGAGAGGAATCATAATTGGAAGACGGAGAGGGAATGGATCGTGAAGACTCCGGGTGTGGTATTTGCTCTCGGTGCAGCGGTTAAAGCATTTACTGATCCGGGAGATGCTATACTGATTCAGAATCCGGTGTATTATCCGTTTACTAATATTATCCGTGACAATGACCGGAGAGTAGTTGACAATACATTGATCTATGAGAAAACGGCTGGGCAGAGTGGAGATAACGGATACCGGATTGATTTTGAAGATTTTGAGCGTAAGCTTGAGCAGGAACATATAAAACTGTTTATTCTGTGCAACCCTCACAACCCGGTGGGCAGAGTGTGGACGGTAGAGGAACTGCAACAACTGGGAGAGATCTGTCTGCGGCATCATGTGATCGTGGTCAGCGATGAGATTCACAACGATTTTGTCTATCCCGGATATGAGCATACGGTGTTTGCCACCGTGGATCCCCGTTTCGCAGAGTTTACCGTAACCTGTACGGCGCCTAGCAAGACCTTTAACCTGGCGGGACTTCAGATATCCAATATTTTTATCCCCAATGAAAAGCTTCGTAAAGCATTTCAGACAGAGATTGACAAGACCGGTTATGATGAACCTAATGCATTGGGGATTGTGGCGTGTGAAGCAGCCTATCGTGCAGGAGAAGACTGGCTGGATCAGTTGAGAGCATATCTGCTGCAGAACCTGAATTTCCTGAGAGAGTATTTACAGGAGAAGATTCCACAGATTCATCTGGTGGAGCCGGAAGGTACCTATCTGGTATGGCTGGACTGCAGTGAGTTGGGAATCACCGGTAAGGAGCTGGATCAGTTCATCGTGGACAAAGCAGGACTTTGGCTGGACGGAGGATCCATGTTCGGACCCAGCGGAGCCGCTTTTCAACGTGTGAACATCGCCTGCCCCAGGGCTACGTTACAACTGGCGCTGGACAAGCTGAAGACAGCAATAGACGGTTTGAAATGAGGATTTGAGCGGTTTCGCGAGACCGTTCTGGAGAATGATATTTATTGACAGATTCACGAGACCGTTGCGGAGTATGATATATATTGACAGATTCACGAGACCGTTCTGGAGAATGATATTTATTGACAGATTCACGAGATCGTTGCGGAGTATGATATATATTGACAGATTCACGAGACCGTTCCGGAGTATGATATATATTGACAGATTCGCGAGACCGTTCCGGAACAGGATAATATTGCCGGAAATATGGTATATTTTTACATTCTTGTCCATATACTGTAACATATCAGGCCATTCATGATAGATTATGATAGTTCCTACGGAACCTGTGATCTCTGATGAATGGTCATGCTTTATCGGATCACGCGGCAGGAATCTTGATCCGCAGATCCATAGGATTGCCATCAGGAAAGGAGCACACAGTATATGCCAAGAGGACAGAGAAAATCCCTGGAGGAAAAGATCCAGGCAAAACAGGAGTTGATCAATGCGTTAAATATCCGCATGGAATCAGAACAACGTGAGTTAGAAGAATTGTTTGAACAGAAGAAGCGTAAGGAACTGGAAGCGGTGAGTGACATCATCGAGGATGCCGGTCTTGCACCGGAGGAAGTCACGGAAGTCTTACAGCAGTATATTGAGAGCCGTAGGGCAAATGCATCATGATCGCTTATTGTGTTTTATCGGAAGGACCGGACGAACCGGTCCTTTTTGCTGTATAGAAAATGATAGGATTGATTACCTTTAATTAAGAAATAGAGTCAATATCAAGAGAATATTTAGGTAGGGAATTATTGATTTAGAGGAAATATTGCGTAATGATCTGCTGCACCTGATCTGTGGAAATGGGGCATTTGCTTGTCTCATAAGTGGTGATCAGCTGCATGGATGGGAAGATTCCGTTATAGCAGTAGGTTTTCAGCTTGTTGCAGGCAGTATCACAATAAGGCGCATTATCCATCATACCGAAATGCTCCCAGTAGAAGATTTTATTCGTAACCGGATGTAAAATCGTAAAATCCGGATAAGCCGTGAATTCTTTTAACGGCAGCGCCGCTTCATAGCGATAAGGGATTTGGTTGGTATAGAGCAGATTCGATATGATAACTTCAGATTTTGAGCGGACTTTATGCCCGCCCAGTGTGGTATGGATCAGATTTTCCGGATGAGAAGGATTGGTTTCATAGCTCTCCCCACACCATTTCTGCGCAGACACCGGAAGCTTGTCCTTTGCAAAATAGCTTTGCAGTAATGGGTAATAAGGAGAAGACTCTTCCAACAGGTCAGAGGATGTCAGAGGCTTGGAACGATTGACCGCTGAATTCTTTTTTTTATGGGATTTTATATAAAAATTGAGAAGGGAGAGTTCTTCTTCGGCTTCAAACAGTAGAAGAGAGTAATATTTCTTTAAAGCCATAACTTCCGCGAGAGAACGATTTGACTTTGAGCAATATACAGACTGCTCCTTATTTTTAATAACCCAGCGGTGGTAAGAACCATTTTTTTGAATAGATAATTCTCCTTCCGGAAAAGTGGAAAGCTTGTGACGTAGGTAGTCACATTGTGCCTGCAATTTGTTAAGGTGGGCGTCTAAATTTTGGATCATGCAAACTCCTTTCGAAATGTTTTGGTGTAAATAGGGGGAAATAGCGGAAAAAAATACAAAAACAATGGATTTTCAAGTGAAAAAAGGGGGAATTGTATCAGATTAAATGAAAAAGGCAAATTTGATACAAAAAAAGAAGAAATATAAGAAATTTTGTACTAAAACAGCCCCAAAACAGCTTATAGCGAAAATGTCCAACAGGAAACTGCACATATGTATTGTGCCGTAGATGTCACTACATACAGGCGGAGATCACGATGTCACAGGCGCTGCGCACGGGTAATTAGTGTTATGATTCGTGCGGCATGAAACCATGCAGAAAATTAGGACGGCGGCTGCTTAATATTAAAACACATTATAACATGATATACGGAAGCTTGAAAAGAGATTTGTTAAGAAAAAATAATTGGTGAAAAATAATTGGGATGTCAAAAACACCCGCAGCAGGGATTCTGCGAATCCCCAGCTGTGGGTGCAGCCATTACTGCAAATTACCGCCACATATCAAAAATAGTTTCTTTATTCCACACCCTCGCCCTTTTTCAGATTCTTCTGGGCGGTGGAGAGCATGAGCTTGATTCGGTTGAGCTGGTTGACTTCGCTGGCACCGGGATCGTAGTCGATGGCTACGATATTGGAGGAAGGATAAGCCTTCCGCAGGGCTTTGATAACGCCCTTACCTACGACGTGGTTTGGCAGGCAGCCGAAGGGCTGGGTACATACGATGTTCGGTACGCCTTCCTTGATCAGCTCGACCATCTCACCGGTTAAGAACCATCCCTCACCGGTCTGGTTGCCGATGGATACGATGGGCTCCGCATAGGAGACGATCTTGTAGATGCTGGTGGGGGCATCGAAATGCTTACTTTCTTCAAATGCCTTCACGGCAGAGCCGCGCAGGATATGCTCGATCGCCCAGATGCCCAGCGCGGAGATCTTCGCGGTCTTTTTGCTGGTGCCTAAGTGCTCTGCCTTGTAGATCTGGTTGTAGAAGCAGTATAGCATGAAGTCGATCAGGTCGGGAACCACAGCTTCCGCACCTTCACTCTCTAACAGCTCCACCAGATGATTGTTGCCGGCAGGAGAGAATTTCACCAGGATCTCGCCGACCACGCCGACGCGGGGCTTCTTGATATCCAGTACCGGAATCGCATCGAAATCACGGATGATCTCGGTACACATTCTGCGGAACTTGCCTATACTGATATGCTTCGCAGATACGAAATCCTGTACCTTCTTAAGCCATTCTCTATGTAAGGCATCCACAGACCCCGGAGTTGCTTCATAAGGACGCATCCGGTAAACACAACGCATGAAGATATCCCCGAACTCGGCACCTACCGCTGCACGCAGCATCAGATCTGCGTTCAGGTGGAAGCCGGGATTGCTCTCGATACCCGCCAGGTTCAGGGAGATGACAGGGATCTGCTCCATGTCTGCTTTCTTCAGGGCACGGCGGATGAAGCCGATATAGTTTGTCGCACGGCATCCGCCACCGGTCTGGCTCATGATAATGGCGGTCTTGTTCAGGTCATATTTGCCGGACAGCAGAGCTTCCATGATCTGTCCGACTACCAGCAGGGAGGGATAGCAGGCATCGTTGTTAACATATTTCAGACCTACATCCACAGAGTGCTTGTTGTCATTGTCCAATACGACGAAATTGTACCCGCAGGCATTGAACGCAGGCTGCAGGATCTCAAAGTGGATCGGGGACATCTGCGGACAGATGATGGTGTAGTCCTTGCGCATCTCTTCGGTAAACGGTACCTTCTCAATAGCAGAAGAACGGATAGTGCGGTGCTTGCCCAGTTTCTCACGGACACGGATCGCGGACAACAGGGAACGGATACGGATACGTGCCGCACCCAGGTTGTTGACTTCATCGATCTTTAAACAGGTGTAGATTTTGTCGGAGCCGGAGAGGATATCGTTCACCTGATCGGTGGTGACGGCATCCAGACCGCAGCCGAAGGAATTCAGTTGGATCAGATCCAGATTCTCTACCGTCTTCACATAGCTTGCAGCGGCGTAAAGTCTTGAGTGATACATCCACTGGTCGGATACGATCAGGGGACGCTCCGGTTTTGCCAGATGGGAGATGGAATCCTCCGTCAGCACTGCCATATCGTAGGAGGTGATCAGCTCGGGAATACCGTGGTTGATCTCCGGGTCTACATGATAAGGACGGCCAGCCAGCACGATACCGCGCTTGCCGGTCTGACGTAAGTATTCCAGCGTTTCTTCGCCCTTTTTCTCCATATCGTGACGGGCATTCGCCAGCTCCTGCCAGCCCTTTTCGCAGGCTGCGGCAATCTCAGCAGCGGGAATTTCGGTGAATTCCTTCGTCAGTGCATCCGTCACCGTTCCCAGATCTCTGAAGGACATGAATGGATTGCGGAAGGTGATCTCACCGCCGGCGATCTCCTCCACGTTATTCTTGATATTCTCGGAATAAGAAGTAACGATGGGGCAGTTGTAATGGTTGTTCGCATCTTCGAACTCATTACGCTCATAGAACAGCGCAGGATAGAAGATGAACTTAATACCCTGTCGGATCAGCCAGGTCACATGACCGTGCGCCAACTTTGCCGGGTAACACTCGGATTCACTTGGGATGGACTCAATACCGAGCTCGTAGATCTTACGATTGGAGCTGGGAGAGAGCACCACGCGGTAGCCCAGTTCGGTGAAAAATGTGAACCAGAACGGATAGTCCTCGTACATATTCAGTACTCTGGGGATACCTACCACACCTCTGGGAGCCTTGTCGGCATCCAGGGATTCATAGGAGAATAATCTATGTAATTTATATTCGTATAAGTTCGGTACATTATGGGCATTCTTCTGACCACCGATACCGCGTTCGCAACGGTTGCCGGAGATGAACTGACGGCCACCGGAGAACTTGTTGATGGTCAGACGGCAGTTGTTGGTACAACCCTTACATTTTGCCATACTGGTCTCGAACTGCAGGTCGCAGATCTTCTGATAATCCAGCATGGTGGTTATGTAACCGTCCTCGTAATGTTCTCTGGCGATCAGTGCTGCACCGAAAGCACCCATGATACCGGCGATGTCGGGACGGATCGCCTGACAATTGGCAATTTTTTCAAAGCTTCTCAGAACGGCATCGTTGTAGAAGGTACCGCCCTGTACCACGATATTTTTACCAAGCTCTGATGCATCGGAGACTTTGATCACCTTAAATAAAGCATTCTTGATAACGGAGTAAGCAAGTCCTGCGGAGATATCCGCTACGGAAGCGCCTTCCTTCTGTGCCTGCTTTACTTTGGAGTTCATGAATACGGTACAACGGGTACCCAGGTCGATGGGATGCTCTGCGAACAGGGCAGCCTGAGCAAAATCCTGCACGGTATAGTTCAGAGATTTCGCAAAGGTCTCGATAAAGGAACCGCAGCCGGAGGAACAAGCCTCATTTAACTGTACGCTGTCTACGGTCTGATTCTTGATCTTGATGCACTTCATGTCCTGACCGCCGATGTCTAAGATACAGTCGACGCTGGGATCGAAAAATGCTGCGGCATAATAATGTGCCACGGTCTCTACTTCGCCGTCATCTAACAGGAAAGCGGCCTTCATCAGCGCTTCGCCGTAACCGGTGGAACAGGAGCGCACGATCTCCACACCCTCGGGCAGGAGAGAGTAGATCTCCTTCAGGGAACGGATCGCAGTCTTTAATGGACTTCCGTCATTGCCGGAGTAGAAGGAATATAACAGGGATCCGTCCTCGCCCACCAGTGCGATCTTCGTGGTGGTGGAACCGGCATCGATACCAAGGAAAGCCTTACCCTGATAGGACTGCAGATCACCGGTGGTTACATGATGCTTACTGTGACGCTCTACGAACTCCTGATATGCAGCCTTGTCTGCAAACAGGGGCTCCATACGTTCCACTTCAAATTCCATCTTGATATCGGAGGACAGCTTTTTCACCATATCGGACAGGCTGATGCAGATATCTTCCTTTGCATTCAATGCGGAGCCGATGGCTGCGAACAGATGAGAGTTGTCCACATCGATGATGTGCTCGTCATCCAGATTTAAAGTACGGATGAAAGCGGTCTTTAACTCAGACAGGAAATGTAACGGTCCGCCTAAGAATGCTACATGACCGCGGATCGGCTTACCGCATGCCAGACCGGAGATGGTCTGGTTCACCACAGCCTGGAAAATAGAAGCAGACAGGTCTTCCTTGGTAGCACCTTCGTTGATCAGTGGCTGGATATCAGTCTTGGCAAATACACCACAGCGGGCTGCAATGGTGTAGAGAGATTTATAATCCTTCGCATATTCGTTTAAGCCCGAAGCGTCCGTCTGGAGAAGACTCGCCATCTGGTCGATAAAGGAACCGGTACCGCCGGCGCAGATGCCGTTCATACGCTGTTCCACATTACCGCCTTCGAAATAGATGATCTTCGCATCCTCACCGCCAAGTTCGATAGCTACATCGGTCTTGGGTGCCAGCTCCTGCAGGGAGGTAGCCACGGCTACGACCTCCTGGGTAAAAGGTACCCCTAAGTGATTGGCTAACGTCAGTCCGCCGGAGCCGGTGATCATGGGGTGCAGCTGCAATTCTCCCAGCTGATCATAGGCTTTCTTAAGGAGACCGGACAGAGTCTCCCGGATATTGGCGAAGTGACGCTCATAATCGGAAAATAAAATATTGTGGTTTTCATCTAAAATCGCAATCTTGACAGTGGTAGAACCGATATCTATGCCGAGCGTTGCGTATTTTTCCTGTGAATTCATGTGATACATCCTTCCTGATAAAATGCTGTAACTATTCAGAAGGTCAATGATGAGTTACAGAATTACTTCTTAATATATGCGACTTTTCTTTCACAAAACTTTTTTCATTATACGACAAAAAATACCATAATGCAACGAACAAAGATAAAACGCTGTCGTTAAAATTGTGTAAAGAAAAAATTAAATAAATAGTAATTCTATAAACTTTTGAACGTGCGGTTTACTTATTGTCCTGTGGATGTTACAATCTCGATAGAGAAAAAACGAATGGGTAATTATTATCGATACAATATAGAATATAGAAATGGAGAAGCGACTTTATGAGCAAATTTGAGAAAAAATTCGGCAAATATGCCATTCCAAACCTCACACTCGTACTGATCATGTGCTATGTGGCGGGATATATCATCCAACTGATGGGAGCTGCAGGCGGTACGAATCTGCTGGGCTTTTTGACACTGGATCCTTACCGGATCCTGCACGGACAGATCTGGAGACTGGTGACCTGGGTGATCGTGCCACCTGACAGCCTGGACATTTTTACGATCATTATGTTGTTTTTCTATTACAGTCTGGGGTCTACACTGGAACGCACCTGGGGAACTTACCGTTATAATGTGTATATTTTCTCAGGCATGTTGTTCACCGTTATCGGAAGCTTCCTGTGCATGGGATTTGCTTACCTGATCACCGGAGGTATGGCTGCCGAGGCAGCGTCTGTGCTATTTTACCGTGGTTCTTATGCATTCAGTACCTATTACATCAACTTGTCGATCTTCCTTGCCTTTGCAGCAACTTATCCGGATATGCAGGTGCTGCTGATGTTCGTGATTCCCGTAAAAGTAAAATGGATGGGAATCCTGGATGCTGTTTTGATGGTTTACTATGTGATTGTAGGCAGCCTGTTTACGAAATTTGCAATTGTGGCATCCTTACTTAATTTTGTGTTATACTTTTACAGAATGCACAAAAGCCGCATCTCGCCGAAACAGATGCACCGCAGGGCTCAATTTGAGAGAAAAACAAACGAAGGCAGAGCTAAAGCTACGAGACATAAATGTGCGATCTGCGGCAGGACGGAAGAGGACGATCCGAGCCTGGAGTTCCGTTTCTGTTCTAAATGCAACGGCAACTACGAATATTGCCAGTATCATCTGTTTACGCACGAACATGTGAAATAAAGATTTGTAATATCCGTTACGGCATGACTGCTCGCAGGCAATGCCGAGCGGATATTAGCAAATCGAACAGACATGAGCAAGAAGGACGATAGTCCGGATTGCGAATGGATGTACACTTTCGAGAGTGCGAAGCACGGAGAAAGTGTATTATTGCAAGAGGCAGATGCATGACTGCTCGCAGGCAGAGTGCGGAGCATGGAGAAAGTGTATTATTATAAAGGAGACCCTATATGAACAAAGAAGTATTATTTGCCCAGACCTTAGAGCAGGTCCGCAAGACCGCCAAGGAGCAGGGGAACTGCATCAGCGAAGAACAGGTAAAGGATGCCTTCGCGGAACTTGACTTAAGCGGTGAACAATTGCAGATGGTATTTGACTATCTGTTGAAACATAAAATAGGTATCGGACAGCCCATGGATCCCGACGAATTCCTGACGGATGAGGAAAAGGATTATTTACAGGAATATCTGGACGAGGTGGCGGAGTTACCCACCTACACTGATGGGGAGAAGCTGGCATTTGCTATGTCTGCCATGGCAGGTGAGGCGGATGCGCAGCAGCGCCTGATCGAGATTCATCTGGCAGATGTGGCGGAGATCGCGAAGCTTTACGCCGGACAGGGCGTTCTGCTGGAGGATCTGGTAGGTGAAGGTAATCTGGCACTGTCTTTTGGTGTTACTATGCTGGGCAGTCTGGAGAAACCACAGGAAGTGGAAGGAATGCTGGGTAAGATGATCATGGATGCCATGGAAGAATATATTGCCGAGCATGCGGAGAATTCCAAGATCGACAAGCGGGTGGAAGACAAAGTCAACAAGGTGGCGGACAAAGCCAGAGAACTGGCGGAGGAATTGCAACGCAAGGTGACCATAGAGGAACTGATGGAGGAGACCGGCATGTCCCGCAAAATGATCGAGGATGCGGTGCGGATGAGCGGTTTTAAGATTGAGGATATCGACAACAATGCAAAAGACAGTTTATGAGAACTATAAATACAGCCTGCAGGACACGGCAAAGGTCTACATAGGTGCAAAATATACTTTTGCAGAGCTTTTGGAGCAGGATGATGTGGCGTTTAAATTCCGCCTGATCGTGGAACGCTATATTTTAGCGGAAAAGGAAGTGGATCCCGAGGATACGCTGGAAACCCATCTGTATTATTTGAAGCCGGACAGCTTTCTGGTCAAGATCTACGACCGGATCAAGGCAAGAGTGAAGATCAATATCATCGAGGAGAAAAAAGGGATCTTCGGCAGAGGGAAGAAACGGTATGTGACGAAGGAGCTGAACATCCGGGAACTGACCGCCATGACCCCGGAAGAAAAAGAGGCAAAGGGCGTCGTGATCCAGGAAATCTCCATGAGCAAGCTGGCATTGGCAGGCTTTTGATAGATTAAGCTCACCCATAGAAAGCATACGCGACTGCTTGCAGGCAGCGAAGGCTTTCTATGAGGGGAGCAAACGAACATGAGCAAGAAGGACGATAGTCCGAATTGCGAATGGGCGTTACGATTTCGGGAGCTCGAAGAGCGGAGAAATCGATTAAGCTAAAAAGTAGGAGACGTAAATAAATGAGAGTAGAAGATTTATCCACATACGAGATCATAGAGAAACGGGAGATCCCCGACGTCAACAGCGTGACCTATCTGTGCCGTCATAAGAAGACCGGAGCAAGAGTGGCACTGGTATCCAATGACGATGAGAACAAAGTATTTTACATTGGTTTCCGTACCACCCCGAAGGATTCCACCGGCGTGGCACATATCCTGGAGCACTCCGTATTATGCGGCTCGAAGGAATTCCCGGTGAAGGATCCTTTTGTGGAACTGGTAAAAGGTTCTTTAAATACTTTTTTAAATGCCATGACCTATCCGGATAAGACCGTATACCCTGTGGCAAGCTGTAATGACAAGGATTTCCAGAACCTGATGCATGTCTATCTGGATGCCGTATTTTACCCGAATATTTATAAAAACGAATCCATTTTCCGGCAGGAAGGCTGGCATTATGAGCTCGAAGGTGACGAGGAAGAGCTGAAGGTCAACGGTGTGGTCTACAACGAGATGAAGGGAGCATTTTCTTCTCCGGATGATGTGCTGGAGAGGGAGATCATGAACTCTCTGTATCCGCATACCACCTATGGCTGTGAGTCCGGAGGTGATCCGGAGGTGATCCCGGAGCTGACGTACGAAGAGTTTCTGGATTTTCACCGGAAGTTCTATCATCCCTCCAACAGCTATATTTATCTCTATGGTAACATGGATATGGCGGAGAAGCTGACCTTTATCGACGAACATTATCTGTCTGCTTACGATGCTCTTAAGGTGGACTCCGAAGTGACCGAGGAGCCGGCTTTCGACAAGCCCGGCCGTATTGTCAGAGACTGTCCCATCGGCGAGGGAGAGGACGAAGAAGAGAATACCTATCTGTCCCAGAACTTCTGCGTCGGTGACAGCCTGGATCCGAAGCTTTACATTGCTTTTCAGATCCTGGACTATGCGCTGTGCTCCGCACCGGGTGCACCCTTAAAGCAGGCGCTGGTAGACCGTGGCATTGGCAAGGATGTCTACAGCATCTACGAGAACGGTATCCGTCAGCCATATTTCAGTGTCGTGGCGAAGGACACTTCCGTAGAAAAAGAACAGGAATTTTTACAGGTAACGGAAGAAGTACTCGAGAAGCTGGCAGCGGAAGGCTTCGACGAGAAGGCATTGCTTGCCGGTATCAATTACTACGAATTCAAATACAGAGAGGCAGATTTCGGTTCTTATCCCAAGGGACTGATGTATGGTTTACAGGTGCTGGACAGCTGGCTGTATGACGACAGACTGCCGTTCATTCATATCGAGGCGAACGATACCTTTGCCGAGCTTCGTAAGGAAGTTAAGAGCGGATATTTTGAGGGCCTGGTACAAAAATACCTGCTGGACAATACGCACCGCAGCGTGGTGATCCTGCAGCCGAAGCTTGGACTTTTAGAGGAACAGGAACAGAAACAGCGTGAGAAAATGGCACAGGTGAAAGCAGCCATGAGTCCGGAAGAACTGGAAGCTGTAAAAGAGACCTTCCGTAAACTGAACGAGTTCCAGGAGAGTGAGGATGCGAAGGAAGATCTGGAGAAGATTCCTCTATTGAAGCGGGAGGATATGAAAAAAGAGGCGAATCTCCCGGTGAACGAGGTACGGAGTATTGGGGATACCACACTTTTGTATCATGATCTGTTTACCAACGGTATCGGATACTTACGTCTGATCTTCAGACTGGATCAGATCCCCGGAAAATATTTTCCGTATATCGGCATCTTAAAAGGCTGTCTTGGACTCCTCAATACAGAAAACTATACTTATGGAGATCTCTATAATGAGATGAACCTGGTCACCGGCGGCATGGCTGCGGTGAACAATGTGTATGGCAGATTGCAGGATACGGATGAATTTACGTTGACTCTGGAGCTGAAGACGAAGGTGTTCTATGATCGTATTGCGGATGCCATCGATCTGATGCGTGAGATCGTCATGACCAGTGATTTCACGGACACCAAGCGTCTCTATGAGATCCTGGCGGAGGGCAAGTCCCGCATGCAGGCGCAGATGACGTCCGGCGGACATAGCGTGGCTGCCGGAAGAGCCATGTCCTACGGCAGTATTCCCGGAGCTGTCAGCGAGGAGATCTCCGGCATCCCGTTCTATCGCCTGATCACCGGGCTGGAAGCACATTTTGACGAGAAAAAAGAAGAACTGGTGGAGATCTTACAGACGTTATTAAAGATGATCTTCCGTCCGGAGAATCTCATGGTGGATTTCGTCGGTGAAGAGAAGGCAGTTGGATTGTTGGATGCCCCGGTGGAAGCTTTCAAGGCTGCACTCTATACCGGATCCGTGGAAAAAGCACATTATATTCCGGAGGTCTCCCGGAAGAACGAAGGCTTCTTAACCTCCGGGCAGGTCAACTATGTATGTCGTGCCGGTAATTTCCGCAAGAGCGGACTGAAATATACCGGAGCCCTAAGAGTGCTGAAGGTCATGCTGGGCTATGAATATCTGTGGGTCAATGTCCGTGTAAAGGGCGGCGCCTACGGCTGTATGTGCAGCTTCGGCAGATCCGGTGACAGCTATTTTGTCTCATACAGAGATCCCAATCTTGGCAAGACGATTGATATATATGAGAAGGCAGCGGATGCCATCGCAGAATTTACCGCGGATGAGCGTACCATGACCCAGTATATCATCGGTGCTGTCAGTGATCTGGATGTGCCTATGAATCCGGCAGCGAAGGGACTGTATTCTCTGAGTGCCTATATGACGGGACTGGACGATGCAGCATTACAGAGAGAACGTGAGGAACTGCTGTCCGCTACCGTTGAGGATATCCGGGCACTGTCCGCGCATATCCGGGCATTTATGCAGGAGGATCTGCTCTGTGTCGTAGGTACGGCTTCTAAAGTAAAGGAAGAACAGGAGAGATTCCTGAAGGTGGAAAATCTTTTTTAAAACGGCAAAAGGAAAGCAGCGATTTTGCAAAAGTGGTTCTGAATCGTAAAAAGATCAAATAAATAAAGAACTTTTGTGATATTATTTCGTTTATAGGGGTGAACAATAAAAAGTCAACAGCAGGCGGATCCGACAGGCTGTCAGGATGCCGTCCGCAGAACGGAGAGGGTTATGAAAAAACGAAATTTTGAAACAAAGATCATTACAGGGTTGCTCACTGCCGGCATGATATTATCGCTGACCGCCTGCGGCAGCTCATCGAAGGGCAGTTACGGCATCAGTGATCTCATGGATGCGGATTATTCTGCTGCTTCCAATGAGGCAGCTGCACCGGAGGCGTCCGCTTATGAAGATGGATTTGGCATGACAGAAGGGTACGATTCCGAAGGAAATGCTCAGGACACAAGTAATACAGTGCCTGAGGAGACTGCAGCCACAGCAGACCGGAAACTGATCAAGACCGTGAATATGGATGTCGAGACCAGGGAGTATGATAAGCTGTTAAGTGCGGTAGAGAATAAAGTAACAGAGCTCGGCGGCTATATCGAAAGTCTGGATGCCTATAACGGCAGTACATATTATAGTTATCGTTCTACAAGGAATGCCAATCTGACCATCCGCATCCCGAAGGACAGACTGGAGGAGTTCCAGAATACGGTCTCAGAGCTGGGCAATGTGACCAGTCGTTCGGAGAATGTGCAGGATGTAACATTGACATATGTAGACCTGCAGAGCCACAGGGATGCCTTGCGGACGGAGCAGGAGAGATTATTACAGCTTCTGGAGCAGGCAGAGAGTGTGGAAGATATTATTACCATCGAACAGCGTCTGTCGGATGTCAGATACCAGTTAGAAAGCATGGAATCCCAGCTTCGCAGCTATGATAACCGGGTTGACTACAGCACCGTATACCTTTATATTGATGAGGTAGAGGTCTATACACCTGTGGAAGAGGAGACCGTCTGGGAGCGTATTTCCACCGGATTTGTGGATAGTCTGAAAAATATCGGCGAGGGCTTGAAGGAAGCAGCGATCTGGTTCGTGATCCATATTCCTTATCTGGTGATCTGGGCGATCGTGATCGCTATTATCATCCTGATCCTGAAGAAGATCAAAAAGCGCACGAAGCGCATCCGCGCTGAGGAACAGAAAAAATTCGCCGAAGCGGAAGCAAAAATGCAGAAAACTCTGCAAAATACAGAGGTAACAGAAAACAAGAAAGAACAGGAGAAATAAAAAATGAACGAAAATCCGGCATATAAATCCGGCTTTGCCACCCTGATCGGACGTCCCAACGTAGGGAAATCTACGCTGATGAACCGACTGATCGGACAGAAGATCGCCATCACATCCAACAAACCGCAGACCACGCGTAACCGTATCCAGACGGTACTGACGCTGGACGAGGGACAGATCGTATTCTTGGATACCCCCGGCATTCACAAGGCGAAAAACAAACTGGGCGATTACATGGTAAATGTGGCGGAGCATACGTTAAATGATGTGGATGTAATTTTGTGGCTGGTGGAGCCCACGAATTTCATCGGTGCCGGAGAACGTCATATCATCGAGCAGCTGAAAAAGACCAAGACTCCCGTGATCCTTGTGATCAACAAGACGGACACCGTGAAAAAGGACGATATCCTGGCATTCATTGACACCTACCGCAAGGAACTGGATTTCTGCGAGATCGTCCCGGTGTCCGCCTTAAAGGGCGACAACACGGATGTACTGATCCAGTGCATTTTGAAATATCTGCCCTACGGTCCGGCCTTTTATGATGAAGACACCATCACCGACCAGCCCATGCGTCAGATTGTTGCGGAGCTGATCCGGGAAAAGGCACTGCGTCTTTTATCCGAAGAGATCCCTCACGGCATTGCCGTGACGGTGGAGAGCATGAAAGAGAGAGGCAGCATCTGTGACATCGAAGCTACCATTATCTGTGAGAGAGATTCCCACAAGGGGATCATCATCGGTAAGGGTGGCCAGATGTTGAAAAAGATCGGTTCCCAGGCCCGCCCGGAGATCGAAGATATGCTGGAAATGAAAGTCAATTTACAGCTTTGGGTGAAGGTGAAGAAGGACTGGAGAGACAGCGATATCCTGCTCAAAAACTTCGGATATAATCCGAAAGACATTGAGATGGGCGAATAGAAAAGTAAAATTTGCAGACCCTATTTTTACAGAGGATGACACACTGATAAACTGATAAGAAGAGGGGGATGCGCAGGATGCAGTTCACGAATTACTGGCAGCAATTTGAACATACCGGCAGAGTGGAGGATTACCTGAATTATCTGCGGAGTACGGAGGGGACAGATTTTCCCAATGCGTGCTGTAGCAGCACCTCAGTGGACTGCAGGGCGGAAGGATGTACAGACCTTAACGCCCGGGAGGATGGATCATGCAGGAATCCCTGTATGTAACAGGAATTGTATTAAAACAGACACCGTTCGGTGAATATGACAGGATTGTGAGCCTGCTTACCAGAGAAAAAGGGAAGATCACTGCTTTTGCCAGAGGGGCGAGAAAACCGGGCAACCGGCTGGCGGCAGCGACCAACCCTTTTGCTTTTGGTACCTTTCGCCTCTATGAGGGGAGAACATCTTATACCATATCCGAAGCGGATATCCAGAATTTTTTTCCGGAACTTTTGACAGATTATATTGGAGCCTGCTATGGCATGTACTTTGCGGAAGTGGCGGACTTTTATTGCAGAGAAAATAACGATGAACGGGAGATGTTGAAGTTAGTGTATCAGTCTCTCAGAGCATTGTGTGCTCCGGCACTGCCCAATGAACTGGTACGCAGTATCTTTGAACTGAAAGCAATTGCAGTGAACGGAGAGTACCCCGGGCCGCCGGCAGGCCGCAGACTGGAGGAATCCACCCTGTATGCCTTAAGCTACATAGCACAAAGTCCCATAGAAAAATTATATACATTTACGGTATCGGACAAAGTTCTTGACGAACTGAAGGGAATTGCCTCGGAATATCGGAAACGTTTCATGGACAGGTCGTTCAAAAGTCTTGAAATACTCAAAACTCTATGTTAAAATCGGATATGGCTGATGCCAAAAAAGGAGACTCATTTATGAGGCACAATATCACAAAAAAGGTTATTTCGGCAATGCTGTCAGGTGTTCTGATGCTGTCCCTGGCCGGCTGCGGCAAGGCAGCAAAGCTTCCGGAGATGGTGGTGAATACTTCTCTGGTGGTGGAGAAGAACGGAAAAGTAGTATCCTATCTGGTGAATACGTTTGACAAGGATTTCTACAGTCTGGACGGTCTTACACAGATGGTACAGGAAGAAGCAGAGGAATTTAACGCCGCACATGGAGATGCAGCAGAACCTCCTATGGCTGTGAAGACAGTGCAGATGCTGGAAGAAGGCGCTACGGTTCAGGTGGTGCAGGAATTCGCCGATACGGAGAGTTATGCGGATTATAATGAACAGGAGCTGTTCTATGGAACCAGAGTGGAAGCACTGGCCGAGGGGATCAGCGTGGATCTGGGACTGGTAAGTGCCGCAGACGGTACACCGGCGGAGGAGCAGAAGCTGAACAAGGCTCTGGATAAGAACCACATGATCATTACGAATGCAAGCGCATATATTTATTGTCCCTACCCGGTGCTGTATCTCAGTGAGGGAGTTGTCATGGGAGAGGACGGTTATGTGGATGCGTCACAGTCCGACGGTGTCGTTACGATACTGATGAAAAAGTAAGTTATACAGCAATACAAATATAGAGCAAGAAAGGTTTGGTACTGACATGGAAAAAACAATGGAGAAGATCGTAGCCCTGGCGAAGGCAAGAGGTTTTGTATATCCCGGTTCCGAGATTTACGGAGGCCTGGCAAATACCTGGGATTACGGTAACCTTGGCGTAGAGCTGAAGAACAATGTGAAAAAGGCATGGTGGCAGAAGTTTATTCAGGAGAGCCCCTATAATGTAGGTGTGGACTGTGCGATCCTGATGAATCCCCAGACATGGGTAGCCAGCGGACATCTGGGCGGTTTCTCTGATCCTCTGATGGATTGTAAGGAATGTCATGAGCGTTTCCGTGCGGATAAGCTGATCGAGGATTTCTGCGAGGAGAACGGTATTGCCATCGAAGGCAGTGTAGACGGCTGGAGCCAGGAAGAGATGAAGAATTTCATCGAGGAGCATAAGGTTCCCTGCCCTACCTGCGGCAAGCATAACTTTACCGATATCCGTCAGTTCAACCTGATGTTCAAGACTTTCCAGGGTGTAACCGAGGATGCCAAGAACACCGTTTACTTAAGACCCGAGACTGCACAGGGTATTTTTGTTAACTTTAAAAATGTACAGAGAACTTCCCGTAAGAAGATTCCTTTCGGTATCGGACAGATCGGTAAGTCCTTCCGTAATGAGATCACTCCCGGTAACTTTACTTTCCGTACGAGAGAGTTCGAACAGATGGAGCTGGAGTTCTTCTGTGAGCCGGGTACCGATATGGAGTGGTTCCAGTACTGGAGAGGCTTCTGCCGTGACTGGCTGCTGTCCTTAGGTATCAAAGAGGACGAGATGAGACTGCGTGATCATTCTCCCGAGGAGCTGTGCTTCTACAGTAAGGGAACTACCGATATCGAGTTCCTGTTCCCCTTCGGTTGGGGCGAACTGTGGGGTATCGCGGACAGAACCGATTACGATCTGACCCAGCATGCCAATACCTCCGGCGAGGATATGACATACTTCGATGATGAGAAGAAGGAGAAGTATATCCCTTACGTTATCGAGCCTTCTCTGGGTGCGGACAGAGTTGTTCTGGCTTTCCTGTGTGCAGCTTACGATGAGGAAGAGTTAGAGGGCGGCGATGTTCGTACTGTGCTTCATTTCCATCCTGCACTGGCACCGGTAAAGATCGGTGTGCTGCCTCTGTCCAAGAAACTGAACGAGGGTGCGGAGAAGATCTACGCAGAGCTTTCCAAGAAATACAACTGTGAATTTGATGACAGAGGAAACATTGGTAAGAGATATCGTCGTCAGGACGAGATCGGAACTCCTTTCTGCGTAACTTATGACTTTGACTCTGAGACAGACGGTTGCGTTACCGTACGTTTCCGTGATTCCATGGAGCAGGAGCGTGTTGCTATCAAAGATCTGGATGCTTACTTTGCAGATAAGTTTACATTCTAAGATCACTATTCAGGAGCAGAAAGATTTTTCTGCTCCTTTTCAATATCTTTTTCTATTGGTACGAAAACTTTGATACTTACAGTGGAGGGGACAGCGTGGAACCGATCGAAGTGTTTCAGATTCTGGGAATCGAACAGACAAAAGACGAAAGGGCACTGAAGAATGCCTATCGTGACAAGCTGACGGTAACGAATCCGGAGGATGATCCGGAAGGCTTCAAGCGACTGCGGATGGCTTATGAGGAGGCCTGCCGCTATGCCGGAACGCCGGATGCAGAAGAGAACGAGGAGGCGGAACCGACGCTGGAGGACGATACTCCGGCTGGACAGTGGGTACGTGGTGTTCGGAAGGTCTATGAGAATATTACGGACCGTTGTGATGTGGAAAAATGGAAAGCGCTTTTTGAGGCGGATGACTTTCTTTCTCTGGAGGAAGAGGAAAACTGCACCACTTATCTGCTTCGTTTTCTGATGGAACATTATAAGCTGCCGACCGCAATCTGGAAGCTTTTGGATGAGAAAATCCACATTGTACAGAATGCGGGGGCCTTCAGAGAGCGCTTTCCGGCACAGTTTGTAAGCTATATGGTACATAAGTGCGAATCCGGGGAAGAAGTGGATTTTTCCGAGTTCCGTGGTGCGGAAGATGCGGATTACGATCAGTTTCTGCAATATTATGACAGAGCTTATCAGGCGCTGCAGGAGAAAAAATTACAGGAAGCGGAGCAGATGATCGGATGTGGGGATGCTCTGGGGATTACCCACCCTGTTATGGAGATCTGCCGTGCGTCCCTCTATGAAGAAAAGGGACAGACCGCAGAAGCCATTACTTTGTTAAAGAAACTGTCTGCAAGATATCCGGAGGATGATCTGATCGCTTACAATACGGCGGAAATACTGTGGAGAAATGAAGGACGCGTAGAAGCGTCTGCTATTTATGAGAGTCTTCGGGAGAAGCTGCCGAAACACTACATGGCGAACCTGCGCCTGACGGACTGGTATTATGAGCAGGGGAACTATAAAGAGGCAAAAAAATGTGCGGAAGAGATTCTTTCCGTAGGCGGAGACAACACATTTCTGGAGACACTGCAGAAGATCAACACCGAACTGGAACGGGAAATGAAACGGGAATATGCGCAGAACCATGATCCCGGTCTGGGACTGGATCTGGGCTGGTGTTATCTGCAGGATGGCAGGACCGATTTGGGTATCCGCACGGTCAGGAAGCTGGAAGCAAAAGTTCCTGCGGACAGGCGTGAGGAATATCTGGGACTTATGACAAAACTGCTGGCAGAAGCGGCAGAATATGAGAAGGCAATTTCCATGGCAGCCAAATGGGAAGAAAGCCTGGAGAAAAAGATCCTCCGGGATACGGATGCCGAAGAGGAGGAAAAAGACAGAGACCGGATCCGACAGTCACATATGATCCGGATGCAGTGCTATCGGGCTTATGGCTATGTACAGCCGGAAAAATTCGCCGAAGCCATTGCGGAAGCGGAAAAAGCCGAGACCGGAACACCAAAGGATATCGGTATGCTGATCGAAAAGGCACAGATCTATGTGGAGATGGAAGAGTATGAACGCTGTGCGGAGATATCCCAGAAACTGATCGGGGATTATCAGGTTTACGCTGCATATGCCAACGAACTGGAAGCGGCGAAGAGGCAGTGGAATGCAGCAGGGGTGATCCAGAACGGCAGAGCCTGTCTAAATTATTTTCCAACCTATGTCAAGGCCTATGAAATGATGGCAAAGGTGTACATGGATCTGACACATCCGGAGGAACTGAAGGAACTGTTACAACAGGCGAAGGATAATAATGTCAAAAGTGTGATCCTGGATGCCTATGAATGGCAGCTGACCAATACGGGGCTTCCCCAGGAACAGATGAATGACGCCATAGATAAATTCCGGAAGGAATATCTGAACAAACTGGAAGCGGGCAAGACCATATTTTACCGGAGAGGACTTCCGATCATTACGGAATATCTGTATGCCTACCCTTGTGAATTTTTACTGGTGGAGCGGGGAGATTTTCATAATGCGGCAGGCTGTCTGGAGGCGGCAAAAGCGGATTATGAAAAGGCGTTTTCCACGAACCCGGCCAATCCTTTTGCCTGGAAGGGACTGGCACGGATCCACAGATGCCGCGGCAAATACGATGAAGCCATGATCTGCCTGAGAAAATGTGTATTTTTCTATGAAAAGAGCGGAACACAGAATCATGCCTGGCCGGAACTGATTGCGGAACAGGCAGAAATTTATTTTTTGCTGGGCAATACGGAAATGGCGGAACAGTTTTACCGGAGATACCGTGAGATGACGGGAAGTGCCGGAGAACGGGATCGGAACCGTATGAGGGATTTCGCCAGATGTCTGGCCTGCAATGACAAGACTACGGAGGGATTAAAAGTTCTGGAGAAGGCATTCGTCAATGTACTGGATGCGGCAGGAGAAAAGCTGGATCTGTGTGTCTGGTGCGGGGAAAAGACGATCGCCGGAAATATTCTGACATCGTGGCCGGAGAAGATCGAACTGCTTGGGAAAAATACCGGGAATACCCAGGAGTATTTCGAAGATTACTTTTTCCATCTGGGATGGTATGGGCTGATCTGTGGTTCCGGAAAAGTGGCCATCAAGAATATGGATAAGGCACTGATCTTCCATAAGGAGGATCTCAGCAAAAAGGATGACATTGCGGACCTGATCCTGGCATGCATCCTGTACGGAGATAAGAAGAAAGGTGCTGACTATGCACAGGCGCTGAAAGCCTGCATGGAAAGAGAAGATAAAAGCGGCAAGGATGTGTATCTGAAATATCCGAAGCTTCGGATCGTACACGAATATCTGGCGGGATATTATACGGCCACCGATGAGGAACAGGATACGCTCCTGCAACTGGACAAAGACTGTTCCTTCTGCCATGGCTGTGTACATCCCGTCTGCGAGGAACTGGAGATGGTACGGATACTGCAGATGCTGAAAAAGGGCCGGGAGAAAGAAGCGCTGGAGCGGCTGAAAGAGCAGATGCAGGAACATCCCGGAATGGGATTGCAGGCCATCTGGCACTGGTATCATTCGGAACAGGTGACGAAGGATACGGATCCTGCCGTAGCCGCTTTTCACAAGGAAAAGCCACAGCCGGAGAAACGGGGATTCTGGCAGAGGCTGTTCGGGAAGAAGTAAAAAATTAAAATGAAGAGAGAAGAAAACATATGATAGTCGGAATCGATTTGGGAACCACCAACAGTCTGGTGGCAGTATTTACGGAGGAAGGACCTGTGATCATCCCCAACCGTCTGGGAAAACATCTGACCCCCTCTGTGGTCAGCGTGGATGAGAACGGCAATGTCTATGTGGGGGAGACGGCACAGGAACGCAGAAACCTCTATCCCGACAGTGTGGCGCAGGCATTTAAGCGCAGCATGGGAACGGATCGCACTTATGACCTGTCCGGCAAAAAGTTCCGTCCAGAAGAATTGTCCAGCATGATCCTGCGTTATCTGAAAGAAGATGCGGAAGCCTATCTGGGGGAAGAAGTCACAGAGGCCGTGATCAGTGTACCGGCCTATTTTGACGACAAGAGAAGAAAAGCCACCAAGCGGGCCGGAGAACTGGCCGGGCTGAAGGTGGAGCGTATGATCTCGGAGCCTACTGCAGCAGCGGTGGCCTACGGCCTGTACGAAAAAGAAAAAGACACCAGATTTCTGGTATTTGACCTGGGCGGCGGAACTTTTGATGTCTCTATTCTGGAGCTGTATCACAATATTCTGGAGGTGCGGGCGGTAGCCGGAGACAATTATCTTGGCGGTGAAGATTTCACGGAAGTGATGTCGAAACTTTTTCTGCAAAAGACAGGACTGCATTATAAGGATCTGTCGGAGAAAGAACAGGTGCGTCTCTATAAAAAGGCAGAAGAAGCCAAGCGGGGAATCAGTGATCAGACTGCGGTGACCATGGAACTTATGCTGGGTGAAGAGAACAAAACGGCAGAGATCACCTTAAAAGAATATGAGGAAGAGTGCGAAGAACTGCTAATGAAGATCAGGGAACCGGTGAAGAAGAGTCTGGCGGATGCAGGACTGAAGCTGTCGGACATCGATGAGGTATTGCTGATCGGCGGAGCCACCAGACTGTCGGTGGTCAGGGATTTCCTGATCAGGCTGTTCCGCAAATTCCCGGATACAAGACTGAACCCGGACGAAGCCGTGGCACTGGGCGCGGCGATCCAGGCGGCCATGAAGGAACGCCGGGCGGAGGTAAAGGAAGTCATTCTGACGGATGTATGCTCCTTTACATTGGGAACGGAAGTCGTGGTGGAATACGAGGAAGGCAAATTTGAAGACGGCCGTTTCTGTCCCATCATTGAGCGCAACACCGTGATCCCCGCCAGTCATACGGAGCAGTTGTACACTGTCAGAGACAATCAGGACAAGGTGCGCGTCCGGGTACTACAGGGAGAGAGCCGTTTCGCCAGAAATAATCTGTTTCTGGGAGAACTGAACATTGATGTTCCCAAAGGGCCCAGAGGCAGTGAAGCCGTGGATGTGACTTACACCTATGACATCAATTCCCTGCTGGAAGTGGAAGTCAAGGTGGTATCCACCGGACTGACCCAGAAAATGATCATCAAGGGACAGGACAACCAGATGACGGATGATGAGATCCAGAAGCGAATGGAAGAATTGTCCTACCTGAAGATCCAGCCCAGAGACCTGGAGGAGAACCGTCTGGTGCTTCTCAGAGCGGAGCGGATGTATGAGGAAGCACTGGGAGACCGAAGAAAAGAACTGGATCGTTATATCACTGTTTTCGAGGCTGCATTGAAAAAGGGCAAAAAAGAGGAGATCGAGGAGGCCAGAGAGGCATTGAACGAGATCCTGGAAGACGAGGATGAGTGATGTTTTATCCTTGACGCGGCGAAACGATAACATTATAATGTAGAAATGTAGGTTTATTTTCCGAAAGATGTAATTATTGAGACAAGGAGACCGAGAGAATGAGACAATTCACTTCTGATGAACTGAGAAAAGCCTGGAAACAATTTTATATAGACCGTGGTCACGTAGATGTGGGAGCAGTATCCCTGGTATCCGACGGTTCTACCGGTGTTATGTTCAACGTTGCCGGTATGCAGCCGCTGATGCCTTATCTGCTGGGACAGAAGCACCCTCTGGGTACCAGACTCTGCAATGTACAGGGCTGTGTACGTACCAACGATATTGATTCCGTAGGCGACAAAAGCCATGTAACCTTCTTCGAGATGATGGGAAGCTGGAGCCTTGGAGATTATTTTAAGAAGGAGCGCTGCCAGTGGAGTTTTGAACTGCTGACCCAGGTGTTCGGATTTGATGCGGATCATCTGGCTGCCACTGTATTTGCCGGTGATGAGAATGCCCCCAGAGACGAGGAAGGCGCACAGTATCGTATCGCTTCCGGATTCAAAAAAGAAAACGTATATTATCTGCCCGCTGATGACAACTGGTGGGGACTGGAATACGGCCCCTGCGGTCCCGACAGTGAGATGTTCTATATCGCTGACAGACCGGATTGCGGACCGAACTGCGGCCCCGGCTGTGACTGTGGTAAATACACGGAGCTGGGTAATGATGTATTCATGCAGTATGAGAAGCATCATGACGGTCATCTGACTCCTTTAAAGCAGAAGAACGTAGATACCGGCTGGGGACTGGAGCGTATTCTGGCATTCTTAAACGGTACCAGAGATGTATACCAGACAGACCTGTTTGCTCCGGTGATCGCTTACATTGAAGAGGCTTCCGGTGTGAAATACAATGCGGATGAGAAGCTGACCAGATCCATGCGTATTCTGGCAGACCATCTGCGTACCGGAGTGATGCTGATCGGTGATGAGGCGAAGCTGCTTCCCTCCAATACCGGTGCCGGCTATATTCTCCGTCGTCTGATCCGTCGTGCAGTAAGACACGGACGCACTTTAAATATGACTACAGAGCAGTTACTGCATATTGCTGCTATGTATATTGATGAGATCTATGCAGAGAGCTATCCTCTGATGAAGAAGAACCGCGAGTTCGTCTTAAGCGAGCTGCAGAAAGAGATCGCCCGCTTCGAGAGCACTCTGGAGAACGGCATGAAGGAGCTGCAGAAGATTCTGGAGCAGAAGAGAAGTGAAGGTAAAAAGGAGATCGACGGCAAGTCCGCATTCTACTTATACGATACCTTCGGATTCCCTCTGGAGCTGACCGTAGAGCTGGCACAGGAAGAGAATCTGACTGTAGATGAGGAAGGCTTCGCTGCTGCCATGGAAGAGCAGAAGCAGAAGGCAAGAGAAGGACAGAACTTCTCCCAGAAGCTGACTACCGCCGCAGGTGTATTCGATGGACTGGATGATAAGATCACCAGCGAATTTGTAGGTTATGATGCGCTGACCGCAGAAGGTAAAGTAGTAGGACTGGCATCCGAGACCGAACTGGTGAATACCTTAAATGAGGGAGAGACCGGTACCCTGATCACGGATGTGACTCCGTTCTATGCTACCATGGGCGGACAGAAGGGTGACTTTGGTGTGATCCGCACAAAAAACGGTACTTTTGAAGTGACTGAGACCGTGAAGATCGCAGGCGGACGTATCGGACATGTGGGTAAGGTCGTATCCGGCAGCGTATCCGTAAATGATACTGCAGAGCTTGCTGTAGATACCGACAATAGAAAGAGTGTCTGCAAGAACCACTCCGCAACCCATCTGTTACAGAAGGCACTGCAGATCGTACTGGGCGATCATGTAGAACAGCAGGGTTCCTACCAGGACGGCGCAAGAACCCGTTTCGACTTCAGCCACGGACAGGCTGTGACTGCGGAAGAGCTTGCGAAGGTAGAGGCTCTGGTCAATGAGAAGATCGCAGAGGATATTGCAGTCGTTACCGATGTCATGAACATCGAAGATGCGAAGAAGAGCGGAGCTATGGCTCTGTTTGGTGAAAAATACGGTGAGACCGTCCGCGTGGTATCTATGGGAGATTTCTCCAGGGAACTGTGCGGTGGTACCCATGTAAAGCACACCGGAGAGATCGGCTATTTCAAGATCCTGTCCGAGAGCGGTGTTGCAGCCGGCGTCAGAAGAATTGAAGCACTGACCGGTGCCAATGTCATGGCATACTATCAGGCAATGGAAGAGAGCTTCAATAAGGCAGCTGCAGCAGCCAAGGCAACTCCTGCAGCCCTGACCGAGAAGATCCAGCATATGCAGACAGAGCTGAAGGCACTGAATGCAGAGAATGAATCCCTGAAGGCAAAGATGGCACAATCTGCACTGGGCGATGTACTCGATCAGGTGGAGGAAGTGAAGGGTACGAAACTTCTGGCAACCAGCGTAGACGGTGTGGATATGAATGGCTTGAGAGACCTGGGCGACCAGCTCAAGGATAAGCTTGGCGAAGGTGTTGTTGTACTGCTTTCCGCACAGGACGGTAAGGTAAATATGATCGCTATGGCAACGGACGGTGCTGTAAAGGCCGGCGCCCATGCGGGCAACCTGATCAAGGGAATTGCCGCGTTGGTAGGCGGTGGCGGCGGTGGACGCCCGAATATGGCGCAGGCCGGCGGTAAGAATCCCGCAGGCATTCCTGCAGCAATCGCGGAAGCGTCCAAAGTACTGGAGGGTCAGCTCGCATAATGGAACGAGAGAATCTGAAATCCCGTTTAGGCTTTATACTGTTGTCTGCCGGCTGTGCCATTGGTATCGGCAATGTATGGAAGTTCCCGTACATGGCCGGCCAGGGCGGCGGTGGCGCATTTGTACTATTTTATCTGATCTTCCTGGTGATCCTTGGTCTGCCGATTATGACCATGGAGTTCGCTGTGGGAAGAGCAAGTAAGAAAAGTCCCGTAAAGGCTTACCAGGCACTGGAGAAGCCGGGACAGAAGTGGCATATCCACGGATATTTTACACTGGCAGGCTGCTATCTGCTGATGATGTTCTACACTACGGTGGCAGGCTGGATGTTACACTATTTTTATATGACGGCTGCCGGTAAACTTTCCGGGCTTTCCGCGGATGCGGTAGCGGAACAGTTTCCCCGGATGCTGGCAGATCCGGGGGTCATGATGTTCTGGATGGTACTGGTGGTGATCATTGGTATCGTTGTGTGTGCCGGTGGACTGCAGAACGGTCTGGAGCGCGTGACGAAAGTCATGATGATCGCACTGCTTGCCATTATGGTAGTACTTGCCATCAACAGCTTCTTCATGACGGGCGCAAAGGAAGGTCTGAAGTTCTATCTGGTACCTGATTTTGGACGTATGCAGGAAGTCGGTGTGGTATCTACACTGGTAGGTGCCATGAATCAGGCGTTCTTTACCTTAAGCTTAGGCATTGGTGCCATGGCGATCTTTGGAAGCTACATTGGCAAGGATCATTCTCTGATGGGAGAGTCCGTCAGAGTTGTGGTACTGGATACTTTCGTGGCAATTACCGCAGGACTGATCATTTTCCCCGCCTGCTTTACCTATGGGGTGGATCAGACCTCAGGACCGAGCCTGATTTTCATTACCCTGCCGAATATTTTCGCAAACATGCCTTACGGCCGCCTGTGGGGGAGTTTATTCTTCCTGTTCATGGCGTTCGCAGCATTGTCCACGGTGCTGGCTGTGTTCGAGAATATCATCTGCTGTGGCATGGAACTGACCGGTGCCAGCCGCAGGAAATCTTCCATGGTGAACCTGTTTCTGATCATTGCATTGTCCGTGCCCTGCGTACTGGGATATAATGTGTGGAGCTGGGATGGTTTTACTGTCTTCGGCGGAGCGGTACTGGATTTTGAAGATTTCCTGGTAAGTAATCTGTTCCTTCCCTTAGGATCCCTGGTATACCTGTTGTTCTGCGTGACCAGATACGGCTGGGGATGGGAGAACTATAAGGCAGAAGTAAATACCGGCAAGGGCTTAAAAGTCCACGACTGGATGCGCGGTTATCTGACCTACGGACTGCCCCTGATCGTGATCTTCATCTTCCTGTTCGGAATTTATGATAAGTTTTTTAAATAAGATTTTGTAAAAGCCAGTATAGCTCGCATGAGAATAAGAACCGCAGACCCGCTTTCGCTTCGGACGCTTAACCGTAACGGTACATAAGCGAGGAAAATACCCTCGCTAAGTACCGACGGTTGCTTAGAGTCTGCTTGTCCTTATTTTCATGCGGGCTACGAAGACTATAATATAATAAAAAATTAAAAAAGTAGTTGACGAATACATTTTTTATGCTATAATATCAAATGTGTGTAGAACAACTGCGCATTAGAATAACCCAGTCAGTCATGTTACTTGAAGGGACTGAAGGGAGGTCGGGTGTAAGATGTCAAACGTAATCGTAAAAGAGAACGAGACTTTAGATAGCGCTTTACGTCGTTTCAAGAGAAGCTGCGCTAAGGCTGGTATCCAGCAGGAGATTCGTAAGAGAGAGCATTACGAGAAGCCTAGCGTAAAACGTAAGAAGAAGTCTGAAGCAGCAAGAAAACGTAAATATAACTAATGTTAAACAACAGTCCTCGGCGTGATCACCGGGGACTTTGTACTTTTGAGGGAGATCAAATGTGGAGTTATGAAATACTGGGAACAGATATCTATCATCTGTTAGCAGCATTTGTATTGTACAGTGTTCTCGGATGGGCACTGGAGTCTACGTATATGTCATTTTGTAATCGCAAGCTTACCAACCGGGGATTTGGCAAGGGACCGTTTTGCCCGATCTATGGTTTTGGCGGAGTGCTGGGGTATCTGATCTTAAGTCCGCTGCGTGATAAGCTTGTGGAATTATATTTTCTGGGAGCTATCCTGGCAACGGCCTTTGAATATCTGGTAGGGGTCGGTATGATCCGTTTCCTGGGAGAATTATGGTGGGATTATAATAATAAGCCCTTCAATTATCGGGGGATCATTTGCCTCGAGAGTACCGTCGCCTGGGGATTTTATGCGATAGGAATCGTGCAGTTTGTCCATGATGCCATGTATCATATCATCGATAAGGTGCAGCTGCAGATAGGAACCCGCCTGATCCAGGGTATTCTGTTGCTTGTGGCGATTGATTATACGGTACAACTGATCAAGGTATTCGACATCGATGTCCGCAGTAAGGGAGAAGCACTGAAGGAACGCTGCCAGGCATTGATCGCCAGATGGTAAGACGTAAAACATCAGGTTTACAGGTATATATAGGACCACACGACCATATCTTTTAGAAAAGGATAGGGGAGTGTGGCTTTTTTATGCAAAAAATCAGGAAATATATTTGCACGGGGATCTTGCTATTCAGCATCAGTATGCAGGTATTCTGGTGGAACGGAATCAATGTATGTGCAGAACCGGCAGCGATCGAAGCTCCCAGTGCGGTGCTTCTGGAGAGCTCCACCGGGAAGGTGATCTTTGAGCAGAATGCAAGAGAACGCCGAAGCCCTGCCAGCATTACCAAGATCATGACATTGCTTTTGACTTTTGAAGCTCTGGATCAGGGGAAAATCAAATTAGAGGATCCGGTAACGGTGAGCGCCTATGCCAGTTCCATGGGAGGTTCTCAGGTGTTCCTGGCAGAAAATGAGGTGCAGACCTTAGAGACCCTGATCAAATGTATCGCTGTAGCTTCGGGCAATGATGCCAGCGTGGCGGTGGCGGAATACATAGCGGGAAGCGAAGAAGCTTTCGTGGAACAGATGAATGCGAAGGCGTCGGAGCTTGGCATGACGGATACCCATTTCGAGGACTGCTGTGGCCTGACGGATTCCGACGGCCATTATACGACGGCAATGGACGTAGCGGTCATGTCCAGGGAGCTTACGATAAAATATCCGAAAATATTTGAATATACAGGTATCTGGATGGAGGACATCACCCATGAGACCAGTCAGGGAAGCTCAAAATTCACGTTAAACAGTACCAATAAATTGCTGAAACAGTATCCGTTTACTACGGGATTGAAAACCGGATCCACTTCCAAAGCAAAATTCTGTCTGTCCGCCACGGCAACGAAGGATGGCATTGATCTGATCGCGGTGATCATGGGGGCACCGGACTATAAGGCACGTTTTAAGGACGCCCGGACATTGCTTAGCTACGGTTTTAATATAAGCGATCTGTATCTGGATGAGAATACAGATCCCCTGCAGAATATGCGGGTGCAGGGCGGCGTAGAGGATACGGTGCCAGTGAAATACCAAAGTGAATTCCGGTATCTGGATACGGAGGGAAATTCCCTGGACGGCGTGGAGAAGAAAATTGAACTGCCGGAGACTGCCATAGCACCTTTTGCGGAAGGAGATACGGCAGGCAGGGCGGTCTATCTGCTGAACGGCGTGGAGATCGGCAGTGTACCGATTCTGTATGAAAATGCGGTGGCGAAGGCGGTTTATAAGGATTATCTGCGAAAAATAATGGAATTTTATCTTTTGTAAGACAAAATAATATGTTATACTATAGAACAAATTGGCAATAATCTGGCAACATACCATGGGGGCAAAAGAGTTGGATGTAGTGATTACCGTGATCGCAGTAATCCTTGTGATAATGCTGTGGATAATGCTGTACGACAGTAACCGCTTTGTGGTGCGGCATTATCCCCTGCGGGATCAGAGAATCAAAAAGTCTGTGAAGGCGGTGGTTCTGGCGGATCTGCACAATAAGAGATACGGAAAAGAAAATGAGAGACTGCTGCAGGCAATCGATGAGATCGGACCGGACATGATCCTGATCGCCGGGGATATGCTGACGGCGAAGCCGAAGGCAACACTGGATGTGGCGGTGGGATTTCTTACGGAGCTTGCAAAGAAGTATCCTGTCTATTACGGCAACGGCAACCATGAACACCGCCTGAAGCTGTATCCTGAAAATTATGGGGATATGGCGGGACGGTATGAAGAAGCTCTTACGAAGATCGGTATTCACAGGCTTGTCAACGAGCATAAGGATCTTCCGGAATACGGGATCCGCATCTATGGTTCTGAGATAGACAGGCTGTACTACAAACGTTTTGGGATACAGCCCATGGATCCGGAATATCTGCCGGGGATTTTAGGACAGCCCTCCGAAGAATATTTCAATATATTGATCGCCCACGACCCGGATTATTTTCCGAAATACGCAGACTGGGGTGCAGACCTGGTGTTATCCGGTCATGTCCACGGCGGCATGGTGAGAGTTCCTTTTTGGGGAAAGGGTGTGGTGTCTCCCAATGTGAGACTTTTTCCAAAATACGATGGCGGAGAGTTTACCATAGGGAAGAGCAGAATGCTCTTAAGCAGAGGACTGGGAATGCACACGATCCCAATCCGGCTGTTCAATCCGGGCGAGATCTTAGAAGTGGAGCTTATGCCGGACGAGGGGAAATAGGAGTTTTATCAAATGGCAATATCTGTAAAACTGGAAGCGTTTGAAGGTCCACTGGATCTGCTGCTTCATTTGATCGAAAAAAATAAAATAGACATCTATGATATCCCTATCGTAGAGATTACGGCGCAGTATCTGGATTACATCAGGCAGATGCAGCGGGAAGACATGAATGTCATGAGTGAATTCCTGGTGATGGCGGCGACGCTGATCGACATCAAGTGCAAGATGCTGCTGCCCAAGGAAGTGAACGAGGACGGCGAGGAAGAGGATCCCAGAGCAGAACTGGTTCAGAAGCTGCTGGAATACAAGATGTACAAATACATGTCCTTTGAACTCAGAGACCGCCAGGTGGATGCTGCCAGGAACATGTACAGAGAGCAGAGACTTCCGAAGGAAGTGGAAGCTTACAGACAGCCCATAGATTACGAAGAACTCATCGGCGATATGAATCTGAACAAGCTTCATGAGATCTTTAGATCCATCGTAAAGAAGCAGGAGGACAAGATCGACCCCGTCCGCAGCCAGTATGGCAATATCGAGAAGGATGAGGTAGATATGGACATCAAGATGCTGTACGTGGAGGCTTATGCCAGAGAACATAAGACCTTCAGCTTCCGTAAGCTTTTGGAGAAGCAGAACAGCAAAATGGAAGTGATCGTTACATTTCTGATCATTTTGGAACTGATGAAGACCGGCAAGATCAACATCAGCCAGGAAAATATATTCGATGATATTATGATTACATCTAACGTTTAGGATACAGTGAGGTTTTAGCATGGAACGCAGTAAAGCAGAAGCAGTGATAGAGGCCATCCTTTTTACCATGGGAGATTCCGTAGAGATCAGCAGACTTGCGGAAGTGATCGAAGAGGATGTGAAGACGACAAAGTCTATATTAAAAGACATGGCGGCGCGGTACGAGGAAGAGAACAGAGGTATCGGTCTGACACAGTTCGACGATTCCGTACAGCTGTGCACTAAGGCGGATATGTACGAATATCTGATCAAGATCGCGAAGACTCCGAGGAAAATGACTCTGACGGATACCGTGCTGGAGACATTGTCCATTATTGCCTATAAGCAGCCGGTAACGAGACTGGAGATCGAGAGAGTCAGAGGCGTCAGCTGTGACCATGCTATTAACAAACTGTTGGAATACGATCTGATCACGGAACTGGGACGTCTGGATGCTCCCGGAAGACCCTTGCTGTTTGGTACTACGGAGCAGTTTTTACGCTGCTTTGGCGTGAAGAGTCTGGAAGAACTGCCGGAACTGAATCCGGTGCAGGTGGAGGAATTTAAGCAGCAGGCGGAACAGGAAGTACAGCTTACTTTGAATATATAAACAGAGAATAGGACAAAGAACCGGCCTCATAGTAATAAGTAACCCTTTTTGGGAGCAACGATTATGCGAGGCTTTTTTTGTGCCCTTTTTGCGGGAATTATGTGTCTGGAAAGTCTGTGCGGATCACAATTCCGTGAAGATAGGATAACAGACAACGAACCGACATATGCGATCCGGTATGAGACCGGGAAATCCGATCTACAACAGGAGTTTAAGCTGTATGCACAGGGAGCAGTGCTTCTGGATGCGGATTCCGGACGCGTGCTTTACGGAAAAAACGAAACTATCCCCATGGCTATGGCAAGTACCACCAAGATCATGACCTGTATTTTGGTGCTGGAAAATGCAAAGGTGGATGAAACCGTCAGCGTCTCTGCCTATGCAGCCACCATGCCCAAGGTAAAGCTGTATGTGAAATGCGGAGAACACTATACCGTGAGAGAATTATTGTTTTCCCTAATGCTGGAAAGCCATAACGATACTGCTGTGGTACTGGGGGAATACATCGGCGGAAAACTTTTGGGAGAGACGGGGGAGATCTCAGAACATACCGGCGAAGAGAGCAAGGCGGCATTACATAGATTTGCGCAGGCAATGAATGAAAAGGCGGAAGAGATCGGCTGCGAAGATACTTGGTTCATCACACCAAACGGGCTGGATGCCACGGAGACTCTGACACTGTCGGACGGAAGTACATTAGAGAGGGAACACCATACCACAGCAAAAGATCTGGCGGAGATTCTCAGGTACTGTATGAAAACTTCCCCACAGAGGGATCTGTTTTTAGAGATCACAGGGACGCAGGATTACAGTTTTACGGAGAACGGACGCTCCTTTCAGTGTCACAATCACAACGCATTTCTGCAGATGATGGACGGAGCGTTTACGGGCAAGACCGGATTTACGAACAAGGCGGGATACTGCTATGTGGGAGCCCTGGAACGGGACGGAAAATGTCTGATCGTTGCGCTGCTTGCCTGCGGATGGCCGAATCACAAGACCTATAAATGGAGCGACAGCAGGGAATTGTTTACCTATGGATTGGAGAACTTTACATATCGAAGCTTTGAAGAAGAAACGTTTTCGGGCAGAGAACAGCTGCTTATGCCGATTCCGGTGCTGCGGGCACAGAATGATGCACTGACAGAGGAGGTCCTGCTGCCTGTGGAACCGGATCCGGAGACGGAAGGAGTGGAGGGACTCTTAATGGGTCCTGACGAGAATGTGGAGATCCTCTATCGTAAGGAACCGTACCTTACGGCTCCCGTGGAGGCAGGAGAGTGCGTGGGAGAGATCAGCTATCTGGTAGATGGCAGGGTATGGCGCAGAGAGCGTCTGACCGCAGCAAAGGATGTGGAAGCCATAGACTTCGTATGGTGCGGCAGGCAGATCCTTTGGCGCTTTTTGGTGAGATCCCTATGAAAAAATGAAGGGAATATTGTTCAAAATAAAAAACAATGTATATTTTTTGTAAAAATCTGCAATTCGTTCTTTGCGAGTTGCAGATTTTATGTTATACTAACGACTGTTAATCATGGGGGCATTTGTGCTTCTATATTAATAGAGTTTTTTATTTTTATTTTATTATATTATCAACGGAGGGCTGAAACATATGAGCACTACTTCAAAAGCGAGTCAAAGAATAGCAGCTTTACTCGATGACAACAGTTTCGTTGAAATCGGCGGACTTGTAACCGCAAGAGCTACGGATTTCAATCTGAAACCCAATGAAACTCCTTCTGACGGTTGTATTACCGGCTATGGAGTGATCAATGGTAATCTTGTATATGTATATAGCCAGGATGCTTCCGTACTGAACGGAACCATCGGTGAGATGCATGCCAAGAAAATTACAAACCTCTACGATCTTGCTATGAAGACCGGAGCACCTGTGATCGGATTGATCGAGTCTGCCGGTTTAAGACTGCAGGAGGCAACCGATGCACTGGCTGCATTCGGTGAGATTTACTTAAAGCAGACCATGGCTTCTGGCGTGATCCCTCAGATCACCGCTGTATTCGGAACCTGTGGCGGCGGCTTAGGTCTGTTCCCTACCATGACAGATTTTACTTTCATGGAAGAGAAGAACGCCAAGCTGTTCGTGAATGCTCCCAATGCTTTGGACGGCAATGTGATCACCAAGTGTGATTCTTCTTCCGCTAAGTTCCAGGCAGAAGAGAGCGGTATCGTTGATGTGGTAGCTGACGAAGCAACCATTCTGGAGAAGGTAAGAGAGCTGGTAAGCTTCCTGCCTGCCAACAACGAAGATGATGCAAGCTTCTTAGAGGACTGCACCGATGATCTGAATCGTGTGAACCCTGAGATCGCAGGCTGTGTCGGCGATACATCTGTTGCTCTGTCCATTCTGGCAGATGACAACAATTTCTTCGAAGTAAAGTCCGGATATGCTAAAAATATGGTAACCGGGTTCTTACGTCTCGATGGTGTTACCGTAGGTGCGGTAGCTAACCGTTCCGAGATCTGCGATGAGGAAGGCAAAGTAGCAGAGAAGTTAGACGCTGTGCTGACCGCAGAAGGCTCCGAGAAGGCTGCAGAGTTCGTGAACTTCTGTGATGCTTTCGGTATCCCCGTACTGACTCTGACCAATGTCAAGGGTTATGAGGCAACTTTAGCTTCCGAGAAGACCATCGCCAAGGCTGCTGCAAAGCTGACCTACGCATTCGCTAACGCTACCGTTCCCAAGGTAAACGTTGTGATCGGCAAGGCTTTAGGAACCGCTTATGTAGTAATGAACTCCAAGGCAATCGGTGCTGACATCACTATGGCATGGCCGGATGCACAGATCGGTGCTATGGATGGCAAGCTTGCTGCCAAGATCATGTATGATGGTCAGGGCGCTGATGTGATCAATGAGAAGGCTGCAGAGTACGAGGCTCTGACTCTGAATGTAACCAGTGCAGCCAAGAGAGGATATGTGGACCAGATCGTAAATGCAGCTGATACCAGAAAATATGTGATCGGCGCATTTGAGATGTTATTCACTAAAAGTGAAGACCGTCCTGCCAAGAAACACGGAACTGTATAAGAAAGGGTGATTATAAAATGAAGAAATTTTTAAGCTTAGTATGTATGATTACCTGCATCTTTGGTTTGGCGGCGTGCGGCAGTGAGGAGACCTATACGGATTACGAGCAGCGTAAGATGGATACTGCGATCCAGATCGCTACCCAGTATGTGATCCCTTCTCTTGAGAACTTTGAAGACGAAGCTACCCTTGAGAGCTTTTCCGAGTATACCGCTGATGAAGTGGCATACATGGTACAGGAAAATGTAGGTATCACCGTTGACGGTTATGCATACAAGACTGCTATCGAGTCTTTCAATTCCGCGAAGAAAACCATCGGCGGTATCACTGCTGTCGGTGATGCAGATGCTACCATCGATGATGATCAGATCATTGTACATGTAGATGTGACCGGAGCAAACCAGAACGCACAGGCAGAAGTGATCTTCAGCAATGATATGTTCCTGAGCATGGAGTCCGCAGCATTGAATCCCGTTGAATCCATGGGTGGTCTGATGACCAAGGCTGCACTGAATACTCTGATCGGTATGGGAACTGTATTCGTAATGCTGATCATGATCTCGCTGATCATTTCCCTGTTCAACTTCATTCCCAGGATCCAGGCTGCATTCAGCAAAAAGGGCAAGAAGGAAGAGACAAAGAGCGCAGGTATTGATAATGCAGTAACTCAGATCGCTGCACAGGAAGAAGCCGAAGCAGATGACACTGAGCTGGTAGCCGTAATCGCAGCTGCGATCGCAGCAAGCGAAGGCGCGGCAAGCACTGACGGATTTGTAGTTCGTTCTATCCGCAAAGTTAGATAATCTAAAATCGTAGGAGGATATTAAAATGAAAAATTATACCATTACCGTAAATGGCAACGTATATGATGTAGTAGTAGAAGAGGGCGCATCTACCGGAGCACCCGTAGCAGCAAAGGCTCCTGCTGCTCCCAAGGCAGCACCCAAGGCTCCCGCAGCAGCACCCAAGGTAGGCGGCGCAGCAGGCAGCATCAAGGTTGAGGCCGGTGCAGCCGGTAAGATCTTCAAGGTAGAGGCAAATGTTGGACAGGCTGTTAAGAAGGGTGACGCAGTCATCATTCTGGAAGCTATGAAGATGGAAATCCCTGTTGTAGCTCCCGAAGACGGTACCGTAGCAAGCATTGACGTTGCAGTTGGTGATACTGTTGAGGCTGGTGCAGTTCTGGCAACTCTGAACTAATTTTTTTATCAGCTCTATAAACAACAGGAGGTCATCAAATGGAATATATAGCTAGTACGCTTAACAACCTGATTCATCAGACAGCGTTTTTTAACCTGACCTGGGGAAACTATGTCATGATTCTGGTTGCATGCTTTTTCCTTTATTTAGCTATCCGTCATGAGTTTGAGCCGTTGCTCTTACTCCCGATAGCGTTCGGTATGCTGTTGGTAAATATTTACCCCGATATCATGCTGCACCCTGAAAATGCAGCAAACGGTGCCGGCGGCTTACTGTATTATTTCTACAAGCTGGATGAACTGGCAATCCTGCCGTCCCTGATCTTCATGGGCGTAGGTGCCATGACAGACTTTGGTCCTCTGATCGCAAACCCTAAGAGCTTTCTTCTGGGAGCAGCTGCGCAGTTCGGTATTTTCGCAGCATACTTCGGTGCGATCTGGCTGGGATTCAACGACAAGGCAGCTGCAGCCATCTCCATCATCGGTGGTGCTGACGGTCCTACATCCATCTTCCTTGCTGGTAAGCTGGGACAGACGGCAATCCTGGGACCTATCGCGGTGGCAGCATATTCCTATATGTCACTGGTTCCCATTATCCAGCCCCCTATTATGAAGCTTCTCACCACTGAGAAGGAGAGAAAGATCAAGATGGGTCAGCTTCGTCCGGTATCCAAGCTGGAGAAGATCCTGTTCCCCATCGTTGTTACCATCGTTGTATGTCTGATCCTTCCCACCACAGCTCCTCTGGTAGGTATGCTGATGTTGGGTAACCTGTTCCGTGAGTCCGGCGTTGTTCGTCAGCTGACTGAGACAGCATCCAATGCTCTGATGTACATCGTAGTTATTTTGTTAGGTACTTCCGTAGGTGCTACCACCAGTGCAGAAGCATTCCTGAATGCTGATACACTGAAGATCGTAGCTCTGGGTCTGATCGCCTTCATGTTCGGTACCGCTGCAGGTGTTCTGTTCGGTAAACTGATGTGCGTAATGTCCGGCGGCAAGATCAATCCTCTGATCGGTTCCGCAGGTGTGTCTGCAGTTCCTATGGCAGCCCGTGTATCCCAGAAGGTTGGTGCAGAATCCGATCCTACCAACTTCCTGCTCATGCATGCTATGGGACCTAACGTTGCCGGTGTTATCGGTACTGCCGTAGCAGCCGGTACCTTCATGGCAATCTTCGGAGTATTCTAAAGGGCGATGTATTTCGCGCAAAGCGCGATGAAATAAGTCCGAAGGACTTATGAATTAGCATCGCGTCAACTTAATTAAAAGAAAATAATATTATGGAGGATATTCGTAATGTCAGAAATTGAAAAGAAACCGATTAAGATTACGGAAACTGTTTTACGTGATGCACATCAGTCTCTGATCGCTACCAGAATGCCGACCGAATTCATGCTTCCTATCGTAGATAAGATGGATAAAGTTGGTTATCATTCCGTAGAGTGCTGGGGCGGTGCTACCTTTGATGCATCCCTTCGTTTCCTGAAGGAAGATCCCTGGGACAGACTGAGAAAGCTGCGTGACGGCTTCAAGAACACCAAGTTACAGATGCTGTTCCGTGGACAGAACATTTTAGGTTACAGACCTTATGCAGATGATGTGGTAGATTACTTCGTACAGAAGTCTATCTCCAATGGTATTGATATCATTCGTATTTTCGACTGCCTGAATGACCTGCGCAACTTACAGGAAGCAGTAAATGCTACCAATAAGTTCAAGGCACAGGAAGGCAGAGGTGAAGCACAGGTTGCTCTGGCTTACACCCTGGGCGATGCTTACACCTTAGAGTATTGGACCAGTATGGCTAAAAAGATCGAAGAGATGGGTGCAGATTCCATCTGTATCAAGGATATGGCCGGTCTGTTAGTACCTTATAAGGCTTCTGAACTGATCAAGGCTATGAAGGAAGTTACCAAGCTTCCCATCCAGCTGCATACCCACTATACTTCCGGTGTTGCAAGCATGACTTACCTGAAGGCAGTAGAGGCCGGTGTTGATGTGATCGATACCGCTATGAGCCCCTTCGCTATGGGTACTTCACAGCCTGCTACCGAGGTTATGGTTGAGACCTTCAAGGGAACCCCTTACGATACCGGTCTGGATCAGAACCTGTTGGCTGAGATCGCTGATTACTTCAGACCTTACAGAGATGAGTGCCTGGCTAACGGCCTGCTGAATCCTAAGGTTATGGGGGTTGATATCAAGACTCTGCTGTACCAGGTACCCGGCGGTATGCTTTCCAACATGGTGAGCCAGCTGAAGGAGCAGAATGCAGAAGACAGATACTACGATGTGCTGAAGGAGATCCCCAAGGTTCGTAAGGATCTGGGTGAGCCCCCTCTGGTTACTCCTTCTTCTCAGATCGTTGGTACTCAGGCAGTCTTCAACGTACTGCTCGGTGAGCGTTACAAGATGGCTACCAAGGAGACCAAGGCAGTGCTTCGTGGTGAGTACGGCCAGACCGTTAAACCCATGAGCCAGGAAGTGATCGACAAGGTTATCCCCGGTGAGGAGAGAATCACCTGCCGTTACGCTGATCTGCTTGACAACGAGATGGATAAGCTGGAAGGCGAAATGAAGGAATGGAAACAGCAGGATGAGGACGTATTAAGCTACGCTCTGTTCCCTCAGGTTGCTACCGACTTCTTCAAGTATCGTCAGGCACAGCAGGAAAAGGTTGATATGACCCAGGCTGACACCAAAAACGGTGCATACCCTGTCTAAATAATTTTTCAATAAAGACACCGCACGGCTGCTTGCAGCCAGTGCGGTGTCTTTATTAGAAAAACAAAACCACATGAGCAAGTAGGGCGATAGCCCGGATTGCGAATGTGGTTTTGCAGTTTCGGGAGTGCGAAGCACGGAGAAACTGTTATTTAGACAAAGAACCAGCGAAGCAAGTAGGGCGATAGCCCGATATGCGAATGAGTTATTTACATATTGACAAACCACCTCTTCACCCACTAAAATAACAAGTGTTATAGAAGGACACATTGTTTGCTGTAAATACAGCGGAATGAGAGGGATTATGGCTCGTAAAGAGATGATCACGATTGACAGGATCCTGGATACGGCATTCGCCATGACCAGAGAGGAAGGCTTTGCCAATGTGACTGCGAGAAAAGTTGCGGCGAAGGCGGGATGTTCCACGCAGCCTATTTTCAGAGTATATAAGAATATGGAAGAACTGTGGGATGCGGTCTATGAGAGAGCAACGGCGTATTTTCTGGATTATTACAGCCTGTATCCCCGCACCGGGAAGACACCTTTTTCCAACTTAGGAATGGCATACATAGCTTTTGCACGGGAAGAAAGACACCTGTTTGAACTTCTGTTTGTATCCGGTGACCAGGGCAGTAAGCATAAGACGAAAAGCATGTATGAGATCTTGAACGGTGATGCCGGAAATGTAGTCTATGAGATCAATCTGGCGAGAGTGGCCGGATGCCCGGACCCCGGAGATCTGTTTATGAAAATGTGGATTTTTATCCATGGAGCCGCCTGCATGTCTCTGACCGGAGATTATGATCTGACAGATCAGCAGACGATGCAGCTTTTGGAACATTCCTATTATGCTTTTTACAATGAGACAATGCGAGGTTAAGAACAGTGGCAGAATATGATGTTTTTACCCGGATAAATGAACACTATGCGAAGATGAGCAAGGGGCATAAAGCCATTGCGGACTATATATCGGAACATTTTGACCAGGCGGTATTCATGACGGCAGCTAAATTAGGAGAAACACTGGGAATCAGTGAATCTACCGTGGTTCGTTTTGCCGCAGGGATCGGTTATGATGGGTACCCGAAATTTCAGAAGGCATTGGAAAGCTGTGTACAGGGTAAACTAAATGGTATCCAGAAAATGGATGCAAAATATGGAAGAAGTTCCCAGTCGGAGATCCTGACCTCTGTTCTCACGGCAGATATCGAGAAGATTCAGGATACTATAGATAATCTGGATCCGGCGGCGTTTGAATCGGCAGTAGCTACGATCTTAGAAGCGGAGACCATCTATATCATGGGACTCCGCAGCAATGAGCCATTGGCGGCGTTTTTGCATTTTTACCTGAACATGATCCGCGGAAAGGTATTTTTGCTGAACACTACCAGTGTCAGCGAGACCTTTGAACAGATGATCCATATAGGACCGAAGGATTGCTTTATCGGCATCAGTTTTCCGAGATATTCTATGCGGACGTTAAAGGCAATGGAGTTCGCCAATGACCGGAATGCTAAAGTGATCGCCATTACCGACAGTATCCATTCCCCCATGAATCTGTATTCTTCCTGCAATCTGCTGGCGAGAAGTGACATGGTGTCGGTGGTGGATTCTCTGGTGGCACCTCTTAGTGTGATCAATGCGCTGGTGGTAGCACTTTGCCTGAAATGTCCGGAGCAGGTGCGTAAGAATCTGGAGACACTGGAAGAGACCTGGAACAATTATCAGGTGTATCTGAATGACGAGATTGATTTTATAGATGATGAACCGATGTTAGATTATTCTCTGCGACGCAAGGAGCAGTGACGTCGATATGTCGGCAGAAAAGGATGAGAATGAGCAATGTGATAGTGGTCGGCGGCGGGGCTGCCGGCATGATGGCTGCCATAGCGGCAGCAAAATGCGGACATAACGTAACCCTTTTGGAAAAAAATGAAAAGCTTGGGAAAAAGCTGTTTATTACGGGAAAAGGCCGTTGTAATGTGACCAATGGAGCGGATATGGATGTGCTGTTCCAAAATGTCTGCACCAATGAAAAATTCCTGTACAGTGCTTTTTACAGCTTTGACAATACACAGGTGTGTGATCTGATCGAACAGGCGGGATGTCCCCTGAAAACAGAGCGGGGCGACAGGGTATTTCCGGTATCCGATCATTCTTCGGATGTGATCGCTGCCCTGCAGAGAGAATTGCATAAATATCATGTGGATATTCATCTGCACACAGAAGTGAAAAAGATCCTGACGAAGGAAAGTGACGACAATATTTGCTTTTACGGAGTGGAATGTACGGATCATAAGAAGTTGACCGCCGATGCCTGCATTATCTGTACAGGTGGCTGCTCCTATGCCGCTACCGGATCCACCGGAGACGGTTACCGGTTCGCAGAAGAGACGGGGCATAAAGTAACGGAGCGAAGGCCCGCATTGGTACCGTTAGAGATCCGCGAGAGCTGGTGCAAAGCACTGATGGGATTATCTCTTAAAAATGTGGAGATTCGGATGCAATGTGGGAAGAAGACCTGGTACGAAGGCTTCGGAGAGATGCTGTTTACCCATTTCGGTGTCAGCGGGCCGTTGATTTTGTCCGCCAGCAGCTTTTATTCCAAAAATATTTCTAAACGAAAAGGTGACGATGAGGTAAAGCTTTTCCTGGATCTGAAACCGGCACTGACACCGGAACAGTTAGATAAACGTCTGCTTCGGGATTTTGAGGAAGCGAAGAACAAGCAGTTTAAAAATGCACTGGATCATCTGTTTCCTGCGAAGCTGATCCCTGTTATGATAGAGTTGTCAGGAATCTCTCCAGAGAAGAAGGTCAACGAGATCAGCAGGGAAGAGAGAAAAGCTTTCGGAATGCTGATCAAGGCACTGCCCATGACGGTAACGGGGACGAGATCTTTTGCGGAAGCAATCATTACCCAGGGCGGAATCTCTGTAAAAGACATCAATCCTTCCACCATGGAATCCAGGCTGGTAAAGCATCTGTATTTTGCGGGGGAAGTACTGGATCTGGATGCCATGACCGGTGGCTTTAACTTACAGATTGCCTGGTCTACGGGACATTTGGCGGGAGAAAGCATACAATAAATTTTTTGAAAAATAGAATCATAAAGAAAATACGAAGAAAAGAGGATATGAATATGAGCTTTAATGTAGCTATTGACGGACCGGCAGGTGCCGGTAAAAGCACGATTGCCAGAGCAGTGGCAAAAAAGAAGGGCTTTATCTATGTGGATACCGGAGCAATGTACCGCGCCATGGCACTGTTCATGTTAAGAGAGGGTGTGGATCCTGCGGATGCGGCAGCCATCGCCGATAAATGTAAGGAGGCAGATATCACCATTCAATATGTGGACGGAGAACAGGTCGTATTATTAAACGGTGAAAACGTCAATGCTTATCTGCGTACCGAGGAGGTTGGCAACATGGCTTCCACCACCAGTGCACAGCCGGCGGTACGTACCAAACTGGTAGAACTCCAGCAGGCACTGGCAGCGAAAAGCGATGTGATCATGGACGGCCGTGATATCGGTACCGTAGTATTACCCCATGCACAGGTCAAAATCTATCTGACCGCCAGCAGTATGGTGAGAGCAAAAAGAAGATATGACGAGCTGACTGCCAAGGGTGAGTCCTGCGACTTAGAAAAGATCCGTCAGGATATCGAGGACAGAGATTACAGAGATATGCACAGAGAGACTTCTCCGTTAAAGCAGGCGGAGGATGCGGTACTTGTGGATACCTCCGATATGACCATTGAACAGGTCATTGACCGGATCGTGGCACTGATTGGCTAAATGGGAGACGATATATGGAAGTAAGACTGGCAGACTGTGCAGGCTTTTGCTTTGGTGTAAAGCGTGCCGTGGATACCGTGTATGAACAATTAAAAAACGGGAAGACTATATATACCTATGGTCCCATTGTACACAACGAGGAAGTGGTCAGAGAACTGTCGGAAAAGGGTGTACGGGTTCTGGAGAACAAAGAGGATCTGAAACAGCTGAAAGCCGGGGAGAACATTCCCACAGTGATCATCCGTGCTCACGGTGTGGCAAAAGAGATCTATGACATCATGGAGGCAAACGGTCTGGAATGCATTGATGCCACCTGTCCTTTTGTGAAAAAGATCCATCGTATCGTGGAACTAAAAAGTAACGAGGGGTATCATGTGATCGTTGTGGGAGATCCGAAGCACCCGGAAGTAGAGGGGATCGTCGGCTGGTGTCCGGGACCCGTTACCGTTCTGGAGACTCCGGATCAGGCAGAAAATTTTGTAAAAACAGAAGGCGAAAAACTCTGCATTGTCTCTCAGACGACATATAACTACAATAAATTTCAATATATAGTTGAAATTTTTGAAAAAAAAGGTTACAATGATAGTGTTGTGAACACTATCTGTAATGCTACAGAAGAGCGACAGCGATCGGCAAAGACCATTGCAGCGGATGCTGACGTTATGATTGTAATAGGAGGGAAGCACAGTTCCAACAGCAGAAAGCTTTACGAAATCTGCCAAAGGGAATGTGAGCACACCTATTTTATACAGACACTGGATGACTTGCATTTAGATCTACCTAAAGCTGTTCGACTAGTGGGTATTACCGCGGGGGCTTCCACCCCAAATAAATTAATTGAGGAGGTTCAAAATTATGTCAGAATTAACTTTTGAACAAATGCTGGAAGAATCATTAAAGACAATACATGCAGGAGAGGTAGTCGAAGGTACAGTCATCGATGTGAAACCGGAAGAGATCATTCTGAACATCGGATATAAATCTGACGGTATTCTTACCAAGAACGAATATACCAACGACTCCAGCGTGGATCTTACCACAGTTGCCAAGGTTGGTGACACCATGGAAGTCAAGGTTCTGAAAGTAAATGACGGTGAGGGTCAGGTTCTCCTTACCTACAAGCGTCTTGCTGCAGACAGAGGCAACAAGAGAATCGAAGAAGCATTTAACAATCACGAAGTACTTAAGGCAACCGTATCTCAGGTACTGGACGGTGGTTTAAGTGTAATTGTGGACGAAGTAAGAATCTTCATCCCCGCAAGCCTGGTATCCGATACTTATGAGAAGGATCTGACCAAGTATGCAGGACAGGAGATTGAATTCGTGATCAGCGAGTACAATCCCAAGAGAAGAAGATATATCGGCGACCGTAAACAGCTGATCGTAGCCAAGAAGGCTGAGCTGCAGAAGGAACTCTTTGAGAAGATCAAAGAAGGCGATATCGTAGAAGGTGTTGTTAAGAACGTAACTGATTTCGGTGCATTTATCGATCTTGGCGGCGCAGACGGACTGCTTCACATCTCCGAGATGTCCTGGGGCAGAGTTGAACATCCCAAGAAGGTATTCAAGGTTGGCGATAAGCTGAAAGTCCTGATCAAAGAGATCAACGGCAATAAGATCGCACTGTCTCTGAAGTTTGACGATGCTAACCCCTGGAAGGATGCTGCACAGAAGTATGCTGTCGGCAATGTAGTAACCGGTAAGGTTGCAAGAATGACCGACTTTGGTGCTTTCGTAGAATTAGAGCCCGGTGTAGATGCTCTGCTTCATGTATCCCAGATCGCAAAGGAGCACATTGAGAAACCTTCCGATGTACTGAGCGTTGGCGATGAAGTTACAGCTAAGGTTGTAGATTTCAATGAGGCTGATCACAAGATCTCCCTGAGCGTAAAGGCTCTGACAGCTCCCGAACCTGCAGAGGCAGAGGAAGAGTCTGATGCAGATGTCGTATCTGTAGATATCGATGCTGTGATCGCTGCAGAGGCTGAGAATACTGAGGAATAATTAACAGCTGGGTGGTTGATATTCATGATATATGATTATGAGTATTTTAAAAAGGAGATATATTCTCTGACTACGATCGATCTGAATGCTTATAAAGAGAAGCAGATGAAGCGGCGTATCGATACTCTGATCGCAAAACACAAGATCGTAGGATATGATAAGTATGTACAGGCACTGAAGACGGATAGAGAACTTTTCGAGGAATTTGTAGGGTATATTACCATCAATGTATCGGAGTTCTATCGTAATCCCGAACAGTGGAAATATCTGGATGAGACAGTTATCCCGGAACTGATTCAGCGTTTTGGTAAGAATTTAAAAATCTGGAGCGCTGCATGTTCTACGGGAGATGAGCCGTACTCACTGGTTATGGCTTTGTCACGGCATGTTCCGTTACAACAGATCCATATCTATGCTACTGATCTGGACAAGCAGGTGATTGCAAAGGCAAAGACCGGATTGTACAATGAGAAGAGCATAGAAGGTGTACCGGAAGATCTAAAGAAGAAATATTTCACGAAGATCGGTCCCTCTTATAAGATTGCGGATGAGATTAAGGCAAGAGTTGATTTTCATCAGCATAATCTGTTGAAGGATGCTTATCCGACAGAATATCATCTGATCGTGTGCAGAAATGTTCTGATCTATTTTACAGAGGAAGCAAAGGATGAAGTATTTCGAAAGTATTATCATTCCCTGGCAAAGGGTGGAATGCTTTTTATCGGAAGTACGGAACAGATCATGAATTATCGTGAGATAGGATTTGAAAGAAAAAGTTCTTTTTATTATGTCAAACCCTTATAGGTTTATAGGAAGAAAAAAGGAAAGCGATCAGCTTTCCTTTTTTTAATATGTGGCGGCAATCATGGACAGGACGTGATTGGCATAACGGGAAAAACCTTCACGGTTCTTCTTCATTTCATCTGTAAGTTCAAAAAATAATTCCTTGCTCTTATAATCTCTCTTGAAGAAAGGTGTAAATAAAATATCCCACTGGGGAAGATAACAGGAAAACTTCCTGGTATAGCAATTCGCTGCGGAAGCCTGGAGTCTGTGTTCCTTATCGACAAAACCAGCTACGGATTTATGAAGTGCCACATCTTCGGTAGGAAGATAATAATAATCCTTGTAGTTCGAATAGAAATATTTTAATTCTTCTTCATAGATCGGAACCTTAAGAGTAGCAGATTCTCCCTCGCCGCGGAAGTAACAATTACCGGCAGAGGCAGCAATAGGTTTGGGCAGCGGTGTAGGAATCTGCAGTGTGATCAGCAGCTCTTTTCGCTGTGCCCCATGCATATCTTTGTAATAATTGGCCTGTACCTTTTTGGCTTTGACACAGTTCTCGTTAAACAGATCATAGTAAGCGAGAATCGGAAGAACTTCCAACATCCCTTTTAAATCGTCCGCATTGTGAAGGAATAAAGCCTTTTCGGTGAATTCGGAAGGATTCTTGACATAGTCGTGATATAATCCGATCAATTCACCACCGGAAAAGACATCCGTACGGGCGATTCCAAGGTATTGCTCCAGAGTTTTCTGTTTGCAGTTGGGCAACTTTAAGAAAAACTTATAAGGAGAGATCCGACGATAAATATCGATTCCCTGAAAACCTTCGAAAGAAAATGGAAGCATTAACTGGGCACATTTCTGGCTGATAAAGGGAAGGTCGAAGTTATTGCCGTTGAAATGAACCAGATATTTATAGGATCTCGCAAAGTCAAAGAAGGCAGTGAGAATCGCTCCCTCCTGTGCGTAATCCTCTGCCATCCATTGTATGGTATGCCATTTACCGGCCCGGTTGTAAGCGCAGCCTATCATATATAAATAAGAAGTACGGGAAGTAAATCCCGTGGTCTCAATATCGAGAAACAGTACCTGTTCCAGAGGTGCCAGCTTATCCAAGGGATAGGAGATCGCAAAATCCTCCAGAGTCTCTTCTGATTTTTTCATGTATGACCTCTTTCTGCCGTGGGGCATGTTTGCTTATTTAATTTATTCTACCATAATTTTATAAAATGCAGTAGCATTTTGTTGATAAAAGTTGATAAAAATTGATAAAAATAGTACAATTATCGTAATGTGATCTGAAATACAAGAATGATTCAGAAAGGACGATAGAAAATGGCGAAGTTGACATTTGTAGGTGGAATCCATCCCTATGATGGCAAAGATCTGTCGAAAGACAAGCCGATCCAGGATGTTCTGCCTAAGGGAGAAATGGTCTATCCCATGTCTCAGCATATCGGAGCCCCGGCTAAGCCAATCGTGGCAAAAGGAGATCGTGTACTTGCAGGACAGAAGATAGCGGAGAGTGGTGGATTTGTGTCGGCACCGATTTATGCATCCGTGTCCGGTACTGTAAAGTCTATCGAGACAAGGCGTGTAGTGACGGGAGATCTGATACAGAGCATTGTAATAGACAATGACGGTCTGTATGAAAGTATGGAATTTCATCCCTATGCACCGGTGGATAAATTACAAAAAGATGAGATCATCGATATTGTAAAAGAAGCCGGAGTTGTAGGTATGGGAGGAGCCGGCTTTCCTACCCATGTAAAATTATCTCCGAAGGATCCTGATAAAATTGACTATGTAATTGCAAACTGTGCGGAATGTGAGCCTTATCTGACTTCTGATTACCGCAGGATGATGGAGGAGCCGGACAAGTTGATCGGCGGTTTGAAGATCATATTGAAGCTGTTCGATAATGCTCATGGAATTCTGGCAGTGGAAGATAATAAACCGGATTGCATCTCTCTGTTAAAACAGATGACCAAAAATGATCCGCAGATCACGGTCAAGGCATTGAAGACCAAGTACCCGCAGGGTGCAGAACGTCAGTTGATCTATGCCACAACGGGTCGGAAAATCAATTCTTCCATGCTGCCCGCGGATGTTGGATGCATTGTAGACAATGTAGATACCGTGGTTGCTATTTACAGAGCGGTTACAGAAGGACGCCCTCTGATGGAGCGCATTGTCACGGTGACCGGTGATGCTGTGGCGAATCCACGGAACTTCCGGGTACCCATCGGTATGAGTTATCAGGAACTGTTGGATGTGGCGGGAGGATTTAAACAGGATCCGGAGAAGATTATCTGCGGTGGTCCGATGATGGGATTCGGTATGTTTGATCTCAATGTTCCGACGACCAAGACTTCTACTGCTTTGCTGGCATTGACACAGGATGATGTCTCTGCGATGGAACCCAGCCCCTGTATTAACTGTGGACGATGTGTGGAAGCATGCCCGGGACGGATCGTTCCCAGTCTGCTGGCAACTTATGCGGAGCATTTTGACGAAGAGTCATTCGTAGAACATAACGGAATGGAATGCTGTGAGTGTGGCTGCTGCAGCTTTGTATGTCCTGCCAAGAGACCTCTGACGCAGGAGATCAAGTCCATGCGTAAAATTCAACTGGCCAAAAAGAAAAAGAAGTAGGAGGGAAGAACAGTGAGTGAACTTTTAAAAGTATCTTCAAATCCTCATATAAGGTCGAAAGTAACGACCAGTAGTATTATGACGGCTGTGGTGATCGCACTGCTGCCTGCTGCCGGTTTCGGAATCTACAATTTCGGTCCCAGAGCACTGGCAGTAATGGCTGTTACCATTGCAAGCACAGTCCTGACAGAATTGTTATTCGGCTGGCTGTGGAAGAAGAAAATAACCATAACAGACATGTCGGCGGTGGTCACCGGACTGCTGCTGGCACTGAATCTGCCGGTAAGTATTCCTCTGTGGATAGCTGCCCTGGGCGGTGTGTTTGCAATTCTTGTAGTAAAAATGTTGTTTGGAGGCCTGGGACAAAATTTTATGAACCCGGCACTGGCAGCAAGATGTTTCTTATTGATCTCTTTTCCTTCGCAGATGACGAACTTCGTCTGTGATGCTTATACCGGAGCCACTCCGCTGGCGGCACTGAAGGCAGGAGAGAGTGTCAATGTCATGAATATGATCGTAGGTAAGACAGCCGGTACCATCGGTGAGACTTCCGTTATTGCGTTACTGATCGGGGCATGTTTCCTGATCCTGATCGGAGTGATCGATCTGCGCATTCCGGGAACCTATATTGTGACAGTGATCCTGTTTGCCGGATTTTTCGGCGGACATGGTTTTGATCCCGCATATCTGTCGGCACAGTTGGCCGGTGGCGGTCTGATCCTGGGTGCCTTTTTCATGGCTACGGATTATGTTACCCGCCCGATCACCATCAAAGGACAGTATGTATATGGTGTTGTACTGGGACTTCTTACCGGAATCTTCCGTATCTTCGGACCGGGAGCGGAAGGAGTATCTTATGCTATCATTTTAGGAAACCTTCTGGTACCTCTGATTGAAAAATTCACCATGCCGGTTGCTTTCGGAAGAAAGGCAGGTGCGAAACATGAAAAATAAAAATGATGTACAGGCAATGTTAAAAGAAGCAGGCATTTTATTTGCCATCACCCTGATCGCCGGCCTGTTACTTGGATTTGTCTATGAACTTACCAAGGGACCCATCCGTCTGCAGGAAGAAAAAGCAGTGCAGGAAGCCTGCCAGGCAGTATTTACGGATGCCGGACATTTTGAAGAATTGGATCCGTATATCCCTTCCGATGATACGGCGCAGAATCTTTCCGATACCGGAATTACCATCGGTACGGTATATGAAGCTCAGGATGCCTCCGGAGAGAAACTGGGCTATGTGATCCAGACCACATCCTCTGAGGGATACGGCGGAAATATCGTTTTGTATGTGGGAATCCGTCTGGACGGTACCGTAAATGATATTTCTATTTTGAGTATCTCCGAGACACCGGGACTGGGAATGAAAGCAGGCGATGTATTGGTACCGCAGTTCCATCAGAAAAATGTGAAGAGCTTTACGTATACCAAGACCGGTTCCACTTCTGACAGTGAGATTGATGCCATCAGCGGTGCAACGATCACCACCAGGGCCGTGACCAATGCCGTGAACGGAAGCCTTCTGGCATTTCATGATTATGTACAGGGAGGTGCAGGCAATGAATAAAGCAGGTGAAAGACTTTACAACGGCATTATCAAGGAGAATCCTACCTTTGTGCTGATGCTGGGAATGTGTCCTACACTGGCCGTAACCACTTCCGCAATGAACGGTCTGGGAATGGGACTGACGACAGCAGTGGTACTTACGATGAGCAATCTGATCATTTCCCTGTTGCGGAAAGTGATTCCCAGCCGTGTGAGAATCCCCGCATTTATCGTAATTATAGCTTCATTTGTAACGGCGGTGCAGTTACTTTTACAGGCATATCTGCCGTCTCTGAATGATGCATTGGGTGTATACATTCCTTTGATCGTTGTGAACTGTATTATTTTGGGAAGAGCGGAGAGCTATGCATACTCCAATCCGCCGATTCCTTCTTTGTTTGACGGACTTGGCATGGGACTTGGTTTCTCCCTGGCATTGACCTGTATCGGTGCCGTGAGAGAGATTCTGGCGGCAGGATCTGTCTTCGGATTCCGGATCATGCCGGATTCCTATGTAACGATCAACATCTTCGGACTGGCTCCCGGCGCGTTCTTTGTGCTGGCTGCATTGACTGCTCTGCAGAATTATGTGAAGAACAAGAGAAAACTGGCAGGCAAGGATTATGAGAAAATCCAGTCCGGCTGCGGACATGATTGTCTGCACTGTGGCGAAAGCGGCTGTTCAGAGAGATTTTACGACAATACCGATACTTCGGAGGATGCCGTGATGGACGCGGCCAGAGCGGCAGCAAAGCCTAAAGCTGCAACGGATGACCTTGAGACAATAGACTTGGATAAGGAGGACAAATAAATGGATAGTGTGAAAGATATGCTTCTGTTACTGATCAGTTCCTCCATTGTCAGCAATATCGTCTTAAGCCAGTTCATGGGACTCTGCCCGTTTTTGGGAGTATCCCGTAAGATCAAGACTGCAGGCGGTATGGGAACCGCGGTTATTTTCGTCATAACGCTGGCAAGTGCGGTGGCGGGCGTAATTTATAAATTTATCTTACAGCCGCTGCACATTGAGTATCTGGAGACCATTGTATTTATCCTTGTGATCGCGGCACTGGTACAGTTTGTGGAGATGTTCCTGAAAAAGGCTATGCCTTCTCTGTATCAGGCACTGGGTGTATATCTGCCCCTGATCACCACCAACTGTGCGGTTTTAGGTGTAGCGATTACCAATGTACAGAAGGAATACGGTATTCTGACCGGTATTGTAAACGGATTTGCCACAGCCCTTGGTTTTACCATTGCCATCGTGATCCTGGCTGGATTGCGTGAAAAAATGGAATACAATGAGGTGCCGGAATCTTTCAAGGGAATGCCCATGGTGCTGCTGACAGCGGGACTGATGGCAATTGCTTTCTGCGGATTCTCCGGTCTGATCTAGGAAGGAGTAACATAGATGAGTATAACAGGAATTCTGATTGCTGCGGCTTGTGTCGGAATCGTCGGCATCTTTGTGGGACTGTTTCTTGGCGTGGCCGGTATAAAATTCAAAGTAGAAGTAGATGAGAAGGAAGAAGCGGTACTTGCCGCCCTTCCCGGTAATAACTGCGGCGGCTGTGGGTTCGCCGGATGTTCCGGACTTGCCGCTGCGATTGCAAAAGGAGAGGCTGCCGTTAATACCTGTCCGGTAGGCGGAGAGGAAGTAGGCAAAAAAATCGCTGCGATCATGGGAGTAGAGGCAGAGGCTTCCGAGAGAAAAGTAGCGTATGTTCACTGCCAGGGTGACTGCGACCGGACGAAGACAGACTATGATTATTACGGAATCAAGGATTGCCGTATGATGAGCTTTGTCCCCGGAGGCGGACCGAAATCCTGTAACAGCGGCTGCCTTGGATATGGAACCTGCACACAGGTATGTCCTTTCGATGCCATTCACGTCAAAAACGGTGTAGCCGTAGTAGACAAAGAGAAGTGTAAGGCCTGCGGAAAATGTGTAGAGGTATGTCCGAAACACCTGATCAGTCTGATCCCATATTCCAATACGGTGCAGGTAGCCTGCAGTTCTACCGACAAGGGACCGGTCACTATGAAAGACTGTACCACAGGATGCGTTGGCTGCGGAATTTGCGTGAAAAATTGTCAGCATGATGCTGTGAAAGTAGAGAATTTTCATGCGGTCATTGATCCCGAAAAGTGTGTCGGCTGTGGAGCCTGCATGGAAAAATGCCCTAAAAAGTGTATTGTAAAAGCATAAAAGAGGAGAAATAGTATGCGTCTTCCGGACGATTATGAAGATCATGGAAGCGGGTTGACTCCTACCGTGGTCAGTGCGATCGTTGCTGTCACTATTTTTGTGGTGGTGATACTTACGGTTGTGCTGATCATTAACAGGAAACCGGCGTCTCATCAACAGAATAATACAACTGCACAGACGGAGAATGTACAACAGGCAGGAAATCAGCAGACAGCAAAGTATCCGGATACGCAGGATCTGATCACCGGAAGCACATTGACTCCTTCGGATCTGGATTTTTGGGATATGTATCCGGAGACAACGGCTACACCGATGCCTTCAGAGAATCCTTCCGGACAGGATGGGAAAAAAGATACGACGGATACAGATCCTTCCACCGATGGAAAGCATACCCTGGTGACTAATCGGGATGGGAAAGAAGAATGGGTATTGATCAGCCCTTATCTGCCGAAACACGAATACGATTTTACAAAACTGGTGTGTCAGTCGGATTTTATGAAATATTATCAGGATGGAAAGCTTACTTCTTATGTTGGGGTGGATATCTCCAAATATCAGGATTATGTGGACTTCCTGAAATTAAAGAAAGCAGGCATTGATTTCGTGATGCTTCGGGTGGGAGCCAGAGGTTACGGCAGCGGTCAGATCGTTCTGGATGAGTATTTCGCGGATAATCTGAAGAGAGCGACAGATGCCGGACTGCAGATCGGAGTGTATTTTACTTCACAGGCGATCACCGAAGCGGAAGCGGTGGAAGAAGCGAACGTCGTACTGAACAATATTAAAGATTATAAGATTACTTATCCGGTGGCTTTTGATATGGGATTCGTGGATAACGATACGGCCCGCATAGAAGGAGTCAGCAGAGCGGACAAGACGAAGATCACGAAAGCTTTTCTGGATACGATAGCGGCGGCCGGATATAAAACATTATTATATGGCAACAAGGAATGGCTGATCAAGGAGGTGGATCTGTCAAAACTGTCTGCGTATGATGTATGGTTATCCCAGGTGGGAGATGTTCCGGATTATCCGTATCGGTTTACCATGTGGCAATACGCGGACGATATCTCGGTGGACGGGATTGCCGGTTATGCCAACATGAATATCAGCTTCATTGATTATTCGGAGAAATAGCCGGATAATTCAGAATGCCGGGGGCAATGGGCAGAGAAGAATAGATTTCTGCATAGCGGCTGGGAGCAATGTCTTCCACGTAGTTGGATAAAAAGTTATTGGTCACTCCTTTGTTTCGGAGAATGTCGATGGCTTTGTTGTAGGCAATGGCGGCTTCCACATCGGTAGCATAACGGCCCACCAGATAATTGCCATGAATATGAATGCGGACAGTATAGAGATGCTGTCCGTTTTTTGTTACTGTTTTGCGGACACCGTGATAAATATTGTGAATCTGCAGATTTTCTCTGCGGAAATCCGTGGGATCACCATTGCGGAAACAATAGTCTCTACCGGGTACGGCATAGCTTTTGATGCCATAGCGGGATGTAAGAGTCAGCTGCATTCCATAATCGGACACAAAATAATGATTACCGCGCCGCATGATTTTGTGTGAAGAATAATAGAACAGATCTTCCAGATCAAATTTCAGTACATGGTGTGGCGTGAGATAATAGTAAAAAAGCTGCTGGCCCATATAGATGGGGTTCCCAAGGTAGATTCCGTTATCCCGGAAGTTGAGCAGACAGACCCACTTCTCAAAGGAAAGGGAAGAGGTCTCCCGGTAGGATTTCAGGGAGAGAGAGGAATCATTTAACAGACGAATCCCTTCTTCATAGGCAGAGTGTGCCTGTCCGGCATCCCGGTAGCTACCCAGACTGATGTGCTTCCCACGGTAGGTCAGAGAGGCGCGGTAATACACGGTTCCATCTTTTTTTATGGCACGAAATATCCCTTTATCCAGTTTGCTTTTTCCTGTTTTCTGCTCATTCATAATTTCATAGTATCATTTTTTTCCGGAAAACAACAGATATATTTTTCGGACGAGCTGCATAGAATGAAGTTGGAGTCAAAATCATTTGTAGGTATGTGAGGATCGAAAATGTATAAACGGGCATTGACTGTTCTGTTAACAGCGCATTTGTTATTTCTGGCAGGATTTTTGTGCCTGGGACAAATGGAAGAAATACAGCGGAATCTGCAGATAAAAGTGCCGGTAGCGGCAGACAGTGAGAGCAGAATGATAGGAATTGCTTCCCGGACATCCTCGGGACAGCGGGTAGTCGACTGCAATGAATTGCAGAGGAACAGCAGGTATCATTTGGACATGGCGGAGCTGGAGGTTCTGTTGAAAATTGTGGAAGCGGAAGCAGGATGTGAGGATGAGGAGGGGAAACTTTTGGTGGCAAATGTCATATTGAACCGTCTGAATTCCGATAAATTTCCGGACAGTGTGTCGGAGATCGTGTTCCAGCAGGAGAATGGGATCACGCAGTTTTCCCCGGTGTCCGATGGGAGCTATGACAGAGTACAGATCAGTGAAGAGACCGTAAGGGCAGTGGGACGAGCACTGGATGGAGAGGATATCTCCGAAGGAGCACTTTATTTTGCCGCCAGAGATTATGCGGACAGTAAACGAATGCGTTGGTTTGATGAAAAGCTTACACTGTTATTCCGGCACGGCGGACATGAGTTTTTTAAAGAATAATAAGAATAAGAATGTTGCGTGCAGCTTGGACTTTATCAATTCACCTTGCAACAGTGCTTAAAGTATGCTATACTTTTACGAAATTGAAGATGGATACAAAATTCATACATATTGATACGGAGGAGAGGAAATGGAAGTAATATATCGTAGCACACGCAGCAACGGCGCACCGGTAACCGCATCACAGGCGATTCTGAAGGGATTATCCGATGACGGAGGATTGTTTGTACCGGATCATATTCCCACACTGGACAAGAGTCTTAAGGAGCTTGCGGGAATGACTTATCAGCAGGTTGCATATGAAGTCATGAAATTATTTCTGACGGATTTTACGGAAGAAGAACTGAAGAATTGTATTAACAGTGCTTACGATTCCAAGTTTGATACAGAAAAAATTGCTCCGCTTGTGAAGGCAGACAATGCGTATTATCTGGAATTGTTCCATGGATCCACCATTGCTTTTAAGGATATGGCACTTTCCATTTTACCTCATCTGATGATCACTTCTGCCCGCAAGAACAATATTAAGAACGAGATCGTGATCCTGACCGCTACCTCCGGTGATACCGGTAAGGCAGCCCTGGCAGGCTTTGCAGATGTAAAAGGCACTCGCATCATTGTATTTTACCCGAAGAACGGTGTCAGCCCGATCCAGGAGAAGCAGATGGTGACCCAGAAGGGTGCCAATACCTTCGTAGTAGGCATTCACGGCAACTTTGACGATGCCCAGACCGGCGTGAAGAAGATCTTCTCCGATAAGGAACTGGCAAAAGAGATGGACGAGAAGGGCTTCCAGTTCTCCTCAGCAAACTCTATCAACATCGGACGTCTGGTACCGCAGATCTGCTACTATGTGTATGCTTATGCACAGTTATGTAAAGACGGTAAGATCGCAGAGGGTGAGAAGATCAATGTCGTAGTTCCCACCGGTAACTTCGGTAACATTCTGGCAGCATTTTATGCGAAGAATATGGGGCTTCCCATTGATAAGCTGATCTGTGCTTCCAATGACAATAAGGTACTGTATGATTTCTTCCGTACCGGAACCTATGACCGCAACAGAGAGTTTGTACTGACGACATCTCCTTCCATGGATATTCTGATCTCCAGCAACTTAGAGCGTCTGATCTACCGTATCGCAGGTAATGATGCGGATAAAAACCGTGAGCTGATGAGTGCACTGACCGGCAATGGCAAATACGAGATCACCGAAGAAATGAAGGTGCAGCTGGCTGACTTCTATGGTAACTTTGCAAGTGAGGCAGAGACGGCAGCAGAAATTCGTCGTCTGTATGAGAAGTGCGGCTATGTGATCGATCCCCATACCGCAGTAGCTTCTGCAGTATACGGAAAATATGTGGCAGAGACCGGGGATCATAAGACCACTGTCATTGCTTCTACCGCAAGCCCCTTCAAATTCACCAGAAGCGTCATGGATGCGATTGACACTAAATATGATGTGATGGGCGATTTTGAACTGGTGGATGAATTATCCAAAATTGCTAAGGTGAAGGTGCCCGGAGCGATCGAAGAGATCCGTACCGCACCCATACTTCATGATACGCAGTGTGATGTGGATAAAATGAAGGATACCGTAAAAAGTTTTCTTGGTATTTAATGTGGAATAAGATCATGATCAGAGAATCCCTCTTTGTGTGAGGGATTCTCTTTTTGTGGAAGGGTTAATTGTCACAGGAGTCACAGCGGTCAAAACCGGGGTTAAAGGCATAGAAGTTCTTTGCATTCAGGTGGTCCTGGGTGATACGGAGGGCTTCCCCGAAGCGCTGGTAATGGACGACTTCGCGGGCACGCAGGAATTTGATGGGTTCGCAGATATCCGGATCCTTGATCAGACGTAAGATGTTGTCATAGGTGGAGCGGGCTTTCTGTTCCGCAGCCATATCCTCGTGCAGATCGGTGATGATATCTCCCTTTACCTGAAACTCACAGGCATTAAAGGGAACACCGCCTGCTGCCTGGGGCCAGACACCGATGGTATGATCCACGTAATAGTTGGCGAATCCACTTTTCTCAATCTCTTCCATGGAGAGGTTACGGGTCAGCTGGTGGACGATGGTGGCTACCATTTCCAAATGCCCCAGTTCTTCGGTCCCTATATCAGTAAGCAGTCCGGCTACCTCCTTATAAGGCATGGAATATCGTTGTGACAGGTAACGCATGCTGGCCCCCATTTCACCGTCCGGTCCGCCGTACTGGGAGATGATGACCTGGGCCAGCTTCGCGTTGGGCTCTTTGATATTTATCGGAAATTGCAGTCTTTTCTCATAGTTCCACATCAGTTACAGCCTCCTTCCCAGGGGAGAGGGGCACTGCCCCAGCGCCAGTCCCTGTTACTTTCGGCGAGATCCTTGCGCAGTGGGTAATGATCTCTGGCGAATTCCCGCTCCATCTGTGTTTTGATCCGTGCGTAGTGATTGAAGTATTCCATGGCTTTTTGATCCGAAGGGTGGGTGTCCAGATACAGCATCAGATCTGTCAGGACGAAATCAGCGATGCCGATATCATGCAGCTTTTTTTCTTCGCTGTTCATTTGATGCATCTCCTTCCTGTAAAGGGTTTGTCAAGTTCGGGGAAAATGGTACCGGCTTTGTAGCCTTTTTCCAGATTTTCATACATTTGCGTAAAATGCTGCCAGGGGACATAAGCCATGGCAAGAGGATATTTTTCAAAAGGTTCCTCGAAAGAATAATCTTTCATAGCAATCCGCTTTCCTTTCCGTAAAAACATTTATTATATGGTATGAACAGAGAAGAAAAGAGTGCATAGCTTTGGATGATACAAAATGGATACAATCAGGAGTTAAAGTAATATAAGAATTTATAGAATGAGGGGCAGAAGAAATGTTCAGGATATTAATTGCGGAAGATGAAGAGCCGATCGCTAATCTGATCCGGATGAATCTGACCAAGGCAGGGTATCTGTGTACCTGGGCGCCGGATGGAAAAAGCGCGGCAGATCTTATGGAACGGGAGAAGTATGACCTGGCATTGTTAGATATTATGCTGCCGGGGATCAACGGCTATGAGCTGATGGATTATGCGAAAGCCTGTGAGCTGCCGGTGATCTTCCTGACGGCGCTGGGATCTACAGAACATAAGGTGAAAGGACTCCGAATGGGGGCGGATGATTATCTGCCCAAGCCGTTTGAGATCGTAGAACTGCTTGCCAGAGTGGAGGCGGTGCTGCGTAGATATCATAAGACGGAGACGGTCATCCGGGCGTGTAATGCCACCATTGACACGGCATCCCACAGAGTGACTCTGGACGGGGAGGAAATCTATCTGACACCGAAGGAATTCGATCTGCTGTTATTATTTGCCAGAAATAAAAACAGGGCGTTGTATCGGGAAACCATATACGAGACTGTATGGGGTGGCGAATATATGGGACAGAGCCGGACCGTGGATCTGCATGTGCAGCGGCTGAAGAAAAAGTTACATTGGGAAAATATTATTATAGCGGTATATAAAGTGGGGTATCGTTTGAATGAAGTTCACGTATAAATTATTTTTTTCCATCACAGCACTTCTTACGGCAGCCTTCATGCTGTTTGGAAGCTTTATGCTGTTTTTCTATTTTAACCGTATGTTAGAACGGGAGACGGAGCAGGGAAAACGTGAGAACCTGCTCTTTCAGACCATTTATGATATGGTGTATCAGAACATGGAAAAATACGGAGCAGAATTCGCGGGGATACAGGCGGGAAATTCCGCAACAGAACGGATGACGGATCAGAACGGTACGGAATGTATGATCCTCGAAACGGATGGCACGATTACTCTGGAGGGCAGCCTGAAACTGCCACAGGATGAGATCAGGAGTCTTGCGGAAGAAATGATCCGCACCATGGATCCCGGTGCAGATCAGGTCTACGGTGTCCGCAAGGTAGGAACGCGTTATTATCTGCTCAGCATTATCACAGATCAGGCGACGGATTCGGCAGATATGGTATATCTTGGGATCCTGAAGGACCTGAGCGGAATTTATGAAGAGCGGAGCAATATGATGCGGCAATATGGTATTGCTCTGGCAGGTCTGCTGGTGATCGGTGGTCTGGCAGCTTTTTTACTGTCCAGATATCTGACCAGGCCCATAGAGCAGTTAAACCGCACGGCGGGGAGGATTGCCGAGGGAAATCTGGAGAAGAGGGCTGCCTATCAGGGTGCAGATGAGATCGGAGAACTGTCCCGGAGCTTTAACCGGATGACGGACAGACTGGTACGCCAGATGGAGGAAAAAGAGCTGGAAGCAAAACAGAAGGAGGATTTTACGGCGGCATTTGCTCATGAACTCAAGACACCTTTAACTTCCATCATTGGATATGCGGATATGCTGAACTCCTATGAACTGACAGAGCAGGAGCGGGGCGAAGCCACCTATTATATTTTCAGTCAGGGAAAACGTCTGGAAAGTCTGTCTCACAAATTGCTGGAGTTGGTGGGAATGGACAGACAGGAATTGGAATTCAAGAAGATTCAGACGAAAGAACTGGAGGAAAATATCCGGGATACGATGCGGATCCCCTTTGAACGCAAAGGGATCCGGGGAAAGATCAATCTGGAAAAGGGGGTGATTTTAGGTGACAGGGATCTGCTTTTGTCACTGTTATATAATCTGCTGGATAATGCTGTAAAGGCTGTGGAAGAAGGCGGATTTATCCTGATGAAGGGAAGTAAGCTCACACAGGGCTATGAGATCAAGGTTGTAGACAATGGCAGGGGGATCCCGCAGGAAGAGATCGCGAGGATCACGGAGGCTTTTTATATGGTGGATAAGTCCAGATCCCGCAAGGAGGGCGGAGCCGGCATCGGAATGGCTCTCTGTCAGAAGATCATCACCCTGCATCAGGGGGAACTGAAGATTGACAGCAAGCTTGGAGAAGGCACGGTAATGCGGTTATATTTTCCCGGAGAAATGCAGGTGGTAAAAAATAAAAGCAACAGGGGAGCAAAAGGCGGAAGATGAAAAAACAGGAGAATAAGAACCGGCGCAATTTCCTACTATGTATGGGTGGACTGCTCGTGCTGATCGTATTTGCATTCGCAGGACCGGAAGGGTTGCTACAATTGCAGGATAAGAGCAGGCTGACCAGGTCAGTCAGCATATCAAATACAGGAACGGATTATACCGTCTGGAAGGAAGAGTATGAGACAGACACCATGCGCAGACTTCAAAATCTGGCAGACGGTATCGCTGCGGGAAAACAGTACTATATCTCTGAACAAGATTATGAAGCTGCAACAGATGGTGAAATATATGGTCTGATCGATGAATATATTTTAAATACGGAATGGAATTACACTTTTCAGGATATGGGAGTGATCCCGGAGGATTATTTTTTCAAAAATATGGATACAGATAACATTTCCATCAAACGATATATTTTGTATGATGAAAAGCTGTCGGATGGAGTCGCGATCATGGCCTATGACATCTGTATGCGCATGAAGGAAGAGGAGGTTACGGGAGTCAGTATAGAGTGTGTCGTGGATTCTGAGACCGGAACACTCTATGCCATGAAGGTTGTGCTGGAAGATGAGACAGAACCTGTCACCTGGGATGATATCGGTGCAGATGCGCCTTTTTATTTTATCACTGATTATATGCAGTCCTATCTGCATGATTATAATTCCGGGACCTATATTGAAATCGAAGGAGAGATGCCTTATGATACCAATGCACAGATCATGTGGGATAAAGAAGCTGAAATAGAAGCGAAGTCCCAGACGACCATGGAAAACGACAACGGTGAGTATACGTGTGATCTGGAATACGGAGAGCATAAGCTGCATCTGACCGCAACACTGCTCAATGCTTCCGAAGGACAACTGGAGAAAGGCATCGGATATTTGTTCGGGATTCGTGAGATCGCAGAAAAGATCCCGGGTTTTCTGCCGGATATCCAGTAAATACATTCCGGAAATACAGGAATCCGGAAAAGTAGTCGGACAGTGATATCAATGTATAAAATAGAAAAATAAAGAATATAGTTTAGAAAAATAAGTCAGGGAGACAGACTTTTTATGATCACAGAGGTAACAGGCTTTTTACAGCAGACAGACCGGATCGTATGGGGACCCTGGCTTATTTTTTTATTATTAGGCTGTGGCTGCTATCTGATGATAAGTCTGTTCTTTCTTCCTCTGAGAAATCTGTTGGCGGCACTTGGGCTGGTGTTCCATCCTAAGAGCCGGAAAGGCACAGATGGGGAAGGGGTTTCTTCTTTTTCAGCACTGACTACGGAACTGGCGGCAACGATTGGCACGGGAAATATCGTAGGCGTGGCTACTGCCATGGTGCTGGGAGGACCGGGAGCATTGTTCTGGATGCTTTTGTCCGGGATCATCGGGCTGTCGACCAAACTGGTGGAAAGTACGCTGTGTGTCAGATATCGTGTAAGAGATCACAAAGGAAAACCGGTGGGTGGTCCCATGTATGTTCTTCAAAATGCATTTCCGTATAGACGTATGGGGCGGATCCTTGCGGTACTGTTTGCAATATTCGCAGTACTAGCCTCCTTTGGCATGGGGAATATGACGCAGGGGAATTCTATTGCGGAGGCACTGGCAGTGACTTTTGGAGTCGACCGGACAGTGACAGGACTGGTGATTGGTATTTTTACAATTCTGGTGATCCTTGGAGGAATCGATAAAATAGCAAGGGTCACGGAATATCTGGTGCCCTGTATGGCAGTATTTTATCTTTTCGGAACAGGCATGGTGATCTTTACGCATTTCCATAATCTACCGGCAGGAATTCTGCAGATTTTATGCGGTGCTTTCTGCCCGGAAGCTATGGCAGGAGGGAGCATTGGATTCTTATGTTCCGGCAGGCAGGCCATGCGCTATGGTGTCTCCCGTGGAGTATTTTCCAACGAAGCGGGACTCGGAGCAGCCGGAATCAGTGCGGCTTGTGCAGATACACCGGATGCGGTGCGGCAAGGCTATATCAGCATGACGGGAGTTTTTATCGATACCATTGTGATCTGTTCCCTGACAGGGCTTGCCATAGCATCCAGCGGTATGCTGGGACAGAGGGATGCGCAGGGGGAGCTTTTGAACGGAACAGCGCTTATGATCGCTGTATTTTCCGCTACATTTGGCAGGGCGGGGGAATGGATGCTTGCACTATCTATCGCATTGTTTGCGTTTGCTACAATTATTGCCTGGGAATATCAGGGAGAGAAAGCCTTTGAATATCTGGCTGGAAATAGTCGCCGGACAGGGTGGTATCGTCTGTGCTATGGAATGTTTGCCTTTTTTGGGGCGGTCTGTTCGCTGGAAGCGGTATGGGATTTCTCGGATATCTGTAACGGTCTGATGGCGGTGCCGAATCTACTGGCAGTAGTGATGCTGTCGCAGGGAATCTGCCGGGAAATAAGAACCTATAAGCTCTGAACGATCACACCGAAATTACCTTTTAAATAAAATTAAATATTGAAGCGATGCGGCCACCATGATATGATAAATAAAATATGGCTATTCGAATTTGAGAGAAGAACATGCCCGGATAAGTTGTATTTGTGTTGAAACGTTAGGAGTGAGATTATGACTAAGACGATAGAGAATTTTTTGCGATATGTGAAGATCGATACCCAGTCCAGTGAAGAGAGCACCACGACCCCCAGCACCATGAAGCAGCATGACCTGGCAGGTCTGCTTGTCAGTGAACTGGAAGCTATGGGCGCCACAGAGATCACTTATGATAAGGAGCACTGCTATGTCTATGCTACCGTTCCTGCATCCGCAGGCTACGAGAATGCACCGGTACTTGGATTTATCGCCCATATGGATACATCGCCTGCGGTGACGGATACCAATGTGAAGCCCCGGATCGTAGAGCATTATGACGGAAAAGATATCGTACTGAATGCAGCAGAGAACATCGTTATGAAGACAGCGGATTTCCCGGAGCTGTTAAATTATGTGGGAAAAGATCTGATCGTGACAGACGGAACGACGCTGCTTGGCGCAGATGACAAAGCAGGTGTTGCTGAGATCATGACCATGGCGGAAGACTTGTTAAATCATCCTGAGAAAAAGCACGGCAAGATCCGCATTGGTTTCACCCCGGATGAGGAAGTCGGTGCCGGAGCGGATCATTTTGATGTGCAACTGTTTGGTGCAGATTATGCGTATACCGTAGACGGTGGTGCACTGGGCGAACTGGAATATGAGAATTTTAATGCCGCCGGGGCAAAGCTTCATGTATATGGCAGAAGTGTGCATCCCGGTTCCGCCAAAGGCAAAATGAAAAATGCCATTCTGATCGCGCAGGAGTTCCAGAAGCTGCTGCCGGTAGAGCAGAATCCAATGTATACCGAAGGCTATGAGGGCTTCTTCCATCTGGATGCTATATGCGGCAATGTGGAGGAAGTTACTGCGGACTATATTATCCGTGATCATAACAGACAGCTGTTTGAACAGAAAAAAGAGCTGTTTTTGTCCTGTGCGGATTTCCTGAACCGGAAGTATGGGGAAGGCACCGCTATAGTGGATATGAAAGATTCTTACTATAACATGCGGGAGATCATGGAGCAGCATATGCACCTGATCGACAACGCGAAAGCTGCCATGGAAGAGCTGGGGATCGAACCCAAAGTATCTCCCATCCGCGGCGGTACCGACGGCGCAAGACTGTCCTTCATGGGACTGCCCTGCCCGAACCTGTGCACCGGCGGAGAAAATTATCACGGCAGATATGAGTATGCCTGTGTACAGTCCATGGAAAAAACGACCGGACTATTGATCGCCATTGCAGCAAAATACGCAGACAGATAATAGATACAGATATGTTAGAAAGGCAATATTTTTTATATGACAAATGTAACACAAATGAACGAAACCGACAGACAGTATTATTTTATGGAGAAAGCCTCCGGTCATGTGGCAAAGCTTGGAGAAGAACTGGGCAGAAGGCCTACCTGCTGTGTGACTACTTTCGGGTGTCAGATGAATGCCAGGGATTCGGAAAAACTGGTGGGAATCCTGGAAAAAGTCGGCTATGAGATCATTGAAGATGAGAATGCGGACTTTGTGATCTATAATACCTGTACGGTGAGAGATAACGCCAACCAGCGTGTCTATGGAAGACTGGGAGTATTAAACGGCTATAAAAGGAAAAATCCTCATATGAAGATCGCACTGTGCGGCTGTATGATGCAGGAACCCACCGTGATCGAGAAGATTAAAAACAGTTACCGCTTCGTGGATCTGATCTTCGGAACTCATAATATTTTCAAATTCGCAGAGCTGTTATGCTCCCTGTTTGAAAATGAGGGAATGGTCATTGATATCTGGAAGGATACGGACAAGATCGTGGAAGATCTGCCGGTGGAGAGAAAGTATTCTTTCAAATCAGGTATCAATATTATGTTCGGCTGCAATAATTTCTGCAGCTACTGTATTGTGCCTTATGTCCGCGGCAGAGAGCGTAGCCGTAATCCGAAGGATATCATCCGGGAGATCGAGGGACTGGTGGCAGACGGCGTTGTGGAGATCATGCTGCTGGGACAAAATGTAAATTCCTACGGTAAAAACCTGGAAGAGCCCATTACCTTTGCACAGCTTTTGCAGGAAGTAGAAAGAATCGAAGGATTGGAGCGGATCCGTTTCATGACTTCCCATCCCAAGGATCTGTCAGATGAGCTGATCGAGGTGATGAAGCATTCCAAGAAGATCTGCAGACATCTCCATCTTCCTTTGCAATCCGGTTCCACGAAGATTTTAACAGCAATGAACCGTCGTTATACCAAGGAGCAGTATCTGGAGCTGGCGGAGAAGATCCGTAAGGAGATTCCGGATATGGCGATCACTACGGATATTATCGTAGGATTCCCCGGAGAGACGAAGGAAGACGTAGACGAGACCATCGATGTGATCCGTCGCGTAAAATATGACAATGCCTTTACCTTTATCTATTCCAAACGAACCGGAACACCGGCGGCAGCCATGGAACAGGTGCCGGAGGAACTGGTAAAGGAGCAGTTTGACCGGGTGCTTAAGACCGTGCAGGAGACAGCCAGAGAACAGGTATCCAGGTATCAGGGACAGATCTGCGATGTGCTGGTAGAAGAGATCAATGAAAATGACAGTTCCTTAGTGACCGGAAGAATGTCAAATAATACGCTGGTACATTTTCCGGGAGATGCATCGTTGGTGGGGAAGCTTGTGAATGTTTCACTGGATGAATGTCATGGATTTTATTATATGGGCCATATGGTTTAGTCATGACTCTGATGAATAAATTGTAAAAGGGAATAGAAATGGAAGAACAAGAGAAGAAAAAGAGAATAGAACTGGAACAGGACATGTCCTGGAAAATGTATCAGATACTGACGATAACGGCGTGCACTGCAAATATGATCGGAACAATCTGTAATTTCTGTATTCACGGTACGAAACTGCCGACCATACTCTGCGGCATATGCCTGCTGATGATCGTGACCATCGGCATTATCGGATGGACTACGAAAAAGGTGCAAATACCGGCGGTCTTGATCATATTAATACTTGTATGGTTTGAATTTCCTTATTTGTATTATTGCTACGGGGATGCCTCTATCGTATATCTGGTCCTGGGGGTCGTTGGACTGGCGATATTTTTCCCGAGAAATTTGGTGATCGTTTCTTTTACGGTCACACTGCTGGAATATTTGGTGATCATGATGAGCAGCTTTGAACGGCCTTCCGTATGGAGAAATATGGAGGAAGCGGGTAAAATAGGAACTACGCTTGGGTCCTTTGTTATTGTGGGAGTGTCTGTATTTGCCATGATATTTGAATTGCTCAGAAGTTACGAGGAACAACGAAAGCAATTGCTGAGTCTGAGTGAGGATCTGAACTTTGCAGCGAACCATGATCCTCTGACCAGGCTGTATAATCGGCGCTATCTTGTAAATCAGGTGAATGAATGGATATGCAAGCCGGAGAAGAGCTTCTGGATCGTATTGATGGATGTAGATGATTTCAAGGCAGTCAATGATACCTATGGGCATGGATACGGTGATGATGTACTGCGGGAAGCCGGCAGACTGATGCTGGAAGAAATGATGGAAAAAGGAATCGCAGCCCGGTTCGGCGGCGAGGAGTTTATGTTGGTGTTTGAACAGGATGATCGGGAACAAGTGTTACATTCATTCCGGAATATCCAGGAAGGCTTAAGGAGATATTCCCAGAATACCAGACAGATGGATATTACCATCAGCGGTGGAATGGAACGTTATGAGGCTGATAAACAGCTGGATCTATTGTTTACTTCTGTGGACCGGAAATTATATACTGCCAAAAATAACGGTAAAAACCGTATTGTAGAATAGGTTTAAAATAATAAAAAAGTCTTGCAAAGCCTAAAAAATAGAGCTATGATAAGACCCGTGTGATTTTATAAAAATTTTATAATTTCACACGGGTCTTTTTATTGAGGAGATTATATTGAGGAGAATGTTATGGAAAAATTGAAACCGAAGCTTTTCTCAGTGATGAAAAGCTACACGAAAGAACAGTTTGTAAAAGATGTGATCGCAGGTATCATTGTGGCGATCATTGCTCTGCCCTTATCCATTGCACTGGCACTGGCTTCCGGAGTAACACCGGAAAAGGGTATCTATACAGCAATCACCGCAGGCTTTGTGATCTCTTTCTTAGGGGGCAGCCGCGTACAGATCGCAGGTCCTACTGCGGCATTTGCCACCATTGTTGCAGGAATTGTAGCGAAGAACGGCATGGACGGTCTGATCATCGCGACATTGTTAGCGGGTGTGATCCTGATCCTGATGGGATTTTTACGACTTGGCAATCTGATCAAGTTTATCCCCTATACGATCACCACCGGTTTTACTTCCGGTATTGCTGTGACGATCTTTATCGGACAGATCAAGGACTTCCTGGGACTGACCATTGTCAGCGAAGAGCCGCTGATCGAGACCATGGATAAACTGAAAGCAGTATTTCAGTTCATCTCCACCACAAATGTGCAGGCACTGCTTGTAGGTGTGATCAGTCTCCTGATCCTGATCCTGTGGCAGTATCTGCCGGGCTTTTGCAAGAAGATTCCACCTTCTCTGATCGCAGTACTGGTGGGAAGTGCCATGGTTGCACTACTTAACATGAATGTAAATACGATCGGAGATCTGTATGAGATTTCCAATAAGCTTCCGTCAATTTCTCTGCCCGCCTTCAGCCTGAAGACGGTACAGAACGTCCTGCCGGATGCTTTTACCATCGCGATCCTGGCTGCCATTGAGTCATTGCTTTCCTGCGTGGTAGCGGACAGTATGGTGAACAGCAGACATCGTTCCAATATGGAACTGATCGCCCAGGGCGCCGGCAACATTACTTCCGCATTGTTTGGTGGGATCCCCGCCACCGGAGCCATTGCGAGAACTGCTGCCAATGTGAAAAACGGCGGACGTACCCCCATTGCCGGTATGGTGCATTCCGTGACACTTTTGTTGATCCTGGTAGTACTGATGCCTTATGCGGCACTGATCCCCATGCCCACCATTGCAGCCATTCTGTTCATGGTGGCTTACAATATGTGCGACTGGCGTAAATTCATAGGTCTGTGCAAGACCGCACCCAAGAGTGACATTATCGTTCTGGTGACCACATTTGTACTGACTGTCGTATTTGATCTGGTAGTAGCGATAGAGGTAGGTATTTTACTGGCAGCCATTCTGTTCATGAAGCGTATGAGCGATGTGACGGAAGTGGAAGGCTGGAAATATGTGGATGATGAGGATGATGCGGACAGCCTGTCCTTAAGAGTCGTACCTCACAATACCATGGTCTATGAAGTGAGTGGCCCCTTATTCTTCGGCGCAGCGGACAAGATCCTGAAGATCACATTAGATGAGAAAATGAACTGCCTGGTACTGCGTATGCGCAGCGTAAGCGCCATCGACGCCACAGCCATGCACAATCTGGAGCAGTTATATGCGGATTGTAAAAAGAAAAACATCCAGATCATTCTGTCTCATGTAGGGGAACAGCCCATGCATGTCATGGAGAAGAGCGGTTTCTTAGATAAGGTGGGCAGAGAAAATGTCTGTGCCCATATTGATGATGCACTGGAACGCGCAGCAAAGCTGCAGTAAGTGTGAAAAACTATCATTTTTCATAGGGGTTCTTTAATTTACAACCTCAATATTTTGTGCTAAGATAGATGCGGATACGCAAGCTTTTGCGTGTCCGCTTTGTCGTGGATCCTTTTACAGAACAGGAGAAGATCATGGCTGAATTGACACCAATGATGCAAAAATATATGGAGACCAAGGAGCAGTATAAGGACTGCATCCTTTTTTATCGTCTGGGAGATTTCTATGAAATGTTTTTCGACGATGCGCTGGTGGCTTCCAAGGAACTGGAGATCACACTGACGGGAAAAAGCTGTGGCCTGGAGGAACGTGCGCCCATGTGCGGCATTCCTTATCATGCCGTGGAAGGCTATCTGTCCAAGCTGGTAAGCCGCGGTTATAAAGTGGCTATCTGCGAACAGGTGGAGGATCCGAAGCTTGCCAAGGGATTGGTGAAGAGGGAAGTGATCCGTGTGGTGACACCCGGTACCAACTTAAACGTACAATCTCTGGAAGCCGGCAAAAATAATTATCTGCTGAGCATTGCCTATACTCCGGATGGCATCGGTATCTCTGCGGCAGATGTAACTACCGGTGATTATTATGTGACCGAAGTCGAAGATCTGAAAAAATTAAATGATGAACTGATGAAGTACGAACCTTCGGAGATCATCTGCAACGAGGCATTTTTAGTCAGTGGCTTTGATGTGAATGATTTAAAGTCCCGCTTACATATCTCCGTCAATGCGTTGGAATCCCATATGTTCGATGATGACGGTTGCAGACGGATCCTGATGAAACATTTTAAGGTAAATACGCTGATCGGACTTGGTGTCGAAGAATTCCCTACGGGACTTTTAGCGGCGGGAGCACTGTTACAGTATCTGTATGATACCCAGAAGACAGATCTGGAGCATTTTACCCATATTTATCCCTATCTTACCAGCAAATATATGCTGCTTGACAGCTCCACCAGAAGAAATCTCGAACTGACGGAGACTCTCAGAGAGAAGCAGAAGAGAGGCTCTCTTCTGTGGGTGTTAGATAAGACGAAGACCGCCATGGGCGCCAGACTTCTGCGCAATTACATCGAACAGCCGTTGATCGAAAAGGATGAGATGGAGAAGCGTCTGGATGCCATTCAGGAGCTGAATCAGGATTCCATCTCCAGGGATGAGATCCGGGAATACTTAAATCCCATCTACGATCTGGAACGACTGCTCAGTAAGGTGACTTATAAGACGGCAAATCCCAGAGATCTGATCGCATTTCGGAATTCCCTGCAGATGCTGCCGCCTATTAAGACAGTGCTGTCTGCCTTTGAAAAAGAAGAACTGACGGAAATCCGGGAGCAGATTGACGGCCTGGAGGATATTTATCAGCTGATTGATGAAGCGATCATTGACGAACCGCCCCTGTCCATCCGGGAAGGCGGGATGATCAAGGATCAGTTCGATGAGACCATAGACAGACTGCGCAGCGCCAAGCATGACGGAAAACAATGGCTTGCCCAGCTGGAGGAAGAGGACAGAGAGCGTACCGGAATCAAGAATCTGAAGATCAAATATAACAAAGTATTCGGCTATTATTTTGAAGTGACCAATTCCTATAAGAATCTGGTGCCGGAGGACTATATCCGCAAGCAGACCCTGGCAAATGCAGAACGATATACCACACCGCGGTTAAAGGAACTGGAAGACACTATTTTAAATGCGGAGGACAAGTTACAGACACTGGAATACGATGTCTTCTGCAGAATCCGGGATACCATTGCACAGGAACTGGTCCGCATCCAGAACACCGCAAAAGCGATCGCAAAGCTGGATGTGTATGCGTCTTTGTCGTTGGTTTCGGAACGAAATCATTATGTACGTCCGAAGTTAAATGAAAAGGGTGTTATTGACATCAAGGACGGAAGACACCCTGTGGTGGAACAGATGATCACCAATGATATGTTTATTGCCAATGACACTTATCTGGATAATGGAAGCCACTGTATCAGTGTCATTACCGGTCCCAATATGGCGGGTAAGTCCACTTACATGCGTCAGACGGCACTGATCGTACTGATGGCGCAGATTGGGTGCTTCGTGCCGGCCAGAACCGCTAATATCGGTATTGTAGACCGGATCTTTACCCGCGTGGGAGCTTCGGATGATCTGGCCAGCGGTCAGTCCACTTTTATGGTGGAGATGAATGAAGTGGCGAATATCTTACGAAATGCCACATCCAAGAGCCTTCTGATCTTAGACGAGATCGGAAGAGGTACTTCCACTTTTGACGGATTGAGCATTGCCTGGGCAGTGATCGAACATATCAGCAACCGCAAACTTTTAGGAGCCAAGACACTATTCGCTACCCATTACCATGAGCTGACCGAGCTGGAAGGCAAAATGAACAATGTGAACAACTATTGCATTGCTGTGAAAGAATGTGGCGACGATATCGTGTTCTTGCGTAAGATCGTAAAAGGAGGTGCGGACAAGAGTTACGGCATCCAGGTAGCGAAGCTGGCAGGTGTGCCGGACATGGTCATCGACCGTGCCAAGGAGATCGTGGAACAACTGTCGGACAATGATATTACGGAAAAGGTACAGAGCATTGCTATCGATAATAAAAACGATGGTAAGGCAAAAAAACAGCCCAAATACGATGAGGTGGATCTGGCACAGATGTCTCTGTTCGACACTGTGACGGATGAGGATATTCTGAAGGAACTGATGGAGATCGAGGTGACGACGCTGACCCCATTAGATGCACTGAACACTCTGTACCGGTTACAGAATAAGCTGAAGAACCGCTGGAACGGTTAGATATAAGGGAAAGGCATAGGTAGATATATGGGAATACATGTACTGGACTCCCGGACGATCGACAGGATCGCTGCCGGTGAGGTGGTAGAACGACCTGCCAGCGTGGTGAAGGAGCTGGTGGAAAATGCCATAGATGCCGGTTCCACGGCGATTACGGTAGAGGCAAAAGAAGGCGGTATTGAGTTCATCCGTGTGACGGATAACGGTTGCGGCATTGAACGGGAACAGCTGCCCACAGCGTTTCTGCGGCATGCCACCAGCAAAATCGAAGATGCGGATGATCTGAACCATATTGCAAGCCTTGGCTTCCGCGGTGAGGCTCTGTCCAGTATCGCTGCGGTATCCCGTGTGGAGATCATCACCAAGAGAAAAGAGAACCTCACCGGAACCCGCATGGTGTTAGAGGGGGCAAAGGAACAGTCCATCGATGAGATCGGTGCGCCGGACGGTACCACATTCCTCATGAGGAATCTGTTCTTCAACACGCCGGTACGCCGGAAATTTTTAAAACAGCCTGCCACGGAGGGTAGTTATATTACGGATCTGATGGAACATCTGGCACTGTCCAGACCGGATATCTCTTTCAAATTCGTACTGGGGAATCAGACCAGATTCCATACCTCCGGAAATGGTGACCTGCGGGAAGTCATCTACCGGATCTACGGCAGAGAGATCGCCGCGGAGCTGGTACCGATCCAGATGGAAGAAAACGGTATTAAGATTGAGGGGTATCTGGGCAAACCGGTACTAGTGCGTTCCAACCGCAATTTTGAGATCTATTTTATCAACGGTCGTTTTATCCGCAGCGGTGTGATCGCCAAAGCCATTGAAGAAGGTTATAAGCAGTATCTGATGCAGCATAAATTCCCGTTATGCGTGCTGCATATTACGATGGATACGGAGACCGTGGATGTGAACGTACATCCCTCCAAAATGGATGTGCGGTTCTCCGACGGCATGGCATTTGCCAGAATGCTGAGCGAGAAAATAGCAACAACCCTGCGGAACCGGGAAATGATCCCGGATGCTTCCTTAGAGGATGAAAAATCCATTCAGAAAAAGGAGCAGGAAGACAGAAAAGCTTCCTGGAAGGAGCACACGCCGGAGGTGTTCGAGAAAAAAAGAGAAGAAAGCTACCGTGTCATGGAGGCTGCCAAATATGAGGCGGTACCGAAAGACCGGAGGGAATTTATACAGAAGCCGATATGGCAGGAGACACATGCAGGTATACAGACGAGTCTCCGCAAACCGGAACCGGTAAGTGAGCAGACAGAGGTACAATCTATTGCACCTGTGGCAACACCGGAATCGAAAGAGGACGATTTTTTCGTAGAGGCTGCACCGCTGGAGCCAAGGGATGAGACTTCATCAGAGCCTGTTATCTGCCCGGAGACCGCTGAGGTGATGGTGAAGGCTGTTCAGCAGATGAATCTGTTTGAAGAGAAACTGTTATCTGTGCAGAACCGCAGCCGCTACCGTATCATCGGACAGGTCTTCGATACCTACTGGCTGATCCAGTTCGAGGATAAGCTGTTCATCATTGACCAGCATGCCGCCCATGAGAAGGTGAAATACGAGCGCCTGATGAAACAGTTCCACGAAAAGAGCGTGGTTTCCCAGCGCCTGATGCCTCCCATCATTGTCAGCCTGACGGGGCAGGAGGAAAGTATTCTTCATACTTATGAGGATGCTTTTACACAGCTCGGATTCGAGATCGAAGCCTTCGGCGGCAATGAATATGCCCTGCGCAGTGTCCCGGTAGATCTCTATGGATGCAGTGAGAGAGAACTGTTTTTAGCGGTGCTTGATGAACTGTCCCAGGAGACCGGCAACCGCGGCAGCTTCCAGGTCATCGAGGAGAAGATCGCATCCATGTCCTGTAAGGCAGCTGTTAAAGGTAACAACCGATTAAGCCTTCAGGAGGCGGAACAGCTGATCGATGAACTTCTGACACTGGATAACCCCTACAACTGTCCCCACGGCAGACCTACCATCATTACCATGACGGAGACTGACCTGGAGAAGAAATTTAAGAGGATCGTATAATGCGCTTACTGATCAAACAACGAGTATTTTCCTGGACAGATTCTTATGATGTCTATGATGAGAACGAAAATGCAAAATACTTTGTAAAGGCGGAATTTTTCTCCCTGGGACACCAGTTACACATATATGACAGAAATGATCGTGAACTGGGTGTGATCAGGCAGCGGCTGTTTACCCTGCTTCCGGCATTTGAAATCGAAATCGGCGGGCAGGTGAAAGGCGAGATCCGCAAACAGTTTTCTTTTTTCAAACCCAGATACGAGATTGATTATAACGGCTGGCGCGTGGAAGGAGATTTTCTGGGATGGGATTATGATGTATACAACGGATGCAGCAGTATCATTCATATCTCCAAGGAACTGTTCCATTGGGGAGATACCTACACGATTAACTTTGCTGATCCTAAGGACGAACTGGAAGGGCTGATGTTAGTCATTGCTATCGATGCTGCAAACTGCACCCAGAATAATGGATAATGTGTAAGGAAGAAAAATTATGTCGGTAACACAATCTATAAAAAGACCGTTAGTCGTACTGACCGGTCCCACCGCAGTTGGTAAGACGAAACTGTCCATTGCCCTGGCGAAAGCTATAGGTGGGGAGATCCTGTCAGCCGATTCCATGCAGGTATATAAACATATGGATATCGGATCCGCCAAGATCCGCCCTGAGGAAATGCAGGGAGTGCCCCATCATCTGATCGACATTCTGGAGCCGTGGGAAGAATTTAATGTGGTGGTATTTCAGAAACGGTGTCTGGAATGCATGGAACAGATCTATGACAGAGGGCATATCCCAATCCTGGTGGGAGGCACCGGGTTCTATATTCAGGCGGTGCTTCGGGGTATTGATTTTACGGAGAACGAAGAGAATACCGAATACCGGGAAAAAATGGAACAGCTTGCGAAAGAAAAGGGACCGGAAGTACTACATGACATGCTCAGAAAAATTGATCCGGTTTCAGCAGAGAACATTCATACAAACAATATCAAGAGAACCATCCGTGCACTGGAATATTATGAACTGACCGGAGAACCCATCTCTGCGCATAATGAAAGGGAAAAAGAGCGCACGAGCCCATACAATTTCAGCTATTTTGTCCTGACGGATGACAGAGAAAATCTGTATGCGCGGATCGAAACCCGTATCGATGAAATGCTGTCGGAAGGACTGGTGGAGGAAGTCAGAAGCCTGAAAAAAATGGGCTGTCACAGAGGAATGGTATCCATGCAGGGACTGGGTTACAAAGAGATCCTGGAGTACCTGGACGGAGAATGCAGCCTGGAGGAAGCGGTGTATACTCTGAAGCGGGACACCAGGCATTTTGCCAAGAGACAGCTGACCTGGTTCCGCAGGGAGAACGCAGTTACCTGGCTGGATAAACAGCAATTTGACTATGACGAAGAGAAAATTTTAGAATATATGATAAAGGAATTAGGAGAAAAAGGGATCTATGAAAAACAGCAATAACAGTAATGAAGAAATGTATCTTTCCATGGGGATCAGCAAGACGGTATATGACTATGGATGTGTCATAGAGAAAAGTCTGCGGGAGCGTTTTGACGAGGTGGACCGGAATGCGGAGTATAATCAGTTAAAGGTGGTAAAAGCCATGCAACAGCATCAGGTAAGTGAAGCCTGCCTGCTGGGTACTACCGGCTACGGATATAACGACCTGGGAAGGGATACCTTAGAGGCGGTTTATGCGGCAACGTTCCACACAGAGGATGCTCTGGTGCGTCCCCAGATCACCTGTGGTACCCATGCACTGGCACTGGCTCTGATGAGCAATTTAAGACCCGGAGACGAACTGCTGTCCCCCGTAGGCAAGCCTTATGATACTTTGGAAGAAGTTATCGGCATCCGCCCGTCTAAAGGGTCTCTGGCAGAATACGGTGTAACCTATCGCCAGGTAGACCTGCTGCCGGACGGAAACTTTGACTATGATAAGATCCGTGAAAACATTAATGAGAAGACCCATCTGGTAACCATTCAGAGATCCAAGGGATATCAGACCAGACCGACCCTGTCCGTACAGCGGATCGGCGAGCTGATCGCCTTTATCAAAGGCATCAAGCCGGATGTGATCTGTATGGTGGATAACTGCTACGGAGAATTCGTGGAGACGATGGAACCCTCCGATGTGGGTGCGGACATGATCGTGGGATCCCTCATCAAAAATCCCGGCGGCGGACTGGCTCCCATTGGTGGCTATATTGCCGGTAAAAAAGAGTGTGTGGAAAATGCTGCATACCGTCTGACATCCCCGGGACTCGGTAAGGAAGTAGGAGCATCTCTTGGCATTCTGAAGGATTTTTATCAGGGATTTTTCCTGGCGCCTACTGTGACGGCGGGTGCATTAAAGGGAGCGATCTTTGCAGCTAATGTCTATGAAAAATTAGGTTTTGCGGTAGTACCGAACGGTACGGAGAGCAGACATGATATTATCCAGGCGATAACGTTTGGACAGCCGGAAGGCGTCATCGGCTTCTGCCAGGGAATTCAGGCAGCGGCTCCGGTAGACAGCCATGTGACACCGGAACCCTGGGATATGCCGGGATATGATGCACAGGTCATCATGGCGGCAGGGGCATTCGTATCCGGATCCTCCATTGAACTGTCCGCAGATGGTCCTATTAAGCCACCCTATGCCGTATATTTTCAGGGTGGACTGACCTGGCAGCATGCCAAGTTCGGCATTTTGAAATCCCTGCAGTCGTTGCTGCAGAAGGGAATCGTGACAGAAGAACAGCTAAGGCAGGCAATGTAGAACCTGCCAGAAAATACGAATCCTGTAGAAAAAGCGCAAAATAAAATCCACTAAATTTGTGTACAGAAGAAGCTTTTTGTGATAGTATTAAAAGACGTATGGAAGATGGAGGCTCGCGGGGAGCACCTATCGGATCCGGAAAGTGTACACGAAAGAAAGAAGAGGAAGTAGTTTGAAGAGAATTAATTGGGTTTTGGTTGTACTGGTGCTGATCGGATTTGTGATCGGCAGATTTATAGGAACTTACTTTGACGGTACCTTTCTGAATTACGGACAAAATTTCGGACTCAGCAGTCCGGTAGAACTGAATCTTGGTTTTATCATTCTTACGTTCGGGCTGGAGTTCAATATTACCATAGCGAGTGTGATCGGTGTGATCATTTCGTTTGTGGTATATCGTTTTATCCGTTAGATATCATACGTCGGAGAAGGCAGAAGGAGACTTATGCCTGTTAAATTGACACAACAAAGTAACACTAACGCACAGCTGCCCTATGAACGATTCCAACAATTCGGACCGGAGAACCTTACGGAGGCGGAACTTCTGGCAGTCATCCTGCGGACAGGAACCAAAGATACTTCCGCAGTGGAGCTGGCAGAAAAGGTCCTGGCACTGGCAAAATATCCCAGGGAAGGACTTTTGGGCCTGCACGATGTAAGCGTGGAGGAATTGACACAGATCCGTGGGATCGGCATAGTGAAAGCAGTGAAATTAAAATGCATCGCTGAATTATCCAATCGTATGAGCCGGGCGAGAGCAAGCACCGGGATCTGTTTTACCCGTGCGGATATGGTGGCGGAATATTTCATGGAGAAGCTGCGACATAAGGATACAGAATGTGTGTATCTGCTCTGCCTGGATGCCAAGGGACAGTTGATCCGGGAGAAAAAGCTGTCGGACGGCTGTGTGAACATGGCTCTGATCTCTCCCAGAGAGATATTTTTAGAAGCATTGAAAGACAAAGCGGTGAATATCATCCTTGTGCATAACCATCCCAGCGGTGATCCGACGCCCAGCAGAGCGGACAGAGAACTTACCGACAACGTGGCCGGAGCGGGAGAACAGATGGATATTCCACTGTTAGACCACATTATTATCGGGGATAACAGGTATACTAGCTTTAAAGAACAAAAATTATTGAGATGATATAAGAAAGGAAAACGACAGTGGCAAACAACGCATTCGGTATCGACCTCGGTACCAACAATATAAAGATCTATAATCGCAATGATGACAACATTATGATCGAGAAGAATATGATTGCCATCGAGAACAAAAATACTTTATTTGCTTACGGAAACTCTGCATTTGAAATGTATGAAAAAGCGCCCAGTAATATTCATATTTCTTATCCGCTTTCCAACGGTGTGATCGCGGATATTAAAAATATGGAGACTTTGGTGAAGTATTTTATCGGAGATCTGCAAAAAGGCAATACCAAGCCTTCCGATTTCTTCATTGCGGTGCCGACGGATGTCACTGAGGTGGAAAAAAGGGCGTTCTACGATCTGGTCAAGGGAGCAAACGTAAAAGCTAAAAAGATCATGGTAGTGGAAAAGGCGGTAGCCGACGGCCTGGGACTGGATATCGATGTGAAAAATTCCCAGGGTGTGCTGGTGGTAAATGTCGGTTACGAGACCACGGAGATCTCCATTCTGTCTTTGGGTGGTATCGTATTAAGCCGTCTGATCAAGGTGGGTGGTATGAAATTCGACGATGCCATCCGTGCCGCAGTCAGAAGAGAATTCTCACTGATCATCGGTGGCAAGACAGCCGAAAATGTAAAGATTGCCCTGAAAGAACTGGAAGAAGAGGGCAAGGGTGCCATCGTATACGGCAGAGATATTGTGACCGGTCTTCCGGTAGAACGTGAGATCCCCACAAAAATGGTGGATGAGTCCCTGGAAGAGCATTTCAATACGATTATCGATAATGTAAAGGTGATTTTGGAGAGAACTCCGCCCGAACTGGCAGCGGATATTTATCGTCACGGCATTTATCTGACCGGCGGCGCCTCCCAGGTGAACCATTTAGCTGAGAGACTGGCAACAGGTACCGGACTGCATGTTAATGTAGCAGAAAATCCTCTGACCAGCGTGGCAATGGGACTTGCCAAGATCATCAAGGATGATAACTATAAATCTGTAGCTTACGCAATTGAAGGGATGAGTAAATGAGCCCAGTCGTAAAAAGAAAAGGGGAGAGGTTTACTTTACCGAGTAAATATCTCCTTTTTATTTTAACTATCCTGTGTACTGTAATGATGTTGGTGACCTTCGGGACCAATGTGTTTAACCGCCCGTTTAACCGTGTGGTGGGATATGTGATCGTTCCCTTTGAACAGGGCATCGCTAAGGCGGGAGAATGGCTATCAAACCGTTCGGATGAACTGGTGCAGATCCGCACACTTTTAGCGGAGAACAGTGCCCTGAAGGAGCAGGTGGCATCGCTCACGGAGGAAAACACCCTGCTGCAGCAGGACAAATATGAACTGAATGAATTAAGAGGCTTATTGGAGCTGGATGAGGAATACGGAGATTATAATAAGATCGGAGCCCGGATCATCAGCAGAGATTCCGGCAACTGGTATTCTTCCTTTGTTATTGATAAGGGATCCAATGACGGATTGGCTGACGATATGAATGTTATAGCGGGGGGAGGCCTGGTAGGCCGCATTACTTCTGTGGGCCCGAACTGGTCCAGAGTGACTTCGATCATCTCCGATAATTCCAACGTCAGCGGCATGACACTGGCTACCGGGGATAACCTGATCGTATCGGGAGACCTGCAGCTTATGGCGCAGGGAGTCATTTCCTTCAGCAAACTGGTGGACAGTCAGGATGCGGTTGTGGAGGGAGATAAGGTAGTCACTTCCGATATCAGTGACAAATATCTTCCGAATATCCTGATCGGTTATATCAGCACGATCAATAAGGATACCAACAATCTGACCAAGTCGGGATATTTAACTCCGGTGGTGGATTTTGAACATCTGAGTGAAGTCTTGGTGATCACAGATAAAAAGCAACAGATTCCAAGCGGAGGAAACACGGATGGAAAATAATAGCAGTATCCTGCGAAAAGTGATTGTGACTCTGTTTGTTGTCCTGTGCTTCATTTTACAATGCAGTGTATTTAACAGCCTTGCGCTGGGAGGGATCATTCCAAATCTGATGATCATTCTGACTTCTTCTTTCGGATTTATGAGAGGGGAAAAGGAAGGACTTCTGATCGGTTTTTTCAGCGGGCTGTTATGCGATATCTTTTTTGGCAGTTTTTTAGGTTTCTATGCCATGATCATGATGTACATAGGATTTATAAACGGGAAATTCTGCAGAATCTTTTATCCGGAGGATATTAAATTGCCGTTGGCACTCATTGTGGTGAGCGATATTTCCTATGGACTGTTGTGCTATATTCTGATGTTTCTTCTGAGAGGGCGTTTTCATTTCCCGTATTATTTTACAAGAGTGATCCTGCCGGAAGCACTCTATACCATTGTTGTAACGATCGTGTTATATCCTCTGATTCTGAAAGTGAACCAGAAGCTGGAGGAAAAGGAAAAAAGGAGCGCACAGAAATTTGTTTCATGAAATAAGAGATCACATTATAAATATTGTGACCAGCAGACTGACCGTACTTACCATAATGTTTTTCTTTTTTGCCGGAGTACTGGTCTATCGCTGTTTTAATCTGCAGATCATCAATGGAGAAGAGTACCTGAATGATTTTATTCTGCAGATTGAGAAGACGAGAGATATTACCAGCACCAGAGGCCGGATCCTGGATCGTAACGGTAATGTACTGGCGGAAAATGAACTGGCTTATTCCGTGAAGATCGAGGATGTATTTGAGTCAAGCCGGAATAAAAATGCCGAGGTGAATGATGTTGTGTACCGACTGATCAAGCTGATTGAGAAAAACGGTGACAGCGTCATCACGGATTTTAAAATTGTCATTGATGAGGATGGGGATTATGTCTATTCTGTAGATGGAACCGCATTGCTGCGTTTCCAGGCGGATGTGCTTGGTTATAAGACGGTAGACAAGCTCTCTGAAGAAGAGAAGGCTATGACAGCCCAGGAACTAATGGAATACTTAAGCCGGGCAAAAGGTTTTGCTATCGGACAGTATGAGGATCCGGAAGATCGTACTTCACCTTTTATTGTCGGAAAAGGTTATACGAAGGAAGAATGGCTGCAGATGGTGACCATTCGGTATGCCATGAATCTGACCTCCTTCCGAAAATATGTGGGAACTACCGTGGCAACGAATGTCAGCGAGAAAACAGTTGCTGTCATTATGGAGAATTCCGATCAGTTAGATGGTGTTTCCATTGTGGAAGATACGGTGAGACATTACATAGACAGCAAGTATTTCGCACATATACTCGGTTATACCGGCAAAATCTCTTCCGATGAACTGACGGATCTGAATGAACAGGTGGTGGTAGAAGGCGGAAGCGAGGATGCCTATACCATTAATGATGTCGTAGGAAAAAGCGGCATTGAGTCCTATATGGAGACCACTCTGCAGGGGACCAAGGGCAGTGAAAAAGTGGTGGTAGATAATACCGGTAAGGTAATTACCATCCTGGAGCGGAAAGAGGCCCAGCCGGGAGCAGACGTCTACCTGACCATTGACAAGGATCTTACGGAAGCAGTCTACAATATTGTGGAGCAAAAACTGGCAGGCCTGGTATCCAGCAAGATTATCAATGCCAAAGAGTTTAATCTGCCGGAAAATGCGAAAAGCTCCTCAATTAAGATTCCAATCTATGATGTATATTTTACAATGATCAATAATAATATTCTGGATCGCAAACACTTTGAGGCAGAGGATGCCGGTGAAACGGAACGGGCGGTATATGCGGCATATCTGGAGTACAAGCAGGGTGTCTATGACAAACTGAATTATGAACTGACAGAAGGCGGAACTCCTTATAACAAGCTTTCCAAAGAATATCAGGTATACCAGAGCAATATCGTAAGTCTCTTAAGAGACGACGGCGTGATCATGAAGGAACTTGTAGATGACAATGATGCCACCCAGATCGCATGGGCCAAGGATGAAGTCATCTCGCTGAAGGAATATCTCCAGTATTGCATTGCCATGAACTGGATCGATGTAAGCAGGCTGGATCTGAATGAAAAGTATTCGGATTCTGCGGAAGTGTATAACAAGCTTCTGGAGTATATCATAGAGACAATTGATCATACTACGGAATTCCAAAAACGGTTTTACAAATATATGCTTTTAAATGATAAAATCACCGGAAGACAGATCTGCATGCTGTTGTGTGAACAACGTGTGGTAGATATTCCCGCAGAGGATGAAGAGGCATTGTATGCCGGTAAAATGTCGGCATATCAGTTCATGATGAACCGGATCACCAATCTGGAGATTACGCCGGCACAGTTGGCGCTGGATCCCTGCAATGCTTCGGTGGTCATAACGGATGTCAATACCGGTGATGTGCTGGCCATGGTGTCTTATCCGGGATATGACAATAACAAAATGGCAAATACTGTGGATGCGGAATATTATGCCCGTCTGAACGCGGACAAATCCAGTCCGCAGCTGAATTTTGCCACACAGTATAAGGCGGCACCCGGATCAACCTTCAAGATCGTATCCGCTACGGCGGGACTGATGGAGAACGTGATCAATCTGCAGACCAAGGTGAATTGTGTCGGAACCTTCACTGAGATCACTCCGTCTCCCAGATGTTGGAAGATCTCCGGACATGGGTATGAAAATGTGACTTCAGCGATCAAGGATTCCTGTAACTATTTCTTCTATAATGTGGGTTACCAGCTGGCAACGAGCAGCGGTAGTTACAATGAAGAAGCAGGTCTGGAGACATTGAGCAAATATGCGGATCTATACGGTCTGACCGATAAGTCCGGGGTAGAGATCGGCGAGTATGCGCCGGATGTATCTACCAAGGACCCGGTGCGTTCCGCCATCGGTCAGGGCAGTAACAGTTATACTACGGTAGGTCTGGCCAGATATGTTACCACGATTGCCAACAGCGGAACCTGTTATAATCTGACTTTGTTGGATAAAACAACGGATTCCCGGGGGAATCTTCTGAAAGAATATCATGCGGAAGTGAGAAACCAGATCGATCTGCCGCAGGAGTATTGGAATGCGTTCCATCTGGGAATGCGACAGGTAGTGGAAAATAAGAAATATTTCAGCGATCTGGCGGTAAATGTTGCAGGTAAGACCGGTACGGCAGAGCAGACGGCATCCAGACCCAACCATGCACTTTTCATCTGCTATGCCCCCTATGAAAATCCGGAGATCGCCATCGCAACGAGAATTCCTTTTGGATATTCTTCTGATTATGCAGCACAGTTTACCAGAGATATTATTAAGTATTATTACGGACTGGCAGAGGAAGATGATCTGATCACCGGCACCGCAGATTCACTGGATAATGCAGTATCCAACGAGATGTAACTATCCGGAGTCAGGTAAACACGGGCAGATGAACGTCGAATGCTGGCATTCGTAAGAGAATCTGACAGGGTTTATATGACGAAGTAACCACATTCGCAAAAGGAGAGCTTCAAAGAAGCGATTATGCGAATGTGGGACTCCGGATAGATAAATTAAAAAGACAGGTACAAGAAAATGAAAGATGCAGTATTGATCAAAAGCTTTACCAACGGAATCACGCTTTTAATGAGAGAAGATGCTTCCTTGGAGGAAATCCTGCAGGAACTTGCAGTGAAATTCACCGAGGCAAAGAATTTCTTCGGATCGTCCACCATGGCATTGTCCATGGAGGGACGTGAAGTCAGTGAAGTGGAGGAGATTCGTATTCTGGATACCATTCGGGAAAACAGTAATGTCAGGATCGCCTGTATCGTCGGTCATGATGAAGCCACGAACAAAAACTTTATTAAGGCACTCCAGCATATGGAGAAAAAGCTTTCCGGCGGTGATGAGGGGCAGTTCTATAAAGGAACTCTGAAAAACCGTGAAGTGATAGAGACGGAGAACAGCATTGTGGTCCTGGGGGATGTATACCCCGGAAGTGCTGTGATGTCAGGCGGAAATATCATTATTTTAGGAGGACTGTACGGGGAAGCTTATGCGGGCGGAACCGGCAGGGAAGACTGCTATATCGTAGCGCTTGAAATGGAGCCGGAAAGATTAAAAATCGGCGATTTCAAATATAAAACCAATGCGAAACAGTCGAAATGGGGAATACACCCCAAAGTACAACCGAAAATTGCACACCTGAAGAATGGGAAGATAGTATTTGATCCCCTTACAAAAGAATTACTGGGTTCTTTTTAAAGAATTCAGGGGACGACAAAATCAAACAGGAGGAATCCCATATGGAACAAAATGTTTCCACGGAGAAGAAAAGCTCCGAAGTCATTGTCGTCACTTCAGGAAAAGGCGGTGTAGGTAAGACCACTACATCCGCAAACGTCGGTACAGGTCTTGCGAAGGCAGGCTGTAAAGTCTGTCTCATTGATACGGATATCGGTTTACGTAACCTGGATGTGGTTATGGGTCTGGAGAACCGTATCGTATACAATCTGGTAGATGTAGTGGAGGGAAATTGCCGGATCAAGCAGGCACTGATCCGGGACAAGAGACATCCCGGACTTTATCTGATGCCCTCGGCGCAGACCAGAGATAAAACGGCGGTAACACCCGGACAGATGATCAAAGTGATCGATCATCTCAGAGAACAGTTTGATTATATTATTCTCGATTGCCCGGCGGGGATCGAACAGGGTTTCCAAAATGCCATTGCCGGAGCGGACAGAGCACTGGTAGTCACCACACCGGAAGTCTCGGCAATCCGTGATGCGGATCGGATCATAGGCTTGCTGGAGGCAAACGGTTTTAAACAGATGGATCTGATCATTAACAGACTACGAATGGATATGGTACGCAGGGGAGATATGATGTCCGCGGATGATGTGGTGGATATTCTGGCAATACCTCTCATCGGAATCATTCCGGATGATGAAAATGTGGTCATTGCCACCAATCAGGGCGAACCTTTAGTGGGAACCGATACCCCCGCAGGAAAAGCTTATTTTAATGTGGTCGAACGACTGAGGGGAAGAGAGATTCCCTTTCTGGATTTCGAAAAGGGAGTATCTTTTTGGACGAAAGTAACCGGTATTTTTCGAAAAGCATAGGAAGGGGAAGGATGAATATGAAGCATTTTTTTCGCAGGAAAAGTTCCTGCCAGGTTGCAAAAGACCGTTTGAAGATCCTTCTGATATCGGACCGGGTAAATTGTTCCCCCGAAATGATGGAACTGATCAAGGCGGACATTACCAAAGTGATTTCCAAATACATGAGAATCGATACCGACCATATGGAGATAGAGATACAGGCAAAAGGCGGCAACAAAAGCGGGAGAAATAAATCCCCCAGCCTGATTGCAAATATACCGATTCTTGATCTGCAGAAGACTGCGAAAATACCGTAAGTACATAAGAGAGAAAGGCCGGATAAATGTTTAAGAACTATAGATTGCGGGATTATGATTTTAAATTAATAATACTGGTGCTGGCCCTGTCTGCCGTGGGAATTATGACCATCGGCAGCGCGGAGCCTGCCCAGCAGAGCAGGCAGATGGCAGGAGTTGCTGCCGGCGTGGTGATTATGATCGCCCTTTCTTTTTTTAATTATTCTGTGATACTAAAATTGTACTGGCTGATGTATATCGGCAATCTGGTACTGTTGGGACTGGTCATTATAATGGGTGAGGAAGGCAACGGTGCGCAGAGATGGCTGAAGATCGGCGGACTACAGTTTCAACCTTCAGAACTTGCAAAAATTTTATTGATTTTATTCTTTGCACAGTTTATTATGAAATATAAGGAAAAGCTGAATACTTTTCGTGTGATCGCTTCAATTGCTGTACTGATGGGAGTGCCGTGGATCATGGTACTGAAACAGCCGGCACTGTCTACCAGTATTGTACTGATCTTTATCTTCTGTGTGATCCTGTATGTCGGAGGCATCAGTTATAAGCTTGTCTTCGGAGCATTGGCGGTAGCGATACCGGCGGTGGTGATACTGGTATCTCTGGCAATGCAGCCGGATAGTACCATATTGGAAACTTACCAGAAAAATCGTATCCTTGCCTTTGTAAATCCGGAAGAATATTCCACGGATCTGGCATACCAGCAGCTGAACTCCGTGATGGCAATCGGATCCGGAGAACTGGATGGCAAGGGATATAAAAACAATGAGATCACATCGGTGAAGAACGGCAATTTCCTGTCGGAAGCGGAAACCGATTTCATATTTGCGGTAATCGGTGAAGAGTTCGGATTTAAGGGAAGTATAGTAGTCATTATTCTTCTGTTGCTTACGGCAATGGAGTGTATTTCCGTAGCAGTAAGGGCTAAGGATGTCGCGGGGACTATTATTGCGGCGGCCATGGGGGGACTGATCGCATTCCAGAGTTTTGTAAACATAGGAGTGGCTACATTTATTCTCCCAAATACGGGACTTCCTTTACCGTTTGTAAGTTACGGACTGACATCTTTGCTCAGTCTGTATATAGGAATGGGTATTGTACTGAATATTCGACTGCAGGCAAGGAAAAGCTGAGAATAATAGAAGAAAAGAAGGGGTATAGAATATGAACATTGCACTGATCGCACATGATGCCAAAAAGAAATTGATGCAGAACTTTTGCATTGCATATCGTGGAATCCTGAGTAAAAATGAATTATATGCAACCGGTACCACCGGACGACTGATCGAAGAGGTTACGAATCTCAATGTTCACAAATACCTGGCCGGACACTTGGGCGGAGAACAGCAGATTGGTGCGCAGATTGAGCATAATGAAATTGATCTGGTAATTTTTTTGCGGGATCCGCTGGCACCGAAGGCACATGAACCGGACGTGAGCAATGTAATGCGTCTCTGTGATATGCATAATATTCCACTGGCAACAAATCTGGCAAGTGCTGAACTGTTGATCAAGTCCTTAGACAGAGGAGATTTAGAGTGGCGTGAAATGTATAAATAGATTTTGCAGAATACGATTTTCCTGCATAGCTGCGTTACTTTGCGTGTTTCTGCTTACAGGCTGCGGCAATATTTCCTATACATTTCCGTACAATGTAAATTCCAATGTCAGCAGCTTTAATGTGCTGGCGGGAACCGGCACCGGGAAAGCAGATGCGTTTGCATCGGATCTCTGTGTGGTTACGGAAGACCAAATGGGGGATGGAAGCGTGGATATGACGCAGGCATCCGCGGCAGTGCTGTTTGATGTGAACAACCGTGAAGTGTTGTATTCCAAAAATGCACATGAAAGATTATATCCGGCCAGCCTTACCAAAGTGATGACTGCACTGGTGGCTCTGAAAAACGCATCCCTGGATACGGTGCTTACAGCTACGGATTCCGTGAAGATCAATGAATCCGGGGCCCAGCTGTGCGGGCTGAAGTCCGGAGATACTATGACACTTGATCAGGCATTACATATTCTTTTAATGTATTCGGCCAATGATGCAGCTATGCTGATTGCGGAAAATGTTGGCGGAAGTGTGGATCATTTTGTGGAAATGATGAACGAAGAGGCTATGCGGCTTGGGGCGACTAACACCAGCTTTGCCAATCCCCATGGACTTTCGGATGACAATCATTTTACTACCGCATATGACCTTTACCTGATTTTCAATGAAGCTATCAAATATGATTCTTTTAATGAAATCATTCATATGACTTCTTATCAGACAACCTTCTACGACAAGGACGGCAAGGCAAAAGAGCTTACGGTGAATAATACCAACCGTTTTTTGAAAGGTGACTTCAATGCACCGGAAAATATTACCGTCATCGGCGGTAAAACCGGTACGACCAATGCGGCCGGACATTGCCTGATTCTGCTGTCCAGAGATGTGAACGGCGCACCGTATATATCCGTTATATTGAATTCATCGGCCAGCGATGTCCTATATCCTGAGATGGTACAATTGCTGGAGCAAATCAACAAATAGATGTTGTTTTTTAAGGGTATATAAACTATAATAAAGTAAATAGGTTGCGTGAATTCCTATAAATTTTACGACAGGAGGGTTACACCAATGGTTCAGTTGATTGTAGGCAAAAAGGGTAAGGGCAAGACAAAGCAGCTGTTGGACAAAGTAAACAGCGAGGTAAAGGATATTTCGGGCAGTATCGTATATCTGGACAAAAGTACGAAACATATGTATGAACTGAACAACAAGGTGCGTCTGATCGACGTTTCCCGTTATATGATCGAGAATGCGGACGAATTTTTAGGGTTCGTGTGCGGTATCATTTCTCAGGATCATGATCTGGAACAGATGTATTTTGACAGCTTTCTGAAGATTGCAGTACTGGAAGGCAAAGATATTTCAGCTGTGATTGAGAAGCTGGACAAAATGAGCGATTTCTTCCAGGTAGATTTTATCCTCAGCGTATCGATGGATGAATCCGAATTACCGGAGGCTGTTAAGGATAAGATCATCGTATCTTTGTAAGAAAACGTATTATAATTTTCACGTATGAGAAGCCTCGGATGCCAACCGGGGCTTCTCAAGTGTAAAGGAGGTTTCCTGATGGCAGAACGACAGAATAAAGTAAAAAAATACAGAAAACCTCTGAACCTTAATATCGGCATGCTTATTTTTGGTGCCATTTTTATTTATGTGATCATTTGTGTGATCATGTATTTTCAGACAGATCACATTGTCCGTTATGAAGTAACAGAAGGCTCTCTTGCTACAAATAATATTTACAAAGGAATTGCCATCCGCAAAGAAGAGGTAGTCAGCACGGATACTGCAGGGTATGTGAATTTTTATGCGCGAGAGGGAGAGCGTGTCGCTAAGGGAGATACGGTATATATTGTTGATGAGACCGGACGGCTGAGTCAGGAATTAGAAGATGCCAGCCTTGGGGAAAACACCCTGAGTAATCAGGAACTTTCCGAGTTCCGAAATGAAATTGTGAATTTTATGCATGGGTATGATGATGTTACTTATGAAAGTACCTATGATTTTAAATATTCTTTAAAAAATACGGTATTAAAACTGGCAAATGTAAATATGCTGCAAAGCATAAAAAATGAAAACGGCGGTTCAACAGCCAATATTGTCAATTTTTGCTATGCACCCACCACGGGAATCGTAGCTTATTGGACGGATGGCTATGAAGGCCTGACGGTAGAAGGTGTGACGGAGGCTGTTTTTGATCATAAGGACTACGAGAAAAAACAGATGCTGGGTAATGAGCTGATGGCAGTGGGAGATCCAGTGTACAAGCTGTCTACCGATGAGAACTGGTCTGTGGTGATCCCCATAGATGCGGAACGTGGTGCCCAGATCCAGCAGGAAGATTATGTAAAGGTCCGTTTTCTGAAGAACCAGTATGAATCCTGGGGGCAGGCAAAGCTGTTCACCGGAAGTGACGGGAACACTTTTTTGTCTCTTACCTTTACCAATTCTATGGTAACATTTGTATCCGATCGTTTCCTGGATATTGAGCTGATCTTAAACGATGAGACGGGACTGAAGATCCCGAATTCCTCTATTGTGGAGAAAGAATTTTTCCTGATCGACGAAGACTTCGTTTCGATGGATGAAAACACGGGGACCCAGGGTGTCATCAGACAGTGCTATCTGGAAAACGGCAATATATCCAGTGAATTCGTGGAGACGGATGCCTATAGCTATGATGAGACGGAAGGCGTGTATTACATGGATACTTCCGTGCTTAAGGCGGGAGATGTTCTGTATAAGACGGACAGTCAGGATACCTATACGGTGAGCAAACGTGCAACGCTGATCGGCGTGTATAATGTCAACAAGGGATATGCGGATTTCAAACAGATCAATATTCTGTATCAGAATGATGAGTATTCCATTGTGAGGGCAAACACAACCTATGGTCTGAATGTATATGACTATATCGTCCTGGACGGTTCGGCGGTATCGGATGATCAGATCATTACGAATATTAAGAAGACCGGTACCAATAAGGATACTACGGTCAGTGGTGATGATATGGCCCCGGAGAACAGTCCGGTGCCGGAAGGGTAAGATAAGCTGGAAAGGACGGCGGATATTTAAAATGCAGACGACTGAGCAGAGCAAAACACTGGCAAAAAATTATAATGCCGTAAAGGAAAATATAAAAAAAGCCTGCGAACAGGCAGGCAGATCACAAGAGGAAGTTACTCTATTGGCGGTAAGCAAGACAAAGCCGGTGGATATGCTTATGGATGTCTACCATGCGGGTGCCAGGGACTTCGGAGAGAATAAAGTACAGGAACTGGTGGAAAAGATACCACAGCTGCCTTCGGATATCAGATGGCACCTGATCGGACACTTACAGCGTAATAAAGTAAAATATATTGTGGACAAGGTCTACCTGATCCACAGTGTGGACAGTCTCAGACTGGCAGAGGAGATCAGCAGGGAAGCTGTGAAGAAACAGGTGGAAGTTAATATTCTGATTGAAGTCAATGTGGCACAGGAAGAGAGCAAGTTTGGTACCACAACAGAAGAGACCGAAAAACTGGTTCGCGATATTTCGTTTTTACCAGGTGTACATATTAAGGGACTTATGACTATCGCTCCTTTTGTTGAAGACCCGGAGGAAAACAGGATATATTTTCGGAAACTTAGGCAATTAGCTGTTGACATCGGAAATAAAAACATTGATAATGTTTCTATGAGCATACTTTCCATGGGAATGACTGGAGATTATACGGTGGCAGTACAGGAAGGTTCTGCAATCGTCAGAGTCGGAACCGGTATTTTCGGAGAGCGAGATTACAGTAAGACGATATAAAGAATATTTTAAGAAGATTTTAATAAAGGAGACTCGTAAACATGGGTGTAATGGATAAGTTTCTGAATTATATGAAACTGAACGATGAAGAAGATGAAGGTTTCTATGATGACGATTATCTGGATGATGAGGAAGAAGTAGAGCCTGTGAAAAAGTTCGGCGCTGCCAAGAACAGACAGCAGGCACAGGATGAGGAGACTCTGGATGATAAGGGAAAGCGTACTTCACAGCCCAAGGTTACTCCGATCCATCGTACCGTTACCAAGAAAATGCCCGGAACCGGCATGGAAGTCTGTGTGATCAAACCTACTTCTGTAGAGGATGCACGGGAGATTACGGAGACACTTCTGGCGAACCGGACAGTAGTACTGAACCTGGAAGGTCTGGATGTGGATATCGCACAGAGGATTATTGATTTTACTTCCGGATCCTGTTTTGCAATCTCAGGTAATTTACAGAAAATATCGCATTATATATTTATCATCACACCGGCAAGCGTAGATATCTCCGGTGATTTCCAGGATATTTTCGGTGGCGCCGGATCCTTTGAAATGCCTATTAACAACGGAATGTCATAAAATGTCATAAACGGATAACTTCCTGCAGCTGGCTGTAGGAAGTTTTTTAAAAGAAAAAGAATGAAAACACAGAAAGAACGGTTTGGAATCAAACCGGAGGGTGAAAATATGGCACAGAGATTACCGGTGCTTTACAACAAAAAGCCTTGCTACGATATTGTATTTCAGCAGTCTTTTGACGGCTTATGGGAAGAACTGGAGGAACTGGGCGCTGCCGAGAAGAAATTATGCATCGTCACAGATTCCAGAGTGGATGAACTGTACGGAGCGCAGGTTTCAGAACTTTTGGAAGGAAAATGCCGTAAGATCGTAAAATATGCATTTCCTGCAGGAGAGGAAAATAAGAATCTGGAGACGGTAAAGGATGTATATCGTTTTCTGATCGAAGAGGGCTTTGACAGAAAGGATATGCTGTTGGCACTCGGCGGCGGCGTGACCGGCGATCTGACCGGTTTCGTTGCGGCAACGTATTTAAGAGGTATTGATTTCGTACAGATTCCCACCACATTGTTAGCACAGGTTGACAGTTCCATCGGCGGTAAGACAGGTGTGGATTTTGACAGCTATAAGAATATGGTCGGCGCTTTTAAAATGCCCAGATTGGTATATATGAATCTTTCGGTACTTAAGACACTGGAAGAGAGACAGTTCTATTCCGGTTTTGCGGAAGTTATGAAGTCTGCTCTGATCAAGGATGCTTTATTTTATGAGTGGCTGATCGAGAACATGTATGAGATCTGCGAGAGAGAGCCTGCCACTTTGGAAGAGATGGTGATCCGTACCTGTTCTATTAAAAAGATGGTGGTAGAGAAGGATCCTACCGAACAGGGAGACAGAGCGCTCTTAAATCTGGGTCATACGATCGGACATGCTATTGAAAAGGCTAAAAACTTTGAATTGTACCATGGGGAGTGTGTTGCACTGGGAACCGTGGCGGCTGCTTATATTTCCTGGAAAAAGGAAATGCTCAGCATGGAGGAATTCTATGAGATCCGCGATATGTTCGTACCGTTTTATCTTCCGATCTCCGTGGATGATATTGATCCGCAGGAGATTCTGAAGCTTACCAAATCCGATAAAAAGATGGAAGCCGGTAAGATTAAATTTATTCTACTTAAAAAGATCGGTAAGGCAGTCATTGACAGAACCGTTACAGATGACGAGATTCTGGCTGCAATCGAAGAAATCAATTTTAGTGAAGAGGATGCCCATGAATAAAGAAAAAAAGAGTCGTATTATTATGTTACTTATAGATGTGCTGATCGCGGCGGTACTTTTGGTATTCGATCAATTTACGAAACATCTGGCTGTCGTACATCTGAAGGGGCAGGCACCCTATGTACTTATTGACGGTGTACTGGAGCTGCAGTATCTGGAGAACAGAGGCTCTGCTTTCGGAATGCTGCAGAACCAGAAAGTGTTTATTCTGTTCGTGGGGATCGTATTCCTGGCAGTGCTTTTGTTTTTCCTGCTCAAGCTTCCCGAACAGAAGAAATTCCGTATTGTTCATATTCTGCTCGCGGTGATCATTGCCGGTGGCATCGGAAATATGATCGACAGATTCCGCCTGGATTATGTGGTGGATTTTATTTCTTTTGTATTGATCAATTACCCGATCTTTAATGTGGCGGATATTTATGTGGTGGTCGCTACGATTGGGCTGTTTATTCTGTTTTTGTTTGTCTATAAGGAAAAGGATCTGGAGTTCCTTAATTTTAAGCAGAACCGTTATCGTGAGATGAAATAGGAGAGTGAAAAATGGAAGAACTCCGATTTCAGATTACGGAAGAAACGGAAGACGAACGGATCGACAAGTGCATGAGCCTGCTGGTAGAGAATCTGTCCCGTTCGTTTATACAGAAACTGATCAAGGAAGGCAATGTCCTGGTAAACGGTAAGCCCGTGAAGGGAAGCTATCGTGTCAAATGCGATGATGAGGTGGTATTTTCCGTTCCGGAGTCTGTGGAACCGGATATTGAACCGGAGAACATTCCGCTTGATATTTTGTATGAGGATGAGGATCTGATCGTGGTGAATAAGCCTAAGGGAATGGTAGTGCATCCGGCGGCAGGACATTATACAGGGACATTGGTCAATGCACTGATGTATCATTGCGGTAAAGATTTATCCGGAATCAACGGCGTACTTCGTCCCGGCATTGTCCATCGCATTGACAGAGATACCACAGGATCCGTGATTGCGTGTAAGAACGATAAAGCTCACCGATGCATTGCAGAACAGCTCAAAGAGCATTCCATCAATAGAAGATATCGTGCCATCTGCTTCGGGGAACTGGAACAGGAGGAAGGTACCATCGATCAGCCCATCGGCAGACATCCGAATGACCGGAAGAAGATGGCAGTCAATTATCAGAACGGAAAACGAGCAGTGACCCATTACCGGGTATTACAGAGATTTCAGGGATATACTTATATAGAGTGCGTATTAGAGACCGGGAGAACCCATCAGATCCGAGTGCATATGGCAAGTATCGGACACCCGCTTCTGGGAGATGAGGTGTATTCCAATCGGAAAAGTCCTTTTAAATTGCAAGGGCAGACACTTCACGCCAAGACTCTGGGATTTATCCATCCTACTACCGGAGAGTATCTGGAAATTGACGCACCACTGCCGGAATATTTTGAACACCTTCTGGCTGTGTTGACACAAAAATAGGTCTTATAGATTATTTTTGTGCAGAAATGAGGCGCTTATGAATCTGTTTGATATTTTAGGACCCGTCATGGTCGGCCCCAGCAGTTCTCATACTGCGGGAGCTGTCCGGATCGGATATATTTCAGAAAAATTACTTCAGGACCATGTGAGGAAGGCTGAGATCCTTCTGCATGGTTCCTTTGCTACCACGGGAATCGGACACGGTACAGACAAGGCATTGATTGCCGGACTTTTAGGGATGCATCCGGATGATATCCGGATTCCGGCAAGCTTTGATCTGGCAAAAAAGGCCGGAATGGAGTTTACTTTTTCCACGGTTACCCTAAAAGATGCCCATCCGAATACTGCGGTTCTGCGGCTGTCCGGAGAACACGGTCGGAAGATAGAGGTTCAGGCAGCATCCATCGGCGGCGGTCGAATCCTGATCGCAAAATTAGACGGCATCGAAGTGAATTTCACTGCGGAAAAGCCCACACTGATCGTACACAACGTGGATCAGCCCGGACATGTGGCACAGGTGACGACCATGCTGGCAGAAAAACAGGTGAACATTGCCACACTGCAACTCTACCGGGATAAACGGGGCGGTTATGCTGTCATGGTCATTGAGACGGACCAGGAAGTACCGGAGGAGTCAGTGACGTGGCTGGAGCAGCTGGATGGAATTATTAAGGTAACCTATATCAATGTGGAGGAATAGTGGGTATGTCCTATCAGTCATTTGAACAGGTTTTACAGAAATGTCATACGGAAGAAAAAGAATTCTGGCAGGTAATCCTGGAAGATGATATGGCGGAACGGAATGTGTCCCTGCAGGAGAGTATGGAACATATGCGTGCTACCTGGGATGCCATGTTGCTTGCGGCAGCCACTTACGAAGGAAATCTGAACTCTTCCAGCGGACTTGTGGGCGGTGATGGCAGACGAATGGAGGAATATATTCATAGTGCCGTGACAGAGTCACTGTGTGGGGAGTATGTGGACACCTGCATTGCAGGAGCTTTGCAGATGGGTGAATCCAATGCCTGCATGAAACGTATTGTAGCGGCACCTACGGCGGGAGCCTGCGGAGTATTGCCTGCGGTGCTGGTTCCCTATTTTCAGAAGAGGTGCCGGAATACGGATAAAATTCTGAAAGCTATGTATGTGGCAGCCGGAATCGGACAGATCATAGCAACCCGTTCTTCCATTAGTGGCGCTGCAGGAGGATGTCAGGCAGAAATCGGATCGGCCAGTTCCATGGCGGCCGGAGCACTGACATACCTGCAGGGCGGTAATTGCGAACAGATTGCCACGGCGGCAGCCATGGCGATGAAAAACCTGTTGGGACTGGTATGTGATCCGGTGGCGGGACTGGTGGAAGTACCCTGTGTGAAGCGGAATGTAATCGGTACAGTGAATGCCATGGCCTGTGCAGACATGGCCATGGCGGGAATCGTAAGCCGGATTCCTCCGGACCAGGTTATGGATGCCATGAAAGAAGTCGGCGATAAAATGGATGCTTCTCTGCGGGAAACGGCACTGGGTGGCCTGGCACGGACAGAGGAAGGTGTGAAAATAGCAGAAAAAATGCATGCATCACAGGAAAATTGGTGATAAACGACTAAAGAATCTGATAATTGGTTGATTTTTTGTTAAATATCACGTATAATAAAGGTACAGAAAAGCTAGTTATTAAATACAGCAGAAAGTGGGTGTGTGTATGAATACGATTATTACCATTGGACGTCAGTTTGGTTCTGCAGGCCGTGAAATTGGAGAAAAGGTTGCAGAGTATTTCGGAATCAAATGCTACGATAAGGAACTCCTTACCAGAGCAGCACAGGAAAGTGGTTTTTGTGAGGAAATGATTCAGAATCATGATGAGAGACCTACCAATTCCTTCCTGTATAATCTGGTTATGGATACTTATTCTTTCGGCTACAATGCATCCTCTTTTGTAGATATGCCTATCAGCCACAAGGTGTTCCTGGCACAGTTCGACACGATCAAGAAGATCGCTGATGAAGGCCCCTGCGTTATCGTTGGCCGTTGCGCAGACTATGCACTGGCAGATTACAAGAACTGCATTAACCTTTTCATCTTCGGTGATGATGATGTGAAGACCAAGCGTATCATGGTCAGATATGATCTGACAGAGGCCAAGGCAAAGGAAATGATCACGAAGAAGGATAAGCAGCGTCAGAGTTATTACAACTATTATTCTTCCAAGAAATGGGGCAGAGCTGACAGCTACGATCTGTGTATCAACAGTAGCATCCTGGGAATCGAAGGAACCGTAAAACTGATCATCCAGTATGTGGAAGATTTCGAGAAGAAAAACAACGCCGACATTATGGAAAAGTAAGTATTTGAAATTTTTTCAAAAAATATTACAATTATATCTTGACGAATCAGGGCACCTCATGCTATTATACTACGGTATGCCGCATAACTAGGTATAAGTGTGTTGGATTTTAAGGTCTTACACCACCAAAGTTAGCGAGTAAATAATAGGAGGTGCCTTATTATGTACGCAATTATTGCAACAGGTGGAAAGCAGTACAAAGTTTCTGAGGGTGATGTGATCAAAGTTGAGAAGATCGATGCAGAAGCTGGTAATACTGTTACTTTTGACCAGGTGATCGCAGTAAGTGACAATACCCTCAAGGTTGGTGCTGACGTTGCTAACGCAACTGTTACCGCAACCGTTATGGAGCAGGGTAGAGGTAAGAAGGTTATTGTATACAAGTACAAGAGAAAAACCGGTTACCATAAGAAGAATGGTCATAGACAAGCATACACTCAGGTTAAGATCGAAAAGATTAACGCGTAATCGTTATGACAACTATTATCATTCGTAAGGACCATGAGGGAATCTATCGTGGATTCTACTGCATGGGACATGCAGGATATGCCAAGAAAAGATTATTTGGTACGGAACCGGATATCCTCTGTGCAGCGATTTCTGTACTGGTGCAAAGTACCATCGGATCGCTTTCACAACTGGCGGGTGAAGAACTCAAGCTGACCCAGAATGAGGAGACGGGCTTTATCAAATGTGATTTTCAGAATGTTCTGCAGGACAAATCCGTATTTCTGATGGATTCCATGGTGTTCTCACTACAGAATCTCAGCAGACAGTACGGGGAACAGTATTTGCAAGTAAAAATCGAGGAGGTGTAGACCATGTTTAACTTTAACCTTCAATTTTTTGCACATAAAAAGGGAGTTGGTTCTACCAAGAACGGTAGAGACTCCGAATCCAAGAGATTAGGTGCGAAGAGAGCTGATGGCCAGTTTGTAAAAGCTGGAAATATTCTTTACAGACAGCGCGGTACAAAGATCCATCCCGGTGTCAATGTTGGTATCGGTGGAGATGATACTCTGTTTGCTTTAGTTGATGGCGTTCTCCGTTTCGAGAGAAAGGGCAGAGACAAGAAGCAGGCTTCTGTATATCCTGTAGAGAAATAAGTTGATTTAACCAGGGCTTCAAACATACTGATTGTTTGAAGCCCTTTTAGTCCGTAAAGGATTTTGTCGGAAAGGAGAACAAAATGTTTGCTGACAGAGCTAAAATTTACGTAAGAAGCGGTAAAGGCGGAGATGGTCATGTGTCCTTTCGCCGTGAAAAATATGTTCCCAGTGGCGGCCCTGACGGTGGAGACGGTGGTCACGGCGGAGACGTGATCTTTGTTGTGGATGAGGGACTGAATACCCTGATCGATTTCCGGCACATCCGTAAGTACAAGGCCGGAGACGGGGAAGAAGGCGGCAAAAAGAATTGCCGTGGTAAGGACGGAGAAGATATTATTATCAAAGTCCCTGCGGGAACTGTGATCAAAGAAGCACAGAGCGGGCAGGTAATTACGGATATGTCGGGAGACAACAAACGGGTTGTTCTTCTAAAAGGCGGTAAGGGCGGCAACGGTAACCAACATTATGCCACCAGCACCATGCAGGCTCCGAAGTATGCACAGCCGGGACAGGCAGCGCAGGAACTGGAACTGCTGCTGGAACTTAAGGTGATCGCTGATGTAGGACTGGTGGGATTCCCCAATGTGGGAAAATCTACGTTCCTGTCCAGAGTGACCAACGCCAGACCGAAGATTGCCAACTATCATTTCACGACCCTGAATCCGAATCTGGGTGTAGTGGATCTGGAGGGAACCGGCGGTTTCGTTATTGCGGATATCCCTGGACTGATCGAAGGTGCTTCTGAAGGCGTGGGACTGGGACATGAGTTCCTGCGCCATATTGAGCGTACCAAGGTGATCATCCATATCGTGGATGCGGCAGGTACGGAAGGCAGAGATCCCATTCAGGATATCTATGCCATCAATAAGGAACTGGAAGCCTATAATCCGGAGATTGCTGCACGCCCCCAGGTCATTGCAGCGAATAAGATCGATGCTATTTACACCGAGGACGGCTCCGACCCCGTGGAGGCGATCCGTGCAGAGTTCGAGCCGAAGGGGATTAAGGTATTCCCCATGTCTGCAGTCACCGGTCAGGGTGTAAAGGAGCTTTTATATGAAGTAAATGAAATGCTTCAGAGAATTGGAGAAGAGACTACGGTCTTTGCACAGGAGTATTTCCCGGATAGCATGACGGGATCCGTAGACGATGCCTATACCGTAACCTATGATGAGGAAGAGGACGAGTATGTAGTAGAAGGACCTAAGATCGAGAAGATGTTAGGTTATACGAATCTGGACAGCGAGAAGGGATTTACCTTCTTCCAGAATTTCCTGAAGGATGCCGGAATCCTGGAAGAATTGGAAAGCTTAGGTATCCAGGAGGGTGATACGGTCCGTATGTATGGTCTGTCCTTTGATTACTATAAGTAAAACACGGAAACGTTTGAGAAAGGAATAAATTATGACGAGCAAACAGAGAGCCTATTTGATGAGTCTGGCAAGCAATCTGAATCCGATTTTCCAGGTGGGAAAATCCAGTCTGACTCCGGAACTTACCGCAGCCATCGGTGAGTCTTTCAACAATAACGAACTGATCAAGATCGGCGTGCTGAAGAATTGTTTCGATGACCCCAGAGCAATCGCTGAGATGGTGGCAGAACGTACCCATTCCCAGGTGGTACAGGTCATCGGCAAAAAAATCGTACTGTATAAGCCGGACAAGGACAAGCCGAAGATCGAACTGCCCCGTTAATCGTTATATTGCAATCGGAATCCGTACAGAGGGATGAAGTATGAGCAGAATAGGCATTATGGGTGGTACCTTTAACCCAATCCACATAGGACATCTGATGCTGGCAGAACAGGCATTGGAGTCGGCACACTTAGACCAGATTTGGATGATACCGACGGGTTGTTCTTATCTGAAGACAAAAGAGGGCATTACGGTTCTGCCCGGGACAGAACGTTATGACATGGTACAGCGTGCTATCGCAGATAACGACAGATTCCGCTGCCTGGACATCGAGATAAAACGTCCCGGAGACTCTTACAGCTATGAGACCATGGAGCAGCTGCACAGAGAATATCCGGAACATCTTTTTTATTTCATCTGCGGAGCTGACTGTCTGTTTACCATGGAACACTGGAAATGCGCAGACCGCCTGTTTGCTGCCTGCGAGATTATAGCTGCGGTGCGGGGAGATGCGGATATGAAGGGAATGCAGGAGAAGATCAGGCAGTTGGAGGAACATTTTTCTGCGAAGATACAGTTGCTCTCTTTTCGAAGAATTGAGATATCTTCTTCGGAAATCCGTGCGAGAAGATCCGAAGGTCTTTCCGTGCGCTATCTTGTGCCGGAAGCAGTGAGGGAATATATGGAAGAAAAGGGGCTTTACCTGGATGAGTGATATCTTAAAAAAACTGACCAAAGAGATGCAAAAAGTACAGGATCCCAAGCGTTTTACCCATACATTAGGTGTGGAATACACGGCAGCGGCCCTTGCCATGCGATACGGTGAAGATGTGGAGCGTGCACAGATCGCAGGTCTGCTTCATGATTGTGCTAAATGCATGGAAAACGATAAACTTTTGTCTGCCTGCGAAAAGTATCATCTTCCCGCGACGGATGTGGAAAAGCGCAATCCCTATCTTTTACATGCCAGAGTGGGAAGCTATCTGGCGAAAAAGGAATATAAAATCGAAGATCCTGAGATCTTAAGTGCAATTTTGTATCATACTACAGGGCGTCCGGGCATGACTCTTCTGGAGCAGATCATTTTTGCTGCAGATTATATTGAACCGGGTCGAAAGCAGGCACCGAACCTTACCCAGATCCGCCACCTGGCATTTACGGATCTGGATGCTGCCGTGACGAAGATTTTAGAGGATACGCTGGAATACCTGAAATCGGGAGACGGTGAGATGGATCCTATGACAGAAGAAACCTATAACTATTATAAGAAGAATGAATCAATAAAATAGAAAGTGTGAGGAGTCAGCATGAGCGAAGAATCCAGAAAAATGGCAAAGCTTGCCGTAGAAGCATTGGATGATAAAAAAGCAGAAGATATTAAAGTAATAGACATCAGTAAAGTATCTGTGATCGCAGATTATTTTATTATTGCCGGTGGTAATAATTCCAGTCAGATTCAGGCATTATGTGATAATGTGGAAGAAAAACTGGGAAGAGCCGGTTTCCCTGCCAGACAGACCGAAGGCTATGAGACAGCCAACTGGGTACTGTTAGACTTTGGCGACGTGATCGTACATGTCTTTGACAAGGAAAACCGTCTGCTCTATGATCTGGAACGTATCTGGAGAGATGGCGTACAGATTCCCGTAGAGGAACTTTAAGCTTCGTTGTCTCCCAGATGGAGAAAGAAGCTGACGAGATAGAGCCCGCTGATTCCCACCAGCACATATACAATTCTGGAAAGCCAGGACATGTCACCGAACAGGAAGGCTACAAGATCAAAGCGGAAAAGTCCGATCAGCCCCCAGTTCACGGCACCGATTATGGCTATGGTGAGAGCGGTTCCATCCAAATATTTATTACCCATAAAATCTCCTTATCCTGTCTGTATGGACTTTGTTGCTGTAAGTTCCATACAGACATTTTTTTGAAGTTTCTATTAAATGATTGTTTCGTAAATAGTCTTTCCCCCGGAATAAAAAATATACTATATTTATATTAAAATATGATTTGATTGATCTATTTTAATGTCAAAAAACATCAAATTAGAAAATAAAATCCATTGACAAAGGAAATAGAAGCGAGTAATATACAAAAATAACAATTATACATTGTATATTTGTATACATTGTTAAAAAGGAGGAAGATATTATGAAGAAATTTAACAAGTTTTTAAGTGTTGCCGTAGCATCTGCTATGGTAATGGCTATGGCTGGCTGTGGTAATACAGACAATGGTTCTGCAGCAACCGGTACAAACGCAGCAACTGAGAGTGCAGCATCTTCCGACAGTGCAGCATCCGGCAGCGTATTTAAGATCGGTGGTATCGGACCTACTACCGGTGGCGCAGCAGTTTATGGACTGGCTGTACAGCACGGTGCAGAGATTGCAGTAGAAGAGATCAATGCAGCAGGCGGTATCAACGGTTATCAGGTAGAATTCAAGTTCCAGGATGACGAGGCAGATGCTGAAAAATCCGTAAATGCTTATAATGCATTAAAGGACTGGGGCGCTCAGATCATTGATGGTTCTACCACCAGTGGTGCATGTATTGCAGTTACCGACAAGACCAAAGAGGACAATATGTTCCAGATTACTCCTTCCGGTTCTGCAGTAGAATGTGTTCAGTATGATAACAACTTCCGCGTATGCTTCTCCGATCCTAACCAGGGTCTTGCATCCGCACAGTATATTGGTGAGAACGGTCTGGCTGAGAAGATTGCCGTTATTTATGACAGCTCCGATGTATATTCTTCCGGTATTTACGAGAAGTTTGCAAAAGAAGCTGAGAATCAGCCGTTTGAAATCGTAGCAGCAGAAGCTTTTACCGCTGATAACAAGACGGATTTCTCCGTACAGTTACAGAAGGCAAAGGATGCCGGAGCAGACATGGTATTCCTTCCTATTTATTATCAGGAATCCGCACTTATCCTGACACAGGCAGCTGCTATGGGTTATGCTCCCAAGTGGTTCTCATGTGACGGTATGGATGGTATTCTCGGTGGTGTAGATAATTTTGATGTATCTCTGACCGAAGGCGTTATGCTGTTAACTCCTTTCGCAGCTGATGCAACCGATGATCTGACCCAGTCTTTCGTAACTAAGTATAAGGAAAAATACGGTGAGACTCCCAACCAGTTCGCAGCAGACAGCTATGATGCTATCTATGTGATCAAGGCTGCTATCGAGAAGAGCGGTGTTACTCCTGATATGAGTGTTTCTGATATTTGTGAGGGTATGAAGGCTGCCATGACAGAGATCACTGTAGATGGTCTGACCGGTAACGGCATGACCTGGACCGCAGACGGTGAGGCTAACAAGGCTCCTAAGGCTGTTGTGATCGAGAATGGTGCTTACAAGGCTATGTAATTTTGCTGACAAAGTTTCCAAAGAGGGTTACCGCAGGGTAGCCCTCTTTACTTAATGTCAAATACTTTGCAATCATAGGGGAGCAGTTGTTTTTCCCGGTATGTTCTGTTATACTTTATTTTAGATGATAATTTGTGCATTCGCATGAATGGAGGTAGTTCACATGAGTTTTATCAGTTATCTGATCAACGGTATCAGCCTTGGAAGTGTCTATGCGCTGATCGCATTAGGTTATACCATGGTATATGGTATTGCTAAAATGCTGAATTTCGCACATGGTGATGTTATTATGGTCGGTGCATTTATTACTTATACAATGTGCAGTACCATGGGGCTTTCTCCTGTGATTGGTGTTCTGGCAGCTGTTGTTGCTTGTACTCTGCTTGGAATGGCTATTGAAAAGGTAGCCTACAAGCCTTTGAGAAAGGCAACCTCCCCTTTGGCGGTACTGATCACTGCCATTGGTGTCAGCTATCTGCTGCAGAATGTGGCACTTTTGATCTTTGGTGCCAATGCGAAGGCATTTACCTCTGTAGTATCTGTTCCGGCGCTGAAGCTGGCAGACGGACAGATCAATATTACCGGTGAGACGATCGTAACGATTGTTTCCTGTCTGGTTATTATGGCCGGTCTGATGTTCTTTATTAATAAGACGAAGGCAGGTCAGGCCATGTTGGCGGTATCTGAGGATAAAGGAGCGGCACAGCTGATGGGAATCAATGTGGACGGAACCATTGCACTTACCTTTGCGATCGGATCCGGTCTGGCTGCAGTGGCAGGTGTGCTGTTATGCTCCGCATATCCTTCGCTGACACCCTATACCGGTTCCATGCCGGGTATCAAAGCTTTCGTAGCTGCTGTATTCGGTGGTATCGGATCCATCCCCGGTGCTTTGGTCGGCGGTATTCTGCTCGGTATTATTGAAATCTTCGGCAAAGCCTACATATCTTCCCAGATGGCAGACGCCATTGTATTTGCGGTATTGATTGTTGTACTTTTGGTAAGACCTGCCGGACTGTTTGGCAAAAATATTCAGGAAAAAGTATAAGGGAAGAGGCAGGTGTATAATATGAAGAAATTATCGAATAAGAAAATGAATAAAACCTTCCGTGATAACCTTATTACTTACGGAATGGTGATCGCAGCCTATGTGATCATGCAGATCCTTGTATCTGCCGGAGCGGTAAGCAGCCTGCTTCAGGGCTTATTGGTTCCTCTGTGTACATATGCGATTTTGGCGGTATCTCTGAACCTTACGGTAGGCATCCTGGGAGAGTTGAGCCTCGGTCATGCCGGATTTATGTGTATCGGTGCCTTTACCAGTGCCTTTTTCTCCAAAGTCATGGAAAATACCGCAATGCCTTCCGGGCTTCGCTTTTTCGTCGCGTTATTGATCGGCGCAGCATTTGCTGGTATTTTCGGCCTGCTGATAGGCATTCCCGTACTTCGCCTGAAGGGTGACTATCTTGCCATCGTAACGCTGGCATTTGGCGAGATCATTAAGAATCTGGTCAATATTCTGTTTGTGGGACTGGATGAGAATGGTTTCCACATTTCCTTTACCAACACTATGGATCTGAATATGGCAGAGGACGGGCAGGTCATTATTAAAGGTGCGCAGGGTATCACCGGAACCCCTCATGACTCCAATTTTACCATTGGTATTGTGTTATTACTGGTTACACTGTTCATTGTATTGAACCTGATCCATTCCAGAGACGGTCGTGCGATCATGGCTATTCGTGATAATACCATTGCAGCGGAATCCGTGGGAATTCATATTACCAAATATAAGCTGATGGCTTTCTCTATCTCCGCAGCTCTCGCAGGCGTGGCAGGAGTATTGTATGCACACAATCTGTCTACCCTGACAGCACTGCCTAAGAACTTCGGATACAATATGTCTATTATGATTTTGGTGTTTGTTGTACTGGGCGGTATCGGTAACATCCGCGGTTCCATTATTGCTTCTGTAATTCTGACGTTATTGCCGGAACTTTTACGTGGACTGAACGATTATCGTATGTTGATCTATTCCATCGTACTGATCGTTATGATGCTGTTTAACTGGGCTCCGAAGTGTATTGAATGGAGAGAGAAAGTAGCAGCCGGATTTAAGAGTAAGAAGTCTGTGAAAAAGGAGGCTGAATAATCATGGCATTATTAGAGGCAAAAAAATTAGGCATTTCTTTTGGCGGACTTCGTGCGGTAGATGATTTTAATATCAGTATTGAAAAAGGTGAACTGTATGGACTGATCGGTCCCAATGGTGCCGGAAAAACCACCGTATTTAATCTGCTGACCGGCGTATATAAACCCACAGAGGGAATTATTACCCTGGATGGCAAGGATATCACCGGCAAAAAGACCATCGACATCAATCAGGCAGGTATCGCAAGAACCTTCCAGAATATCCGGCTTTTCAAGGATCTGTCCGTAATCGATAATGTAAAAGTAGGACTACACAACCACATGGGGTACAGTACCATTACCGGAATTTTACGTCTGCCCCAATATTATAAAGTAGAAAAGCAGATGACGGAGGAAGCCATGGAGCTTCTGAAGGTATTCGGACTGGAAGCGGAAGCAGATACACTGGCTGATAATCTTCCCTACGGTAAACAGAGAAAGTTAGAGATTGCCAGAGCACTGGCTACCAAACCGAAGCTTCTTTTGTTAGATGAGCCTGCTGCAGGCATGAATCCCAACGAGACGCAGGAACTGATGGATACCATTCGTTTTGTCAGAGAGCATTTTGATATGACGATCCTTCTGATTGAGCATGACATGAAACTGGTAAGCGGAATCTGTGAGGAACTTACGGTGTTGAATTTCGGCCGTGTGCTGTGTCAGGGTAAGACCAGTGATGTGCTGAACAATCCGGAAGTCATCAAGGCTTATCTGGGCGAATAGGAGGATAGATGACTATGGCAATGTTAGAAGTAAATGATATCAAAGTATATTACGGCATGATACAGGCCATAAAGGGTGTGTCCTTCCATGTAGACGAGGGTGAGGTCATTGCACTGATCGGCGCCAACGGTGCCGGTAAGACGACGATCCTGCACACCGTATCCGGACTGCTGACGCCGAAGGAAGGTTCCATTACTTTTGAAGGTCAGGATCTGGTTAAGATCCCCGGACACAAGATCGTATCCATGGGTATGGCGCATGTACCGGAGGGAAGACGAGTATTTGCACAGCTTTCCGTATTACAGAATCTGATGATGGGTGCTTACACCAGAAAAGATAAAGAAGAGATCGCTCAGACCTTAGAGACAGTATTTGATCGTTTTCCCCGTTTAAAAGAACGTCAGAACCAGATGGCAGGAACCTTAAGCGGTGGCGAACAGCAGATGCTGGCAATGGGCAGAGCCTTGATGTCTCATCCTAAGATCATTTTAATGGATGAACCGTCCATGGGACTGTCTCCGATCTTCGTAAATGAGATCTTTGATATTATCCAGGAGGTAAGCAAGAGCGGTACTACGGTTCTGTTAGTAGAGCAGAATGCGAAGAAGGCATTGTCCATCGCAGACAGAGCGTATGTATTAGAGACCGGTAAGATCGTTCTGGAGGGCAAAGCAAGTGACCTTCTGAATAATGATTCCATTAAGAAAGCATATCTGGGTGAATAACCCTTGATGTAAGTCGCTGCGGGTGGAAGCAGCAGAGACAGAAAGGTATGGTGATTGGGATGAATAATGTAGTTATTACCATTGCAAGACAGTATGGAAGCGGAGGAAGAACCATCGGCGAGATGCTGGCAAAGAAGCTGAATGTCCATTATTATGACAAAGAGCTGATGAAGCTTGCCAGCGATGACAGCGGAATCAATGAGGCTCTGTTCGTGAATGCGGACGAAAAAGTGAAAAACACCAGTCTGTTCCATATTGCCAGAAAAGAATATCACGGAGAACTGATCCCTCCGGAAAGCGATGATTTCACATCTACAGATAACCTGTTTAACTATCAGGCGAAGATCATTCGTGACCTGGCAAAGGAGGAATCCTGCGTCATTATCGGTCGTTGTGCGGATTATGTGTTGAAGGATTACCCAAATGTCCTCAGCGTATTTATTCATGCCCCGAAGGAATATTGTCTGGAAGGCGCAGCGAAGAAGCATAGCATGAGCCCGAAGGAATTGGAGCGCTTTATCAACAAGACGGATAAGCACCGTGCGGAGTACTATAAGTATCATACCGGACGGGAATGGACAGATGCAAGAAATTACGATCTGTGTCTGGACAGCTCTAAGCTGGGATATGAGAGATGCGTAGATGAGATTATTTCTTATATGAAGGTAAGATTCCCAGAGAACTAAATGTAAAATATAGTTAAAAACAGCCTGCAGCAAATCATGCTGCAGGCTGTTTTGCTATCTGTAAAAGCGGAATACACCGAACACAGTGCCAAGGATCTGGCAGTCATCGACGATGATGGGATCCATGGTGTCGTTCTCCGGCTGGAGACGGATATGTCCCTTCTCCTTGTAGAATGTCTTGACTGTAGCGGAATCATCAATCAAAGCTACGACAATCTCGCCGTTATGTGCTGTGTTCTGAGCATGTACGAAGACACGGTCGCCGTTAAAAATACCGGCATTGATCATGGATTCTCCACGAACATTCAGAATGAAGGATTCTCCCTTGGGAACTACATCGGCGGGAACGGGGAAGTAGTCCTGAATATTCTCCTCAGCGAGGATCGGCTGTCCGGCAGCAACATTGCCGATGACAGGGAGGCTTACCATCTCGGTACGTACCATCTGGAAACTGTCATCACAGATCTCAATGGCACGGGGCTTGGTCGGGTCTCTGCGGATGTAGCCGTTCTTCTCCAGAGTCTCTAAATGAGAATGCACGGAAGAAGTAGACTTTAGATTCACCGTCTCACAGATCTCACGGACGGTAGGGGGATAACCTCTCTTCAAAATTTCATCCTTGATATAATCTAATATTTCCTGCTGCTTGGCAGTGATCTTTCCATAACCCATAAATGACCTCCGATAAATGCTGGTTCTTGTTGTTAATTTATATAATGATTATAGCATAGCAAAAATTAAAAAGCAAACATATATTCCAAAAATATGTTCGATTTTTGGCTTGACATCAGAATACATGTTCGATATAATACAAACATAAAGAACAAATGTTCCCGAACACGTTTTCTTATATGAGGTGAAATGCGTTATGAGAGTACAGAAGAGTGTATACTATATGACAGACAGAGAGTTAAGAATATATAAGAGACAGCTGAGACGGAGACGTCAGCTGCAGCGCAGAATAGTTACCATGCTTGCTACCATCTGTGTGATTGCATTCTGTGCAGTGTCCTATCACGGAATCCGTTCCCTGGCAAGCTCCGGAGAAGATCAGCTGAAGTTCAAATATTATACACAGGTAACCGTTGCCTACGGAGAGACCTTGTGGGATCTGTCCGATGATTACATCGATTATGATGAATATAAGAATAAGAAAGAATATATTGCAGAAGTACAGAGTATTAATCATCTGGCAGAAGAAGACTCGATCAGAGCCGGACAGACACTGATCGTACCCTATTATTCCTATGATTTTGTGAAGTAATTAGCGTGAAAAATAAGCATGATAGCTTATTTTTCACACGGCTATTAGTTGTCCGGATGCTCCGAATGTCTGTCAGAGTGTTCCCGCAGGTGAAAGGCATTAGCTGCCTGCTTACGGCGTTGTTCTTCCAACGCTGCATAGTGTTTTCTTGTGGTATTGACATCCTTATGTCCCAGAACATCCGCTACCAGATAGATATCGCCGGTCTCTTTATATAGTTCGGTACCGTATGTACTGCGTAGTTTGTGGGGCGTGATTTTCTTCAGGGTGGTAACGCGGGAAGCGTATTTTTTTACCAGATTCTCTACGGAACGGACTGCCATACGACGATTCTGTAAGGACAAAAACAATGCATTTTCATGTCCCTTGGCGGGGATGATATGTTCCCGCTGTTCCAGATAGTCGAGCAGAGCGGTTTCTACTTCATCTCCGAAGTAGACGATTGCCTCATACCCACCTTTTCTCCGGATCTTGATGCCACCGTTATCGAAATCCACATCGTTAATATCCAGTCCCACACATTCCGATACACGAATACCGGTTCCCAATAAAAGTGTCAGAAGTGCCACATCGCGGAGCTTGGTTTTCTTATGATATTCCAGTTCCTTTTTGGTCAGCTTGGTGCCGTCCTCCACCTGATCCAGCAGAATCGCCACTTCGTTGGGCTCTAACCGGATGATCTCTTTTTCGTGGCGTTTCGGCAAGGGAACCAGTGCCGCGGTATTTTTCTCAATGCGTTCACTCTGAAAATAGTAATTATAGAAACTCCGAAGAGCGGCAAGCTTTCTTGCCTTGCCGCGTTCCTCGTTGGTGATATCTTTTCCGTCCTTCTGATACAGGCTCATATATTCTAGATACTCTTCGATATCCGTCCGTTGTACCATATCCAGAACGGACAAAGGCAGCTCGGTAATCTCTCTTTTTTTACAAAAGCTGTTCGTCTCATGAAGAAATTCAAAAAAGAGTCGGATGTCATAAGCGTAGGCAAGCCTGGTTCTGGTGGATGTATAGGGTTCGATCCCACGAAAGAAATCCCTGCAGAACGGTGGAAGCGTATCCAGTACCTTACGAAGCTTCAGAATATTGTTCTTATTTTGTTCATCGTGGTAATTTTCTTCTTTAATGACTGCCAAAGTAATCGGTCCATCCTTCCATATTTCCTTTTTGAATTGCCGTAAATATACGATCCTTGACACCTGGATTCTCTCTGTTAAGCTTCCCAAGCAGTTCTTTGACATATTCCCGCCTGGTATGTCCGTCGGCGGGACAGGGACTTTTTACGACAGGAATCTGATATTTGTGCACAAAGCCGATGACTTCCGATTCCTTCATGTAGATCAGAGGTCTTATCACGGTTAAGTCTGTTTTATCCAGATGAGTTACCGGAGAGAATGTATGCAGACGACCCTCATAGAAGAGGGACAGCATCATAGTCTCCACCACGTCATCTTCATGGTGCGCGTATGCAATCTTGTTACATCCAGCCGCCTTGATGGCATCGTTCAGAGCACCTTTTCGCATTTTGGCACATAGAGAACAGGGATTGTCTTCCTTACGATCTTCAAACACGATTTGGGCAATAGAAGTATCCACTATGGTATATGGGATGTTTCTGTCAGCACAAAGAGTACGGATTTCATCCAAATTCAGATTGAGAAATCCAAGATCGACTGTTACTGCAATAAGCGTAAAATGCTTCGGATAAAACTTGCTGAGTTCATATAAAGCCAGCAGGAGAGTAAGGCTGTCCTTACCGCCGGAGATCCCCACTGCGATCCGGTCACCTTCTTCGATCATATGATAATCATCCACAGCCTGTCTGACACGGCTCAATACTTTTTGTAATGTCATTGTTAACTCCATTCTTTTACTGGTATCTATTTTATACTGCCGGGAATTCTTTTTCAACAAAAACGACAGATTTCTTCTTGTGGTGAGTGCAAAACCATAGTATATTAAAAGGGATAAGATTTTATGAAGAAAGGTGTAGTTGAATGAAATACGACTTAAAAAACAATAAGTATTTTCGCTGGGGGCTGACCGCATTTTTGACCATTGCAGCCAGTATCTGTTTCTATTATCTGTTATTCCATGGAAACAGTATCAAAGCAGGATTCCATACGATCACAGGAATTCTTATGCCCGTGTTATATGGTCTGGTAACGGCATATCTGTTGACTCCGGTATTGAATTATATAGAGACAAAGCTGTTATTCCCTTTGTGCCGGAAGCTGAAGGTGAAGGAAAACAAGAAGCGCAATTCCATTGTCCGTGGAATCGGCATTCTGATCACAGCATTTTTGTTTATTGCCCTGATCTACAGTCTGGTTGCCATGATGCTTTCTCAGATTGTTCCCAGTATTGTAAACATTGCATCTAATTTTGATACCTATATCAGCAATTTTACAAAATGGATCAGTAAGATCATGGATGATAATCCGGAATTGGGCAGTCAGATTACTTTTCTGATTGATAAATATTCCGTAGAGCTGGAGAATTGGTTAAATGATACAGTATTGACCAAGACCAGTCAGGTGATCATGACAGTATCCTTAAGTGTGATAAATATTCTGAAAGGTCTGTGGGATTTCATTATAGGATTTGTTATTTCTATTTATGTTCTGGCAAGTAAGGAAAAGTTTGCCGGACAGGCAAAGAAAATGGCATATGCTTTCTTTGAACAGAAGTCCGCCAACCGACTGATCAAAAGTTTTCGTTTTACTCACAATACCTTTATCGGATTCATTGGCGGTAAAATCGTAGATTCCATTATTATCGGATGCCTCTGCTTTATCGGAACCACCTTACTTCAGACTCCTTATGCAGCTCTGGTCAGTGTAATCGTAGGTGTAACGAATATTATTCCTTTCTTTGGTCCTTATCTTGGAGCGATTCCCAGTGCTATTCTGATCCTGGTGGTCGACCCGATGCATCCGCTAAACTGTGTTTATTTTGTACTGTTTATTCTGGTATTACAGCAGTTTGACGGGAATTTCTTAGGCCCCAAGATTCTTGGTAATTCCACAGGACTTACGGGATTTTGGGTTATTTTTGCGATCACGGTATTCGGAGGGCTATTCGGAATCCTTGGCATGATCGTCGGTGTGCCCATTTTTGCGGTAATTTATGCGGCGATTAAGGCAGTAGTCAATACCTTCCTTCGAAAAAAGGATCTTCCGGTAGAGACTGTAAAGTACTCATATCTGAAGAATATTGATGAGGAAGGATTCCATCAGCTGGATTCCAGGCTGCAAAGGGATCATGAGATCAAAGATCAAGTTGATTTCGAACAGAATAAAAAAGATCAAGAAGAGAAAAACGTAGGAGAGAAGTAGACAGATGCGATTTGTAATACAGCGGGTACAGCATGCAGAGGTAAAGGTAGACGGTGAGGTAACCGGCAGCATCGGCAAAGGATTTCTGGTGCTGATCGGTGTGGCTGAGACAGACACCAGGGAAATTGCCGATAAAATGATTAAAAAGCTTCTTGGTCTGCGGATCTTTGAAGATGCCCAGGGCAAGACAAATCTGGATCTGCATGCCGTGGACGGTGAATTGTTGCTGGTATCACAATTTACACTGTACGCAGATTGCAAAAAAGGAAATCGTCCGTCCTTTATCAACGCCGGTAAACCGGATATGGCGAATGAACTGTACGAATATATCATCAGCAGGTGCCGCGAAAGTATTCCCAAGGTAGAAAAAGGAATCTTTGGTGCTGATATGAAAGTATCCCTGCTAAATGACGGCCCATTCACCATATTGCTGGATTCCGCGGAAATCTGCTAAAACATCCAAAACAAGCTTTAAGAAGTGTTGTAGAGTCTTTTCTCATAGAACTATTCGTTAAACTTGTCTTTTGCGCATAGTTGGTTCGGCGTCTGCTATCGTAGTGAGGGCTGATTTGTTCCTTAACAGACCGGAATGTGTTGGCTCTGCATGGGCGGTACACATTCCGGTTGAAAAATGTGCTTGGTGAAGTAGTTATCTATTCGCATAATCAATCAAAATCTTTTTGCAACTATTGCAACGATAAGCTTCACAATGAGGGATTCCTTCTGAACCTTTACTTAATTCCAGATCGTCCGATTTTTTAATGCGAAAAACTTTTGTCAGATTATCAACTGCAAAAGTAATGTCTCGTGAGCTCATTAGGTATCCTCTTATCATTTCTTCACCACAATATGGACATTTCATTCTGCTTTACCTCCTATAAATATCGATTTTCGTTCTCTGTGACTTCCCAATAAACGGGAATTTCTCACTTCTTCATTTTAGGAGCAATAAGCAGCACTACTGTCACAAGAAAATATACACCATACAGTAACC